>FWPV01005351.1_pt1 | contig 24733 bp, 19 predicted proteins | sample 2228371 | NCBI WGS metagenome assembly FWPV01 (sample SAMEA103939776, study PRJEB20133) | metagenome | reverse complement strand
TTTTTCATCCATCGGGCGCACCTCTCCAACATCAAGACATTGTTCAACCGAAACATCATATTTATCTCGGAATTTACAGTTACTGGCAATTGTTGTCGAGCGTTTTCCCGAGTCGAAGGCAGGGGCTACATGGATGTGTGGTCCGCTTGGAGAAATGTGAGCATGAAGACGCCATAGTCGCAGGCATCTAGGCATGGACCTCATCCCATGACTTTCCGCTTCTTACATCGGCGAGAAGGAACCGTGCCCCTTGATTGTCGGTTGGATTGAGCCACAACATCCGTTGAAAGACCTGCTCTGCTTCGGCAACCCGTTTGAGACGCGCCGGAGGCAAAGCCCGTAGCCATGCAGACATCGCAGGTACGGCCGGTTGTCGATCCACCCCCAGGCGAGAACACCGTCGAAGGCCTCGCCCAGGGAAAGCGCGCCGATGCGCATGCGCATTTCATAATGACGCAGGGCGTCTTTCGGCATACGGTCAAAAGTCATGGTCCCCAGATGAGCATGGGCATCGAGACAGCGGAGATCCGCAGCCAGAAGCTCCATCAGCAGCGTTCGCGCCTCATCGAGGTCACCGGCCGCCTTCAATTCGTTGGATCGGGTGATCGGATCGTTGAAGGGGTCCGAAGGGTTCGCGCCGGGAATGACTTGCTCCATCTCGAACAACATGGGGCGAGGACCACGCGCGATGATCGGTGATGCCCACTTCGGAATCGGTTCGTCGGGCTCCCCCCCAATATTCATCGGCAGGGTCCCACAGTCCGCGATCATAGAGTCCCAGAGCTTTGAGATCCAAGAAAGACTTCATTTTTCACGACCTACGTCATTGTTTTGTGCCCAATATGAGAAGAGCAGGGGTGGCTGAAGGGGAAAATGATGGCTTTTCCGTCTTTACCGAAAATGGAAAACGCCCGCCCGTCGTTACTCGTCGTTACCGGGGCAAAAGAGGCGGGATGCGATTTGACGGGGCAAGGCGTTTTACCAATGATTTCTGGTGCCTGGGGCGAGAATCGAACTCGCACGGAGCTGAGCTCCAAGGGATTTTAAGTCCCTTGTGTCTACCTATTCCACCACCCAGGCCCAAGGTTTAGAGGGAGAAATTTGTATCATAAAGTGAAAATTGCTGACAAGGAAAAATCCTCAAAGCCACAGTCCATAGCCTGGGATCGGGAAAATCGCATCCGAGTACGCTGCTGAACTGATCCCTTTCTTGCGAAAAGGCCACCTAAAACAGCCCACGGTTAGAACGAGATCTCCGCGGTTTCCCGACCATTGTTTTCGCTTGACAGGATTTTTCAAGATTTACTATAGATGAAGGCATGCAAAGGATTATATCCCCTGCAATGAAAACAGCATTCAAAAAGGGTGGATAGCGATGGGCAGCCGAACCGACAAGGCACGTTCCTACCTGGGTTACTACTGTTACGCCTATTTGAGGCGGTCTGCCCTTTGATTGTGCGCCTCAGGGATCCAAGGCCGTGGGCAGATCGCTAAAAGGGTTTGCCCACGGCTTTTTTATTGTTGAAGCCGTGGTGTTGCAGCCGCGGCTTTTTTTTGGGGCATGAGCGGTTAACCAACAACAAAGGAGTCATTATGAAAGGTTCAAATCGACATTTCGCTTCGCTATTATGGTTCATCGCTGTGTGCAGCATGGTGTTATGCCCATTGCTTGCCGCACCAGCCAGTGCCGCGGAGAAAGAACCCTACAAAATCGGTGCGGTCTTTTCCATCACCGGTCCGGCCTCTTTCCTGGGTGAGCCGGAAAAAAAGACCGCGGAAATGATCAGGGACGCCATAAACAAGCAGGGCGGTGTGGATGGTCACCCGGTTGAACTGATCATCTATGACGATGAAAGCGACCCGACCAAGTGCAATCTGGCCGTCAAGAAATTGATCAAACGCGACAACGTCCCGGTCATCATCGGCCCCAGCACCAGCGGTACCAGTCTCGCCGTGGTTGGAGTCGCCGAGGAGGCACAGACCCCTCTTATTTCCTGCGCGGCCAGCTACAAAATCGTGACGCCCATTGAAGAGCGCAAGTGGATTTTTAAGGTGGCCGGCTCCGATCTCCACGTGGTGGGCAAAATGTATGACCACATGAAGGCAAAAGGCATCAATAAGATAGGCGTCATGACTGTCTCCGACGGCTTTGGAGCAAGCGGACGGGAAGAATTGCTGAAGCTTGCTCCCGAGTACGGAATCGAAATCGTCGCCGACGAACGATACGGTCCCAAAGACACGGATCTCACGCCGCAGTTGACCAAGATAAGGGCAGCCGGGCCGCAAGCGGTCGTCAACTGGTCCACCGGGCCCACGCAAATTCTGGCCGTCAAGAACTGGCGTGATTTGGGAATGGAATCCATCCCCCTTTATCAAAGCCACGGCTTCGGCAGCAAGAAGAACATAGAATTGGCGGGCAAGGCTGCTGAAGGAGTACTGCTGCCGTTGGCCAAGGTCAATGTGGGACCCCTGCTTGCCGACGATGACCCGCAGAAAAAGGTCATCATGGAATACACCAAGGAATATGAAGCCCGGTACAATGAGCCGATTTCGTCCTTTGGCGGGCATGCATGGGATTCCATGTACCTGGCGATGGCAGCTCTTGAAGCAGCCGGACCGGACCGGGCCAAGGTTCGGGATCAACTGGAGAATACCAAAGGATTCGTCGGACAGCACGGGGTATTCAATTTTTCCCCTGAGGACCACAACGGTCTCAGCAAAGACGACCTGGTCATGGTGGTGGTAAAGGATGGTGACTGGGCCCTGGCGCAATAGCGAGCGGCCATACGCTGCAAGCATCCGGGTTATACCGACCTGTATCGGGTGATTCATATGGTACCAGCGCGCAGGCGACGTTTCGGCCCAATACCGCCGGGGCGGCAGGAATCCAGAAAAGCAGGGCAATGCTCCGGGTGGCTGTCTCCCTGGTGGTATTTCGCCGGCGGGACGCAAGGGCAGGACGGATTCATTAACATTCCGGCTGCTATTGTCAGTTTCGAGTGTTGAGGTTGACTGTTCAACCCGAATTGAAGATGCGGGCTTCGGTTCGGAGCTTTTTTGTGCTCCAGCTGACCCGCATTTTTTGCCTCTATTCGGCAATCTTCATTTAACAGAGCCCAATCGGTATCCCGCCGTGCTACCGCCAGGACGGCAAGCAATAATCGTTGCATTGCATTGAGCTAACGGGTATTTTACCTAACTTTGGCGTGGCCTGAGCAACACGCGGACAAACCATGCGCTCGCATCCAACAAGGAGGCAAATACAGAGATCGTGGATGAATTTGGGCTGGGCACCGACCTGCTGCAATATACCGTCAGTGGTCTGACGATAGGCGCCATCTACGCCTTGGTGGCCATTGGCTACAACATCATTTACAATGTTACCGAAATCATTAACTTTGCGCAGGGCGAATTTGTCATGCTGGGCGGCCTGTTTGCCGTCTTTTTCATGGGTACGCTGCATTTTCCTGTGTTTGCCGCTTTCTTTGCAGCCATCGTCATGGTCGCCCTTGCAGGGTTTGCCATGGAGCGCTTTGTCGTGCGGCGGGCACGCCATGCCAGTGTCCTCTCTCTCATCATCATTACGATCGCCATTTCCATCATATTGAAAGGGACAGCGATGCTTGGGTGGGGCAAGGACCCCTACAGTCTGCCGGCTTTCACTGCGGGCAGCCCCATCCTGATCGGCGGGGCGGCCTTACAGATTCAGGCGCTTTGGGTGCTTGGAGTGAGCATTGCCATTGTTGTCTCCCTGACCCTCTTCTTTCACCATTCACTCTACGGGAAGGCCATGCTGGCCTGTGCGGACAATCCTTCGGCGGCGCGCATGGTGGGAATTCGGGTACGCCAGATGGTGTTGCTTTCGTTCGTCCTGAGTGCTGCCATTGGAGCGGCTGCGGGTGTGGCCATCACGCCGATTTCGCTGATGGAGTATGACCGAGGAGCGCTGTTGGGTCTCAAGGGCTTTGGCGCAGCGGCCTTGGGTGGCCTCGGCAACTTTTATGGAGCTTTTGTGGCAGGACTTCTGTTGGGCCTCGCCGAATCCTTCTGTGCCGGCTATCTCTCCTCCGGCTACAAGGATGCGGTTGCTCTCATTCTGCTGCTGCTGGTACTTTTCTTTAAGCCCGAAGGCTTGTTTGGAAGCGCTGAAGCGGCGAAGCTGAAAAGGTTTTGAAATGAGGACAACGGACCGTTGGATTTTCACCGTTGTATTCCTGCTGATTGCCGTGTTCCCGTGGCTGGTAGGGCGCATCAGCGGCATTTCGCACTACATCGAGGTCATGATATTTGCCGGCATCTTCAGTCTGGTGTGCCTCGGGTTGAGCCTGCTGATGGGCTACGCGGGGCAGATTTCTCTCGCACAAGCCGCCTTTTTCGGTATTGGCGCGTATACTTCAGGCATCCTCACGGCCCGGTTTGACTGGAATCCGTGGCTTGCCATGCCCGTGGGCGCAGTTTTGGCGGCTGCCGTAGCGTGGATCGTGGGAGTCCCCGCCCTGCGACTCAGGGGTCACTATCTTGCCATGGCCACCCTGGGCTTTGGAGTTATCGTGCATATCGTTTTCAGTGAGGAGGTGGAGTGGACCGGCGGCCCTTCCGGGATGGTCGACATACCGGGTCTTGCCATCGCAGGCTGGCGTATATCGAGCGAAGTTCAGTGGTATTACCTGATCTGGGGGATCGTTTTCCTGGCCCTGCTGTTTTCTTTTCATATCCTGCATTCGCGCGTCGGCAGGGCGCTGCGCGCGATTCACGAAGAGGAGATCGCGGCCGAGGCCATGGGCGTACCGACGGCACGCTACAAAGTGCAGATATTTGTGTTCGGAGCTGTACTGGCAGCCATAGCAGGCAGCTTTTACACACACTACGTGACATTCCTGAGTCCCAGTTCCTTCAATCTCATGTGGTCCATCCGCTTTGTTCTGATGGTCATGGTGGGCGGTATGCAGAGTCTCTGGGGGGCGCTTCTCGGCACCGTGCTGTTGACCTTTGTGGGAAACGAATGGCTGCAGGTGTTCGCCGATTTTGAAGTTTTGGTGTATGGTGCGATTCTCCTGGTTGTGGCTCTGTTTCTGCCGCAGGGACTGATCTCGGTGCTGCGTCGCGGCCCTGGAGGCGCGCGCAGTTCCGTTTCTCGATTGGGCGGCGAAGGTTGATGGAACATCCTGCACGACAACCTGGGGCATCCATTTTGGAGCTCAACGACATTCAGATGAGCTTCGGTGGAGTCCATGCTCTCAAGGGCATCAATCACGCTGTTCCGGAAGGGATCATTCAGGCCGTTATCGGCCCCAACGGAGCGGGCAAGACCACTCTGTTCCACTGTATCAGCGGACTGCTGAACCCCACTGAGGGTTCGATCCTTTTTCGGGGAGCAGAAATCAACGGACTGGCCACTCATAGGATCGCGCATCTGGGAATTTCGCGCACTTTTCAGCACGTAGCCCTGTTCAAGAGCATGACGGTACTTGAAAACGTCATGCTTGGCCGGCACAGTCGAACACGCAGTGGGTTCTGGGCGACCGGCCTGCGCTTTCCCGGCATGCGCAGTGAAGAGCGTAACATCCACAAAAAAGCCGAGGCATTTCTGGATCTTGTAGGATTGGCGGATGCTTCGCGGTTGCAGGCTGGAACGCTCCCCCTCGGTAAACAAAAGATTCTCGAGATCGCTCGTGCGCTGGCCACGGAACCACGGCTTGTGCTGCTGGATGAGCCGGCCGGCGGTCTCAATATGACCGAAACCGAAGAGCTCGGAGTGCTCATTCAGAAGATTTGTCAGACCGGAATAACAGTGGTTCTGGTGGAGCACGACATGAACCTGGTCATGGATATCTCGGACCAGATTCTGGTGCTGCACTACGGGCAGTATCTGGCTTCTGGAACACCGCAGCATATCAAAGACGATCCGGCCGTCATCGAAGCCTACCTGGGGGAAAACTGACGCCATCGGGGTTTGAGGAAGCATGCTGACTCTCAAGAGCATCCACACCTATTATGGCAGCATCCATGCGCTGAAGGGCGTTTCCCTGCACGTCCGCCCCGGCGAAACGGTGGCTTTGATCGGCGCCAATGGGGCCGGCAAGAGCACCCTGGTCAGTACCATTTGTGGTCTGGTGAAGCTTCACAAAGGCACGGTGGAATTTCAGGGCAGGAACATCGCCGGGTTTTCGCCCGAAGACATCGTGCGGGAAGGAATCGCGCTGGTGCCCGAAGGCCGCCAGATTTTTTCCACTCTGACGGTGGAAGCAAATCTACAGATGGGCGGCTTCATTCATCGCCACAACAGCCGGCAAATGGCGCAGGATATGAAACGGGTGTACGAACGGTTTCCCATCTTACGGCAGCGCAGTCAGCAACTGGCCGGGACTCTCAGCGGAGGCGAGCAGCAGATGCTTGCTATCAGCCGCGCCCTCATGGCTCGCCCCAAGCTCCTCATCATGGATGAACCCTCGATGGGGCTGGCACCCCTGGTCATTAAGGAAATCTTCAAGATCATTCGCGAGCTCAGAGAAGAAGGGCGCACGATCCTCCTGATCGAACAAAATGCTCGCGCGGCTCTGCAGATCTCCGACCGGGGCTATGTGCTGGAAACCGGCAAAATGGTACTGCAGGGAGAGGGGGCGATGCTGCTGGAGCACCGAGAGGTGAAAAGGGCCTATTTGGGCAAGGGAGCGAAACAGATTTGGGAAGCCTGACAAAAAATTTGACTGCAAAAGATAGGATTTAGCCATGCCCATTTGGCAACCGGACAAAGAGTGCATGTCCCGGGACCAGCTGCACCAGGTACAACTGGAGCGGTTGCAGTCTACCCTGAATCGAGTCTACAGAAATGTCTCCTTCTATCACCGACGCTTTAAAGACATCGGTTTTTCGCCCGAGGAAGATCTGACCGACGTCAAGGACCTGGAGCGGCTGCCTTTCACCACGAGCCTCGAGGTGAGCGACAGCTACCCCTATGAAATGTTTGCCGTGCCGTTGCGCGAAGTCGTGCGGGTGCACTCTTCTTCCGGCACCATGACAAATCCTCGGGTAGTCGGCTATACGCGGCAAGATCTCAAAACATGGGGAAACCTGGTGGCACGCATCCTATCCGCCGCCGGTGTCACGCAGGACGACGTCATCCAGGTGACCTTCAGCTACGGCCTGCTGACCGGGGGCCTCGGCATTCATTACGGAGCGGAGCTCGTCGGGGCATCGGTACTCCCAACATCTGTGGGACGAACCGAGCGGCAGATCAAGATCATGCAGGATTTCAGAACCACCGTTCTGGTTTCAACCCCTTCCTACGCCCTGGTGATGGCGGACCATATTGAGGAACTGGGTGTGGATCCCAAAACGTTCTCCCTGAAGTACTGCATCTGTGCCGGTGAGCCCTGGAGCGAAACGATGCGGCGCGAAATCGAGGCAAGGCTGTTCGTAAAGGTTACCGACAACTACGGCATCAGCGAAGTGATGGGTCCCGGGGTGGCGGGCGAATGCCTCGAACAGACGGGAATGCATCTGCAGGAAGACCATTTCTATGCCGAAATCATCAATCCACGCACGCAGGAGGTGCTCGAACCGGGGGCCGAGGGCGAACTGGTGCTCACCACCCTGACCAAGGAAGCGTTCCCCATGATCCGCTATCGTACCGGAGACCTCTGTCGCCTCATTGCCGAGCCGTGCACATGCGGTAGGACGTTCTGGAGGATGAGTCGCATCAAGGGTCGGTGTGACGACGTAGTGGTCATCAAGGGCATCAACATCATACCCGAGCGGGTGGGCGATGTTTTGCAGCAGGTAAGAGGGCGCAGGCCGGTTTATCAGCTGGTCGCCACCCGCCAGGGCCACAAAGACCAATTGGAGATCCGGGTGGAAGTGAGCGAGGAGTTGTTCTTCGATAAGATGCGCGAACAGCGTGCCCTGGTCGATGTGATGCGGCAGAAGGTAGCCAACTTCATCGGAATAACACCACGGATCAAGCTGGTGGAAGCGGGTTCATTGGAAAGAGATGACGGTAAAGTTAAACTCTTTGTGGATCGCCGACAAAATAGTTAGTGGAGATTGCAATGCATGAGTTGTTAATGCCTAAAGACGACAGAAAACAGCTGCTCCTGGGAAATGAGGCCATCGTGCGCGGCGCCCTGGAAGGCAACGTCAGATTTGTTGCCGCTTACCCGGGAACCCCGTCATCTGAGATTATCGACCGTTTTTACCAGGTTGCGGCGGAGGCCGAAGTCTATGTCGAGTATTCCGTCAATGAGAAGGTTTCCATGGAAACCGCCTGCGCCGCAGCAGTCTCCGGCGTGAGGAGCCTTTGGTCCATGAAGCATGTGGGGCTCAACGTGGCCGCCGATGCTTTCATGACCCTGGCTTATGTGGGAGTCAAGGCGGGCATGGTCATAGTCGTGGCCGATGATCCCTCTTTGCATTCCAGCCAGAACGAGCAGGACAACCGCTATTATGCCAAGATGGCAGGTGTGCCGATGCTGGAACCGGCTACGCCGGAAGAGGCCAAAGCCATGACGCTGGCGGCGCTGGATTTGTCAGAAAAATATCAAATTCCCGTTATCCTGCGCACCACGACGCGGGTCAATCACTGCCGCGCACCCGTTACCCTGGGATCTCTCCCGGACGAATCACCCAAGGCAAAATTCACCAAGGATCCCTTTAATCTCGTGGTTGTTCCCATGGTGGGTCGCAAACTGCACCTGGCTCTGCTGGAAAAGCTGCAGAAACTGCAAAAGGAGGCCGAAGAGAGTCCCCTCAACCATTCCACCGGCGACGGCAGATGGGGGGTCATCACCAGCGGAGTATCTTACCTTTATGTGCTGGATGCCGTCAGAGAGCTTGGTCTCACTGATCGAGTCAAGATTCTCAGGGTAGGTTTCTCTTACCCTCATCCCAGGAAGACCATCGCAAATTTTCTGCAGGGTCTTGAGAAGTTCTGGTGGTTGAAGAACTGGAGCCTTTCCTGGAAGAAATCGTCAAGGTGGTGGCTCAGGAAGAAGGGCTTGCCGTCAAGATCGCCGGTAAAGGAGGCGGGTTGATTCCACGCGCCTTTGAACTTGATTCGGCCAAGGTTAAACAAGCGATGAAGACCTTTTGGGGAATCGCATATGAGGCTCCCCGGCTATTCAGTGTACCGGAGCTTCCCCAACGCCCCCCCAATCTCTGCCCCGGCTGCCCCCACCGGGCAACCTATTACTCCGTCAAGAAGGTCTTTGGCGAAGAAGCCGTCTATCCTACTGATATAGGCTGTTATACGCTGGGCTTGCTGCCGCCTCTGGGCATGGCGGATTTTCTCATCTGCATGGGATCCAGTGTTGCGACCGCCGGAGGGTTCAGCAAAGTTTTGGATCAACCAGTGGTGGCTTTCATCGGCGACTCCACATTCTTTCATGGCGGCCTGCCGGGACTGGTCAATGCCGTCAGTCATGACCACCGCATCCTCCTGGTGATTCTCGATAATGGAACCACAGCCATGACCGGACACCAGCCTCACCCCGGAGTGGAATTGACTGCCGAAGGCAAGAAGGCCCCCAAGGTGAGTCTGGAGGGAATCGTGCGCGGCTGCGGCGCAGAGCGCGTGGTGACGGTGAATCCGCTGCAGACCCAAAAGACTCAGGAAGCTCTGGAGCAGATCCGCAACCAAATGAAGGACCCGGGTGTTTCCGTGCTGATTTCCAAGAGTCCCTGCCCGCTCTTTGAGCGACGCATGACCCACAAGAAGCAGAAAGTCGTTTTTAAAGTCGACGCCTCCTGCGACCTGTGCAAGAAGTGCCTGACTGAGTTGGGTTGCCCGGCCTTTGTCTGGGAACAGACCCCAACCCGCGAGTGCATTCAAATCAATGCAGCCCTCTGCAGCGGGTGCAGTGTCTGTGCCCAGATGTGCAAATCCATACGACCGGAAAAAATATCCACATAACAAGAGGACAATCCGATGCCCCTGGACAACAAAGCTTTTGATGCAATACGCATATTCTTTACCGGAGTGGGAGGTCAGGGCACTCTGCTGGCCACGCGACTGGTGGGAGAGGCAGCTCTGCAGCAAGGAATCCCCGTTTGCCTGAGTGAAATTCACGGGATGGCTCAAAGAGGAGGGGTGGTTGAATCTTCAGTTGTTGTTGGAAATAGAGCGAGCCCGACCATTGCGGACGGAGAAGCCGATATCCTGATGGCGTTTGAGCCCCTCGAAGCCGCACGGGCCCTGCCCAAATGCCGCAAAGAGACGGTGCTCATCACCAGCACGGTTCCCATCGTGCCTTTCACCGTGGCCGTGGGGCAGAGCACCTACCCGGATTTAGCTCAATTGTATGCGCTACTCGAAGGCAGCGTAGCGCGCCTCATCAAAGTCGAGGCGGCCGTCCTCGCCAGCCGGGCGGGTTCAGAAAAAGCTGCCAACATCGTGATGACAGGAGTGCTCGCCGCCCTCAACCAACTGCCAATTTCCCGGCAAAACTGGCAGGAGGCGCTGAGAAGAACCATCCCCGAGCGCTTTTTAGCGCTGAACAAAAAAGCTTTCGAACTGGGCTGGCAATTCGGGTTGCAGGTATGAATTGGTATTTCCTGGGGCAGGCTCATCAGCCTGCCCTGTTTGATTGTCGCCTGTTCTCTCAGTCTTCTTTCTGGATAGCCTCCCTGATTCGGCTGTCGACATATTCCCTGAGCGCTTTTTCAACGCTCGCTTTCGTGGCTTCGAGCCTGGCGCGTTGTTCCGCAGACTCATAACAGCCGCTGAATTCATTTGCGAGGCCACAGTCCCAGTCATTGCAGGCACTCACCGGAGCACTCTTAATTTCTTTCTTGATCTGCAGGTATTGTTCAATTGCATCGAGAATTCTTCCAGAGTCCATGACTATCTCCATAGGGTTCGCTCGGATCAGGATTCCATCTGTTGTGATTTGAGGTGGATGAACTCGGCTATCAACGACTCGTATTCTTTACCCACATACGAACGACGGGCCAGCAACTCATGCTTGAGCTCATTCCAGTAACCCACAAGACTTTCCCGCGAGGTGAACTCATTGATACGTTGATATATTGAATCCAAATAGCGTTCGCGCAATCGAGTGCGGTGAAAATCGCACATTTCCTCCAGCAGGGAGCTCTGCTCCTCCGTGAATTGCAGTTCCTGCCGTTTCCCCTCTATTTCCTCCTGAATCGCCTGGAACTCGAAGAAATGCAACGTGGCACTCAACCGATTCTGGATCTCCTTGAGGGCCGCATCATTGATCTTTTCCTGCTGGAGCCGGTACGCCTCAGCCAGCTCTCGTTCCAGATCCCCGGTATCGTAAGGGAGCACTTCCTGCAGATTCCGGATCATCGATTTGAACTGCTTGGCGAGCTCCTCATGATTCCACTGAGACTTGAGGGTGTGGATCATTTCATCCAGCTGCACCGCCTCCTGATAGTGCACTTTGATGGCCGGTTGATGCTGGCTTTGCAGAAAATACAGACCACCATAACATTGCGGCAGGTAAAAGGACTCCTCAACCTCAGCACAGCTTTCCGGCAGATGGATGTGTTCAAGCAAGAGCTTCAGCACCTCCCGGCGTTGCTCCACCATTTGGCTGATATGGCGAAAGCTGATCAATCCATTGCGAACCTCTTCGCCAAAATGATGGTGAAACGCGCGAAACGCAATGAGCAACAGCTTCAGACATGCTTTCGGCTGCAAAAAATTACTGAGGGGATGGAAGTCGTAGATCCTCATTCCAGCCCCGAGGTGATCTAAGCAATAAAGCAGGTAGTTGCGCATTTCCAGTTGGAGTGAACAGACCAGACCTAGAATGGCAAGGGCGGTTTGCAGCTGCTTTTCAAAAGCAGCCAGTCCGACACTCTTCAGTTTCTTCTTGTGGTATATGAAATTGACGGGCATGTCCAATTCATACATTTGGATGTCCTGATAATCGACCCAGGTAGCTCCCATCAGTTTCAACAGCCTTTCAACGGCGGCAATCTGGCGCCCTCGCCACAAGGCGGGATCCTCGATATCACCATCGATAAATCCGCACTGGCGTGTCGGCTCTACGGTAAACAGGCAGGTTCGCGGAGAATGCGCCGAGGAGTCTGCCAACAGGGCATCCCCGGTTTCCCGAAACACTTCCTTGAGCCAGGCTTGCCAGTTGCTATTGGATTTTATGATTTCGAGGGCCACGGCCCTGAAAGATAGAAACGTGTCCAGCAGGTCGGCGATCATCAGCCCTTCCTGGACGGCAGCGGCAGCCAGGATGGCATGCAGCACAAACGCATCCAGCATGCGGTCGTCTTGGTTGATGGTCAGTTGTTCCAGAGCCGTGATCGGCTCTTCCCCCTGAACAACATGCCCGAAAAGCCCATGGTAGCGCACCAGCATAATGACCAACTGCTCGACCCGAGCCCCCACCTGGTACTTTTCAAGCATCCTGGAACCTTCCAGGATCAGTGCTCCGGCTTCGGCATGGGTCCACCAGTCCGCTGCGGCGGGCAACACGTCACCATAAATACCGATCTTGCCGATCTCCTGAAACAGCAACGCAAGTGTGAGCGCCTGATAAATAGTGGAGCGTTGCTGCACATGATCGACCAAATACTCGAGTGTTTCCATTTGTGCATGGGTTGCCCCGATACCCTCTTCAGCCAACGGACCGAATTCCTGTTTGGCCAACTGGTAAAACGTGTTGCGGTCCTGGAATGCATTGCGATCCTTGATAATCAATGCCTGGAATTTTTCCAGACAACGCATGACGTAGGCCCCCAGCGACTGTTTCTGGCGCGTCGGCCAGTTTTCGATAAGGCTGCCAAAGGCTTTAAATTCCGGCAGGTTGAAGGCGAGAATCTCGGGGCAGTGTTTGGCAAGCACACTGATGTTGTCATAGATTTCCTCAGGAACAAAAATCTGATTACGCAAAACAAATTGCAGTCGTTGCTCGAGCTCCTCGATCTCCCGATTCTTGTCACCAACCCCGGCCGCCTGCCCAAGCAGATCACATTGCAGTTCACACCCCTCCCGGTCGAGATACTGGTGAAAGCTGTCCAGTTCTGAAAAGAGTCGCTCCATATCCTGCAGATTTCTCAGGGAAATGCCACGCAATTCCTGCGATTCGAGATGGGCCAGCAAGACCTCAATCTGGTGGATGTTTTCATCCACATCCACAAAGGAAACATCAATCGCTCGCGTCTGGTGGTTGTACATCATGCGAATGCCGCTGTCGAATATGAAAGCGGGACGGTCTTCCATCAGAGTCTGCTGAATGTCTTCGAAAAATTTTGGCTTCAGCCGATCGATGGGTAGGCGCAGCAGAGTCTCTCTTATCTTGCTGAGTCGCTGTTCGTAGCGATCTTGGGGGATGCCGGTTAACAGGGGGTTGAAGTTGATGATGTGTCGCTTGGAAGAATTGACTACGATCCAAAGGAGGATAAAGCCCGCCTTAGTTCCAAGCCTGGGGAAAAGGTGTCCGGTACCGTGAAACTCTGTGTTCAAGAACTGGCGAAAGAAATAGAGCTTCCCAAATACGTAGTCTCCCAGGAATTTCTGCTTAAAAAGATCGGCAGTGTGCGCTAATGTCAGGGCTTCTTCAAGTCCGGCCAGTTTGGCCGGCTGATAATCGCAGAAGACCTCTTTTTGAAAAATGTTTGCATCAAGAAACTCCTGCCAGCTGTCGAGAAATTCAAACAGATTGAAAAACTTCAACATTTCACGGATCGCTTTGTTTTGCGCCCCGCCCATGGCGCTGATGCGAATATCGTGCAGCTTTTCCCAATTTAGATTGGGATCGGTAGCAACATAGATGGCATCATCGTAGAGCCGGTACAACTCCCTGGCCTGTTCCCCGGTGAATGCATCCCCAAAAGCGGCGGCTATTTCAGCCATGCTCATGAGCCGGCAGACACGAAGTTGGCTGAGTATGTCCTGATAGTTGCCTTCTTTGGCTTTGTCGGTAATGGGTTGCAGGGTTCGGGCCGGAAGCTTGCCGAACACAATACGACTCATGGTGGTATGCCCGACGACGATGAGCAGCATTTCCCGCAGTTGCTCGGGCGACAATCCCTGCAAGGAAAGCTTATGGATATTTTCCAGCACGCGGGTGTTCTGACCGTTGATCTGGTCCGGGTTTAAGCTCTCTCGGATCTTCTCGAGCCGGGGGATTTGTCCGAGCAACTGCAATATGGCCTCAAAATTTCGGTTTCTGGCACGAAACGGATTGGCCAGACGAGCTCTTTCCAGCTCTGAAAGCTTCGGGAAGTCGTTGTCGCGAATCTGGGCAAGGGTGTGAAGCACGTCCAACATGTAACGGAACGTGTCACGATATTCCGCTATCAATTGGAGGCTGCATCCCTGCATGCCGGAAGCCTTGACTTCCTCCTCAAGCGAGTCGAGGGAGACTTTCGGCTGCCGCGGACGTCCCACCAAAACAGACAGGCTTTCCGGCAACCGGCAGTCCAACTCCAGCCGATCCTGCCAGTGCAGCCGTTTGCGATTGGCGTGCTGGCGCTGACTATAGCTGCTCTCGAAGTAGGTTTCGACCACCGATTTCCACTTTTTCACCGGATCTTTGATGAAAGCTTGCGGCAACCGAAGATTGAGATAGGGGAGCCGATCAATGTCCTCGATACTGAGTTCTTCGGGTTTCCTGGCACCGAGCAGGCGCTTGAGCTGAGGTTCCGAAAAGGCAAACCGGTTCAAGTAATAATGCAAGTCCGAAGTGTGGACTTTCAGCTCCCCGTCAGAATTCGTTGCATACTTCCTCTTGGTCTTATAAATATGGGTAAATAAGAGAAAAAACTTGAACTCTTCGGTACTCTTAAAACGCGCGCGGCACAGCTGATCGCCTTTGGGCCCCGCGGAATTGGCCAGCATGACGAGCTTACCGTTGGATTCCAGCAGATCGTAGATCCTGCCCGCCAAATACCCTGCGTAGTTTATCACCCGCCGCTGAGTCATGGGACTCTTGGCGGCCCTGGGCAATTGCTGCTCGAGCAGAAACTCGAAAATATCCTTGGGGATGACAGCAATATCCAGCGGCAACCGCCAGGAACGGATCTTGTCGATGCTCTCGAAAAGAAAAATTCGGTGGCTGGAGAGCCGCGCCGTCAATTCATGTACGATCAAATCATGGCCGGCTGTCAGAAGCCCGATGTCCAACCTTTCGGTGCCGGTTTCCAGGGCATGCTGCAGGATGAGTGCCTCTATCTCATCCCCTTTGGTCTTGATGTCCCGCAGTGAGTGAGCCACCAGGTTGATGGGAATCAAAAAGTAGCGCTTCCCGGCCGAACTGAAACGAATCAGCAGGCCCAGTTTATGATAGATGGCATTGAGTTTTTTTGAATGGCGGCCAAGTTCGATGATATCCTGATAGTTGACCCCCTCGAGAAAGTCGGTATCCGCTCTGCTCAAAGCGGTTTGTTCGATCAAGCCAAGCCCGTAGGCATTGCCGCCCAATCTGCTGGGAAGAAAACTCGGATGGTCTTCGGCGGCAAATGTTCCTATGGGGACATCTTGCGGATCGATGCCGTAACGCGCATACTCTTCCGGGTTGATCAAGCGGAAGAAGGTGTCCTGCTGATCAAGGTGCTTCGACGGTCGGGATGCCTGCCTTTCCTGCATCATGGGTCCTTCAGATCTATCCTTTCACGCATCAGGCTATGGGTTCATCCCCCATGGCCCTGACTGAACAGCTCCGGCGAAAGCGCCTGCCCAAAAAAAATATCGAGCAGCCCAGAGAGAGGCCGATAAAATCAAGCAGCAAATCAAAACAGCTGGGCATTCTACCGGGAATGAAAGACTGGTGTATTTCATCCGAAACGGCGAAGGCCATTCCCCCTGCCAAAACCCTGCGGATTAAAGGCGCCGCACCCCGAGAAGGTAGCATGGCGTGCCCCATCCAGCAAAAAAATATGGCAAGGAAAGCGTATTCCACAGGGTGAAAAAAATTGACGTTGATCCCCACATCCGCACCGCTAAAGGATTCGTTGGAGAGCGAATAAATGAACAGGCAATAAATCGCTGCGGGCACCCAGTGGTGCAGCATCCTGGGACCGACTCTGCCGCCACTGGAGCGCACGACCACCGCATGCAACGTTCCCATGACCAGCAGAGCAATGGGTAAGATCATCTGTCTTGGCTCGAGCCCGAATACCGCGGCCGCTCCTGCGGCACCCAGCACCTGCGCCCCGTAGAGCAGGGCTATCCAGGTCCATGGCTCCACCTGAGCCAATGCAGCCATCTTTTCTTTGGTCAGCGCAAAGTTCATGCTGACAGAGCGACTCCTTCTTTCCGATATATCGGCACATATCGTTCACCACCGCATGGGTTTGTCCACCGGCCTACTTTTTAAACTATACAGGTCGAACACAGAAGCTTTATATTTAAAAATTGTGAATAAAGTTGAATGACGCGAGTTCAGTCGGCCGCCGGAGGATACCCAGTCATGTTGATGTGCAAACTGAAGGGTTGGTTTGAAACCTTCGCACTTCTGCTTTGGACAACGCACATGTTGATGTGCTGCCACCCAGGCGCAGCCTTCGCCTTCACCCAGGAAGAAATGAACACCATGGCCGTCTACAAAGCGGTCGCGCCTTCCATCGTGAACATCACCGCAACCACTCTCACCTATGACTTTTTCCTGCGGCCCTTTCCTGAGGCGGGCAGCGGCTCGGGGATAATCTTCCGAGAGGACGGCACCATCATCACCAACTACCATGTGGTGGCCGGGGCGAAACGCATTGAAGTGACCTTGTCGGACGGCAGCCACTGGGATGCCCGGATAATCGGGGCTTCCCCCAATGACGACCTGGCCGCCATCCGTATCGAAGTTCAGGGACGCACACTTCAGGCCATCCACCTTGGTGACTCGGACCACCTCGAGGTGGGCGAAAAAGTCCTGGCCATAGGCAACCCGTTCGGCCTGGGACAGACTCTGACGGTCGGGGTTGTCAGCATGCTGGGGCGCAACATCCGAGACAACGGGCGCATACTCAAGGATCTTATCCAAACCGATGCATCAATTAATCCGGGAAACTCGGGAGGAGCCATGGTCAACGCCGGAGGCGAACTGGTCGGGATCAATACGGCCATCTTGAGTCCTACCGGGAGCAGCATCGGCATCGGCTTTGCCATCCCGGTGAACAAGGTCAAGCAGGTTGTACCCGGAATGCTCTCCTTCTGGGGAAGGTGGCTCGGCTGGATTCTTGCCGTGCTGTTAGTTTACTGGCTGTTTCGTAAGATTTATCGTTGAGAAGAAGGGACGCTATGAGACAAACATCCCAATCCATTTTCTTCGCTACGAACCCTTTCACGCCCGGCGGTTGGAAACCCTGGCGGCCGTCTTCCTGGCCAAGGATGCCGGCTGCATGGTCAATCTGGCTGTGCGTGGTGTTGCTCTCTGCCACCGCCTCTTTTGCTCTGACGGAGGATGAAAGAAACAACATCGAACTGTACAAGAGGCTTTCTCCGGGAGTGGTGAACATCACCAGCACCGTGCTGGAACGGGATTTTTTCTTCAACATTGTGCCTCGGCAGGGAACCGGTTCGGGTTCCATCATCGACACCAAGGGTTACATCCTGACCAACCATCATGTCATTGAGGACGCGCGGAAACTCGAAGTAACCCTGGCCAATGGCAAGAAATACACCGCCCACTTCATCGGCTCCGATCCGAGCACGGACCTGGCCGTTTTGAAGATCGATGCTCCCAGCAGATATCTCAGCGTGATTCCCATGGGCTCGTCCCAAAACATCCAGGTGGGACAAAAAGTGTTAGCCATCGGGAATCCATTCGGTCTGGGTCAGACCCTTACCACCGGCGTGATCAGCTCCGTAGGGCGCACGTTGCGATCGACGAATGGAGCCCTGGTGGAAGATATCATTCAAACGGACGCTTCTATCAATCCCGGAAACTCAGGCGGGCCCCTGATCGATTCATCCGGGAAGATGATCGGCATCAACACCGCCATTTTCAGCCCCACCGGCGCCAACGTGGGAATCGGCTTCGCCATCCCTGTGGACACAGCGAAACGCGTCCTACAGGACTTGATCGAAAAGGGCCACTACGCCTATCCCTGGTTGGGGGCAACCCTCATGACCCTGTTCCCCGACTTTGCCGAGGCACTCAAGCTGCCGGTTACAAGCGGGGCCATGATAGTTGATCTGGTGCCGGCAGGTCCGGCCGCCAAAGCGGGCTTGCGCGGTGGAGACAAACGGGCGCAAATTGGTAACAGTATCATCGTGGTCGGCGGCGACGTGATCACTGCACTCAACGGTCAAGCCATTGAAGATGCGGATTCGGTAATCCGGGAGATTCGCAAGATGCGGCCGGGAGATCGAATACGCCTGCAAATCGCACGCTGGGATGGCAGTCGCGATGAGGTGACGGTGATTCTTGGTGAGCAACCCCGTCGCTCCCGCTGGTAAACAGACAAAATCTTAGGGAAGCCCGATACGGCAATTCAGGGTGCCCGCTTTTGCGCACGATTGCACCCAGCTTGAAAGGAAATCAATGAACTCCGCACACCCCATTTTGACCAAACGTCATGCCAGACCCTTAACCATCGTGATCATGGATGGCATAGGCTATCGAGCCGAGCGGGAAGGGAACGCCGTCGCCGAAGGTTTTACACCGCATCTGGATTGGCTCCTGGAGAATTGTCCGTACACTCTGCTGAAAGCGCACGGGACGGCGGTGGGGCTGCCCTCGGATGAAGACATGGGAAATTCCGAAGTGGGTCACAACGCCATCGGAGCCGGACGGTTTTATCCTCAAGGGGCAAAACTTGTGAACCAGGCCATCGAATCGGGGCGCATTTTTGAAAGCAAAGCCTGGCGGCTGTTGGTCCGGTTTTGCCGCGAAAACCGTGGAACACTGCATTTTATCGGGCTCTTTTCCGACGGCAATGTGCACAGCAACTTGAGCCACCTCCGGGCCATGCTGCAGCATGCCGCATTTACCGACCAGCTCAGCAGAGCTCGCATCCATATTTTGCTGGACGGCAGAGACGTCCCTGAAACTTCGGCACTGGAATATGTCGATTCGTTCGAGTCCTTCCTGCAGGATCTCAATGACAAGGCGCTCGTAGACTATCGCATCGCAAGCGGCGGAGGGCGCATGGTTATCACCATGGACCGTTATCAGGCGGATTGGAATATGGTCGCCCTGGGCTGGCAGACCCACGTTGCAGGCGAAGGCCGTACGTTTTCCTCAGCCCGAGAAGCGATCGAGACATATCGCCGGGAGAACCCCGGAATCATTGACCAGAACCTGCCACCCTTTGTTATTGCCGACGCCTCCGGTCCGGTCGGCCCCATCCGAGATGGAGACTCCGTTGTCTTTTTTAATTATCGCGGTGATCGAGCGATCGAGATCAGTCTCGCCTTCGACCAGCAGGAGTTCGACAAATTCGAGCGCAATCCCCGCCCCCGAGTGAAGTACGCGGGCATGATGGAATATGACACGGAGGCTCACATTCCATCCAACTATCTGGTTGAGCCGCCTTATATCGAAAATACCATGGGGCAGCTGCTGTGTGAACGGGGCATCAGGCAAATGGCCATTAGTGAAACCCAGAAATTTGGTCACGTCACTTACTTCTGGAACGGCAACCGATCAGGCAAGTTTGACGAACAGCTGGAAGACTACATTGAAATACCTTCGGATAAGGGAGCTTTCGAAGACCGACCCTGGATGAAGGCGGCAGAAATCACCGACCGGGTCATTGGGGCCATTCACGGTGATCGGTACGATTTTATCCGACTCAATTTCGCCAACGGCGACATGGTTGGACACACCGGTATCTATCAGGCGGCGAGACTTGCCGTTGAGACGGTCGATCTATGTATCGGCAGACTGATGCGAGCCATACAAAAGACTGAAGGGGTACTGCTCATTACCGCCGACCATGGCAACGCCGACGAGATGTACGAAATCGATAAGAAGTCGGGGAAGACAAAGACCGATGAAACCGGCAGGCCAAGAGCCAAAACTGCTCATACCCTCAGTCCCGTGTGGTTTATCGTGTACGACCCCAGTGCTGATCGGGTAATCAAGATGAATACCGAAGTTAAAGACCCGGGGCTCACCAATATCGCAGCAACCTGCTTTCAACTGCTGGGCCTGGAACCGCCGGATCTGTACGATCCGCCCCTGCTCCTATTCGGGTAGCTTCTGCCCCGGGACCCTCCAGTACCACAACGAGGCTCTCGGCCCCTCTTCCCGGCGAACGGGGGAGAGGAGTTTTCCCTTCCCGGCCAGGCTCCCGGGCCGGAACGTCGCCACTGACACAAGACGAAACGGAAGCTGCCGGGTTGACCTTTGCGCAATCCCCCGGTTGGGAATGGCTACCCGGGAAGGTCGGCATCGCTTTGGGCTGGTGGAGAAAGTCCGCGCCGCAAAGTGATCAGTGCCACCTCTCCCTGGGAAAAAAAGCGCAAGGGCACCCCGGAAACACCCGCCCCATCGCTGGTGTACCCGGTCATCCCGCGATATTCCCAAATGCCTTTGCTGTAACGCCTTGGCGCGCGGCTGTGAGTGAAAAGTGGACCGATACGTGGTATCTGGATTTGGCCGGCGTGGCAGTGCCCGCACAGATAGAAGTTGGCACCAAACTTGTGGGCTGCGCGGTAGGCCTCATTGGTGTGAGCCAGAAGAATGCTGAAATCCCCCGCCGGGACTTGCTGGAAGGCCTGCTCCAGGTCATCGCAGCGATAGTAATGGGGATCATCCACTCCAATGAGCCAGATCTTCTCACCATTCCTTTCGATGGCCAGAGCATCGTTTATCAAGTAGGTCATCCCCTCTTCCTGAAGAGGCTCGACGATCTCCATGCAATCATGGTTGCCCAGGATCCCTATGATTCCGTCTTTGACCCGGATTTCAGGAAGCAAACGACGCATCCGGGCCATGCTCTCAACAAACGGACCATGCGTTTCCATTCTCAGGTCTCCCCCGATAACGCATAAATCAGCCGGCAGATCACGCACCAGGGACTGCAATTTTTCGGTCAAACCGCTGAGACCGTCCAGGTGCAAATCGGAAAGGTACAGGATCTTGTAGCCGTCAAACGCCTTGGGAAGCTGCGGAAAAGCAAAAGCAAGGCGCGACACTCTGATCTGCAGAGCATTCTGCAGACCTCTTTCGTAGACCCCCAGCAAACGGAAAAAAGATTTTAAGATGAGGTGATAATAGATGGCATCTTCGAAGTTGAGGAAGTGGTGCAACGGATGAGATGTGATCTGGCATGCGCGCAATTCGCGCAGGCGGACTCGTGAATTGACGGTGCGCCGATACCCCTCATAGGGCTTCTGCAATAAAATCCCTTTGAAAAAGCGTGAACCCAGGTAGGCTCCAACCGAAAATACCAGCGTCAGCAGAAGAACATCGCGTAAACTCAGGGAAACATAGGGCCCCACAACGGCCAACGGTAAAAGCCCCTCGAACACCTGGTCCAAGCCGAATACGGTACTGCCGGATGGAAAGCTGCAACGACGCTTGACAAAACTGGACAGCAGGTCACCCGACATGCTCAAAATTCCCGTCAGGCATGCCAGCCAAAGGGGAAACCCCAGCGCCCAGCCGCCAACAACACCGGCCGCAATTCCCGCAAGAACCCCCCTCCGGGTCTTGTGCGGTCCCAGGAGAAACTGTCCATCCCGCAGCGTACAACCCCCATCGAGAGGTGCACTCCACTTGTCGCCAAGCAGATGTGCCAGCAGAGGAGGCGCAAAATTAATCAGCCAGAGAAGCAGCAGAATTTTTGTGTAAAGCAGCATTGGACCGCCATGCGTGAATCAGGAACGGAGGATTGCGCTGATAAGATCAGTCGGGCAGTTGAATTTTTCTGGTTTCACACGAAGCCAGGTAACAGGGTTCCGGTTCCCGGTACAGAAATACCGTCCGGCCTACCAGGTGGACATAGTGAGCACCCACCTGTTCGGCCAATTGCTCCGCCTGCTGCTTCTTGCCGGCTTCCTGCCTGGACAGACCGGACCATTTGACTTTGATCAATTCATGGCTCAGCAGTTGTCGGCGTACTTCCCCGATCACCGCTTCGCTGATTCCTTCCTGGCCTATCAGAACCACCGGTTTCAGGTGATGAGCCAGTCCCTTCAAGAATTTGCGTTGTTTGGCCGTCAACCTGCCGGGAGGATTGGGCGCCCAATTCAGTCGGGCAAGTTCCCTGGCACTGGTTGGCGCTTGCACGCCGGGATCTGCATTGCCTGTTCCATGTTCTTCGGCGAATCCATTCACCCTGTTCATGTCCTTTCCTTATGACCAGTCAGCCCAAGTCGTTCAGCGCAGCGCGTCGTGCATCAGCAGTTTGCCGTTCACAGCCCAGCGGGGAGTCAAACCTTGCCGCCATGCAACCACACCAACGAGCAAAGCCCGGAATTTCATCCAGCGAATGCCGGTAACGAAATCCGGGCTCTCTGACCGGTAACGTTTTGGATAAATCGGTTCCAGCAGCCTGCATTAAGCCTGGCAACTATTCCATGAACGTTTTCAGCGAAGACTGCCGATTCGGATTGCGCAACTTGCGCAACGCCTTCTTCTCGATTTGTCGAATGCGTTCTTTCGACACATTAAAGCTCTTGCCGATCTTTTCCAATGTCTCGGCGGGCTGCCCGTCAAGCCCGAAGCGCAGACGCAAAATCTTCTCTTCGCGCGGCTGCAGGGTCGACAGAAGCGATCGCGTCACTTCCGCCAACTGCTTGTCCGAACATTCTTCCAGGGGCGATGCCGCCCGCTCGTCTTCAATGAAATCCCCCAGACGCTGCTCGTCCTCTCCAATGGGAGTCTCCAGGGAAATGGGCTGGGCCGCCAGGGTCAGCACCATTTGCGCCTTATCCAACGGAATATCGGCACGGTCGGCAATTTCCTGCGCTGTGGGCTCCCGCCCCAGTTCCTTCAAGAGTTCGTAGAATACCTTGAAAAATAGATTCTTCAGCTCTATGAAGTGCACCGGCAAACGAATGGTTCTCGTCTTGTCGTAGATTCCTCTGATAATGCTTTGCCTGACCCACCAGGTGGCATAGGTACTGAACCGATTGCCTTTGGTATGGTCGTAGCGCCCCACAGCCTTCAAAAGCCCCAGATTGCCTTCCTGGATCAGGTCGTCGAAACTCATGCCCCTCCCGCGGTAACGCTTTGCCACGCTGAGCACCAAGCGCAAGTTCGCGCGCACCATCTCCTGCTTGGCAGCATCAACAGAGGCCATAATGTGGCGAACCTGAGAGAGCAAATCCGCATATAAAACTCGTTTGGGGTTCTCTTTGGCGGCCCGCTCCAGAGTGCGCAAAATGACTTTCAAGATCTTGTCGCGGACACCGGGGAACGATTTTTCATGGCTCAAAAGCTTTTGAACCTTATCGTCCAACTCCTCGAACAATTTGTTTTCTGCGGCGTGGCTGGCGACCATCTCCACCAGCAGTTCCTGGCCTTGACGAATCTTCTGTGCGAGTTCGATTTCGCGTTCCTGGGTCAGCAGAGGGTAGCTGGCAACCTCTTTAAGGTAGCAGGTTATGTGGTCCTCATCAAAATCATCATTGACCTGAAATTTCGCATCTGCGCCTTCCCCGTTCTCCTCATCTTCCCCGTCATTCTGTTCTGAACAGGAAGCAGCCTCATCATTCTCGCTCGTCTCTTCTTCTGCCCGGACAACTTCATCAAGCGCGAGGTCTTTCTCAGAATACTCTGAGTTGAGAGTATCTTCGGCTACGAGACCTTCGTACTCTTCCTGCATTTTCTTACGTTTGATGAAGAAATCGTAAGAAATGCATTTTTCGCTTGAATACATTTGCATCATGTCCCTCCAAATGTGGTAAGGTTAACGTCTCTGTAATCGTCAACCTTCTCCCCGCGAATTCATGGGGAGGTAAGAGCCGCAACGGCTCTTGCTCTATCAAAAAATCTAAGCATACTTAAGGGCTTAGTCAACGCTGGCGAATCAACGGTTGGGACTGAAGCGCAACATTATCCGGCGTTCGGAAAGCCCGATATATGCTCGGATGTAATCTTACATAATAACACCATACTTTTTATTGTCAAGAAGAAATATCCCCGATTGGCCGTTTTTTACAAACTAGCGCTTGACACATCACGCTCCCGATGCTAATCTTGTGCTCCTTCCAGGGGTTGTTCCGGAGGGATGGCCGAGTGGTTTAAGGCGGCGGTCTTGAAAACCGTTGTTCCGTTAGCAGCGGGACCGTGGGTTCGAATCCTACTCCCTCCGCCAATGTAAAACCTCGCGCGTCACCCGTTGCGGAGAGATGGCCGAGTCGGCTGAAGGCGCTCGCCTGCTAAGCGAGTGTGGGGTGAAAGCTCCACCGAGGGTTCGAATCCCTCTCTCTCCGCCACCCAAGCCAATTTAGCCCCGCATCCGGTGGCCCGGATCACGGGGCTTTTCTTTTCATGGTACCTAATAAGGTACCTTCAGGTAGTCGCCGAAACGGTACCCGCCCGGGCCCATCACCAGAGTGTTGGCCGGATGCCCGACGGGACTCATGAACCTGGCGGAGGAAGCCAGAGCAACCACCATTCCGAGAGACTCGGCCGAAAACCCCAGATCAGCGGCTGTATCCAGTGCAATGGGCGCCATCAGCATGGCCACCGCCGCCGTGGGTATTATTTGGGCGGCGATTGCCGTCACCAGATACAGACCGGCGACCGGTTTCCAGGGTAAGGACCCGCCTCGCCCGACAATTGGTTTACGACCATGGTGTCCCTCCGGCCTCGGCGGCAAGGGCGTTGGGTGTATCCACCTCGGCGGTCAGCAAAATTAC
>FWPV01005129.1_pt1 | contig 24747 bp, 17 predicted proteins | sample 2228371 | NCBI WGS metagenome assembly FWPV01 (sample SAMEA103939776, study PRJEB20133) | metagenome | reverse complement strand
GCGCCTGCCTGCCCGGCGTCCGTGACCGCGCTCAGGCGAGGGGGGCGGTGAAGAAGAAGGCGGCGCCCTCCCCGGGACGCGATTCCACCCACACCCGTCCGCCCCAGGCGGTGACGGCGCGCTTGACGGTTGAGAGCCCTATGCCCAGTCCCGGCGAACCCGATACCGAGTAGTGGCGGAAGGGCTCGAAGATCTTCTCCTGCAGGTCAGGGGGGATGCCGATGCCGTTGTCCCGCACGCAGAAGACCGCCTTGTCCCCCTGAGTCTCCGCGGAAACCCTCACGCAGGGGTCTTCGCACTCGCCCATGTGCCGGATGGCGTTGGCGATAAGGTTGAAGAGTACCTGGCGCAACTTGACGCCGTCCACCTTCACCGCGGGGAGGTGGTCTCCGCTCTCGACGCGCACGCGTCTTTCCCGGCGGTGTTCCTCGAGGTCCATGAGCACCTCCATGAGCACCTCCTCGGCGTCGGCGCGGCATTCCTCCAGCATCGTGTGTCCCGCCTGGGCGTACTGCAGGAGGGAGGTGATGAGGTCGCTCATGCGCTGGGCTCCGCGGGCGATGGCCTCCAGACACTCCCTCTCCGCCTCCGCCCTGCCCTCGGCGTCCGCCTCCAGGGCCGCCTTAGCGTAACCCTCCACGATGGCCACGGGAGTTAGCAGGTCGTGGGAGATGGTGTGGGCGAAGGCCTCCAGCTCCTCGTTGCGCTGCTGCAGCTCCTTTTCCATGTGCTTGCGCGCGCTGATGTCGCGGATGAAGGCCACCAGGCTCTTGGGCTCGCCCGCCGCGTCCCTGATCAGGGCGGCGTTGAGCTCCGCGGCGAAATCGCTCCCGTCCCTGCGGATCCCCGTGAGCTCCACGTTGTGCGCCGCGCCCTCCGAGAGCACCCTTTTCCAGGTCTCGATAGCCCTGTCGTGGTCGCGGGGGTGGATGAAGATGAGGGTGTTCTTGCCCAGGACCTCGTCCTCGTCCTCGTACCCGTTCATCTTCAGGGCATAGGGAGAGACGTAGATCAACCTTCCCTGCAGATCGGAGATGGTCACCGCGTCCGGCGAGGTCAGGACCAGCGTCCTGTACATCTCCTCCGACTCCTTGAGCTCCGCCTCGGCGCGCAGGCGGTCGGTTATCTCGCGCGAGGTGATGACCATGCCGCGCACCGAGGGGTCCTCGAACATACCGATGCCCACGGATTCGAAATGCCTCCAGGAGCCGTCCTTGTGGAGAAAGCGGTAGATGGCAGGTTCCGTGGGCTCGCCGCTCTCGATGCCGCGGGTGAATATCTCCAGGATCCTCTCCCGGTCCTCGGGGTGCACGAAATCGAAGCCGATCCTGCCCAGGAGCTCGTCCTGTTCATATCCCAGCAGGGGAGTGATGGAAGGGCTGCTGTAGGTTATTCTGCCCTCCGCGTCCAGCACCGCGATGAGGTCAAGGGTGTTCTCGACCAGCAGGCGGTAGAAATCCTCGCCGTGCTGCATGGGTGGTGCCTCGCACCCCCGGCCGCGGTCGGGACGGCCTCCTCCTGCCGGCCGCGTCCCCGCGTCTTTCCTCCCCTTCCCCTTGCCGCTCCCTTTCCTCACCCGGTACCTCCCGTGCCGCTCCGAATGAGGCCTGCCGCCGTGTATGCCCTGACAATATCTTAACCTAATGGCGTATGCCCTGAACAGGCGCGGGGGCCCACGGGGGTATTCCCAGCTTCACATATGAGGCCCGTCGCCGTGTATGCCCTGACGCCATCCCCACCCCATCGCGCATGCCCTGAACAGGCGCGGGGGCCCGCGGGATTAATGCGCGCGTCAGGTTGGAATAATAAAACGGGGGAAGAGAGAAGCCAAGGGGGTGGGTAGGAGCCCTCCGGTTCCCTGTCCGGGTGGTGATGTCGGTGTCGGGAAAAAAAGGAGATGAGGGCCGCGGGCCGAGGCACGAGGACGAGTCCCCTGCCGAGACGGCCCTCCCCCGCCAGGGCATACCGGCGTCCGGGCAGGCGTTTGCCGAGGGCGGCGGCGAGCGCGCCTTGCTCGAGAGCATCATGCGCGCGGCTCCTATGGCCATCGGAAAGGTGGATCCCGACCGCATGCTGCTGGAGGTCAACGAATACATGTGCCGCATGCTGGGGTATGCGCGCGAGGAGCTGGTGGGGCACAGCGCTCTGATCCTCTATCCTTCCCGGGAGGATTTCGAGTTCGTGGGGCGGGAGAAATACGCCCGCATCGCGGAGGCGGGCGTGGGCTCGGTGGAGACGCGCTGGAGGCGCAAGGACGGCACGTTCATCGAGGTGCTCCTGAGCTCCGCCCGGGCTGACCCGGACGACCCCTCGGCGGGGACCGTCTTCACCGCCCTGGACATCACGGAGCGAAAGAGGGCCGAGCAGGCCATAAGGGAGGAGTGGGAGCAGGTCATCGCCATCTTCGAGAGCATCGACCAGGTGATCTACGTCTCGGACCCGCGTTCCTACGAGATCCTCTACGTCAACAAGGCGGTGAGGGATGCCTTCGGAAAGGACCCCACGGGCGGGTTATGCTACCGCGAGTTCCAGGGCCTGGAGGCCCCCTGCCCCTTCTGTACCAACCCCGTGCTGTTCGAACACCCGGAGGAGGCGTATGTATGGGAATACCGTAATCCCGTCCTCGAACGCGATTACCTCATCGTGGACCGCCTGATAAGGTGGCCGGACGGCAGGGACGTGAGGTTCGAGTTCGCCCTGGACATCACGGACATAGTGGCGGCGAGGCGTGTCCAGGAGAGGCGCGAGAAGCTCAACGCGGTGTTCATGCGCCTGGGCGCCGACATCCTGGAGAACATCGAGACCGTCCTGCGGGGCGCCGAGGAGGTCCTCGAGTGCCGGCTGGCCTCATATTGCCTGCTGGTGGGCGGGCGGCTGTCCATCCTCACCACCGCTCCCGGCGAGGAGGGATTCACCGTGACCTCGGACACACAGGACTATGCCTGCCATGCCTTTATCTCCGGCGGGAGCAAGACCCCCCTGGTCGTTCCGGACCTCGGGCGCCATGACGATGCCGTAAAGGACCCCGTGGTGGCAAGGAACGCCCTTAAGTCCTGCATTTTTTACCCGGTGGTGGTGGAGGGGAGGACGGTGGGATGCCTGGGTTGCTTCGACGACCGCCCCCGGCAGTGGACGGAGGAGGAGGTGGAGATCGCCGGCATGCTCGCCCAGGCCCTGTCGGTGGAACAGGAGCGCCTGGACCGCGAGGAGCAGCTCAAGGATTTCATCGACGTGGCCTCTCATGAGCTGCGGCACCCCATCACCGTGATCAAGGGCTACGCCCAGACGCTGCGTGAGTTATGGGGAAAGCTGTCCCCCGCCAGGCGCGAGGAGCTGCTGGCGGCGGTGGAGCACGGGGCCGACCGCCTGGAGCGGCTGGTCAAGGAGCTCCTGGACGTCTCGCGCATCGAGAGGGGATATCTCTCTCTGCGTCGCGAGGAGGTCGAGGTGAACGCCCTCCTCTCGGGCGCGGCGGAGGAGCTCGCCAACCTCGGTTACTCAAACCGTGTGAACGTCGTCTCGCGGGGGGGCGCGGAGAAGGTCATGGCGGACAGGGACCGCCTCTCCTTACTCCTCTCCATCCTGCTGGACAACGCGGCCAAGTATTCTCCCCCGGGGTCGGTCATAGACCTGGAGGTGAGAGAGGAGGGCGGCGGGGTTCTTTTCTCGGTCATGGACCGGGGTATCGGCGTCCCGGAGGAGGAGAGAGAGAAGGTCTTCGATCGTTTCTATCAGGTGGAGGACGCCCTCCACCACTCCATGCCCGGGATGGGCATCGGACTGTATATAGCGAGGGAGATAGTCGAGGCCCACGGGGGAAGGATCTGGTGCGAGGCAAGGGAGGGGGGAGGCGCGGTCTTCAGATTCCTCATCCCTCGATGAGAATGAGGGCCGGGTGGGACGTGAGGTTTGTGCCGGATGGCATGGATTTGTGCGCCCGGCCTTCCATGGCGGCGTCGCGGGCGGTTGAGAGATGCCCGCCGGCATATCCGGCGCAGAAAGGGGGAAGGCCTCTTTTTCTCGTCCCCGTCCTTCGAGGCATGGTTTTTCATCGTGCGGCGTTGGAGCGGAGATGGTTCCGGTCACGGAGCCCGGCAGACCCGGGGACGTGGCGGCCGCGCCGGCCGCCCGGGAAGGAGCGTGGAGGCAAGAGCCCGATGTGTTCAGCGACTCCGTAAGACGCGGGCCCCTGCTGCGGTCGGGATCTGCCCCCTCCCTCCTCAATTATGCCCGCGTCCGTACCGATACATTAGACGTCGCCAGGAGGCAGCGACGTCTCGCGAAGCCTGCGGCGGCAGGTTGTTTCGGATTTCCGGACGGGAACGGTGGGAAAGGAAGATGACCAGGACCATACTCATCGCCGATGACGCGCTGTTCACGCGCATGCTGTTGCGCAACATCCTCTCCGAGCACGGCTTTACGGCCATCGTGGAGGCGGAGACGGGGGCGGAGGCCATCTGGGCCTACGAGCGCTGGAAGCCGGACCTGGTGATCATGGACATCAACATGCCGGAGATGGACGGCATGACCGCGGTGAGGAACATCCTGGCCCTGGATCCCCGCGCGAGCATCATCATCTGCAGCGCCCTGGGCGAAAAGCAGCTCATGATGGAGGCCCTGGAGGCCGGGGTCAAGGACTTCATCACCAAGCCCTTCCAGGCCCCGAAGGTCATGGAGGTGGTCAACCGCGTCCTTTCCTGATCCCGCTGGACCGCCGCGGCGAGGCGGGATCCGGGAATGCGGCTCCGTCAATACTTTCAATATCTACTGCACCTGAAGACGGGAAAATCGCGAGGTGGGACCCGGGAATGCGGCTCCGTCTACACCGCCGCGGCGAGGCGGGACCTGAGGCGGTTGAGGGCGGTGGAATGTATCTTGCTCACCCGCGATTCCGATATCCCCATCACCTCGCCGATCTCGCGCATGGTGAGCTCCTCGAAGTAATAGAGGATCAACACCAGCTTCTCCTTTTCCGCCAGCTCGTTCACCGCCGCGCGCACCATCTCCTCCATGGCCCGCGTCTCGGACAGCACGGAGGGGTCGAAGGATCCGTCGTCGGGCAGGGTGTCGAGAAGGCTTAGGTCTCCTCCCTCATGATTGGAGATCAGGGAGGTGTCGTCCAGGGAGGAGACAAAGGTCTGGTCCACCTCCGCCAGCAACTGCCGCAGCCTGGCGAGGTCCATCTCCAGGTAATCCGCCAGCTCCTTTTGGGTCGGCAGTCTGTTGAGGGCCGCGCAGAGCACCTCGTAGGCGTGATTGACCCGGCGTACCTTCTCCTGCAGGGAACGTGGCAGGCGGGCTTCGGAGCGGATGCCGTCGCTGATGGCGCCGTTGATGCGGATGCGCGCGTAGGCCTCGAAGTCCACGCCCCGCTCGGGGTCGAAGCGGTCGATGGCGTCCAGCAGGCCGAGGAATCCGTAACCCACGAGGTCGGCGTACTCCACGTGGGGGGACACGCGGAGGCGGTAATAGCGGGCGGCGCTGCGTACCAGCGGGGCATAGCGCAGGACCAGGGCTTCACGCCTTTGCTCGCCTTCCCTCGTGAGCTCGCCGCTCCTGGTCCTGGCCTTTCCCATCCTCGTGTCCTTCTCTCGCTCCCCTTTTCTCCCTCGCTAGCGTCCTCGGATGACGGAAGCCCGACCCACATAGGGCGCGCGGGCGATAACGGCTCGCCGGTCGGGTGATGAAGCGTGCACTCCCCGGCGCGGCCCCAGAAGCACCTTCCGGTTGAGGTTCGAAGGAGATGACCCGTCTCTCGGGCGTCTGCGGGCCGGGCGCTGACGGGACACGGCGACATTCCCTTACCCGGGACTAAATGTCGGAAGGTGCGGTATGCGCGGAGCGGCCGTGTTTTCCCGGCTGTCCACATCCCCGCCCCCACGCGGGCGTCGGGTACGGCTCGCACATGCCTGCCTTTATCTACCAGGTCTGTCACCCCGAAGGCTTCGCGTCCCAGAGGCTGAGTCGACCTTTGCGCATCTGGGCGTTCGCAGGGCGGAGGACGAGCTTCGGAGGCGCTTTTCACGCGGTGGATGACGGCGTCCGCGTGTTCATGCCATCTCATGATGTAGAATCTGTTTATATGAACGCGTCCGTGGGCGAATGGCGAGGGTAGAGGAGGGCGAGTTGGCCGGGCGGGAAAAGGAAAATGGAAGCAAATGGTATGAGAGCTGGTACGTGATCCTGGGCGCCGCCCTGCTGCTCGGCTCGGCCGTCCTCTACCTGGTCCACTACGCCATCTTCAGGGACGCCCACCATATCTTCATCTACCTGCTCGGGGACATCGCCTTCATGCCCATAGAGGTGCTGCTGGTTGCGGTCATCGTGCACCGACTCCTGGACGCGCGCGAAAAAAAGACGAGGATGGAGAAGCTGAACATGGTCATCGGCGCCTTCTTCAGCGAGATGGGCATGCAGCTGTTACGCGCCTTCTCGCAGTTCGACGCCGCCTGCAGGGAGATAAAGGACTGCCTGGCCGCCGGTCCCGAATGGAAAGAGGACGACTTCCGCCGCGCGCGCTGGAAGGTGGAGGAGTACAAGTGCGCCATCGGCAGGGACGACAGGCTCCTGGAGGAGATGCGGGAGTACCTCCTGGAGAAGCGGGAGTTTCTCCTCACCCTGCTGGAGAACCCGACCCTGCTCGAGCACGAGACCTTCACCGACCTCCTGTGGGCGGTCTTCCACCTCACAGAGGAGCTGAAGTACCGCTATCTCATCGAGGGTCTTCCCGATACCGACCACGAGCACCTGTGCAGCGACATCGCGCGAGCTTACAGCCTGCTGCTCAAGGAATGGCTGGTCTACCTGGAACACCTCAAGAACAACTACCCCTATCTCTTTTCCCTCGCGGTGCGCATGAACCCCCTGGACCCTCAATCCTCCGTGATCGTGGGGTAAGATCCTCGGTCTTCGATCGCCACGGATAGCGGCAACCAGCCGTCCACTTGAGGCGGTGCGCCCTGCCGGGCTCATAGAGGTCACCGAAAATAGATACTACGACCGCCACCTTGAAGCGCGGGCGGTGGACGGAGAGGCGGCGACGCACATCCCGCAGCGCACCCCGTTAATGCCCGGCAGTCCCGGCTTGGTGTAATACCTCAGGCAGGCCGCCTTGTCCGTCCCCCCGCACGGGGCCGGGGCCGCCGCGCCGTCGATGCCTTCCCCCTCCCGGCGCGGTGGCGATGTCACCGCTCCCCCCCACAACGAGTTGTCACCGCGGCCCTTCATAATGAGCATGGATGAGCGCGCGAGCGAGGGGACGGTGAGCCATGGACCTGGAGGAGAAACTGAGGATCCTCGGCGGCGCGGCCCGCTACGACGTCTCCTGCTCCTCCAGCGGGGTGAGGAGGCCGGCCCGTGTCGGAAGGCTCGGCGACTGCGCGAGCTTCGGCGTCTGCCACAGCCGGTCCGACGACGGCCGCTGCATATCCCTGCTCAAGGTGCTCTTCTCCAACCGCTGCATCTACGACTGCGCTTACTGCGCCAACCGTGCGTCGGTGTCCCGGCCGCGCGCCTCCTTCACCCCGCGGGAGCTGGCGGACCTCGTCATGGATTTCTACCGGCGCAACTACATCGAGGGCTTCTTCCTGAGCTCCGCGGTCTGGGTGAGCCCGGATCACACCATGGAGCAACTGCTGCTCACGGCGCGCCTGCTGCGGGAGGAGAAGGGCTTCAACGGCTATGTCCACCTCAAGGCCATCCCCGGCTCCAGCCTGGAGCTCATCCGCCGGGCGGGCGTCTACGCCGACCGCATGAGCGTGAACATCGAGCTGCCTACAGAGAGCAGCCTGCGCCTCCTGGCGCCGGACAAGAGAAAAGAGGATATCCTCGGCCCCATGGGGGACCTGGCGGAGAACATCACCGCAAACCGGGAGGAGAGAAAGCGTTTCCGCAGAGCCCCCGCCTTCGTCCCCGCGGGCCAGAGCACCCAGCTCATCGTGGGGGCTACACCGGAGAGCGACCTGCGCATCATGGAGCTGGCGGAGGGGCTCTACCGGCGCTACGGGCTGAAGCGGGTGTACTACTCCGCCTTCGTGCCGGTCTCCGACGACCCCCGCCTGCCTCGACTGGAAAGCCCGCCTCTGCTGCGCGAGCACCGTCTCTACCAGGCCGACTGGCTCATCCGACACTACCACTTCACCTGCCGCGAGATCCTGGACGAGGAGCATCCGCGGCTTGACGAGGAGTTGGACCCCAAGTCGGCCTGGGCGTTGCGCAACCCCCAGTTCTTCCCCGTGGAGGTGAACCGCGCCGACTATGAGACCCTGCTGCGCGTGCCGGGGCTGGGGGTGCGCTCGGCGCGCCGCATCATTGCGGCCAGGCGCTTCCATTCTCTGGATTTCGAGGACCTGCGAAAGATCGGCGTGGTGCTGAAGCGGGCGCGCTATTTCATCACCTGCCGGGGAAGGTATTATTCCGGGGCACGTCTGAGCGGGGAGGAGATAAAGAAGGGGATAACGACCCGCTGCCGCGAGGCAGGGGGATGGAGGGGGCAGGGGCAGATGGCCCTCTTCGGGATGGAGACCTGCGGCGTGGCTGCCGATGATGCCATGACCAGCGCCACCGGTGAGCTCTAGTGTTTACCTCATTCTGGCGATGTCGACCGGGTGCGGTGATGGTTTACGATGGCGGCTTATTTCGAGGTCATCGCGGTGGCGGAAAGGCGCGACCCCCGGTTGCAGAGGAAGCTCATGCCCGAGGAAGCTCATGCCCGAGAGATGCCGGGGCGTGCTGGGGGAGACACCCGGGAAGCCCGCGCTGCGGGTACTGCGAAGAACCGGGGCCTTTCCGGGATGGCGGGGGAGACCCCCGCGACCCGATACGGCCCACGCCGGCCGCTGTAATCAATGGCATCCCCAGTGCGTAAGCCCGCGCGAACCCCCCCGCTCGCTCGGGTTTCCCATCCTCGGAATACTCAGTAGCTGTTGGGCACCACCGGCAGGATGAGGCGCGAGGCCGCGGTGCGGTTGCGCTGGAGCTGGATGAAGGTGATGCCGAAGACGGGCCAGGTCATCAGCAGGTCGGCGGTGGATATCTCCAGCTTGATGCGGCTTCCCCGGGAAAAGCGGTGGTAGCAGGCCTGCATCTCCACCGGCTGCGCCGCGGTGTCGCACATGCTCCATACCTCGGGATTGTAGCCCTCGTAGTAGCCACGGCTCACCAGCGTCTCCGTGCCGTCCGGCGCCACCTCGTATATCCAGGGGATGAGCTGCGTGAAGGGCTGAGAGCTCTTGTAATACAACTCGAGCTGCGGCGCGCCCATGATGGTGAGGTCGCGGGTAAGGGGGGGCGAGATATAGCAGCGCTCGGTGAAGGGGATGCCCAGCAGCTTTATCCTCGAGGGCACCTGCATGGTCTCGCCGCCCACCATGTTGGGCACGTCCTGGTAGTAGGGAAGGGATATGGAGCCGGTGATGCCCGTGTTCACCAGCAGCTCGAAATCGGCGCTGCCCCGCGGCCTGCTCCTGGTCAGCACCAGGTCACTGCCGGACGCGTTTAGGTAATAGGAGGTCACCCGGGTGCCCGGCAGGGGATAGGAGTCCGCCCGGCCGTAGTTCTGGGGGTCCTGGCCGCGGTAGAAGAGGAGGCGGGGCTCCCTGTCCGCGCCGTTGTCCACGCCCTTGAGGAAGCGGTCGAACCACGCCTTGATCTGCCCGTTTATCCACCGGGATTCGGGGCTTTCCGGGAGGTCGATGAAGAAGTTGCCCCCCATGCCCCCTATATGGCCGTGATTGGTGATGATCATGCGCGCGGGGGCGGCCATGGCGGTGGAGAATATGCGCAGTCCCTCGTTGGCGTAGAAGATGTCGTCGTTCCAGCCCGCCAGGATGAGGGTGGGAGCCACGATGGGATGTTCGACCACCCCGTCGTATTCCCCGTCGCACCAGTAGCGGGCGGAGCGCTCCCGAAGGTACTGGCGCCCCTTTTCCACGTCCTCGACCCGCCGCTCCATGGCGGCCCCCGTGATCCAGAACAGCATGTCGGTGACGTTGTTCACCGGGGGCATGGCTTTCCAGAAGGCATCTATGACGGCCTGGAGCTTCTGCAAGACGTTCAGGTCGCCTCTCTGAACGATGGCGAGGACGTGCATCAGAAGGCCGGAGAGATTGCCGATATAGGCTCCGGCGGCCAGAAAGACCCCCCACAACGCCTTGGAAGCCCCGTTGGGAAGGATGGAGAACTGCAGGTCCGCTCCCCCGTGCATGGGCACCACGGCGCGTATACGCGGGTCACCGGGGTCGCCGGGCCTGGGGTCCCTGCGCGGCGCCGCCAGGAAGGAGGTGCATCCGCCCATGGAATAACCCGTGATCCCCACCACGGGGCCCCTTTCGTCCCGGAGCACCGGGAAGCGCTCGTCCTCGGAAGCCAGGGTGATGATGGTGCGCACGTCCCTGATCTCCTTCTCGGGGTCCATGCACCCTATCTGGCCCTCCGCGCCGTACCATCCCCGCATGGTAAAGGTGACGGATACGTAACCGTCCCCCGCGTATTCCTCGGCCATCTTCTCGAAGATGAGCTTGTCGCAGTCCCAGGGATGAACGAAGACGATGAGCGGGTAATCCACGGACGCCTCGCCCGGATTCCCGGAAGGAAGGGGATAGAACACCGAAACGGGCAACTTTACCCCGTCCTCCATGGTCCAGTATTCGTCCACCCTGGCCACCTCAAGGGATGACCCGGGAGCGGAGGAAGCGGCGACGGTCCCGCCGCCTGTGCCCGCCTCGGACGTCCGTGTGCCCGCGCCCGCGACCGGAGCGAGCGAGAGGACCATGAGCAGGGATGCCATGGTCAGGGCGAGGAGCGTGGTCATTCGAATGCGGAAGGATCTCGTCATCGTTACCCCCTTCAGACGACGAGGTGCGGCGGGAGTCCGTATCCCCCGGCAACCCCTCTTTGTTACTCGCGATATTTATAACATGCAATATATGAACATCGCAAGGGTATTTATATGGAAAGTTGCCCGGATGCCCGGCCCGGCTTCTCTTGCCGCGTCGGACGGGAACGGGGATTCGTCTTCGGGGATCCGGCGGGAAACATGCAGAAAGGAAAGGGGAGCGAGCGCGTTGACCATGTGGTCCGTTGGCATTGCGGCTCTATCCACCAGGGATAGAAGACCTGGAAAGGTAGCGAGTGCATGGATGTCAGGCCCCGCGGCTTTACGGTTCGTAGGCGGTGACAGGAAATAGGAAAAGAGAGCGAACTCATGTCCGTCAGCAATCCGCGGCCTCTCGGCTTGTCGGCAGGCATAGGAAACTGGAAAGAGGAACCAAAAAGAGGGGGGCCCGGAAGCCCCCCTCCCGGTTAGGGCGTGCTAACCGCAGCTCTTATTGCACTTGCAAGTGCCGCCCTTCCGTCTGGGGATCTTCGTGATTCGCATCTCACCACCTCCTTGGTAGTGGTTCCTGTAAACATTATACACCCGCCGCGCAAGCCATAAACCTCAACCGTCAATCCGGAATGCGGCTTCACCGGGGAGGACGGGGCGGTAAAGCGAGGGGTTCTCTACCGGATTCATAACAGATCTTGTGTTCCAGGGTTCACCGGGAAGGACGGGGGAAAGCGTGGAGTCCTTTGCTGGATTTGGAGATACTCCCATGTTCCAGGGTTCACCGGGAAGGACGGGAGTAAAGCACAGCGTGCGGAGCGCGGTGCCTACCCGCGGCGGCGTCCCATGCGCGCGCACATGAGGAGGTCGGGACCGCCCGCCCCGCAGGTGGATTCCGCACGGTAGCGGCAGCCTCCCCCGCACTCCGCCAGCAGCTCGCAGGAAGCGCACTCTCCCTCCAGCCTCAGCTTGGGCAGGTCGCGCCAGGCCTGTCGCAGGCCTTTCTCCAGGCGGCCGCCGCTCACCTCACGATAATAGCCGCATTTCACCAGGCGTCCCCCCGGCTCCACAGCGGCCAGGTGCGCCCCGCAGGCGTAGCCGGGCGCTCCCTCGTGGGCGCCCCATCCCCATTCCAGCTCGAAAAAGGGGGCCGCCTCCTCGGGCTCCAGCATCAGGTCGGGGTTGTCCGCCATACGGCCGCTGGCCACCGGGTATTCCAGGTTCCATGCGGAGACGCCCATCTCCGAGAGCAGGGTGCCCAGCTCCTCCAGTTCGCCGAGGTTGCGCGCGTGGATGACCGTGGCTACCGATACGTCTATGCCCGCCGCTACAGCCCGCCGCAGGACCTCCATGACCTCCGTGAAGGTGCCCCTGCCGCGCAGGTATTCGTGCCCCGCCTCGAGACCGTCCACCGAGAACTGGATCTCCAGGAAGTTGAGGCGCTCGAGGTCCTCCCCGCCCAGGAGGGTGCCGTTGGTGATGAGCACGGGACGGAAGGACCTCCCAGTCAGAGCTTCGTTCAGGGCGTGGAACCCCGGGTAGAGCAGGGGCTCCCCGCCCGTGACCATGAGCCTCAGGCCGCCCAGCTCGTCGAACTCGTCCAGCAGGGACATGAGCAGCCGCAAGTCCAGGTCTGAGGTACCCGCGTCGCCGAGGTAGCAGTGGCGGCAGCGCAGGTTGCAGCGTTCGGTGACCTCGACCATGAGATAGCGCAGGGAAGGGACCTCGTTGACCCCGATGCTCATCTCCCTGGGCCCGATATCCTGCCCCGACACCAGCAGGCCCTCCTCGAGGCAGTAGGAGAGAAAGGCGCCCTCGGGCCGCAGCTCCTCCACGGTGCGGGTGCCGTCGCAGCGGGCCAGGAAGTCGAGGGCTTCCTCTGAGAGCTCGTACAGTTCGTCCCGTGCCGCGTTGTACACGCACGGTGTCTCCAGGCGTTTGAGAAAGCAGCCGTCCGCGAGCCTCAGGAGATCCCGCTCCGTATATGGCCGCTCACCAGCGCTCATACCGCAATTCCCTTTCAGCGATCCTCCGCCTCCGCACGGCGTCCCGGAAGACGGCTTTTCTCCCCGTGCCCACGCCTCATGACCCCGCCTCTACCCGCCGCAAGACGGCATGTGGTCACGAAGACCACGCAAAACCTCTTTCCCGTTCCCGTCGAGCCGCGCACGGCCGAGACACGCCCGCTAAACCGTCGCTCACCGGCTCCATCGTGGCGCCACGGAGCCGGACGGCGCTCCCTCGGCTCCCTTCATATACATGATGACGGCGGGAGAAGCACTTATGCGGTGAGCGACGTCAACCTCCCCCACGAGCTCCTGTGGGCGCCATTGAGGCGGATGTCGCTCCTCTCGCTTGCATGATGATGGTGGTTCAAGCAATAAGAGGTGAGCGCCGTCAACCGCTACCCGCGAGCTCCCGCAGGGCGCCCTCGAGGTCGAAAGCATTTCTCTCCAATAGCGCCTTGAGGAGGCGGACACTGCCGCACTCCTCGTTCTCCTCCTCGCCGTGATGGTAAAAGGGGCAGTCGCCGCACAGCAGTTCCCGGTAGTCCTCGATATCCTCGAGGCGGGAAGCTCCTTCCAGTATCTCGCGCGCCTTCCGAAGGAAAGCGGGAAAGTCCTCCGCCATATTCACCTCCACGAGATTTCGGCGTCGCGGTGCGTCCACGTCTTCATCCATTATTCCCCTAAATCGCGCCCGAGGCCAGTTCGGGTTACCCCCTGGGGGGAAAGGAGGATGGAGACGCCTTTCCGGGACCGCCGATTGACAGGTTTCCCCGGGGTGAGGGAAAGGAGCAGGGTTGCGACTATCTTGGACCACCGGTTGACCGGTTTCCCCGGGTGTCTGGAAAAGAAACGGCACTATGAACTGGTATGGGGCGCCCAGACCGGTTTCCCGGAGGCGCGGAAAAGGCTTTATGCGACCCGGAGGGAACCGTCAGGGGACTGACCTGCATCCTGCATCCCCGTCCCGCACCCTGTGTTCCGTGGGGCGTTCAAGGCTCGGGCTATCGGGGCCGCCGGCGAAGCATTTCGGCCAGGACGCAACCCGAGCAGGCTACGGCCCTGGGCCCCGCCGGAGGTGTTAGAATATTATCAGCGTGTCGGGTTGTCGCGGGATGGTGCTCTAATAAGGCAATATACCGTTTATTGCCAGCAGGTTGATCGATTGAGGTGGGCGGCGTGCGGTACGACGAGGCCGGAAAGGAGCCGAGGCGGGGGGAGGAATATTACCGCCTGCTCATCGAGAACGCCCTCGACCTGATATCGGTTCTCGACCGTGAAGGCAACATCGTCTTCGCGGGGCCTTCCGTGGAGAGGCTGCTCGGCTACCGGCCCGAGGAACTCCTGGGCAGGAGCATCTTCTCCTTCATCCATCCCGATGACCTGGAGGGAGCCAAGTCGGCGCTGGAGTTCGCCTTCTCGCGCCCCGGGGTCACCGGCACCGTGGAGCTGCGCGTGCGCCACGCCGACGGCACCTGGCGCGTGCACGAGGCGGATTCCTACAACCTGCTGGAGCATCCCCTGGTGCGGGGCATGGTGGTCAACTCCCGTGACGTCACCGAGCGCAAGGAGTCGGAGCGGCTCATGCGCCTGCAGGGGGAGCTGAGCATGAGGCTCGGGGCCACCGACGATCTCGTGGAGATGTGCGAGGTCTCCCTGCAAGCCGCCATGGAAGCGACGGGCATGGACTGCGGCGGCATCTACGTCCTGGACGAGGGCAGCGGGGAGTTGCGCCTGGTCAGCCACGCGGGGCTCTCCGACGCCTTCGTGGCCCTGGTGCGCCGTTACGCGCAGGACACCCCCGAGGCACGCCTCGTGAACAGGGGTGAGGCGGTCTTCGCCCGCTACTCCGAGGCGGATATCTCCCTGACACCCGCCCATCTCGCTGAGGGCTTGAAGGCCGTGGCCTTCCTGCCCATCTGGCACGAGGGGAAAGTGGTGGGCTGCCTGAACCTGGCCTCCCACCGCCTGGACGAGGTGCCGGAATCGGCGCGGCGCGCCATCGACGCCGTTCGCGGCCATATCAGCCAGGCCCTGGCCCGCGCGCGCCTGGTGGCGCGGCTGAGGGAATCCGAGGAACGTTACCGGCTGCTCGTCGACCACGCCGGCGAGGCCATCTTCACCTACGGCGCGGATCTGAAACTGATCAACGTCAACCGCGCTGCCTGCGAGCAGGTGGGCTACCGCGCGGAGGAGCTGCTGGGGCGCAACGTCCTGGAGCTGGGGATACTGCATCCCGATGACCTCGAAAAGGTGAGGCGGAATCTGGAAAGGCTGTTCGCGGGCGAGAGCCCGGTGCGGGACGAGCTGCGCTTTATCCGCAGGGACGGCTCGGTGGTGCTGGTGGACGTGACGTCGGCGGATATTTTCGGGCCTTCGGGCGAGGTGGTCGCCATCACCAACCTGGCCATGGACGTCACCGAGCAGAGGCGCGCAGAGGAGGAGCGCAAGCGCCTCCTGCAGGCGGTGGAGCAGTCCGTGGACGGCATCGCCGTGGCGGATCTGGAGGGGAGGGTCATCTACGTGAACGGCGCCTGGGCGGAGATGCACGGCTATGCCAGGCAAGAGGTGGAAGGGGAGCTCATCGGGAAGCACCTGGAGATATTCCATACCCCCGAGCAGGTGCGCGATGAAGTGACGCCGTTCAACCGGAAAGCCCTGGAAGAGGGGGCGGCGAGCGGGGAGGTAGGGCACCGGCGCAGGGACGGCTCCGTATTCCCGGCCATGATGAGCACCACCGTCTTCCGCGACGAGAAGGGGAACCCGAGGGGTTTCATCGGGGTGGCACGGGATATATCGCGGCTCAAGCGGGTGGAGGAGGAGCTGAGGCGCTCGGAGGCCACCTACCGCGAGATCTTCGACGCCGCCAACGACGCCATCTTCGTCCACGACCTGGACACCGGGGCCATCCTGGACGTCAACCGCAAGATGACGGAGATGTACGGCTACACGCCGGAGGAGGCGCGGTCGCTGCGGGTGGAGGACATCAGCTCCGACGTGCCCCCCTACACCCAGGAGAGGGCGGTGGAGCTGGTGAGGAAGGCGGCGGCGGGAGAGCCCCAGCTCTTCGAGTGGCACGCTAGGCGCAAAGGAGGCGAGCTCTTCTGGGTGGAGGTCAACCTCAAGCGGGGAACCATCGCCGGGGAGGAGCGCGTCCTGGCCCTGGTGCGCGAGATCACGGAAAGGAAACGGATGGAGGAGGCGCTGCGCGAGAGCGAGGCGTGGTACCGCGCCACCTTCGAGGCCACGGGCACGGCCATGTTCCTGGTGGATAGAGACGGCCTGGTGGTCGACGTCAACCGCGAGATGGAGAACATCTTCGGCTATTCCCGGGACGAGGTGGTGGGCAGGATGCGCTACAGTGACCCCATCATGCCCGAGGACGTCGAGAAGGTGAAGCGCTATTCGCTCCTCCTGCTGAATGGTAAGATAAAGGGCCCGGTGCAGTTCGAGATGAAGGCCAGGCACAAGAACGGCAGGCCCATAGACGCCCTGGTCAGCGTGAACATGATCCCCGAGGTCCCGCGCAGCGTCATCTCCGTGGTGGACATCACGGACAAGAAGCTGTACGAGCGCGAGCTGGAGGCGCGCGCCGAGCAGCTCCGGGACTTCCTGGACATCGCGGCCCACGAGCTAAGGCACCCCGCCACCCTGCTCAAAGGCTACGCCATGACCATCTCCCGCCACGGCGGCCGTATGGGCCGGGATACCTGGTTCGAGTCCCTGAAGGCCATCGAGGCCGGCGCCGACCGCCTGGTGTACGTGGTGGAGGAGCTACTGGATGTCTCGCGCCTGCAACGGGGGCTGTTCACACTTGACAAGCGCGAGGCCCCGGTGATGGAGGCCGTGGAGCTGGCGGCAAACGAGATGCGGGCGCGCGCGGGCACGAGGAAGATCGAGGTCGCGGTGGAGGGGGACCTCGGGACGGCGTGCCTCGATCACAACCGCCTCGCGCGCCTGCTCATCATCCTCCTGGACAACGCGGTCAAGTATTCACCGCCCGCTTCGGAGGTGGAACTCCGCGCCCGGCGTACCGGGGAAGGGCTGGAGTTCGCCGTCCTGGACCGTGGCGAGGGGGTACCGGAGGAGAAGCGCGAGAGCATCTTCGAGCGCTTCGTGCAGGGGGACGACGCCCTGCACCACAGCGGCCCCGGGCTGGGACTGGGGCTTTATATCGGGAGGCGCATCGTGGCCGCGCACGGAGGCCGCATCTGGCACGAGCCGCGGGAGGGCGGCGGCTCCGCCTTCCGCTTCACCATCCCCGCCTGATGGGTCAGCCACGGACATCGCCTTGCGGGTCAACGTGTTTCCAGGACTCGCCTGAAAAGAAAACTGTTACGCGGGATTCGGCGCCGCGCTATCCCCGTGAGACGACCCGACACTTCAAAAAACGTAGCGTGACGAAGACCGCTTTGTGGCTATCAAGGAGTCTCGGCAGCGCGCCGCCACGCTCATCTCCAGCGTGCCTGTCATCGCAACCCGAATACCAGCAGCAGCTTTTTTCGAGAACGGTATCTTTATGCCGGTGACGTTTATATTGGAACCCGAGAACCGCTCATTCTCCCAACGTTCCCACCACCGGGAAGCGCTTTAGATTCTCACGCATGCGTGCCGGCGCCTGTTTCAGTTCCTCGGAGAGATCGCGACCCGCCATAGCCCCCAGGTTGCAGGGCGTATGTTTCCCCTCCGGCCAGGTCGCGCTTCCCGAGAGATCATAGACAACGCCGTCAACGGCGATATAGGCAGGCTTCCCCCCCTTGCCGTCGAACTCCGCGAGCTCCGCAAGGGTGAAGACCCTGCCCCCGCCTTCCTCGACGCTCTCGGGCTTTTCGGGGATCGCGGTACCGTTGCCCTCCGTCCCGGACGCCCCCCCGCATCCCCACAGGAACAGCGCCAGCGTCGCCGCGAGCACCCCAGAGAGCAGCGAGATTAAAACCGCCTTTTTCAACCCCCGACCTCCTTCTCTCCCTTGTCCCCCGCCGCGATCCGCCAGGACCGATGCACATCGCGGGCGGCACTGGCTTGTCTCGGGGCGGGCGAACCGCATCCTACACCCTATTCTGCCCCTATCACCGGCTCATTAACCCCGTGGTCTCCCGAGCCCGATCCTATGTCCTGAGCCCGATCATGCTTACACGCTCGGGTGTCCGGAGATGGGTGGCGGGCACCAGGGATCTGGGTTTTTTGACGGAAGGGAAGAGGGGGAGTGAGGTGGAAGTATGAGATGTGACATGGCCGATGTCGAGAGGGGATCGCCGTGTGCTTGATGGGGGACGGCCTCCGGTGCGCTGATTGTCCGTACGTTACCTGCAACAACCATCCGTATTTCTACCTGGCCAGGGAATGCGCCCGGCGAAGGCAACGAGAGCTCAAGAACGAGAAAAGGGGTTGAGCAAGGACCGCCTCCGCGCCTCCGCGCCCGATTTGGCCGCGTGATGAGATATTCAGGGCGTGAACTTCAGGGCGTGAACTTCATGGTGACTCCCCCGCTGTCCCCGGGCATCCCTAATGTGACACCCCACCCCTTCGAGCAGGGGAGGGGGTCAGATTCCCGAGCCGCTCGTCAGTCGATATCCCCCACCCCTGCACGCGTGGGCAGGATTCACGGAGCGCCTGCATTCTGGATCGCGGACCCTCCTACCCCTTCACGCGTGATTAGTATTGTCGGAGTTCCGAACGGTCCATCAACGACTACGTCGGTCCCCTCGCGCGGGGAGAGAACGCGAGATGCCGTCGGACCGTGCCTTACCTCTTCGTTTATCCCCTTCGCGCGGGGAGAGAACCACAGGGGAGGTGGAGCCGAGGAGCTTTTTTGAGTCGGTCCCCTCGCGCGGGGAGAGAACGCGAGATACGGCCGGTATGTGAGCTACCGCTTCGTTTATCCCCTTCTCGCGGGGGTAGAATCAATTATGGCTCGAGGCGATCTCGGGTTGTGGCAGGACCCTTGGTTAACCTTATGGAGGTGGTGATTTGAACGGCCCTTCTGTTGACGGCGGTACCACCGGCAATGGATGGTCCCTGGAACTGCGCGATCTCCATGTGGAGGTGGAGGGCAGGGAGATCCTGCGCGGGGTGAACCTGGTGATCAGGAGCGGCGAGACGCACGTGCTCTTCGGGCCCAACGGCTCGGGAAAGACCACCCTGCTCATGGCGATCATGGGGTTTCCCCGCTACCGCGTCACCGCGGGCAGCATCCTCCTGGGCGGCGAGGACATCACAGATCTGCCCCCGCACGAGAGAGCGCGGCGCGGTATAGGCATGATGTTCCAGCGACCGCCCACGGTGCGCGGAGTCTCCCTGCGGCAGATGACCTCCATCAGCTCCCGCGACGATCTCGACGTGCGCGGGCTCGCCGCCGAGCTGAACCTAGAGGACTTCCTGGCGCGTGACGTCAACCACGGTTTTTCGGGAGGGGAGATCAAGCGGTCCGAGCTGCTGCAGCTCATGGCGCAGAACCCCGACCTGGTGCTTCTGGACGAGCCCGAGTCGGGCGTGGACATGGAGAACCTGCAACTGGTGGGAAAGGCCATCCGCATCCTCCTGCAGAAGGACCTGCGCCGTAAGCGCAGGAAGAGCGGCCTCATCATCACCCACACCGGCTATATCCTGGATTACGTGGAGGCGGACCAGGGACACGTGCTGTGCGAGGGGTCTATAGTGTGCTCCGGCAACCCGAGGGAGCAGCTCGAGGGCATCCGGAGGTACGGATTCGAGGAGTGTGCGAGATGCACGCGTTAGAGGAACTGAAAGAACGGGCGAGGGCGGCGGCGGAGAAGCCGGCGGCTTTCGGCAGCGACCTGGACCTGTGCGCGTACGGTGCCGAGCCGGGAGAGTGCGCATACGTGGAATCCCTGGAAGAGCTGGAGGACCTCGGTGAGGAGGAGCTGGCGCGCGTCGGGGTGGAGAAGAGCGGTCGGGAGAGGTCGGGGTCCTTCGTGCAGATCGACGGCACGGTGGTGCACAGGAAAGCCCTGGAAAAAGGCCTGGAGATCCTGGGTACCCGCGAGGCCCTGGAAAGATATGACTGGCTGCACGACTACTACTGGAAGGCGGTGGCCGTGGATGCCGACAAGTACACCGCCACCGTGGAGCTCAACCCTTTCGAGGGTTATTTCATGCGTGCCTTGCCGGGGTCGCGCACCGTCTATCCCCTCCAGGCCTGCCTCTATATCCGCGAGCCCCGCTTCGTGCAGCGGGTGCACAACATCATCATCGCCGAGGAGGGCTCGGAGCTGCACATCATCACCGGCTGTGCCAGCCGCCATGAGATAGAGATGGGCCTGCACGTGGGCGTTTCCGAGTTCTACGTGAGGAAGAACGCCCGCGTCACCTTCACCATGGTTCACAACTGGGCGGAGGGAATGGACGTGAGGCCCCGCACGGGCGTGTTGGTGGAGGAGGGCGGGCTGTTCATGTCCAACTACATCTGCATGGAGGCGGTGCGCAGCCTGCAGGCCTATCCCACCGCGCGCCTCACCGGGCCCGGAGCCACCGCGCGCTTCAATTCCATCGTGGTGGGGCAGCCGGGAAGCGAGATAGACCTCGGCTCGCGCGTGGTCCTGGGGGCTCACGGATGCAGCGCGGAGATAGTCTCCCGTGCCGTGACCAAAGGCGGCAGGATCGTGGCCCGGGGCCATCTCAAGGGAGAGACGGCGGGGATCAAGGCCCACCTGGAATGCCACGGCCTTATCCTGGAGGAGGGAGGCCTTATCTACGCGGTGCCGGAGCTCGAGGGCAACCACCCCGACGTGGACATGTCCCACGAGGCTGCGGTGGGCAAGATCGCCCAGGAAGAGGTGGAATACCTCATGGCCAGGGGCCTGAGCGAGGAAGAGGCCACGGCGGTGATCGTGCGGGGTTTTCTCAACGTGAGGATAGAGGGCCTCCCGCCGCTGCTGGAACGCGAGCTGCACAAGATGATGGAGCTCTCCGAGAGCAAAGCCCTCTGATGGGGTCAGCCCCGGACATGGGACAATATCCCCCGCCCCACCTGCTGCGGAGTAAGGCCGCATACAAGAACATTCGCTCTCTCCCGGCAAAAGATGACCGGTGGGTGGCGATCGGACCGCATACACGTAGGGATTCAGGATGATTACGCGTTCCGCGCTCTTCTCGGAGCGAGGCATGGCGGCTTTGGCGGCGCATAAGTTAACAGGGGGCGGCAATGGGCTGGCTTGACCTCTTTCGGCGGCGCAGATGCCGCGCTTCCGTGGTATTCGCGGGAAGCAGGACGGAAGCCGAACTCGTCATGCGCATCCTCAGGGAGGAGGGTTTCCATCCTCTGGAATGGGCGGATACCCCCGCTCCTGCATATACCGGTCCCATCGGCACGGCGCGCATCGTGGTTCCGCCGCAGGAAGCGGACGCCGCGAGGGCACTCATCGCCTCCCTCGAGGAGATGGGGACGAAGGACGTCGGTGACTGAGACCGCGAAAGACACCCCCTTGTCCGGTGCTGTCCCGTGTCCGGGGCTGGGATGATAGAGAATGGAAGCCCAGTGGGAGTCATCGGCAATGTCCCATGTCCGGGGCTGACCCCATGGTAATCTGGGCGGGGGTTTTTGCCGATATAAGACGTGTTGAAGTGCGTCAGCCTGCCCGCGGGACGGCTGTGGTATATTTCTGTTAAACATGGGCCACAAGGGCCGGGAGAGGCAAAAGGAAGGGACGCGGAGAGGTTGAAGAAGATAATCATCGTCGTCCTGGCGGTCGTTCTTTGCGCCGGCGGAGTGGTGGTCGCCGCCTGGAGGATAACCGGCGACGAGGCCGGAGAGGGAGCGGCCGCGTCCGCCGACGAGCCTACGGGGGACTCTTTCCAGCACCTACTGGCCGAAGCGGTATCAACCGAAGGCGAGGCGCAGGGCGCGGAGGAGCCGGCCGAGTCTGGCGACGCGTCCGCTTCCGATATCGGGGGCGCGGCGAGCGAGGGCATGACCGGAGAGGACTTCGCCTATACCACCCCCGACCAGCGCTACGTCACCGAGACCCAGCGACACCAGAACTTCTTCCGGGCGGTGGCGGAGGGAAGGGTTTTGCGCCTGGAGGTGGTCAGCGCCGACGTACGCCCCGTGGGCGATCCCAACACCTCCTATATCAAGTTCGTCCTCACCACCTCCGGCGGTGGTTCGGCGAGCGGGACCATGGTCATGAAGTACGACGCCGGCATGTGGAGGATCGCGGCTATCAGCCAGCTCACCGGAGATCTCCAGGGAGGTACGAATTACCAGGTCCCCAGGAGCTTCGAGGATATGCTGGCGCGCGAGATAGCGGAGCTCCAGCCCTTCCTCGCCCGCATAGCGGAGGGGAGGTTCGCCTATATGGAGGTGCACGGCGTCAGCCGGCCCAGCGAGAACGAGACCGTGCTCACGGGGGTGGTGGCGGGCAAGAGCGGCAAGACGGTGCCGGCGGAGATGCGCCTGCGCAGGGACTACGGCATATGGCACCTGACCTACATCACCAATCCGCCATGACCTTCTCTTTCAAACCAGCGCCTGTGGAGGGGGAATGAAGGGAAGCGCGGGATGCGCGTATAAGGCGAAGGCCGGGATGCGCGTGGCGGTCGCAGTGGCGCTCCTGGCCTTTCTGCTTATGCCTTCCGCGGCGTTTGCCCTGGGAAAAACATCCTGTCCCCGGGGGGAGGGGGATACAGCGGACAGGGACTCCCTGTCTTCCACCCAAGGCACTGCGCGGGGGGATACCTTCACAACGGAAGGTGTGAATGGCCGTATTCCCACCGACCCCCTGGGGCGCCTGCCGTCCACCCCCGGAGAGGCCCATGAGAGGCTGGAGCGCAGCGAGGTGGGATGGCCTTCCTCCGGGAAGGGGAGCACGGGGGGAGAAAGCGCCGAAAGCGCCGAAAGCGCCGCGGTGAAGGCGGGCCTCAGCGTCTCCATCCCCTTCAACACCGTGGAGGGTTACACCACGCATGCCAACGCGGGCGTAAGGGTGGAGCTGCGGCGGGGAGGAGCGGCGGTCTCCACCATCGACGCCACCACCAACGGCGCCGCCTGGTTCTTCGTCGATTTCGACGATAGAGGCAAGGACATCCTCTCCGGCGACACCGTCAGGGTGACCGATCTCGCGGGCGGTACCCCGGTGTCCGTGGACTGCACCCTGACCGGGGCGGTGAACGTAACCGGCGAAAAGGTCTCCGGCAGCGCGCCTTCAGGGAATGCCATAGACGTATACCTCAAGATCCCCTCCACGTATTACGGGGACATCCCCCCGGGTGCGGTCCGTAGCAGAACCACCGCCTCCGGCGGCAGCTACAACGCGTCCTTCGCCGGGTTCAACATCCGCAACGGCGACGTGGCATATATATTCTCCACCAACGCCGCTGGCCACGTGGTCATGAACATCGCCAGGACGGGGGCGGCCATGGCCGTATATCCCCAGTACGACGAGGTCATGGGGTTTTACAACCCCGGAGTCAACCTGACCGTCAAGGCGGGCACCGCCACCAAGAACGTGGGAACGGGGGTGGATGGCTTCTTCGATGCCTGGTTCTCCCACCACGACATCGCGCCCGGGGAGAAAGTGCTCTGCAACCTTGGCTCCGACCATTCCATCACCGTGGCCGACGTCGCCTCCAGCGCCGACCCCGTGACCGACATCGTGAGCGGGTACACGGCGCCCGGACGGCCGGTGCGCGTGACCATGAGCGTCTACCGAGACCCCGTGGTGGTGGAGACCTTCAGCGACGCCGCGGGCGCCTTCAGCGTGGACTTGAGCGGTCTTTACGACATCACGGGCATGGAGGTCTATAACGTGGCCTGGTACGGGGATGCGGGAGATTGCGTGGTCTACGAGTTCTTCACCTACAGCTGGTTCCTGCCCGAGGGTTACACGGGCACCGGGTTCGACGAGTGGGTTCTGGTAATGAATCCCAGCGCCAAGATAGTGCGCGTGCGCATGACCTTCCAGACACTGGAAGAGGAGGTGGAAGGGCCCCTGCTGGAGGCGCTGCCCGGCTCGCGGGTCACCGTGCACGTCAACGAGTGGGTCCCCGGACGACACGTCTCCACCATGGTCACCGCCATCGACGGGGGCAGGATCATGTCCGAGCGCGCCATGTATATGTTCGGCACCGTAGACGGCAAGTGGGGAGCGCACGACTCCATCGGAATCATGGTCCCCAGCCCGGTGTGGTACCTGCCCGAGGGTGCCACCTACTACGGGTTCGACGAGTGGGTGCTCATCCAGAACCCCAACAACACGCCCGTGAAGACCCGGGTGCGGTTCCTGGGCCGCGGCGGGGTGGTGAAGGAGTTCGTCACCGAGATCGGAGCCGGAAGGCGTTATACCGTGCACGTGAACGAGCACGTTCCGGACACCGAGATCGCCACGCGGGTGGAATCGCTCACCGTGGTGGGAGGCGAGGCCCTGCCGGTCTTCGCCGAACGCGCCATGTACATGGCCACCCTGGACGGCAAGCGCGGCGCCCACGACTCCATCGGGCTCTCCACGCCGGCGCCGGAGTGGTACCTTCCCGAGGGGACGACGCGGCCGGGGTTCGACGAGTGGGTGCTGGTGATGAACCCCAACGACGCCGGTACCGACGTGCGCGCCACCTTCCTCACCCCGGATGGGGAGGGAGGGACATACGACTTCCACATGGACGCGAACTCCCGTTTCTCCATCCATGTCAACGACTTCGTCCCCGGCAGGGACGTGTCCACGGTGGTGACCTCGCTGGACGGCACGGAGATCCTCGCCGAGCGAGCCATGTACATGAACACCCCCGACGGCAAGCGCGGCGCCCACGCCTCCATAGGGTCCTCAAGGACGGACATCTCCTGGTACCTCCCCGAGGGGACGACGCGGCCGGGGTTCGACGAGTGGGTGCTGGTGCAGAACCCCAAAGACAAGGCGGCCACGATAAGGGTGGTCTTCCTCAGCCCCCAGGGGGAGGCCAACC
>FWPV01005654.1_pt1 | contig 24755 bp, 21 predicted proteins | sample 2228371 | NCBI WGS metagenome assembly FWPV01 (sample SAMEA103939776, study PRJEB20133) | metagenome | reverse complement strand
TGTCTCTTGCCTCAGCTACGCCGGCATTGCTGATAATGGGCGGGGAAGCGTCATCGGGTTTATCTACGGTCAGGATGGAACCACACCTTTACCTGGAGCTGTGGTCAAGCTCAAGAACCTAATCACGGGCTCTGTTTACGAGAGTACGCCCGCCGACGATTATGGTATTTTTAAGGTTCAGGGCATTGAGACCGGGCTTTATACCTATGGTGTTGCCACGGAAAAAGGGGATTACAATGCTGAAAACATGGTCGGTTTTACGGTCGAAGAGAATGATGTGGCTAAAGTGACGATTGTTGTTGACCCTTATGAGAAAGATGTCGCTGCGGCGGTCAACGAGCTCGAGAGAGGGCTCGAGACGAGCGGCGAGTTCCTGGTCGGGACCGTCGCTGCCTTTGACCCAACCACCAGGATGGCCCAGATTCAGGTTGTTAACGGGCTCTTGCGGCTCAAGGACAAAATCCACGCCAAGGGCAAGTCGACCAACTTTTACCAGGAAATCGCTGTCCTCAAAATCGGGAATGCTTTAGCCAGGCAGCTCGTCAAGGGGCAAGTAGGATATGTGCAGCTTAACCAGGAGGCGGCCAAGGGAGACCTGGTTTATGTGGTCAGGGAGAGCCGGAGCATCATGCCCTTTTTCGTCGCGCCGGTGGGCATTGCCATGGTTGTTGCCGGGAACACGGCTGTCACCTACGGCATCGTGAAGATCGAGGACAGGTGCCGGCCCACCTCCCCCAAGAAATAGGGGTCGGACCACGCTAACTCGTTTAAAATAAATAAATTAAATTAAAATAAAGCGCTTTTTTTAGGCTTATTTCGCTATTTTTGGGGGCAAAAATAATAAATTATCTTATTTTTCTCTCCAAGCGCTAGATATTCAGAAACACAATCCCGTAAAAAATAGCAGAAAAAAATAGGATAAATAGATTGTGTCCCCATTTTCGCTTTTGAGCCCGATAAATTTTGAGGCGGGCTCCTGCTGAATCTCGTTCCTCCCTAAATTTTAAAATTCCAATTGAATGCATCGGAGGTAGCTTGCTTTTAGGAGGGTTTTTCAGGTATTCTTGATTCCAGTATGAGAAGAAGATTTCGGTCCATTGGAGCTGTTTTGATAGTTGCGGTTGTTGGCCTTATTTCTCTTTCCTCATCCGGAAAGTCTGCTTTGCAAGCTGAAGGCTATTCTGTTGAAGAAGCGCTGAAAGTTCTTCAGGCAATCGATAAGGTTCAAGCCGAGAGCACGCGACCCTGGAGCGGGCCCCTCCGGGAGATCGTCGTCACTGAGAGCGAGCTCAACTCCTACATTGCCTATCGGATTGAAACGGAAAAGGAAGAGATTATGAAAGAGCTCCGGTTGAAGCTCTTCAATAATAACCGAGTTGAAGGCAAAATATATCTTGACCTTCGAGGTCGGGACATTCCTCGATTTATTCGCCCAGAGCTGAACTTTTATTTTTCGGCGGATGTGGTTGTTTCAGGAGGGCTGGTCAAGATTGATGTTAGAGAACTTTTTCTTGAGGACGAACCTATTCAACTCCAGCTTCTCGACACGGTCCTCGGGATAGCGGCGAAGCTGAGCGGTGAGGAACCGACCAGCCTCAGCGATTGGTATGAGCTGCCTTACGGCATCAAGGACATAAAGACCAGCAAAGGGAGAGCCATCTTCTTTTACTAAATCCTGTCCTTCCCCTATCCTTCGGCCTCGCTTCACCTTTTCTCTATTACTTATTATTTTTCCCTAAATTTTTGACCATAACCCGATTTATTTGAAGTGAGGCTGTAAACTAAATCTGCCAAATTTGAGAAAGCGGGCTTATCTACTGCGTCATGAAAAATGCAAGGAATGCGGAATGCAAGAAAAGACTGTAAGAAAAAAATTTGCTATTTGGGAATGGAGCGAGATTTTTTGAGAAGGCTTGACATTCCGCCCCAATTACATCATAATGGAACCATAATGAAACCAAAAGATGCGAGGCTGGCCAAGACAATAACCGTCAAGAATATCCCCGCCGAGCTTTATGCGCAGCTCAAAGAAAGCGCGTCAAAACATCAACGAAGTATAAACAGAGAGGTTATTGCCCTCATTGAGAAAGCGCTCGTTCCTCAGCCAACCAATCCCGAAGATTTTCTCTCGGCGGCAAAAGCCCTAAGAGAAAAAACAAGGGGATACGGAGTGAAACAAAATTTTATCGACAAGATTAAAAAAGAAGGCCGGCCTTGATCGTTGTCGATACGAATCTTCTTGTTTATTTTTATATCCAAGGTGAATATTCTGACCTGGCTGAAAAGGCTTTCCGCAAAGATCCAAATTGGATTGCGCCCCTGCTCTGGCGCAGCGAATTTCTTAATGTCCTGACGGGCTGCATCAAAAAGGGTTTGGTCCAATTTGATGTGGCGGTGGAGATCATCGGGGAGGCTGAGCGGCTCATGGCTGGCCGCGAATACACGATAAACGCTCTGGATATTCTTAGTCTCGCTACTCGAAGTGAGTGCTCGGCCTATGATTGTGAATTTGTAGCTTTGGCCAAGGAGCTCCAAATCCCTCTTGTAACTGTTGACCAGAAAATCCTGGTTCAATTTCCGGAAACAGCCATCCGGCTGGAAGAATTCGTGCGGTGACGAAAATGACTCAGGCTCCGCGAATATTTTGGCGCAGGGGAGAAAGGAAGCATCCATGCTCAGGGTAATTGGCGGTGCTTTTAAGGGCCGGCGGCTGCGCCTCGTCCCGAGTCCCCTTGTCCGTCCGATGCCGGCTAAACTCAAAGAGGCCCTTTTCGATATCCTGGGCGAAAAAGTGAGGGGGGCGGTGGCGCTGGACGGTTTTGCAGGGACGGGAGCTGTTGGCATCGAAGCGCTCAGCCGGGGCGCGGAGAAAGTTGTCTTTGTCGAGGAGTATTACCCAGCAGTAAAGACAATCAAAGATAACCTCGCTAAGTGCGGCGCTGAGGACCGAGCACGAGTCATCCATAAAGAGTTTAACCGAGCCGTTATCCTGCTCGCCAAGGAGAAAGTTTGTTTCGACCTGATTTTTATTGACCCGCCTTACAAGCTGCTTGAAGAGAGAAATCCCCTCAAAGTCGTCAAGAAAAGAGAAATTCTTAAGCCGGGCGGCCTCATTGTCCTCCGCCATTTCTTTAAAACTTGCCCCGAACAGAGATATTTTAAGCTGAAGCGGTCCGTCACCATCGGCGATGACACCCTCTCTTTTTTGGGGTCGGACCACGCTAACTCGTTCATAATAAATAAATTAGATTAAAATAAAGCGCTTTTTTTTAGCCTATTAGGCTGTTTTGGGGGGCAAAAATAGAATATTCAGAAACACAAGCCCGTAAAAAATAGCAGAAAAAATAGCAGAAAAAAATAGGATAAATAGATTGTGTCCCCATTTTCTACTCCGTTTTTCATTGAACTCAGGCTGGAATTCGAATAGAATTAAAAATTCAATATGGATAAAGAGAAAGAAAAATTAATTTCCTCAACTCAACCCTTCATTGAGGAGAAAGACATCCTTCGTGGTCTGGTCGAGGAGAAAAGCAGCTCTTTATTCCTCGGCCGTTATTCGATGAACGAGGTGGCTAGCGTTCTGGGAAAGAGAAACTTTTTTAAAGAGGCCAGGAAAAGAAACCTCTGGCCCCTCGCCTTCACCCTCGATTCCTCCGATTTCCCTGTCCAGAGGTACCAGATTTTTTTCCGAGAGCCCGCTCCCGATAACCTCATCGTCGACCTGAAAATCCGCGAAGGACGACTTCAGCCTCGTGACAACCCTCCCTTTCCGCCCGAATTCTTCGAATTTGAGTTCCTCATCCTCGAGTGGCTTACCTTGCAAAACCCTCTCCTCCAGTTTTCGAGGAAGCGTCCGCCTTTGCCGGGCCAGGAGCATCCCGGCCTCGGCCTGGGAAAGAAAGTCGTCGATATTTTCGTCTATCTCGCCCGCTTAACCCACAAAGACGGCGTTCTGGCCTTCCCAGCCTATTTCCACAATGCCTTACTCTTTTCTCGTTATTTCCACTTTCTCAACCCGGAAAAGCAGGCGGAGGTTCTGGCTATCGAGAAGAGCTTCCCCGACATCCCGTTTAAACACCTGGCCTGGATTGTTTACTTAAACTGTCTTCGAGAAGAAGGCGGCCAACTCTATGAATGGAGAGCTGAGGAGCAGATTTATCCGCTCAACCGGGCAATTAAAGAATATTTTGAAAGCAAAATTTATAAGCAAAGAGTAAAAGACCACATGGCTAAGCGCTCCTTTGTCGTCGATTGGGTTAGTTACGAAAAGAAAGTCGATGAGCTAATCGCCAGCAAGAGAGACCATGCGGGATAAAGTCTCCTGAGGTCTGACCCCTTCTGTCTGGACCCCTTCTGTCTGTCTCTTGTTTTTCGGTCTCCTGTTTTTGAAGTCGACCAAGGAATCTGCTATAATTGGAAGGCCATCTAGGAGTTAAAGCGATGAAAAAAGGTATCCATCCTGAATACGTGGAGTGCCGGGTGACGTGCGCCTGCGGCAATACATTCATGACCCGGTCCACGAAGAAAGAAATACGAGTCGAAATCTGCTCGAAGTGCCATCCCTTTTTTACGGGCAAGCAGAAGCTTGTTGATAGCGCCGGCCGGGTCGAGAAATTCAGGAAAAAATATGGCGACCTCAAAAAATAGCCATGGTCTTCAACGAACTGGACAACCTTGAGGAAAAATTCCGTCGCTTGACGCTCTCGCTTTCCGACCCCGCGCTCATTTCCAACCCCCAAAAAATAAAAGAGATAGCCAAGGAGAGGGCGGAGCTGGAGCCTCTTATCCGCACCTACGAGGATTATAAGCGGGTAAGAAAGCAGATCCAGGATTCCGAGGAAATCCTGGCTGATAAGGAGGCAGAGCCGGATCTGCGCCATCTGGCCACTGCCGAGCTCGAGTCCCTTCGGGAAAAAGCGCGCGAGCTCGAGCATGAGCTCAAGCTTCTTCTCCTCCCTAAGGACCCTTACGACGAGAAGAATGTTTTTCTTGAAATTCGGGCGGGTGCCGGCGGTGATGAATCCTCTCTTTTTGCTCAGGACCTTTTCCGAATGTATTCCCGGTATGCTGAAAGCCGGGGCTGGCAGTTTGAGGTCATGCAGGCCAGTCTTTCACCCATCGGTGGCTTCAAGGAAGTCATTGTCAATATCCGCGGCAAAAACGTCTACTCCTCCCTGAAGTACGAAAGCGGCGTTCACCGCGTCCAGCGCGTCCCCCGGACCGAAGCTTCGGGGCGGATCCACACCTCCACGGTGACCGTAGCCGTGCTTCCCGAGGCCGACGAGGTGGACGTCAAGATTGACCCCAAGGACTTGAAAATCGAGGCTTTTGGTGCCAGTGGGCCCGGAGGTCAGAACGTCAACCGGAACTATACGGCCATTCGCATCACTCACAAGCCGTCGGGACTGGTGGTTTCTTGCCAGGACGAGAAATCGCAGCACAGGAACAAGGAGAAAGCACTTCGCATCCTGCGTTCGCGACTGATGGACATCGCCAAGCGGAAGCAGGAAGAAGAAATCGCGCGGAGTCGAAAATCGCAGGTCGGCACAGGAGAGAGGAGCGAGAAAATCCGGACCTACAATTTCCCTCAGTCTCGGGTCACCGACCACCGCATCAACCTAACCCTTTACAACCTGCAGGCGGTGCTCGACGGCGAGCTGGACCAAATCATCGACAAACTCATTCTCCATTCCCAGGCCCAGAAACTTGAAGAACAAACTGTTTTGCCTGAAACTGAGCAAATCGGAGCCTGATTCGAACCCTGGCCACTATCTAGGTTGGAGCAGGTTGGTGAACCAGGTTGGGGTACGCCATACATAATGCACTTATTTTCATAAAGAACCGCAGTGCTAGCAGCTTTCGATGGGATTTTTTTGGGCGTCAATTTTCTGCCAGGTCGATTTTTTCGGCGGTTATTTTTGCTGCGTTACGCCATGATAGTTTATTGAAAATAAATAATTTAAATTAAGAAGGTAGTTAGGTATGGCGTCCCCAAATTTATCCCCATGCTAAATTTATCCCCAAATTTAGTGCAGCTCTATCGGCCGGCGATAAAGCTACTTCAAAAGATGGGGGTAGAGGCGCCGGAGATCGAGGCTAAGGTGTTGATGCTCAAGGCGACTGGTCTCAGCGAAGTGCAGTTTTTTACTTCACTTGAGCAGCCTGTCAGCAGGTCCGCGGAGAAAAAATTTCTCCGTTTGCTGAACTTGCGCCTTCAAGGACTACCCCTGGCTTACGTTATTGGCGAGAAGGAATTCTGGTCGCTTTCCTTTCGGACGCCGCCTGGAGTTTTTATCCCTCGTCCGGAAACTGAACTTATCATCGAGAAAGTGCTCGAGCTATGCGCCGGCAATAAAAGGTCGACCGCTGGGGCGCTTAATATTGTCGATATCGGCACTGGGGCAGGAAATATCGCTGTCGCCTTGGCCAAAGAATTGCCGCAAGCGTTTATTTACGCCACTGATAATTCTGCCCGGGCGCTCAGGGTTGCTGCCCTGAACGCCCAGCGGCACAATGTTACGAACATCCGCTTTGTCCGCGGCAATCTCTATTCAGCAATCAGCAGACTCGGCCTTGAAAAAAAATGTCATTTTATTGTTTCCAACCCTCCTTATGTCTCTGAGGCCGAATGGCCCGAGCTTCCTAGTCCGATCAGGAACCATGAGCCGCGGCGGGCTCTTGTTCCGGGGAAAACCGGCCTCGAATTCATCAGGCGACTCATCAGCGGCGCACCCGCCTATCTCCAGCCAGGCGGATATCTTGTTTTTGAAGTGGGACAGGGTCAGGCAGAAAAGGCCTGCCAACTTTTTAGCGACCAGAAATGGTCTGGAGTCGGGACATCGGCCGACCTCATGGGCATTCCCCGCATCGTTTGGGGTCGGACCATGATAAGTTGTTTAAAATAAATAAATTTGATAAAAATAGAGGGCTTTTTTGGGCTTAATTTGCTATTTTTAAGGGCAAAAATAATAAATTATTTTTATGGTCGAGCAACGCAAGACAAAGTTTTAGCTCTCTCTTTTCTCCTTCTTTTTTTAAATATAAGCCCAAAAAAATGGTTAAAAAATAGGAAAAATAGAATGTGTCCCCGGTTTATTTGCGGAGGGTGAAGGTTGTCGTGGCGGGTTCGGGCTTCATGCCAGCAATTTCGTCAGTATAGTTGCGGATAGTAATCTGACTCTGCCGGCCGTCCGGGTATGACCCACCTGTCACCCTCAAGGTGACTGTGGCCAGACTTCCCTGGCTTCCGGCCGGGATTGGACTTGCTCCTCCCGCGAGCCCACCAATCGTCACTGTTCCCGATTGGTTGTTGCCATCGACAAAGGCCCAGCTTCCGGTGAGGTCCCCTTTGCTCGTTCCCACATAGTCGAACATATTTGTGTCAAACGCAAGCTGCAACCCAAAGGTTGAAATGCTCTTGATGTTGCCGAGAATAGATATGGGGACGCTAATCGTCGTGCCAGCCGTCGCACTCGAAGGGACACAGGAGACCCAGATTTCATTGTTCGTTGGGATGGCGGCTACCTGAAGAGTCACGCCAACCGACTGCGGGCTGTTGGTGGCTTTAGAGGAAGAGATAGTGATCGCCGCGGAATAAGTTCCTTGACCCAGTCCGGCTGCGTTGACGTAAACTGTATGCGTTTTTCTATCTGTTTCTCCGGCTGAAGACCCGCTTGCCGGAGTCACATCGAGCCAGCTGGCATCATCAGAGATGGTATAATCCAGGATGCTTTTTCCGCTGTTCCAGATAGTGATTGTCTGAGGAGAGGGACTTCCGCCGAGCTGAGAGGCAAAGCTCAGGTTGAGGGGGGTAACCGAAATTTGAGGGGGAGGTTCTTTATCGACCTTTAGGCTTACGGTGACTCTCTGGGGGTTATTATAAGCCTGGGAGGACGTAATCGTTATCGTTGCCTTATAAGCATTCTCGCTGGCAGCCAGGCCTTCTTTGTTGACCCGAACCGCGTGTTCCCTGACCTCGCCCCCAGAGGTTCCGCTGGCTGGGTCAACGCTAAGCCAGTTCGCATCATCAGAGATTGAGTATTCCAGCGTGTTCAGGCCTGAATTCTTCACCTTAAGAATCTGGTCGGAGGGGTTCGGTCCAGCTTCGTAAGCAGCAAATTCAAATTCGAATGCGTTCACCCAGATGACCGGCCGGGTGAGTTCTTCGGCATCGGGCATGATTGGGTTTTTTTTGCAGCCAGGAAGGAAAATCAACGATAAAATAAAGGCGGAAAGAATCGGTAGCCATAAAAATTTCGCGCCCTTTTTCATCTTGACACAAACCTTCATCCTGCTCATTTTACCTGTTTTCGTCCATTTAGTCGAGGAACGGCCGCTTGGGACGAAAATTTATACTCTCCTGGGCACGCTTTCTATTTTTTCCGGTAAAGCTCAGAAAAGTTTTCAAGAGCCGGCAGCAATTTAGTTGTTTCGTAGCGAATCCTCTCCCATTCCTCCAGCTGGACGGAGGTGAAGGCCTCCACCACCCGTGGGTCGAACTGGCTGGCGCTGTTCTCGAGGATGTCTCTCCTGGCTGCCTTGAAGTCCCTTTCCCTGCGATAGGGGCGATAGGAGGTGATGGCATCCAGGGCATCAGCGACGGCAAAAATGCGAGCCTCAAGGGGGATGGCCTCCTTTTTTAATCCCTTGGGATAGCCCTTTCCGTCGAATCTTTCGTGGTGGTAAAGGATGATGTCGCCAATCTCCCGGACGAGTTTGATTTCCTTGATTAGTCCGTAGCCCAGAACAGGGTGGAGCCTGATTTTCTCCCATTCGGCGGCGGAAAGTCGGGCCGGCTTTTTCAGGATTGAATCAGGGATGGCAATTTTCCCGATGTCATGGAGGAGCGCCCCTTTGCGGATATTTTCCAGGGCGGCGCCATTCCGGATACCAAGAATTCTGGCTAAAGCCTGGCTGTATTTGGCCACCGTCAAGGAGTGCCCGAAAGTCTCCACATCCCGTAAATCGAGCGCCGTCATGAGGTTTTCGAGGGTGGCGTTGTGGATTTCCTCGAGCTCGGCGGCTTTGCGACGGTTCCTGGACTCTTCGAGCTCCAGCCGCCTCAGCTCGCGAGCATATCTCTTGTTTTCCTCAACGAGCTTTCTTCTGGCGAGCTCATTTTTTATAGCTGAATAGAGAGCGGCCGGGTCATCTGGGTTGCAAAACTGGTCGATAAGACCTTGCCGGAGGAGAGAGAGGAAGGGCGTAGCTCGCCTCGCCCGAGAAACAAGGATGAAAGACAGATGGGGCAAAGTTTTTCTCAACCGAGTGAGATGAACCAGGCTCTCCTGGCCGATGGTGTCGAAATTGAGGAGAGCTAAGCGGAGAGAAAGCTGACCTTTCTCTTGCCCCTTTTTTTCTTCCTGGCCGAGCTCGAGGCCATCCAGGGAATCCATGATTTCAGCTTTAATGCCCAGGCCCATGAGGAAGTTGGCGAGGCTTTCCCCCCTTTTTTTATCTTTATCGATGATGTAAACATCAGTCCTTGCCATCGTCTTTCTCCTTTTCCTCGAAATCTTGACCTTTACCCCGCATAGAACCGATACCGGCCTGAGCTAATTCTTATACTTTATTTTGCTCCCCATTACAAGCTTTGGGGTCGGACCATGCTAATTTATTGAAAATAAATAAGTTAAGATAATTTTTGCCGCATTTTTGAGGCTTAAATAACCATTTTTAGGGCAAAAAATGAAAAAATTCTTGTCATTCCCAAAAGGAGGTTTCGTCGCCACCGGCGAGAGGAAGTCATCTTTTCGGGTGATACGTTGGCGGCAAAATTACTCCTGAAAATCGTCGGAAAAGGTGATTGTCATTCTGGCCACTATCGGCGAAACTGGACACGGTAAAACGATGAAAAAGCCTGAATTCATTCTTCTAATTGATTTATCTGGGTGGTGTTCTCGATTGAAGAGAAGTCTCCAAACCGCCTCATGCCTTAAACTCTGGCTGAGCGTCTTGACAACATTCGTGCCGCGGATTAAGATATGGCCACATGGCATAGCAAAGTTAGCGTTTATCGATATAAGAATAACCAGGGAAGGAAACCGGGTAAAAAGCATAATGATGGGGATTTATCGCCCGCCGCTTTTTCCCCGGGGATTCCCCTGCTTACTGTCGTTAAAAACGCGCATTGCCGCGACCTGGAGAGAATTTGCCAGGGCAAAGGAGAGGTGCCATGGCTGAGAAAAAGCTAAACGTGAAAGATTCCCTCACCGTGATTGAGGAAATCGAAGGCAAGATTGAAAGAATCCTGACCAAAAAAAAGCAGGAAATTGAGAGGGAGCTTGACGAAAGAATCAAGGCAATCAAAGAGGAAGCCCAAAAGAGGATTGAAGTTATCGAGAATGAGCTCGAGAAGGGGAGGCAGATCCTCCATGATTATAGGACAGTCATCAGCGAATTTGAAGCCGAAAAGTCAGGCCTACAGAAGCAAATTAAGGAGCATTTCGAAAAGGCGGTTGATTATCAGACCCAAATTGAGAAGCTCGCCAGCCTCACTCTCGAGGAACTCCGGGTGATTAGTGAGCTGAATAAAAAGCTGGAGGCGCTCCACCTGACCGCCGAAGAGAGGGTCAATACTTATAAAAAGGACCTTGAGGAGAGGTTCGGCATCGTGGCTGAGCTTCCCGAGACGGCCGAGGAAGAAGAAATCAAAATTGACCTGGAACAGGAGCTTTTAAAACTCCGGAAAATTAAGCAAATCCTTGAATCAGAGACCCCTATCCTCGAGGAGGTGGCTGAGGAAGCGAAGGAAACTCCACCCGCCGGCCCTCCTGCTGCGGAGGAAGAGGCCGTTGAGCCAGGCGCTCCCACCACTTTTCCCGAAATCAATGAACTCCTGGAGAGCGCCCTCGCCCAGGAGGTTGAAAAAGCCGCCGCCCAAGAAGGTGAGGCAGGCGTAGCTCCTGAAGAGTCTGAACAGGCGGAACAGCTTGAGCGGGAGGTGGAAGGAGCGGCCGAGGAAAGGGTCTTCGATGAGGAAAAAGAGAGTTTCCGGCGCCTTTTTGAGGTTCTAGAGAAGTACCGGCGGATTGAGATTCGCAACGGCAACGGTGAGGTTTGCTTTTTCCAGAACGGGGATAAACTCATTCTTGATGGCGAACACATCGTCGCCTCAATTGACGAATCTCTGGAGGAGGCGAAAAGACTCTATCTTAAGCTTTCCCAGACCGAATCGCCCAAGGAGCAGTTCTTCATCAAGCAGGAAATTATTAACCATCAGGAACTCTTGAGGAAATACCTCCTTCGCTATATCAAGATGAGCGAGAAAGAAGGAGCCACACTTCCCCGCTTCACCGAAGAATATCTCAGCCTGGACATTCTCAAGAATGTTCTCGAGAAGCTGAGCATGGAAAACTGGAGTAATCCGGCTGATTTTAATGCTTTCCGGAGTCAGGTTGAGGCGCTCAAGGACGCTTTTTACGCCAAAATCACTCCGCCCACAGCTTATCTCAAAGCTTTGATCGACGAGCTGGAAGCTTAGGCTTTGGAAGAAGCTTCAAAAACTCAGGAGCTCAGGAGAGGGCTCCCTGCCTGGGAAGCGAAGCGAGATAGTTTTCGAGAATCTTTCTTCCGACGGATGAAATTTCCTTAAACTTAAGCCCGGTGTAATAAAGGGCAGACTCCTCCGTCGCCTTCAAAGAATAAACCACATCTCCCTTAAAAGGCAGGGCCTTGCTTTCCAGGATGATGAGAAAGTCGAAAGTCTTCATCAACGGCAGCTTGGCCTCCGAATAGACCCTGGCTCCACCCAGGCTGAGGTTGATTGTCTTGGTCACCTTGAAGTGACCATTATCCGCATACAAGGCGAGTGTCGAGACATAATGACGTCGATATTTTCTTTTTTCTTCAAAAAACTCCTGGCGATAGGGACTGATGACTGTTCCTTTTTTGCCCTCCTCGGCCAACTCCCGGTTATACACGCATACTTTGTTCTTGGCCAGGTCTTTAGCCTCGATTTCAACTTTCTGGCCTTGGTGGAACCTTTTGCCCTTCGCTTCAGCGAGGGCCATGTCCGCTTCAATGGCTAATTTTTTTAGCTCGTACTTATTGAGCTGGGGATAGAACTCGTCTTTTTTCGGCAGAAGAGTGACCCCGAAGCTCATGGTGAGGTTGCCGCGCGGCTGGAATTCCTGGTTCTCGAAATAATGTTCTTCGACATTTTTGCGGATCCGTTCGGTCAGGGCGCACGCTTCTTCGAGCGATTTGACGCCCGTAAGAAAGAACAGGAATTCCTCGCCCCCGTAGCGGCAGAGTAAGTCATCTTCGCGGATGGAGGATTTGAGGACTGCTGCCAGCTCCCGGAGAAGCTTGTTTCCAGCCTCGTGGCCGTTGCGGTCGTTATAGTGTTTAAACCAGTCCACATCCCCCATGACCAAAGCATGAGAAGCAATCTCCTGGCGTCGCTTGCTCTGGAGGCTCACTTTCTGGATGACCTTATCGAAGAAGGGGTCGGGTCGGAGGAGGCCTGTTAACGCATCATACTGGATGAGGTTGAGTTTGGTCATGGCCAGGGAGATGTGCTCTGAAATCCCGCGCAGCACCTGCTGGTCCTCGCGGCTGAACCCGTGCCGGCTTACTTCTCCCTTCGAAAGCTTGTTGTACGCCTCGAGAACCCCGATGACTTCGTTTTCGTGGCGGATGGGCACGCTGAGCAAGTTCCGCAATGGCTGTTTCAGATGCTCGATGTACCGTTTGGCCATCCGCTTTTCTAAGGGAACGGCCTCCAGGTTAAGGGCCTCTTGCTGGCGGACCACCTGGGCCGCAAAATCCTGAGAGTCAAGGAGCGCAATGTAGCGGGAAAACTCGGCGTGGGAAAGGAAAGCGTCGTCCCAGACGAGAGGCTTGAGGTACTTGCCCAGAGTCTCATTTTCATCGAGGATATAGAAGGTCATCCCGCTCGCCTGGATAAGCTCTTTGATATCGGCCACGGTGTCGAGCAGGCTGCTGACGTCATTGGCCGTGTGAATTTTTTTGATGATATCCTCGATTTTTTGCTTCCGCCTCTGGAACCAGAGATACCGAACCTGAAGGGAAAGTCTTTTTTCTATTTCCTTGATAACACTATCACTAATGAAATTCTTGATTTCCTTGATCTCGGAATAGACTTCCTTCATTTTCCGCTCATTCGGACCGCTGATGGATTGGAGTTTTTCGAGCTCCCGTTGGAGCCGGGCGCGTTCAACAGCATTCTGGAGAAGCCGCAAAAACCTCACCCTGGCTGTCTCATCCCCAGGATAAGGGGCAACGTCCACGAAGTGGTCAGGCGGCCATTCCTGAAGAAGGGGGACGGCTGAAGCTTCTTCCTCAGCGACGATGAGCACATTCGATTTCGGCCGGAGAAAAGCTTTCAGGCGGGAATAGTTCGCTTCGCTCTGGGCGATGACCAGGACATCCACGCTCCCCCTGGAAAGGAATGCCCCCAGCTCCTCCGTAGTTGCGGCAGTGCAGACGTGGCCAGCTTCATGGATGAGGCGCTGAAGATGCTCATTCCGGACAGGGTCTGGTTGAAGAAGGAGAACAGCGACCTCAGCATTCATCGGATGTGGCGGTTGGGTGCTTAGGGATTTTCTTTCCTTTTCCTCGATTTTCAAACCTCAGCCCTCAAATTTCAGCGAGAGCAAAGTTAGCTTACTCTCAATCCAGGCGATTAAAATTTATAATATTCCCGTCGGCATAGTCAATAAAAAATTCATCCAGATCGAAAGATTATTATAATTTGAGGTATAATTTAAAAAAAAGGAGGCAAAGATGGCCGAGAAACAAGAAAAAAATAACTCGCCGATTAGAGCCCCGCGCGGCTCGGAGCTCCAGACCAAAGGCTGGGCCCAGGAGGGGGCGCTCCGGATGCTGATGAACAACCTGGACCCGGAAGTCGCTGAGAAGCCCCAGGAGCTCATTGTCTACGGAGGAACAGGAAAAGCGGCCCGGAACTGGGATTGTTTCTGGGCTATTGTTGAGAGCTTGAAAAACCTGGAGAACGACGAGACGCTCATTGTCCAGTCGGGAAAGCCCGTGGCGGTTTTTAAAACCCATGAGGAGGCCCCTCGGGTTCTCATCGCCAATGCCCTGATTGTTCCGAAATGGGCCACATGGGATGAATTCCGTCGCCTGGAGGCGAAGGGGCTGACCATGTTCGGCCAGATGACGGCCGGAAGCTGGATTTATATCGGGACACAGGGGATTCTGCAGGGCACTTATGAAACCCTCGCCGCTGTGGCCAGGAAACATTTTGGCGGAAGCTTGAAAGGGAGGCTTGTCCTGACAGCTGGCCTGGGTGGAATGGGGGGAGCCCAGCCCTTGGCCGTGACGATGAACGAGGGAGTGGCCATCGTCGTCGAGGTCGACCGAGCAAGAATCGAACGCCGCCTTCAAACGGCTTACGTGGACACCATGACCGAAAGCCTTGATGAGGCGCTGAAGATGGCGGATGCGGCCCTAAATAAAGGGGAGCCTCTTTCGATTGCCCTGCTCGGGAATGCCGCCGACGTCATCCCTGAATTTGTCCGGCGGGGAGTAACTCCTGACGTCCTTACCGACCAGACATCCGCTCACGACGAGCTCAACGGCTACGTTCCACATGGCCTTCCTTACGAGGAAGCGCTCCGCCTTCGCCGGGAGAATCCCGAGGACTATATCCGGCGCGCTTATGAATCGATGGCCGTCCATGTCGAGGCGATGCTCGAGCTCCAAAAGCGGGGTGCGAAGGCTTTTGATTATGGAAACAACATCCGCGGGCAGGCTCAGAAGGCCGGAGTCAGCAGGGCTTTTGATATCCCGGGGTTTGTCCAGGAATATATTCGCCCGCTTTTCTGCCTCGGTAAAGGGCCCTTCCGCTGGGCCGCGCTCTCAGGGCGACCAGAGGATATCTATGTTACCGACGAAGCCGTGCTCAAGGAATTCCCCGAGGACAGAGCCCTGGAGCGATGGATTCGGAAGGCTCAAAAGCAGGTCAAATTTCAGGGGTTGCCAGCCCGTATTTGCTGGTTAGGCTATGGCGAGCGTGCCCGCTTTGGGGCCGTCATCAACGACCTCGTCAAAAAAGGAAAAATCAGCGCGCCGATTGTCATCGGCCGTGACCACCTCGATACAGGGTCGGTGGCCTCCCCGAACCGCGAGACAGAGGGAATGCGAGACGGTTCTGACGCTATCGCGGACTGGCCCATCCTCAACGCCCTGCTCAACGCGGTTTGCGGAGCCTCGTGGGTCTCTGTTCATCACGGCGGTGGGGTCGGCATCGGACTTTCTATCCACGCTGGAATGGTCATCGTTGCTGACGGGCAGGAATCTACCGCCAGGAGGCTGGAGCGCGTTCTGACCGTCGACCCTGGGCTTGGCGTCGCCCGCCATGCGGATGCTGGTTATGAGGCAGCCATCGCCTGCGCCAAAGAAAAGGGTATCAAAATCCCGGGCTTAGGGCACACTTTGTGACATCGGGTCACGATTTTATTTTATTGAAAATAAAAGAAAAGAAGCGAAGAGTGGGCGGCAAAGTGTGACCTCCAGGCCGGAGGAAAAAAGGGGTCAAAGGGCGGTTCTTGTATTTTCTTTTTTATCAATAACTTAAATCTCAACTAAATCTCCTTTAGGCTGGCACAGAACTTGCCTTATCTAAGGCCGAAAGGAGGTACCGATGAAAAAAGGCGTCGCTTTGGCGCTGGCCGCCGTGCTTTTCCTGGGTGTCCTTTTGTCTTTGCCCCGCACCTCGTTAGCGGATGCTGATTATTGCTACGATAACTGGGAGAGATGTCGGATTCGCGCCTTCGATTCCAACGCAGGCTGGTTCAAAGTTGCGCTCATGTTGACTGTCTGTGACTTGGCGCTGGGCAAATGTCTGCTTGTTAAGATTTAAGAAGCAGTCAAGGGGGTCTCGACGCTCTTCGGAGAGGAGGGCGAAGGGACCCCCACCCTCCCTAAAAAATGACCTTGCTCTCTTCACTCATTCACGTCATGCGGCAGAGAAAATTTCCTCTTCGATAATGGGAGGGCAAAAAGGACTAAAAGGAGTAAAGGATAATGGAGAGAAAAATAAAGATGAGGGTTATTGGGCTCTTCGGAATTTTTATTCTGGGGGTCAATATTCCGCCTTCTTCGGCGTGGCCGGATAAGCCGCGTCTCTACCTGGCTGAACAAATCGAACTGGAAAATCAGGCGCCGGGCCAAGCTTATTTTTTCCGGCCTGTGGCTTTGCTTTTCCGGGGAGGGAACGTTTGGGTGCTCGACTCAGAAGACAATGAGGTAAAGTTATTCGGAGAATTGGGAGGTTTCCTTTATGCTTTTGGCAAGAAAGGCAACGCCCCGGGGGAATTCTGGATGCCGTTGGATTTGGATGTCCTGGGCGAACGCGTTTACGTAGCTGATGGGGCCAACCGGAGGGTTCAAATCCTGGATTTGAAGGGAAGGTATCTGGGTGGCTTCAGGGTACCCTTTTTTCCCCGCCGAATCCTGGCTTTAGATGAACATCGCGTGGTCGTCGCCCACCTTCCTTCTGGCCGCCTCGGAAAAGAAAAGATGCTCCACTGCTATAGTGAGAAGGGCGAGCTTCTTTGGGAAGCTCATGATTCCTTTTTCTCGGGCGACTCGGTGTACGATTCTTTTCGGAATGATATTTTTCTGAGGCGGGGAGGGGGAGAGCATTTCTACGTCATCGGCCGCAGCGAGGAGCATCTCATTTTTAAGCTCAACGGGAATGGTGCTGAGGTGCGGAAAATCAAGGTAAGCGAGGACTATCCATTGAGGAAAGTGTCCATCCCCACAGCAGAAAAAGGAAAAATGAAAGAGCTTCGCGCTTTCTGCTGGAGTGGAGATTGGCACGAGGGCAAATTTTACCTCGCCATTCCTGATTACACCGAGCGAAAAGACGTCACCCCAGGAAAGCGCGTGGGTGTGGTCGATGAGGGAGGCCGGGTGGAAGGGTTTATCGATTTCCCGCTGACCGTGAGCTCCTTGAGCGTCTCATCAGCGGGCAAGAGGATTGTCACCATCGACTGCGAAGGAGAGCTTCACATTTTTGAAATTAAAGCCAAGTGAGAAAAAAAAGTTTCTTCTCCGTCTATTTATTAGTGAGCGTGACTGCGGCTTTGGTGGCCATTCTGGTAGGTCCTATGGGCTTTTTGGCTTTTCCGGTGGAAAAAAACCGAGCCGGCTTTATCCCTGGAGACTATTGGAATCCGGAGAAGCAAACACAGGTCTTCTTCTCTCTTGAGGAGGCGGTATCTGGATCAGGCGAGCCCCAGCTTCTCGTCTTCTTTTCTCTCGCCTGTCCGGTTTGTTGGGAAGAGCTTTTTGAAATGAAGGAGTTTATTGAAAAATTTAGTATTCCTGTGGGAATAGTAGGAATTAGCCGGGAATCTCCCGATGAGCTCAGGGCTTTTGCGGCCCGCTATTCCTTCCCTTACCCGATTGTTTATGATGAACACAAAAAACTCTACCGGAGGTTCAAAGTGAAACTGGAGCCTTACCGGATTCTTTTGGAAAAAGAGCAGATTCTATACCAGGATGACTTGGACGAGAATTTTCAACAAAGGAGGGACAGGATCAAGCGATGCTTGCTCGAGATCGCCTCCAGGTAAATTTTTATCTCACCGGGAAAAAGGCTCTGGCGGCCAAGAGTGCTTTTATCCCGCCACTTGTCATTGCCATTTTCCTTGCCTATATCTGGGTAAAAGACTCCTATTCTACGTGTCTGAAGTTTTTTATCTATCTTTTTCCCCATATTTTCCTGTTTTTCTCGCAAGATATGGCGAAGGAGGAGGTGGAGAGCGGCGCGCTGGAGAATGTCCTTTTTTTGGAGGGCAAGTTCAAGAGCTATCTCTGGGCCAAAAATTTTTGTCTTTTTTTGATCGGCTGCGGATTGTCCGCGGCGGCGATGGCTTTTCTTGCCGCTTATGGGCTGGCTGTCGGCGAATTCCCAGGTAAGTCTTTCGCCAAGTTCGGAATCGGGCTCGTCGCGGGTGCCTATTATGTCGCGCTCGGTGGATTTTTGAGTTTTTATTTTAAAGGGGGATCTAACGTTCTTATCGTTATCCTGGGGCAGCTTTCTCTCTTTATCGGTCTTATTTTTTCCGTAACCACAAAATCCGGGTTTATCGACTGCCTCGCCAACGCCCATTTTCCGGATTGGGCCAGCAAGCTTAAATTTTTCATTTTTCTCGCCTTCTTTCCGAATACCATTGTCTCAGAAAAGCACTTCCTCTATGGTTTCGTCGTCGTTGGGCTGAGTTGCCTTTTCTTGTTGTTGCAGAGGGCAAAGCTTCATTCTCTTGAGCTCAAAAAATAATGAAAGATTCTATCCTTTGCGTCCAGAATCTGGCTAAAAACTATGGGCGGGTGGAGGCGGTAAGGGATGTCTCATTTTCCATCCGGCGGAACGCTATCACTGTTTTCCTGGGAGAGAACGGTGCTGGGAAGACGACAACCCTCAAGGCAATTCTCGGGTTCCTGAAGCCAGACAGAGGTTCGGTTGAGCTCCGAGCGAAGCGGCTCGGGTACATCCCTGAACATCCGGTCTTTTTTCCCTGGCTTAAGGGATGGGAAATTCTTCGCTCGACGATGCGGGTATTTGAGCGGAGGGTCGAGGAACACGAATTCATAAGCTGCGTTGAGAAGATGAGTGATAAAATCAGGTTTGATCCAGGACTTCTCGAACGAAAAGTCCAGACCTATTCCCTGGGCAACCAGAAGAAATTTTCCTATCTCCAGAGCCTGATCATCTCTCCCGAGCTCCTCATTGTCGATGAACCTTTATCCAGCCTCGACCCCCTGTCCATCAAGAGCATGCGCGACCTTTTTGGCGAGCTCAAGGCCGCGGGGCATACGCTTTTCTTAAGTTCTCACCTGATTTCGGAGATGGAAAAAATCGCCGACGATGTCATCATCATCAAACAGGGGCGGATTCTTCTTGAAGGGAGTGTGGGACGCCTGAAGAAAGACGCGTCTTTTGACCTTGAAGCTCTTTTCCTTTCCTTCCACTCAAAGCAACAAGGTTAGAGTGGTTGAAATTCCTGAGAGTGACAGGTCCACAAACAACTTCAACCGTGAAGCGGCGGCGAGGATGAACGGCGACGGGGTCCGTCCGGTGATTCTATTGCTAAATTGAGGTCGACGAGCAGGGTTTGACCGGCGAGGATGCCTGTGCTATTTTAATCGAGAAAAAAATGGTCACGGTCAGGTTTGCTCCCAGTCCGACAGGCTATCTCCATTTGGGGAGCGCGAGGACGGCGCTCTTTAACTGGCTCTACGCCCGCCACACTGGTGGACGGTTCCTGCTCCGGGTGGAGGACACCGACAGGACTCGTTCTGACCCTCGCTACCTCGAGGAGATTCTCCGCGACCTCCGCTGGCTCGGCCTGGACTGGGACGGGGAACCGATTTACCAGAGCCAGCGTTTTTCTCTTTACCGGCAGAAAGCAGAAAAGTTGTTGGCAGAGGGAAGAGCCTATCTCGATGGCGAGGCCATCGTCTTCAGAGTGGAGAAGGGGAGGACGATTGAATACGAGGATATCGTCCATGGCCGGATTAGCGTGACCACGGATGAAATCAAGGACCAGGTTCTCATCAAATCCGATGGTTCTCCTTCCTACAATTTCGCCTGCGTTGTCGATGATGCCGAACTGGGCATCACCCACATCCTCCGCGGGGATGACCATATTTCCAACACTCCCAAGCAGATTCTTTTTTATGAGGCGCTGGGCATTCCTCCACCGCGTTTCGGCCATATGCCCCTCATTCTCGGCCCTGACGGCTCCAAGCTGTCGAAAAGACACGGCGGTGTTTCAGTTGAGGAATACAAGAAAGAAGGATTCCTCCCCGAAGCCCTCGTCAATCACCTCGTCCTTCTGGGATGGTTTCCCGGCGAGGAGCATGAAATTTTAACCCTTGAGGAGGCGGTGCGGCTTTTTGACATCGCCGACCTCAACCCTGTTCAGGCCAAGTTCGATATCCAGAAGCTGCGCTGGCTCAACGCCGAGCACATCATGAGGAAAAAGACTTCCGACCTCCTTCCTCTGGTCAAAGAACAGCTCGCCGCGGCGGGGGTGGATTTTGCTGGCATGGACGATGGCTATCTTTGCAAACTGATTGACCTTTACAAAGTCAGGATGAAGACACTCCGGGATTTCGTTGACTTGACTGAATGTTTTTTCCGGGATGATTTTGCCTTTGAGGAGGAAGGACGGAAAAAATTCTTGGATAACCCGGAGAGCCGGGCGCACATCGTTCTTCTTGCTGAGCGGCTGGAAAATCTCGAGTCGTTCACCGCTCCGGCCATTGAGACAGCTTGTCGCCTTCTGGCCGAAGAAAAAGGGCTCAAACCGGCCAGCCTTATCCATCCGGCGCGGATGGCCATAAGCGGCCGCACAGGAGGGGCCGGCCTCTTCGAAATGATGGAGCTTCTCGGCCGGGAAAAAGTCTTGAAACGCTTGAGAGACGCTTCCCGATGAGCACGCCAGAACCGAAAAAGAATTTTATCCGAGAAATTATCGAGGAAGACATCCGTCGGGGAAAGCACGGCGGCCGAGTCCACACGCGATTTCCGCCGGAGCCGAACGGCTATTTGCATATCGGTCACGCTAAGTCGATTTGCTTAAATTTTGGCCTGGCGGCGGACTATGGTGGTCTCTGCAACCTTCGCTTTGATGACACAAACCCGGAGACAGAAGAGCTGGCCTACGTCGAGTCGATCAAAGAAGATGTCCGTTGGCTGGGGTTTGACTGGGGAGACCGGGAGTATTACGCCTCCGACTATTTTGAAAAGCTCTACGAGTTTGCCGTCGAGTTGATAAAAAAAAACAAGGCGTATGTCTGCGATTTGAGCGCCGAAGAGATCAGCGAGTACCGCGGGACTCTCACCAAGCCGGGGAAGGAAAGTCCGTACCGGAACAGGTCAGTGGAGGAGAACCTCGACCTTTTCCGAAGGATGAGGGAAGGGGAGTTTCCGGATGGTTCGAAAACGCTGCGGGCCAAGATTGATATGTCGCACCCGAACTTGCTGATGCGCGACCCGGTGCTTTATCGCATCCGGCGGGAGAGACATTACCGTCGTGGGGACGCCTGGTGCATTTATCCCACTTATGATTGGGCCCACGGCCAATCCGATTCGATTGAGGGTATCACCCATTCCATCTGCACGCTGGAATTTGAGGTTCACCGGCCTCTCTATGACTGGTTTCTCGATGCTCTTGGCATCCATCATCCCCAGCAAATTGAGTTTGCCCGGCTGAGTCTGAGCCACACCGTGTTGAGCAAGAGGAAGTTGCTCGAGCTGGTCAAAGAGGGGTATGTAAGCGGGTGGGATGACCCGAGGATGCCCACCATCTCGGGGTTGAGGCGCCGCGGCTACACGCCCGAAGCCATCCGGAACTTCTGCGAGATTATCGGGGTTGCCAAGGCCAATAGCATCGTCGATATGGCTCTCCTTGAGGACTGTGTGCGGGAAGACCTCAACAAGCGGGCCCCCCGGGTCATGGCCGTTTTGCGTCCGCTGCGGGTGGTCGTCGTCAATTATCCTGAGGATAAGACCGAAGAGCTCGAAGCCATCAACAACCCGGAAGATTTGAGCATGGGGACAAGGAAAGTGCCCTTCAGCCGCGTGCTTTATATTGAGCGGGATGATTTTATGGAGGAGCCGCCAAAAAAGTTCTACCGCCTGGCGCCGGGCCGCGAAATCAGGCTTCGCTACGCTTATTTCATCACTTGCCGGGAGGTGGTAAAGGACCCGACCACAGGGGAGGTGGTCGAGCTGCGGTGCACCTATGACCCGGCGACCCGAGGCGGCGATGCTCCGGATGGCCGTCGCGTCAAAGCCACCCTTCACTGGGTATCTGCCGCTCATGCAGTCGACGCTGAAGTTCGGCTTTATGATACGCTCTTTACCAAAAGGGATGCAGGAGAGGTCGAGGAGGGGGCGGACTGGAAGGCCAACCTCAACCCGAACTCTCTCCAAGTCCTTCGTGGTTGCAAGGTTGAGCCAAGCCTATCTGAGGCAGCTCCGGGCAGTCGCTTCCAGTTCGAAAGGCTGGGCTATTTCTGCGTCGATTTGCGCGATTCGAAACCGGGAAATCTTGTTTTTAACCGTACGGTCACCTTGCGCGACCCCTGGGCAAAACTTGTCAAAGCTGGCCGCCACAACGAATAAACAGGGGACGATTGATAGGGGAAACCTTAAGGCCGAGTAATTAGGCAAGAATTTAGGTAATTATGTAAGACGTCCCCTTTTTCTTAAGGGTGAGGACGGTGGCCTTGCCCTCTTCGACGCTAATTTTCGTCTCTATCGGCTGAGGCGCCAGAAGCACGCGGACAGTGTAAGTTCCAGTTTTTAGGGCGACAGGTGGACCGCCGACTTCGCCTCTTGCCATTTCCTTCCCTTTCTCGTCCAACACCGCAAACTCGACCTTCAATGTTTGCTGGAGAGCTGAAAGAAGGCCAGCCGCGTCCCTCGCGTCGAGATACATTCCCTCGGTGGATTTGGCGATGGCTTCGAGTTCCTGTCTCTCGGCCGCTTCTTTGATATCGAAGCCGACGATGTTGACTTTGAGCTCGAGGCCCGCTTTCTTAATGGCCGGGGCGATTGACTTGATGTCACCGCCGCAGCTTTCGATACCGTCCGTGACCAGGATAATCGATCCACTGGGAATGGTAGAAAAATCTTTGATGGCCTCAAGAACGGAAAAAACAAGCGGTGTTTTCCCCTTGAGCTGAACCTTATTGACGATATCAATGAGCTTTGCTTTATTGACTGGCCCGATCGGAACAAGAAGCTCTGTGTCGGTGCAGGCTCGCGGGTCGTTAAGACCATACCTGTGGCCATAGATGCGCAAACCCACGTTCATCATCTCTGGCAGTCCGTTGATGATTTGGGCCAAAACACGGCGGGCGATGGTGATTTTCGCTTCGCCAGCGATTTGTCCCCACATAGAATTAGAGGCATCTAAAATAAGCTCCACGTTTCTTGCTGCTTCCGGAACAGCTTCTTTTTCAAAAATAACCCTGAGGGTGGCCGGCTCGGCCTTTTTAGGCATGTATGCCGGCCAGTAGCCACAGCAGAATTCGAGCATCATGGCTCCAAGAGCCGTGGTGTAGATTGTCCCGACATCTTCCTCCTCCTGGTTGCCTACCCAGCTTCCATCCCCGTTCTGGTTATCGACAAGAAGGCGGCACATCCAATCCTTCCAGATGCGCCCGTCGTCGCCACCAGCGATTAACATAGCCCTTGTGCCATAGTACCAGTAATAAAAGGGATAGCCATCACCCGGCTCCTCAATATTCCAGGTGGGGGCATGATCCTGCATGAAGCGAAGCGCGGGCGCAACACAAACATCGTCAGGAAAACCGCAAAGCTGAAGCGAGAGGGCGCCCATTCCGGCTCTGGCGCAGGAATCTCCCCTTGAGGTAGGCTGGTCATATCCAAAAGACCCATCTTCCTTCGCAAATAGAGAACGAACATATTTTGCGGCCAGCTCTAAACACCAATCGGGTATATCAAATCCCGTATTTTTGGCCGCGCTCAGAGCAAGAATCTGCCAGCCCGTCACGGAAAGGTCACTGTTCGTGCTTTCCGCTCGATAACGCCAGCCCCCGTAGATATCATCATCTTTATCGACCGGACCTCCCAGGTCTTTCGGCTTGTGCTCGGTGTTTTGAGCCTTAACGATAACCTGGACTGCTTCTGTGGCCAGCGGTTCGAGGCTTGTTTCCTTAAGCTCCGAGAGAGCTTCGATGACCGCCAGCGTGGCAATAGCGTGAGAGTACATGCCATCCGAAGCTCCCTCCCAGCTTGCTTTCGGACCCCCTTTATATAGCGGCTCATCATCAAACTGCGACCGGAGATAGCTGAGGCCTCCCTGGATGTTTTTCGAATAATCCTTTCCGGTGCATTTTCCGCCGACAAGGGCCATGATGGCCAGGCCGGATTTCCCGACGTGGTCTTCATCGAAATACCCTTCGGGCGTCTGCTTTGAGATAAGGTAATCGAGCGCCTTCCTGAGCGCAGCCTTCACCTCAGCTTGAGTGGCGGGCGGCGATACCGGCTTTCCGGCGCGAAGAGTGTAGGGCTCAGCCTGGTTTGCCCCTCCCCTTGAGCTAATCTGAATCAGATATTTGGCCACCCTTTGCTTCATCCTGACAATCTGCTCGCCTTTGTCCTCCTTATTCTTATCCATTTTTATGAGGTACTCGTCTGGACTTTTTGCCTCGTAGAGCCTTAATTCTAAATCCACTCCTGAGACTCCTGAGACTTCGACGACCAGAATATCGAGCCCGGGTGCAGGGATGGTCAAGGCATACCAGTCATCATCTCCTTCTTCATTGACGAACCCCTTGACTTCCGTGTTCAAAGGGAGCGGGTTGGCCTGCTTGGCCTCGTTGTTTGGCTCTGTCTCAGTGTGAGCCGACATATCTCCCCGGAGAGGAAAAAATAAAAACATCAATCCTGCAAGTAGTATTGCCCGTTGAAACCGCAACCGCCATCCATGATTCATGTCCAGACCTCCTCTTTAATTATCAGCGCCACTGTCAATGATACGTCCCCTCCTCACACTTTTCCTCGAGGGGGAGAGGGAGAGAGCGGGAATGGATGAGGAGAATTGCTAATCATTGATTCCTTTTTCCCAGAGGGCCTCACAGAGGCTATCTAATGCCCAATCCAGTGTCTGCTTGATAATAATGTTGGTCCAATTCACGTCAATATCCAACATCATTTCAGCCGCATCGTTAGCATACTTGCAGATAGTTTCCCAGATGCACTGGATGACCAGCTCGTC
>FWPV01005653.1_pt1 | contig 24763 bp, 22 predicted proteins | sample 2228371 | NCBI WGS metagenome assembly FWPV01 (sample SAMEA103939776, study PRJEB20133) | metagenome | reverse complement strand
AAACCGCCATTGCGCAGGCTCGCCACGAACTAGCGCCGTCCACGCGATCGCCACGCCAAGCGCCGCTGCGAGCGTCCCTACGGCCACCCACCAGAACCGGCGCGAGGGAACGGGATCTTTGGCGGGTCCTCCATTTTGAATCCACCTCCTGAGTTCATCCCGGTATGCGAAAACCCGCGCGTTCTTCCCCGTACCCTGCCGGTAGACCGGCAACCCCGCCGTGCGCTCCCACCGCTGAGCTGAACGCACGGAAACGCCAAGTTCGGCTGCAATTTCTTTCCACGAACTGAGAGTCTGGACCCCGTTGCGCGAATCTGAAGGCGTCATCGGGCGGATTAACGCTGCTTTCTTAGATGGCGGTCGAAGAAGGAAGCGATCAGGTTGCGGCGCTCTTCGTCATGGAATTGTGGTCCGCCATGCCCACCGCCTTGAATCACGACCAACTGCACGGGCACTCCAGCTTTCTTAAGCGCGGCTTCCAGAAGTTCGCTCTGGTTGAGCGGGACGAGGGGGTCCTGATCGCCATGTACGATCAGAAACGGCGGGTCGTCCGGCGTCACATAGGTGATCGGGTTGGCGCGGGCGGCTTTGTCTTTATTCTGCTGCACAGGTCCACCGATCAGGAGGGCTTCAGGCGAATTCGGGGCGTCGTGGTCGATCTTGCTCGGAAATTTCGACATTTGCGTGAAATCCGTCGGTCCGTAGTAGTCGACCACGGCTTGCACCCGGCTGGATTGGTCTTTGTGCCCGTGCTGGGTTTCCAAATCCTTCACCCCGCCGCTTGTGCCCAACAGGGCCACTAAATGGCCTCCTGCCGAGGCGCCCCAAACGCCGATGCGCGCGGCGTCGTACCCGTATTGGGAGGCATGGGCTCGCAGCCACCGTATCGCCGCCTTGCAATCCTCGATCTGAGCGGGGAATTGCGCCACCCCGGAGAGCCGGTAGGAGATGCTCGCCACGGCATAGCCGCGCGCCAACAGAAATCCTCCGGGCATATTGTCCTTGCTGCCGGCTCGCCACCCGCCGCCGTGGACCCACACCACCAGCGGGGGACAGACGGCGTTCGGCGGCATGTAGATGTCGAGCTTCAACTCGTGGTCCCCGGTTTTGGCGTACACCAGGTTGGCGTGGGTAGGGACGGGCTTTTGCGCGCCAAACAGCACGGCGGCGACCAGAAACAGGGCGGCGATTTTCGCGTTCATGGAAGGCTTCTCACTTCACAGCATATTTCGGGTTGTACTTGCCTTGCTCGGCGAACCCGCCTAGCTGGGGGCGCATCGGGGAGAAGCGCGGATAGCTTTCCCATATGTCGCCCTTGCCCAACATGCGGGGGTCTTGTTGCTCGAGCAGCGTTTTTTCGAGCTGCGCGCGCAGCTTCTTGAGAACGGCTGCATGGGCAGGCGACCCGGCAAGGTTCTTCATGCAGCCGGGATCGGTCCGGATGTCAAACAACTGTTCGGCCGGCTGCTTGCCGAAAGCCGCGTCGAAGAAAGGCTTGATTTTGGGGTCGTTCCTGTGCTGGAGGATGTAAGTCTTGGAGGGACCGTTGTCGACGTCCGCGTACTGCTCGGGATCGCCCGCCGGCCAGCGGTCCGGCTTGAAATTACGGATGTAGAGATACTGCTCGGTCCGGAGAGCCCGGGCGGGGTAACCGAGGTTGTCGAACCGGGCGTGGCTGTGGCGCTCGCGCCCGGACACCGCCCAGCTCCTCGCGGGATCCACGCGGCCGCTCTTGCCGGACTTGAGAACATCGACGAAACTCTTGCCGGTCATAACCTTGGGCACGGGGACGCCTGCGGCTTCGAGAAACGTCGGCGCAAAGTCGGTAAAGCTGATGATATCGTCGACCTTCCGCCCGCCTTTGCATACCGCCGGCCAAGCTACCGCCAAAGGCATGTGGATGCCGTACTCGAACATGGTGGCTTTCGACCGGGGAAAGGACATGCCATTGTCGGCCGTCACTACCACCAGCGTGTTCTCGAGCTCTCCGCGCTTTTCGAGGAGATCCAGCATGCGGCTGAGGTGCCTGTCCAGGTGTTCGATCTCCATGTAGTAATCGAGGATGTCGTTGCGGATCTCTGGAGTATCCGGAAGGAACGGCGGCACGAAGGCGTCTTCCAGACGTTTGCCCGCCCTCCGACCGCTTCCTTCTTCATAGGCGCGGTGGGGCTCATGGAATCCGCACCAGAAAGCGAACGGCCGGTCCTTAGGCTTAGCAGTGAGGAAATCCTCGAAGTTCCCTGCGTAATCGTTGCTGCTGATCCCCTTCAGGACCTTCGACGCGGTGCGCTTGTCAAAGCCCGGACCGGCGGGATTGCGCGTCCACCCGGCATCCTTCCAGTTGCAGGGTCCGGCGCCCTTTCCCGTCAAGCCGACGAAGTACCCTGCCTTTTCGAGCATGTCCGGATAGACTTCGAACTTTTTCGGGAAGAGGCTGGCATGGGTTCCCGCCTCCTCCAATTGCCAGGGCGCCCTGCCGGTCAGAATCGCCGCGCGGGACGGGGCGCAGCCGGGCGAAGCCGAGAAGGCGTTTTGAAAGAGAACGCCCATCCGCGCCACCCGGTCGAAGCCGGGCGTCTTGACGCCCTTGTCTCCGGCAATGCTGGTGTTTACCCAGGACTGGTCATCCGTAATGCAGAACAGGATGTTGGGCCGCTTCGACGAGCGGGGTTGGAGGAGGAGCGCCGGAGCGCCGCCGAGAAATTCTCGCCTGTTGATCATAATTTTCACTCGCAGTCCGAAGCATCAGGATATACACTGTTGCGAGAGAGAGCAACATGCACTCCTATTCGCGCAGAAGCTTTCTGGAACGGACACTAGGCGCCTTGTGGCCCGCGGTAGGCTTGCTCGGGCAGGCGAGCTTGCGCGCCGCCGAAGCCCGGGCGCAGGCCAAGTACGCGCTGCCGGTCTTGTTCGACATCGAAGCGGCGGCGCCGGGCGTGTACGCGGCGCTCGCCAGACCCTACGCGGTGACGCATTGCAACGCGGTGATTTTCGAAAACGCCGAGGACATTCTCATCGTCGATACGCACTCGTCGCTGACGGCGGTGGCGTCGCTGGTTTCACAGATACGCCGCGAGATCACCAAGAAACCGGTGCGTTATGTGGTCAACACCCACTACCACGGCGACCATGTGCAAGGAACGCCGGCTTACCGCCGGATCGCTCCGCGAGCCGATATTATTTCGAGCGAAACCACCCGCGAGTGGCTCGCCGCCGACGGGGGACAGGCTCTGAAGCGTTCGCTTGAAAAGGCGCGGGAGAGCGTGGAAACGTTTAAGAAGCGCGCCGCGTCGGCCAAGACCCCGGAGGAAAAGGCTTACTGGGAGCGCACCGCGCGCGAGACGGCGGATTTCGTCTCGGAGATGAAGGATTACGCGCCCGAGCTTCCCAACGTTACCTTCAGCCGGGACCTGATCATCCGGGACAAGGCGCACGATCTTCATCTCGCGTTCCGCGGCAAAGGACACACGGCGGGCGATATCGTGGTCTACTGCCCGCAAAAGAGAGTGCTTGCGGGAGGCGATCTGCTGCACAACTCGTCCGCTTACATGGGCGACGGATACCCCAAGGCTTGGCCCAACACCTTGATCGAGGTGGCGGACTTCGACTTCGCCATTCTTGCGGGAGGGCATGGCGGACTGCACAAGGACCGCCGGATCGCTTATGACATGGCCACCTACATCAGCGAGCTGGCGGACCTGGTGGGGCGAGCCGCCGCACAGGGAAAGCCGCTTGAGCAGATTCAGAAAGAGATCACCCCGGACAAGCTGGTGTCTTTCCGGGGCGGGTACGGGCGGTTGATCGCGCAGGAACGTTTCAAGCGCTCGCCGCAATTGCCGGGACGCACCGCCGAAATGTTGCTGCCTGAGATAGTCCGTTCCAACGTCGCGCAAGTCCACGCTACACTGAACAAGACGTAATCATGCCGAAAAGCGGCCCGGCGACACTGCCCGACACTGAAATCACCGAGCAGCGGCAGCTTGTGCCGCTGTACCGGGTTGTCCTGCTGGACGATGATGAACATACCTATGACTATGTCGTCGAGATGCTGGTCAAGCTCTTTTGCTTCACCACAGCGGAGGCTTTCCAGAAGGCAGTGGAAGTGGACACGACCGGCCGCGCGGTGATCATCACCTGCGAACTTCCCGCAGCCGAGTTCGCCCGCGACCAAATACACAGTTATGGAGCAGACCCCCGCATTCCGGGTTGCAAAGGCTCTATGCGGGCTATCATAGAGCCCGCGGCGTCCTTATGAGTGGGGACGCCCACCACCCCGTGTGGCGCAAGCGCTCTCGCTTGCAGCGCCTCCACTCGTGGAGGCGCGTCAGGCGGAGGCGGCGGCGCAGTAATTGACCTCGCGATGAATGCGCTCAGCCAGCGTTTCCACGGCTTCCAGAACCGCCCGGGACGGCGGCGCTCCGGGCGTGAAATCGGCGCCTTCGATGCCGTAAATCACCAGCCGCGCCGGCAGCCGTTCAAAGATGCGGGCGAGTTCCACAGCCTCCGCCACGCCGAAAAGGTGCGTGGAGCAGCGGAAAGCCTCCCGCGGCAAGCGCTCGGCGATGGCGTCCCAACAGGCAATTTCGCCCGGGCGTCCGCCGGTGACCACGGCGTCAACCAGGATGACGGAATCGCGGTCTTCCCAATGGTCGATGAGGGACAGGGCTTCGCCGGTGAACTCCATGGCGTCGTCGCCCATCCCGGCGAGGCGGCGCGCCACCAGAAGACCGGCGGCGTCGTCGCCCCGGTCGGCGTTGCCCACGCCAATGATCCGTGCACGCATGGTTCCCTCCTCCGAACGGACCGTTACGTTCGCTCGATGTGGAGTTTCAGGAAATGCGTGGCGCAGGAAATGCAGGGGTCATAGTTTCGCACCGCCTGCTCGCACCGCAGCGTGATTTCCTCCACGGGCTTGTCAACAAGCGATGGCAATAGGCGCCACAGGTCATCTTCCATGCGCCTTAAATTCTGCGACGTTGGGGGCACGATCCGGGAGGAAAGAATGATGCCCTTATCGTCGAGTACGTACCGGTGGTAAAGCGTTCCGCGCGGCGCTTCGGTGGCTGCCTGTCCGGTGCCGGACTTGGGCGGCGCTTCCACGCGCGGCGCGGGCGGCGGATCATAAGCATCGATGATGCGCAGCGCCTCTTCGCAAGAGAAAATCAGCTCGATGGCGCGGGCGATGATGCTCTTAAACTGATTCAACACCGGCGGCTGGAACCCAATTTCCTCGCAAGTCTTGCGGGCGGCTTCGGGCAGCTTGTCGTAATGCAAGTTGAAGCGCGCCAGAGGACCGACCAGATAGGATCCCCGCTCTCTGAGCACCGAGTGAAGAGCGTTCGAGTGCTTGACGTGCTGTTCGAGGAAATGATCTTCGAACTCGGCGACGTCGATGTCCAATCCTTTGTTGGAGGTCAACCGCCCTTCGTTCAATGGGTACTCGTCCGGGTGCGAAAGCGAGACGAATTCGTAGTTCTGCTCGAAGTCCGGGAACGGGAACCCGGCGACAAGTTTGGCCGTATCGATGGAAGCTTCGAGCGCCCAGGCGATCTCGGGGCGGATCGCCATCAGTTCTTCCTTCGTGGGGACGCGGAAGAAGCCGCCGACGGTAGCCGAAATCGGGTGAATTTCGCGCCCGCCGAGCAGGGTCACAAGTTTGTTGCCGATGAGCTTCAGCTTGAGAGCCTTCTCGACCGCCGCGCGGTGGTCTTTGGTCATTTCGATGACGTCGGCGCAGCCCAGGAAATCCGGCGCATGCAGCATATAAATGTGCAGCGCATGACTCTCAATCCATTCGCCGCAGTAGAACAGCCGGCGCAGTTCGCGCACCGATGGATGAATTTTGATGCCTAGGATTCTCTCCATGGCGTGCACCGAACTCATCTGGTAAGCGATGGGGCAAATGCCGCAAATGCGGGCGGTGATGTCCGGAGCTTCAAGGTATGACCGTCCCCGCAGGAATGCCTCGAACAGCCGCGGGGGTTCCGGAATCTTGAGTTTTACATCTTCGATCCGCGAACCCTTGAGCCGGATGGCGAGCGCCCCCTCGCCTTCCACGCGGGCTAGCGTATCTACCTTGATGTTGAGTACGCCTCGTGGGGTGGTGGTGGATGTGCTCATTTGCGCTCCCTCGCTTCACTGACTTGCCGGAACTGCCAGGACCAGGCGTTGAACATGCGGAACTTGCGCATGATCTCCTGATCCGTGTGTCCCTGCGCTTCAAAGATACTGGCTAAGGCCACAGGATTCGGATTTTCCATGGGTCCGAAACACCCGTAACAGCCGCGGTTGTAGGTCGGGCACAGAGCGCCGCAGCCGGCTTGGGTGACAGGTCCGACGCAATCCACTCCGTGGGCGACGGCGACGCAGATGTTGCCTCGCCGCTTGCACTCGATGCAGACGCTGTAAGTTGGAATGTTCGGTTTGCGCCCGGAGATGACCGCCGAGATCAGTTCCACGAGGTGGTTCTTGTTGATCGGACAGCCGCGCAATTCGAAATCCACCGGCACGTGCTCGGCGATGGGCGTGGACATCTTGAGGGTGCTGATGAAGTCGGGTTTGGCGTACACGAACCGGACGAATTCGTTGACGTCCTTCCAGTTGCGGAGCGCCTGAATGCCGCCGGCGGTGGCGCAAGCCCCGATGGTGACCAGAGTGCGGCACTGGCGGCGCACCTGCTGGATCTTCTCGGCGTCGTGATGCGTGGTGACGGACCCCTCGACCAAAGCTATGTCATAGGGACCCTTCACCATGTTGCGGCTGGCTTCGGGAAAGTAGGCCAGGTCCACCGCGCCGACGATATCGAGGAGCACCTCCTCCAAGTCGAGCAGGCTCAACTGGCACCCGTCGCAGGAGGCGAACTTGAATACTCCGATCTTTGGTTTCTTTCTGTTGTCAGAGCTCATACTTGTCCATCCAAGGCCGCATTTGCGGATAAGAAAAAACCGGCCCGTCCTTGCAAACGAAGTAGGGCCCCATCTGGCAGTGGCCGCAGAATCCCACGGCGCACTTCATGTTGCGTTCCATGGACAGAAAGATCCGCTCGTACGGAACGCCGCGGGTCTCGAGTTCGCGCACGACATACCGCATCATGATCTCGGGTCCGCAGATCATGGCGACGGTCTGCGCCGGATGCAGGCGGACGTATTTGAAAAGCGTGGTGACCACGCCGACGTAGCCGCGCCAGGAGACGCCGCCATAGTCGACGGTGTTGAGAATCTGTGTGTCCGGCACGTAGGACCACGCGTTCAATTCTTTCTTGAAGAGAAGGTCGCGCGGGCTGCGGGCGCCGTAAAGGACCATCAACCGCCCGTAGTCGCCGCGATGGCGCAGCACGTGATAAATCGCCGGGCGCAGCGGCGCCAGCCCGATGCCGCCGGCGACGATCAAGACGTCCTTGCCCCGCGCCGCCTTCAAGGGCCAGCTTGTGCCGAAGGGACCCCGGATTCCGACAAAGTCGCCCGGCTTTCGCGTGACGAGCTGTAAGGTCACGTTGCCCACCGAACGGACAGTGTAAACCAGATTCTCCCGCCGCTCCGGATCGCCGCTAATGGAAATGGGCAGCTCGCCGACGCCGAAAACGTACAGCATGCTGAACTGCCCGGGCTGAAAACGGTGCAGGGGCTTCCCGTTGGCGGGCTCCATGGTGAGCGTGAATGTGTCGTGAGTCTCCTTCACCACGCTAGCCACGCGCGCGGCTGTGGTCAGCATGGGATCGGATTGCACTGCGGTGGCGGCGCTCATAGCATCTTCGCTCCCACGGGCTTAAAAATGTCGAGAAGTTGCAGGCGCGTGGCTTGCAAGCGCTCGGCTACGGTGCGCACAAGGCGCCGCATCAACTCGTAGCCGAACGTTGGGTCCGCCTCGCATTCCCGGAGCAACTGCGCTCCGTCGAACGCCAAGGCGTCGGCTGCCGCCACGCAACGCGCCTGAAACTGCTTTCTCACAGGCGACAACAACGAGGACCAGCCCAACTCCTCGCCTTCGCCGATGGTCTGAATCCGGAAGGTCTTGCCCGGCGCGGGCACTTCCAAAGCCACCTTTCCCGACAGAAGTAGATAGAAGAAGCTCGATTCGTCTCCTTCGCGGAAGATGATTTGGTCGGGGTGAAAGCGGACCTTGGATGCCAGAACCGCCAGCTTGTCGTAGTACTTGGGCGCCAAGCCCTGAAGGAATGGATGCTTCTCGATTAATTCCCTTATGTTTGCAGTCTCCATAATGAATCCCCCTGCCGGCGCTATTTCCCAGCCGGCGCGGCGCTTCCCGGAACGCTTCCGCGGATAGCCGCAGCTTCTTCAGTAATGTCGATCCCTGCCGGGCACCAAGTGATGCACCGTCCGCAGCCGACGCAGCCCGGCTCGCCGAACTGATCGACCCACGAGGCTAGCTTGTGCGTCAGCCACTGCCGGTAACGCGATTTCGGCGACAGCCTGACGCTGCCCCCGTGGATATAGGTGAAGTTCTGGGTGAAGCAGGAGTCCCAGCGGCGCCACCTCTCGGCTTGGTGGACTGCGACGTCGCTTGAATCCTCAACCGTGATGCAGAAGCACGTCGGACAGACCATCGTGCAGTTGGCGCAGGCGAGACACCGCGAAGCCACCTGATCCCAGCGGGAGCTCTCGAAAGCCTCGTACAGGGCTTCCCTCAAACCGGTGGTGTCGAGAGACTTGGTGATCTTGCCCGCCGCCGCCGTCTTTACGGCTTGCGCCTTTTTCACCGCCGACGCCGCGGCTTTCGAGGCGCCCAGTTCCTTTAATATCTCCTCGCCCCGCGGAGATCCCGCCTCAGCCAGAAACTCGTGACGATCCGGTTCGAGGATTTCCGTGAGCAGAATGTCGAAACCGCCGGCGGGCGCGGGTCCGGTCCCCATGGACGCGCAGAAACAGGTCGCCGCTGGTTCCGAACATACGACGGCAATGAGCAGCGCCGCCTCGCGCCGGCGCTGATAAACGGGATCGGCGAACCGGTCTTGCATCAGGACCCGGTCTTGGCGGGCGACCGCCGCCAAATCGCAGGCGCGAACGCCCAAAAATGCCCGCTTCGGAGTCTCTCCGGACTCTTCCAAAATCCTGAATTCGCCGTTGGTGCGCTGAGCGCGGAACAAGCGGACCTCCGGCGGATGCAGGAAACGTTTCAAACCGAACGCCGGGACGGCGAAGCCGAACAGCGCGCCGTCCTCTCGTTTCTTTAGCCGGTAACGTCCCGGGGACTGTTCGGCGGTCCATCCCCGGGGCAGGTCGCCGGCATCTTGAATCAGCCCGTATTGAATCGCCCCGTCGCGCGCCGCCGGTCCCCAAACCTCATATCCACGCTGCTGCAATAGTTGGATTAGGCCAGACAATGAGTCCAGGCTGAGGGTGGCGGTCGCCGCCGGGGCTGCTTGCGTCGTTGACATGACAAGCCCTCCAGTTCGCAGGGCCTGCGGCCACGGCGGGCGCACGCCCCGCATGCGTATGATCCGCTTCTTTACGCTGCAGTTTTGGGGCCAACCTTGCGGCGTCAAAAGAATGGCGAAATCGTACAGTATGGTGGGTGAACTCACCCACCCTGCGCGAATACAACCAGTTTCAGACCCGAATATACTGAAATCTCAACAACCCGGCGCCGCCTTTCCGCTGCGGTCATAATGGGGATGCTATGGATTATTTGCTCGTCGACTCAGCGTTCACCGAAGAAGAACGAATGGTGCGTCAGGAGGTGCGCCGCTTCGTTGACGCCGAGGTGATGCCGGTAATCCGGGAGTGCTACCGGGAGGGGCGGTTTCCCATGGAATTGGTCCCCAAGATGGCGGCTCTGGGACTCTTCGGCGCCAACTTGGAGGGATACGGGTGTGCGGGCATGAGCAACGTCGAGTACGGGCTCATCATGCAGGAGCTGGAACGGGGCGACTCAGGCATCCGGAGCTTCGTTTCCGTCCAAGGCGCTTTGGTGATGTACGCCATTCATGCTTTCGGCAGCACGGAACAGAAGGAATTCTGGCTGCCGCGGTTGCAGTCCGGCGCCGCCATTGGGTGTTTCGCGCTGACAGAGCCGGGTTTTGGCTCGAATCCCGGTGGAATGACCGCGCGAGCGGAGCGGCGGGGCGCCGAGTGGGTGCTGAACGGCGAAAAGACGTGGATCACGAACGGATCCATAGCCGACGTCTCGGTGGTGTGGGCGCGCACGGACGAAGGCATTCGAGGCTTTCTCGTCGAAAAGGGCGCGCCGGGTTTTTCAACGTCCGACATCCACGGGAAGCTCTCGATGCGGGCGAGCGTGACCTCGAGCTTAGTCTTCAACGACTGCCGGATCCCGGCAGAGAACCTGCTGCCTGGCTCAACCGGACTGAAAACGGCGCTGGCGTGCCTTTCCCAAGCCCGCTTCGGCATCGGATGGGGCGCCATTGGGGCGGCGATGGACTGCTTTGAAACCGCGCGATCTTATTCGCTTGACCGCAAGCAGTTTGACAACAAGCCGATCGCCTCGCATCAGCTTGTCCAGGAGAAACTCGCCTGGATGATCACGGAGATCACGAAGGGGCAATTGCTCGCGCTCCACACCGCCCGTCTCAAGGATCAGGGCAAGGCGGACGCGGCTCACATCTCCATGTTGAAGCGGAACAACGTGGCGATGGCGCTCGAATGCGCCCGCCTGAGCCGGGATCTGCTAGGCGCGAACGGGATCATGGAGGAGTACCCCGTGATGCGCCACCTGTGCAACTTGGAGACGGTGAAAACCTACGAGGGCACCGATCATATTCACACGCTGATCATCGGCGAGAGGGTCACCGGAATTCCCGCCTACCGGTAGGGTCCCCGGCGGGCTGTTATACTGGTGGAAAGTCCAAGAAGTAGCGGGGGCTGGTGTACATGTGCTGGGCAACGCGGGGCCGGTGGGCCCTGTTCGGAGCGGCCGCCGGCGTGGCGGCATTTGGTTTCTTCTTTTTCGTCTCCAAGGCAGGGGCGGACGAGCCGGCATCGCTCGTCAACTGTACGTTTGAGGCGGCGCCGGACCGGTTTTTGGCGCAGCAGGCGCGCGCCCGCGAGGAGGTCTATCAACGGACGGCGAAGTTTAGCCGGTCGGCTGCCCGGAACGCGGTGCGGGGTACGGTATCGCCTGCCGAAATTCCTCGCAGGAACTTCATCGACGAGGAGATTTTCGGGGCGATGGCGGCGGCGGGCATCCGTTCGGCGCCGCTTACAACCGACGAAGAGTTCGTCCGCCGCATCTACCTCGACCTCACCGGGCGCATTCCCACGGTCGACGAGTTTTGGGCGTTTAAGGAAGACCGCTCCGCCAATAAGCGCGACGAACTGATCGACCGGCTGCTCAACTCGCCCGAATTCACGGAGCGGTGGACGATGTGGCTCGGCGATCTGTTGCAGAACACGCTCACCGCGTCGAACGTGACCCGGGGAGCGGACGGGCGAAACGCCTATCACAGTTGGATTCGCAGAGCCGTGGGCTACCACATGTCGCTGCGCGAAGTGGCGTGGCACTGCGTCACGTCCGCAGGTTCGAGCTTTGATGACGCCACAGGCGCGGCGAATTTCGCGGTCAACGCTCAAACGCCCATGGGTCCGGTGCAGGACACCTTCGACACGATGCTTTATAAGACCGCCTCGACTTTCCTGGGGCTGGGTCATTATGACTGCCTGCTCTGCCATGACGGGCGCGGGCATCTGGATCAGCTCAGCCTGTGGGGCAAACAGACCACCCGCTTGGAAGCGCAGCGGATGGCGGCGTTCTTCTCCCGCATGCGGCTGACCCGCACCTCCAGCGATCCTCAGAACCTGCTTCGCGTGGTGGATCAAGTAAGCGGGCAGTACGACCTCAACACCAGTTTCGGCAACCGCCCCAACCGCGCGCCGATCGGCACGCTGCGCAGCGTCACGCCGGAGTATCGCGAAACACGCGCCGCGCCCAGGGATGGGAACTGGAGACAAGCCTTCGCCGAGTTCATGATCGAGGATCCGATGTTCGCCCGGAACCTCGCCAACCGCCTGTGGAAGCAAATGTTCAATCTAGGGCTGGTGGAGCCGGTGGACGGGCTTGACCCGGCGCGTTTAGATCCCAAGAACCCGCCGCCTTCGCCGTGGACCCTCCAAGCGACTCATCCGGCGCTCCTCGAAAAGCTGGCGCAGTCGATGCGGGATCAGGATTACAGCTTGCGGGAGTTTTTGCGCCTTCTGGCGCAATCCTCGGCTTACCAGTTGAGCGCCGTGTATGGCGACGAATGGTCTGTCGATTATGTACCGTACTTCGCTCGCCGTTATCCGCGGAGGCTGGAGGGCGAAGAGATCCACGACATCATTCTGCAAGCCACCGGCATGACGGTTTCCTACACGGTGCAAGGCTACGAGACGGTCAACTCCGCTATCCGGCTTCCCGAACCCGTGGAGCCGCGAAGCAATGGCTCGGCGGCGGCGTTCATGAACTATTTCTACCGCGGGAACCGCGACACGCAGCAGCGCAGCCAAGCCGGAAGCGTGCTGCAACAGCTTGCGCTGATGAACGATAACTTCATCGTCAGTAAATTGCGCGTGGGCACATCCCCGGCGCTCACCAACATTTCCCGGATCACGAACAACGATGAAGTGATCGACCACATCTATATCCGGTTTCTGGCGCGGCACGCTACCCCAACCGGGCGGCAGAAGGCGCTGGATCTGTTGTCAAGAGCCGCCAACGCCCAAGCGCGGAACACCGCCATCGAGGATCTGGCTTGGGTGTGCGTCAACAAGATCGATTTTCTGTTCAGCTATTGAGGAAGTTATGAAGGACCGATTCGGATGGAAATGGCCGGAGGGAGGCGTGGCGCCCTGGCGCCAGCCGCACTTAAGCCGCAGGGTGTTCTTTCGCCATCTCGCCGCCGGAGTGGGCGGCTATTTCTTGCTGCCCGTGCGCCCCATGGAAACCGTAGCCCGCGCGGCTGTGACGCCGGTCGCCAAGGCGAAGTACTGCGTCATGGTGCTGATGGCGGGCGGTCCGAGCCACCTGGACACGTTTGACCTGAAGGAAGGGGCATGGACGCCGTCTTTCTTAAACCCCACCTCTTTCGATGGAGTGCGTTTCCCGCAAGGCTTGATGCCGAAAATCGCCGAGCAGTTGGATTCCGTGGCGCTTGTGAGATCGGTCCGGTCTTGGGCGCTGGTGCACGGGCTGGTGCAGACGTGGGTGCAGATTGCGCGCAATCCGCTGTCCGGGTTGTCGAAGATCGCGCCGCACATCGGCAGCGTGGTGTCACTCGAGTTGGGTTCGCAATCAGGCGACAGGGTGCTGCCGGCGTTCGTCTCGCTGAACGCCAGCACGGGTCCCGATAACGGCTATTTGGCGCCGCAACACGGTCCGTTTTATGTCAGCCCTGGGGGAGGCGGGCTGCCGAACAGCACCCATCCGCAGGGCTCGGCAGTGTTTCAGCGGCGCTACGACATGCTTCTGCACATGGACGCGGAAGAACGCGCCGCGGCTTCGATCGGCGGCAGCGCCGAGCAATCCGTGGCGTTTAATGAGGCGGCGCGGAAACTCGTGGACAACGCCGCCGTGCGCAACGTTTTCACGTTTGATCAGAACCAGCGCAGCCTTTACGGCAACACGCCGTTCGGAAACGCCTGCATCGCAGCGCGGAATTTGATCCGCGCCGATTTGGGAACGCGCTTCATCCAAATTACGATCGGCGGTTGGGATAACCACACCAACATCTATCAGCCCAACGCGGCGCTTCAGGCGGCGTCGCGGCAGTTCGATCAAGGGTTGGGCGCTCTGATCGCGGATCTCAAGGCAGAAGGGCTGTTGGATCAGACCCTGATCGTCGCGCTAGGCGAGTTTGGGCGAACCGTTGGACCGCTCAATAGCTCCGCCGGGAGGGACCATTGGGCGCAACAGGCGGTTCTTTTCGCGGGAGCGGGCATTCGGGGACCGAAAGCAATCGGGTCGACAGACGCTGTGGCTCGGGAAACGGTCGAGCCGGGTTGGTCGCGGGAACGCGACATCCGGCACGAAGACATCGCCGCCACCATCTACTCGGCGATGGGCATTGATTGGACTACGGTGCGCCGGGACGATCCCTTCCGGCGCGGTTTCGAATACATTCCGTTTGCGGCGAGCGAGGACCGCTACGGACCGGTTCACGAACTGTGGATGTAAGGCGGGCTCAGCGGCGCGCGGGCTGTTGGCGCCAGACCAGGTAGGCGCCTCCGGCAGCCAGTAAGGCGGCGCCGATGAACGCCATGGTGCGCCAGAAATCCGCGGCGCCGGCGAAGATGTAAGAAGAGAAGATATATCCCTTGATCATGAAGCCGGCGACGAATAGCGCCCACAGGAAGAAAACTAACCGCAGCAAACCCTTAAAAGCCAAAACGCTAGCCAGCAGTCCCACCACCCCCATCGTCAGCACGGAGTAGGTCAGAGTCGCTCCCTTCCAGGGCAGCATGCGGAGGTTGAGGTTATGAACTCCGCCCGCCAGCGTCACCAACGCCACGGCGATCAAGAACAAGGCAAGCAATACATGGAACAAGTAGCTGTAAGCGCGCATGATCACACCAAGCACCTTCACGACAAGAAGCCTCCACGGCTCAGGCTGAAACCGCTTTATTTCGGGCGGGCAACGGCACTGGGCGGCGCCGCGACCGAAGTCTCATTGTATCAAGCGTCCATTTGCCAGGTGCGGGGGTGCGCCTGGGGGGCGGGGCGATAGGCTGACGCCCGGGTGACCTCGGTGAGACGCGCGGCGTCGTGGGCGCGCTGGATCCTGGCGGATTGCAGCGCAAGCCGGAGCAGTTCCAAGATTTCTCCGGCTTGAGCGGCGGTGGCGGGATGGCGGGGCAGTTGTTCCAGGCAGGCGCGCGCCGCCTGGTAGTCTGCTTCGGCGAGGGCGCGGATGAAAGTTTGCTTCCAGGCGTTCATAAGTTTTTCTGCGCGATTCGCATGGCTTCGAACATCTGGCTGAAGTACAGCACCTGCTGTTCGAGGGCGGCGATGAGCGCGTCGGCGGCGTACATCCGCTCCTGGAGGGAGGCGCGGTACTGCTCGATGCGATCTTGCTCGGCGCTGATCAACTGGTCTTGGGCTGCGATCTGGTCTTCGAGGGAACTGACGGAGGACCGGATGATTCCTGCCGAGCTGTCTTCGAGGCTATTCAGCAGGTCGGTCGCCTGTTTCAGAAACCCGCCCGTGGTTTGGTCTCCCAAGAAGGAAGCCAGAGCATCGAAGTTATCTTTGACCGCGGCTTCAAATGTGGAGCTGTTAAAGGACATCACGCCGGAGTCGCTCAATTCAATGCCGAGCGCGGTGAGTGACTGAATGTCCCCGCTTCCTGAAGCGTAAGAGACGATGCGCCGCATGGCGTCCTGAACGGCAGTCAGCGCGAGGTCGCCGGTGAGCGCGCCGCCGGCTTTGCCGCGGTGGGCGTTCAACTCCTCCATCACGCCATTGTACGCCGTGGCGAGTGCGCTTAAAGCGTTGCCGATGCCCGTGGCGGAACGGGTCACGGTGATCGTCGCCGCGCCGTTCGAGCTGGTCTTGAGCAGCTCCACGTCGAGACCGGGGGCAAGGGTGACCGAGCGACTCTCGCTTTCCACTTCGGCGCCGCCCTGGACGCGATAGCGGGCGTAGGATCCTTCCGCCACCATGTCGAGCAGCGCCGCGCCGGCGGAATCGGTCAACGAGATGGCGTGCGGCCCGAGCTTGCGGTGCTGAATGGAGAGGCGGTAGTCGGCGCCGGAGTGGCCGCCGGCGTTGACGATGGTGGCTTGGACTTCGGGGGCTTGCGCGTTGATCGCCTCCACCAGGCTATTAAGGTTGGCTTGGGAGGGGGTAATGAGGATGGGGGTTTCGGACCCGTCCAAGTAAAGCTTAAAGGTGGTGTCGGAACTGATGTTCTGGGACGCCGGGTCCGACACCTGGCTGATTCCGCCGCCCGGCGCCTTGCTCAGAGCTCCGGCGTAGGCGCCTAGGTCAGTGACCTCGATCTGGTAGACCCCTTCGCGGACGCCGCTGCCGGCGGTGGCTTTGACGGCTGCTGGGTCGCTGTTCGAAACCGCGAACGAGCTTGGCCCGAGCGCTCCGGCCAAAGTCGTGACAGCGGACTGAAATGAAGCCACCTTACTGTCGACACTGCTCAGCGCCGACTGGCGGTTGCCTAGTGCCGTGCGTTGTGACTGGAGCTGCATCAGGTGCAGCGACGCGATGTTGACCGCCCGGTCAATCCAACCCGAAAAATCCGAGGCGTAACGGCTCGCTCCGGTGAAGATGCCGCTGGTATTGGCCACCGCTTCCTCCTAGGAACGGGAATCCTCGGAGGCGAGCGCCACGGCCCGCCCCCGAGGTTTGGATGCGGCTCGACGGCCGTCTTCTTGCTAACCCCGCAGCAGCGCCAGCACGGACTGCGGCGCCGAATTGGCCTGCGCCATGGCGGCAAGGGAAGCCTGCTGCATCACCTGCGCCTTGGTCAGGTTGGCGGCTTCCGCCGCCACGTCGGCGTCGCGGATGCGCGATTCGGCGGCCGAGAAGCTCGCCACCTGGCTCTGCGCGAGCTGGATCGAGTACTGAAGCTTGTTCTGCGCCGTACCGACCTTGCCCTGCACCAAGCCGAGGTTGGCCACCGCCGTGGTGATCTTCACGATGGCGTCTTCAGCCGCCGAGGTCACGCCACTGCCTGCGGTGGGCGCAGTCGCTTCCGTCCATGTCGCCACGTCCGGTTGGCCGGCAAACACGCCTTCCGTAGCATGAGCGTCGTATTTGTAGTTGAACGCCGCCACGCTCTGGAACTCGATGCCGGTCCCCGCGCCCTGCTTCACCGCGTAGATCCCCAAGCCGTTGATGGCTGAGTTCAGTGTGTTCAGCGCGCCCTGAATCGTACCTGCGTTGCTCGAGTTCAGAACCACGGAAACCGACCGGGCGCCCACCTGAAACTCGATCGTTTCCGTATTCGCGCCGCTGAGCGCCACGAAGCTCGCCACACCCGCTAGCCGGTACATAGAAGTATTCGTCGCGCTTCCGGCACCGCTCACGATCGGATTGGTGCCGGTCTGAGAGGCGACGTTCACGGTGAACGCCGTGCCGCCGGAGAACTGAAGCTTGCCCGTCGTGCTATTGAGCGATGCCGAAATGCCGTAAGTCCCCAGCGCATTGTTGAGCTGCGAAACAACGTCGTTGCCGCTGATGCCGTCGCTGTCGCCGGTCACCGTCACCGTGATGTCGGTGGCGGGCTGCCCGGCGCTGGCGATGCGGAAAGTGAAAGCCTGCGACGTCGAACCCGATAGGAACGTTGTGCCGGTTGAAAGGTCGTTCGAAACGCTCAGCTCGGTGGCGCCGCCTGCGGCGATGCTCGTGCCGCTCAAGCCCAAGCCCGCGGCGTCCACGCGGTTCGACGTGCCGCTCAGGTCAATCGACACCTTGGAATTGGCCTGCGTGTCGCCGCCGCCGCCCACATAGACCGAAATGTTGGCGTTGTAACGGCCGCCGTAAGCGCCCACGCCCAAGCCCACGTTCTCCGCCTGCCGGTTGATTTCCGTGAGCAATGCCTGGTACTCGTTGTTCAGCGTGGTCCGGTTGCCGCTGAAGGTCGCCGACGCCGACTGCGTGGCCAGCGTCTTCAGCCGGTCCAGCATCTTGGAAATGTTGTTCAGCCCGCCGTCGATGATTTGCAGCGTGCTGATGCCGTCGTTGGCGTTCCGGATGCCTTGCTGCAATTCGGCTACGTCGCTGCGGAACTTGTTGGCTACCGCGAGCCCCGCCGCGTCGTCTCCGGATGAGTTGATGCGATAGCCGGAGGTCAACCGCTGAATGGTCCGGCTTTGAAATTCGTTGTTTACGCGCAGATTCTCCTGCGCGATCAACGAGTTGACGTTCGTCACAATGGACATCGACATAAAAGGTTCATCCTCTTTTCGATTGGGTTTCCGGCTTCATGCCGGGCGGCGTCTTCGTGCCGCCGCTCACCTTGCGTATCGGCCCGCGGCGGCGGAGAATGAGGAAAATTCACCTTAGGCGCAGAGCGCGGGCGAGTAAGGTGAGCGAATCCATGGAGGGCGGCGCCGACGCCGCCCGGTTCTGCTCCCGCGTCAGCCGCACCTCGCTGCGCACCACCGGAACCTCCCGGGGCGCTACGATGCCCAGCGTGACCCGGGTGGGCGTCACCTCGGTGATCTGAATCTCGATGTCTTCGCCGATGCGTATCGACTCGCCCGCCCGTCGGCGCACTAGCAACATGGTTCGCCCTCCTTTACTGCTGCGCTTCCTCCCGGAAGCGGCGTGCGGTGCGAATACCGGGCTTCGGGCGCCACGGCTTGCACAGCGAGGTTCGACGCTAAGTTCACGACCACCGGACCGAGCAGGTTTGCAGTCACCCCGCTCTCATCGATCGTCAGAATCGCCAAACAGGCGGCGTTGGCGCCAATACGAATTTCCCCGCCGGGCGGAAATCCCGCGAGCGCCCGGTCCGCCTCGGTGATTTCCAGACGGTAAGCCGGATCCACGGCGAAAACCGGCAGGGCGACGAAGCACAAATCCGGGGTGTTTACGCTCTGCAAAAACACCAGCGGGCGCTGTTCCGGCTGTTCCAGCGCCAGAAACCGCTTCTCGTCTTCGAACCCCGGCAAGCCGGCGGGAAAATGAAGGACGGCGGATTCATCGAACTCCGTTTCGCCGAAGTATTTGGTCGGGCATCGGGCCATGCTGGTCTATCTATCGGCGCGCCGCCCGCTCCGCCCCATATCTCCAAGGGAATAGCCGGAGCGCGGGATGTATCATGAAGTTGTCAGGCATGACCGAAGCCTCGCCCGCGATTCGACTTCAGAACCTTCGCAAGCTATACGGCGCGAAAGCCGCGGTGGACGGACTGACGCTTGAGGTGCCGCGCGGGTCGTTCTTCGGGTTCCTGGGTCCGAACGGCGCCGGAAAGACCACCACCATCCGCATGCTAATGGGCTTGGCTCAGCCCACTTCCGGGGAGATCGAAATCCTCGGTTTCCGGATGCCGGACGATGAGATCGAAATCAAGCGCCGCATCGGATTGGTGCCGGACGAATCGCTGCTATTTGACCACTTGACGGGTCCGGAGTTTCTTGAATTTGTAGGACGGATGTACGGTTTGGCGCGCCCGGTGGCGGCGGAACGGGCGCGCGAGCTCACCGCCCTGTTCGAACTCGATGGCGCCCGCAAGAAGTTGATCGCCGAATTTTCCAAAGGCATGCGCAAGCGGCTAGCCATGGCGGCGTCTTTGATCCACCGTCCGGAACTGTTCCTGATGGACGAACCGTTCGAGGGCGTGGACGCCGTGGGAGCGCGGTTCATGAAAGATCTGCTGCTCGACCTGGCGCGCCGGGGAGCGACGATCTTCCTGACGTCGCACGTGCTGGAAGTCGTCGAGCGGCTATGCGACCGGGTGGCGATCATTCATCAGGGCAAACTGGTGGTGGAGGGGACCATGGATGAGCTGCGCAGCGGCTCGGAGACCTTGGAAGACATTTTCGTGCGGGTGGTGGGCGCCGAAAAACCTGCCGAAAGCTTGGGCTGGCTCTGACCGCTATGCCGGGTTTCGTGCGGGCGATCCTATGGGCTCAGTTCCGGACGCTGGTCAATTTCTATCCGCGGCGCCGGGGCGGGGCTGTTCTGGCAGGGGCGGTATCTGCCCTGTGGTATGGCGCCTGGGTTCTGGCGGCGATCGCCGTGGCTTCGCTGGTCTCGGATATGGAGGATCCGCAGCGCATGGCGCGTGTTTTCCCCGGTGGGCTGCTGGTCGTTTTTCTGTACTGGCAGACTGTGCCGCTGGCGCTCGCGGCGACCGGCGCTTCACTTGATTTGAAGAGATTGCTCGTCTACCCGGCGCCGCGGGGACAGTTGTTCGCTGTCGAGGTCCTGCTGCGGTTGACCATCAGCCTGGAGATGCTGTTCCTGCTTTGGGGCGCGGCGCTCGGGTTGTGGCGGAATCCATCTGCGCCGTGGTGGTCGCCGCTCGCTTTCGTCCCCTTCATTTTGTTCAACCTGTTCCTTTCCGTGGGCGTCCGGGAACTTGTGGCCCGCCTCCTGGTGCGGCGGCGCATACGCGAGGTGGTGATCTTTCTCATCGTGATGCTAGCCGCGCTGCCGCAGTACATCGCCACGTTGAGCGACCCCGGCGACGTGCGCCGCGCCGCCTCGCTTCGGCAGTCGATTATGCTGCCCTGGTCGGCGGCGGGCGAGTGGGCGGCGGGGCAAGCGCCGCTCCTGGCCTTGCTGATTCTGGCGGCGTGGGTCGCTCTGGCTTACTGGTTTGGGAGGATGCAGTTCGAAAAAGGACTGCGATTCGACGCCACGGCGGCTTTGGCCGCAGACCGGGCGTCCACGGAAGCCGGTCCGATAAGCGCCGTGCTGTTTCGCTTGCCGTCCCGGCTATTGCCGGACCCGCTTGGCGCCATGGTCGAAAAGGAGATCCGGTTTCTGTCCCGCGCTCCCCGGTTCCGTCTGGTCTTCCTGATGGGTTTCACTTTTGGCGTCGTCATCTGGCTGCCGGTAATGATCGGGCGCGAACGGGCGCCTGGCTTCTTCAGCGAGAATCTGCTCACCTGGGTGAGCGTCTATGCCCTGCTGCTGCTCGGCGAGGTGCTGATCTGGAACGTTTTCGGCTACGACCGTTCGGCCGCGCAGCTTTACCACCTCGCGCCGGTGCCTTTCTGGCAGGTGCTGGTGGCCAAGAACGTGACGGCGGTGCTGTTCGTGCTGCTCGAATTGACGCTTGTCGCGCTGGTCTGCTTCATGCTGCGCCTGCCGTTGACCGGGGCGAAGGTGGCGGAAGCATTCACCGTAACCTTGCTGTTGTTGCTTTACTTGATCTCGTTTGGCAATCTTAGTTCGATCTATCACCCCAAGGGGCTGGACCCGTCCCAATCCTGGCGCAGTTCGGCGCGGGGGTTCCAAATCCTGCTGATCCTGATCTACCCCGTGGCGGCGTTGCCGCTCTCGCTGCCTTTCCTGGCGCGTTACGCTTTTGCAAGCGACATCGCCTTTTATGCCGTGCTTCCGTTGAATCTTGCTCTGGGCGTCGCCCTCTACCGCTTCGGTTTGGAATCGGCGCTTGAAGCCGCCCAAGAGCGGAAGGAACGCCACTTGGCCGCGCTCAGCGAAACCGGAGGCCCGATCGCGGTCAATCTTTAGCCGCGGGGATGGCATTGACCCCGGGCGAACCAGCATATATGATGCCTGCGGGCGGTAATCCCGGAAGGGAAGACCGGGGAGGGCAGAATGCTGCGAGTCCTTGCGATGTTGGGGGTGGCGGCGCTCGCCGCTTTTGGTCAGGGCTTTAGCGGGTCCATCATCGGCGTGGTGGAGGATCCGACCGGCTTGCCGGTATCGGCGGCCAAGATAACCCTTGTGCAGACCGCCACCGGAGCCAAGCGCGAAATCTCGACGGCTGAAAACGGGCGGTTCAACTTTGCGAATGTTGCGCCCGGTGAGTACGACCTGACGGTCGAAATGGCGGGCTTCAAGAAGCTCGATAAGCGTTCGCTGAATCTCACCAGCGGCGAGACTCTGGAAGTGACCGGGTTGGTGCTTCAGGTGGGATCGGTGACTGAAGCGATCGAGGTGACCGCGCAGGGCGCTGTGGTTCAGACTGCGAGCGCCGAACGGTCCGCCGTAGTGACAGGCGCCCAAGTGGAGAATCTGGCCATCATCGACCGCAACGTGACCAGCCTGCTGCAACTGTTGCCGGGCGTGGTGGACTTGACCGATGCCGACCGCTTCACCAACAACTGGAACATCAACGTGCAGGGGAACCGGAACAACACGATCAATGTGTCGCTAAACGGCGCGACTTTGAACGCAGCCGGCAATAACTTCAATTCAGTGGTCAACGTCAGCATGGACTCGGTGGCGGAAGTCAAAGTGATGCTGACGAACTATCAAGCTGAGTACGGCCGGATGTCGGGCGCCAATGTGCAGATCGTAACCAAGTCGGGCAGCCGGCAGTTCCGGGGCTTGGCCTCCTATTTCAAACGCCACGAACAATTCAACGCCAACAACTTCTTCAACAACCGTCTGGGCCAGCCGAAGCCGCGATACCGCTTCAATACCTGGAACTACGATGTAGGCGGTCCCGTATATATACCGGGCAAATTCAACCGGAATCGCGACAAGCTCTTCTTTTTCTGGGTCCAGGAAATGTGGCCGTCGGTCACCTCGACGCTGACGCAGCGGACCGTGCCTACGCCGCTCGAGCGCAAGGGCGACTTCACACAGACTCTCGACTTGAACAACCGCCTCATCACGGTGAACGACCCGTTGGACAACAAGCGGCCCTTCCCGGGCAACGTGATCCCGGCTTCCCGCCTGGACAAGAATGGAGTGGCGCTGCTTAACGTATTCCCGCAGCCCAATTTTCTGGACCGGAACATCTCCCGGGGCAATTACAACTACGTCTTCGAGAATTACTCCGACCGCCCGGTCAGAACGGAGACGCTGAAACTCGACTACCACATCAATTCCAACAACACCCTTGGCGCCAACTACACTCACCGCCGGGACGCCACGTGGAGTTCCGTGCCAACGAACAGCAACTGGGACCGCATGCGCTACCTGAATTTGAACGATGGGCGCGTGGTCATCGTTCAGTATCGCCGCATCTTCAATCCCACCCTCATCAGCGAATCCAGCATCAACTATAGCTGGCGTCCGTGGAATCATTATCCGGACGCGGAGGCTCTGAAGCGTAATCAGAGGGCTGCAGTTGGTTATACGCTCGGGCAGTTCAACCCGCAGATCAACCCGCTCGATTTGATACCTCAGGCGACGTTCGGCGGCGTGACCAACGCGGCTAACCTCAACTTGGACGGGCGCTTTCCGCTGACCACGGAACACAACATTTTCAGCACTCTGCATAGCCTGACGAAGGTCGCCGGCAGTCACACGGTAAAGGCTGGAATATATGGGGACCGTGTGTGGGCGTATAACCAGCAGGGCGTGGTTTTCAACGGGAGGTTTGATTTCGGGCGCAATACGACGAATCCGCTGGACAGCAATTACGCATACAGCAATGCCGCTTTGGGCGTGTTCAACTCTTATACGGAGTCTTCCGGCCGCCCCTACCCGTGGGCTTACGCCAGTAACGTCGAATGGTTCGTGCAGGATAACTGGAAAGCCGCCCGGCGGCTGACGTTCGACTATGGTATGCGCTTCTATCTGGTTGTGCCTTCCCACATTGACAGCCGCAACCTTTCGAGCTTCGTTCCTTGGCGCTTCGATCCGTCGAAGCAAGTGAAATTGATGCAGCCTGTAATGGTGGGCAACACCCGCTCGGCGCTCGACCCCGTGACAGGCAGGACATATCCGGCTGTCATGATCGGAGCGGTGGCGCCGGGTTCCGGCGATCCCATCAACGGGGTGGTCACGCCGGCGACGGATCCGAGTTACCCCGAGGCGCTGATCCGCAACCGGGGCGTGCACTACGCTCCCCGCGCCGGCTTCTCGTACGACCCGTTTGGACGTGGAAAGACGGCGATTCGCGGCGGCTTCGGGATCTTCTATAATCGCGCCGCTCAAGGCAACGTCCTCTATCCCTTCGCTGAGCAGCCGCCCATGGTGCAGAACCCGCTCATTTATTACGGGTCCATGCCCACGCTTCTAAGCCTCTCGTCTTTCCTTTTCCCCTCCGATATCCTGGGCATCGATCCGGAAGGGAAAGTGCCCACCGTGTTGAACTATAGCTTCTCCGTCCAACAGCAGGTTGGCTTTGGCACCGTGCTGGACGTGGCCTACGTGGGATCGGTGGGACGGCACATGCTCTGGCAAAAGAATTGGAACGCCGTGCCTTTTGGGGCTAATTTCCTGCCTTCTAACATCGATCCCACCACCAGGCGCCCTCTAGCTCCGGCATTTCTGCGCCCTTACACCGGGTTCAACAACATTAACTACCGTGAGTGGGCGGCGACTTCGAATTACCACTCCTTGCAGGTGCAGGCGAACCGCCGGTTCACCCGGCGCGCGCAATACGGAGTGTCGTGGACTTGGTCGAAGACGATGAATTATGCGGACACCGATACAAGTTCGGTGAGCACGCTGGTTCCGGTCCGGATCTGGAATTACGGGCTGGCAAGCTATGACCGGACGCACATTCTCAAGATCAACTGGCTGTTGGACGTTCCTAACGTCCGGTGGCGTGACCGCTTTTCAAAATGGGTATTGCGGAACTGGCAGGCGAGCGGGATAGCGAGCTTCATCAGCGGACAGCCGCTAGGGGTCTCCTTCTCCACCGTCGCAGGGACTGACATAACGGGTTCACCCACCGACGGCGCGCGCGTGGTGGTGGTCGCCAATCCTGTGCTGCCGCGGAGTGAACGAACCTTCAGCCGGTTCTTCAACACCGATGCCTTTCGCGTTCCAGAGGTGGGCACGATCGGCAATGCAGCCAGAAGCGTGCTGCGCGGACCCGGCATCAACAACTGGGACTTGGTGATCTTCAAGAATCTGCCCATAGTGGAACGGGTCAGGATTCAGTTCCGGTGCGAGTTCTACAACGCTTTCAACCACACGCAGTTCAGCTCAGTGAATACCTCAGCGCGGTTCGACGCCACAGGCGCGCAGGTCAACGCTGAATTTGGGCAGCTCACCGCGGCGCGAAATCCCCGGCGAATTCAGTTCGCTCTCCGCGCGTCATTCTGAAAGTCCGCAAGCTAAAGCTCGCGCCACAAGCACCACACCCCGTGGCGCAAGCACTCGTGCTTGCAGCGCCTCCACTCATGGAGGCGCCTGGAGAGCGTCCCCATGAGTGGGGACGCCGCAAGCTAAAGCTCGCGCCACAACGACGGCG
>FWPV01005650.1_pt1 | contig 24767 bp, 19 predicted proteins | sample 2228371 | NCBI WGS metagenome assembly FWPV01 (sample SAMEA103939776, study PRJEB20133) | metagenome | reverse complement strand
GACGCGGCGGCCGCCCCAGTCGACGCCGGCCCACCGGCCGCCGAGCTCGGCGGACCGCTCCAACACGGTCACCCCGACGCCGAGTCGGCTGGCGTGCCACGCCGCCGCCAACCCGACCAGGCCTCCGCCCACCACGATCAGCTCGTGCTCCACCGACTCATCAGTGTCGCCGCGATCACGCCCAAAGTGGTGGACCGACCACGTAAAGTGCCAGCCGCGACCTGCGCCGGCGGCCCCGGATGGACCAGACTCCGCACCATGAGTGTCGTGAAGATCAACGCGATCGAGGTGCCCGAGGGCCTGGGACCCGAGTTGGAGCGCCGGTTCGCCGAGCGGGCCAAGGCCGTGGAGCAGATGCCGGGCTTCGAGGGATTCGAGCTGCTGCGTCCCGTCGAGGGGGAGACCCGCTATTTCGTCTACACCCGCTGGGAGAGCGAGGAGGCGTTCCGCAACTGGGTGTCGAGCCCGGCCTTCCAGCACGGTCACGCTCGGGCCGAGTCGTCCGACGGACGGCCGGTGGCCGCTGGGGCGGCGCTGCTCGGCTTCGAGGTGGTGCAGTCGATCCGGCCCTGAGCTGAGCCAGGATGGGGCCGTCATGGCGCACGGTCACCATCACCACGTCCCCCACCCGCACCGGCCACGCCGGTTGATCGAGACCAGCGACGAGCTGACCACCGCGCGGACCGAGCGGGCGATTTGGATCGCCGTCGTCGCCTGTGCGGCGATCACCCTGGTGGGGTTGGTGCTGCTGTGGCCCGGGCGGGACGGCGGCGGCGTGCAAGACCCGGCGCTGCTCGGCGGTGACCCGGTGAAAGCGGTCGTTCGCGACGTCACCATTGCGCCGTGCCCGGGCACCTCGGTCGCCGACGCCATCGACTGCCGCCTGGTCGAGCTCGAGATCACGACGGGTCCGACCGCCGGTGACCGACCTGTGCTCACCCAGTCGATCGGTGCCGGTGGCGCCCAGCTCGCCCAGGGCGACCGGATCCTGGTCTCGGCCGACCCCGGGGTCGGCGGTGAGATCTTCTACTCGTTCTACGACTACCAACGCAGCACGCCGCTCGCGCTGGCCGGGTTGCTGTTCGCCACCGCCGTGCTGCTGCTCGGCCGCTGGAAGGGCCTCGGCGCGCTCGGAGGCTTGGCGGCGAGCCTGGTCGTGCTGGCCGTGTTCGTGTTGCCGTCGCTACTCGACGGCAACAACCCGGTCGCCGTGGCGCTGGTCGGGGCCTCGGTGATCGCGTTCATCGCCTTGTTCCTCGCCCACGGCGTCAACGTGGCCACCGCGGTCGCGCTGCTGGCCTCGTTCGCCAGCCTCGCGCTCACCGGCGTGCTCGGCTGGGCGTTCGTCCGTCTCGCCAAGTTCACCGGCTACACCGAGGAGAGCTCGTTCTTCCTCGACGCGCTCGGGTTGTCCATCGACCCCCGCGGCATCCTGCTCGCCGGCATCGTGATCGGGTCGCTCGGTGTGCTCGACGACGTCACCGTCACCCAGGTGTCGGCGGTGTGGCAACTGCGCAACGCTCGTCCCGACGCCCCCGCCACCGAGCTGTACCGGTCAGCCGTTGCGATCGGGCGCGATCACATCTCCTCGACGGTCAACACGCTGGTGCTCGCCTATGCCGGTGCCTCGCTGCCGCTGCTGCTGCTGTTCACCGAGGCCCAGCAGGGCGTCACCAGCATCGTGGGCCGTGAGGTCGTGGCCGTCGAGGTCGTGCGGGCGCTGGTCGGCTCGATCGGCCTGGTCGCCTCCGTGCCGATCAGCACCTGGCTGGCCGCCCGAGCCCTGGCGGGTCGCGAGTCGACGGCGGTCCTCGCCTGATGGGCCCGGGGACACCGATCCGCCACGGCCCACACGGAGGGTTCCAACACGCCGAGCAGCGGCGTCAGCGGCTGGCTCACCATCTCGGTGCCCACGAGCCGCGCACGTGGCCGCTCGAGGGCCGCCGCCACGCGGCGGTGGCGATCGTGGTGGTCGACAGCGAAGCGGACGACCACGACCACGACCCTGCTGAGGTGGGCGACGATCCCCTGCGCGAGGTGCCCGGCGACACCACCGGGCTCGACGGCCGGATGGTCGGGGTGGCCGGTGGGGCGGCGTTCGTGCTGTGCCGTCGGGCGACCCGCCTCAACCGCCACGCCGCCCAGTGGGCGTTGCCCGGCGGAAGACTGGACCCGGGCGAGACCCCGGTCGAGGCGGCGCTGCGCGAGCTCGACGAAGAGCTCGGGGTGCGCCTCGGCCCCGACGCCGTCCTGGGCCGACTCGACGACTACCCGACCCGGTCGGGCTACGTCATCACGCCGGTCGTCGTATGGGCACCCGGGGACGTCGAGCTGGTCCCCCACCCCGACGAGGTGGCCCACGCCTACCGGATCGGCCTGCACGAGCTGTGCCGACCCGACTCACCCCGGTACGTGACGATCCCCGAGAGCGACCGGCCGGTCGTGCAGGTGCCCCTCGGCGGCGATCTGATCCACGCCCCGACCGGTGCGGTGCTCGTGCAGTTCCGATGGGTGGCGCTCGAGGGACGCATCGGCGCCCGGGTCGACCACCTCGAGCAACCTGTGTTCGCCTGGCGGTGATGGGGCGCCAGCACGCGACAATGGCTCCATGAGCGAGCGGCCCCTGCCCACCGACGCCGAGTTGCGCCAACGGCTCACGCCCCTGCAGTACGAGGTGACCCAGCGCGCCGGGACCGAACGAGCCTTCACCGGCGCCTACTGGAACACGTGGGACCCGGGCACGTACCACTGCATCGTGTGCGACCAGGAGCTGTTCGCGAGCGACACCAAGTTCGACGCCGGGTGCGGCTGGCCGAGCTTCTGGCAGGCCCTCGACCCAGCCAGGGTGACCTACCACGAGGACCGCTCCTACGGCATGGTCCGCACCGAGGTGCGCTGCGCCCGTTGCGGCGCCCACCTCGGCCATGTCTTCCCGGACGGACCGGCGCCGACGGGTGACCGGTTCTGCATGAACTCGGCGTCGCTGCGCTTCGTCCCGAGCCCCGATCACCCGTCGGCCGAACCGACCGGGTGAGACCGCCTACCGGGTCGGCCCCAGCGGTCGTCGCCGGGTGACCAACACGGCGAGCCCACCGAGCAGGGTGCACAGCGCCGCGGCCACGGCGGTCGTCGGCGACCAGCCCGTGGACGGGAGTCGGTCCGTGCGCCCGATGCCCGAGCCCCCGTCGGGGGTCGTCGACGGAGTGGGGTCACCGCCGGGGACCGTTGGCGTGGTCGGGTCCGTCGTCGGGTCAGTGATCGGCACGGGGTCGTCACCGGGTTCGATCGTGACGGTGGCACCGTCGGTGTTGTTGGCCACCTCCGGGTCGCCTCCGCCGCCCGCGACCGTTGCCTCGTTGACGAACACCCCGGCCGCCGTCGCCCGCACGAGGATCTCGATCACCCGGTCGCCAACCGGGTCACGGTTCGGGTTGGCCGGAACCGGGCCCGGGTCGACACAGGTGACGACCTGGCCGGTGACCGTGCACGGCTCGGGCACCTCGAGGATCTCGAACGCGCTCGGGACCACGTCGGTGACCGTCACGTTCGTCGCCGGGTCGGGTCCGAGGTTGCGGTAGGTGATCCGGTAGGTGAAGCTCGACCCGACCGGTTGCGCGGTGACCGAGGCCTCCTTGTCGATCTCGAGGTCGGACCGGGGGTCGCCGCCGCCGGGACCCCCGCCGCCACCCGGGCCGCCATCTCCGGGACCCCCGCCACCCGGGCCGCCATCTCCGGGGCCGCCGTCGCCCGGACCGCCGTCGCCACCGGCGACCACCGTGGCCGTGGCGACGTTGTCCCACGGGGCGTCACGGCCGTTGCCGTACGCCTCGATCATCGCCACGTTGGTCCACTCGCCCTCGGCGAGCACCAGCATCTGGACGACCGTGGTGTCGGTCTCACCGGGATCGAGTCCCTCGCCGAGCTGGCAGGCGAGCACGCCGGGCATCTCGCCGAACGGGAACTGCACGCACGAGCTGACCCGCTCCGACGACACGATGCCGGCAAAGGCGAGACCGTCGGGGACGATCTCGTACAGGGTCACGTCCGCCCGGCGGCTGTCGGTGCGGTTGATGACCGTGATGGTGAACGTGACGACGTCACCGACGTTCGGGGTTGGGTTGTCGACCACCTTGGTGACGGTGAGGTCCAGCTCGCACGGGTCCTGCAGCAACACCTCACAGGAGACCTCGTCGGTGAACTCGATGGTGGCCGAGGACGTGTTGTTGTCTGAGTTGGTGTCGACCCAGCCCTCCACGTCGAGCTCGGCAGTGTTGAGGAACAGGCCCTCCACCGGCGAGGTGACGAAGACCGTGAAGCCCACCTGCTGGCCGTTGCCGAACGGTCCGACGGCTTCGCAGGTGAGCGTCTGGCCGGCCACCGCGCAGCCCGGTGCCGACACGATAGTGAGCCCGGCCGGGACCTCATCGACGATGCGGATGCTCGGCACCACGGCGCCCGGCTCGGCGTCCACCCGGGCGAGCAGCACGAACCCGCCGGTCGCCCCGACGGGCAACCGGGCCGAGGGGAACGCTGCCTTGTAGAGCCACACGTCGGCTTCGCACACGAACACCGTGCAGGGATCCTGGTCAGGCGCGAGCACCGTCACGGTTGCGGCCGAGATGCTGTTGGTGGGGTTGTCGTCGTTCAGGTCCTCGAAGGTCTGGACGACAGCGGTGTTGACGTGCTCGCCCAGTTCGGTGGCGACGGCCCCGATGACGAACGAGCCCGACGCCCCGGGCGACAGCACGCCGGGGAGCTGGCACCGGATGACCTGGGGCACGAGCTCGGTGCAGGCCGCCGGCAGATCGACCACCGACAGCCCGGCCGGCACGAAGTCGTACACCTCGATGCCGTCGACGTCGGTCTGGCCGTTCACCTGCCAGGCGAGGGTGAAGGTGAACTCCTCGCCGAGGGTGGGGTACGGGTCCGACACGGTCTTGGTGATCGCCACGTCGAAGTCGCACTCCCACCACGCACAAGGCTCGTCGGTGCTGAACTCGACCGTGACCGTCGAGGAGTCGTTGTCCGGGTTCACGTCGAGCGGGTGGGCGACCAGGTTCGCCGTGTTGTCGTACACACCTGCGCTCGCCGAGGTCACCACCACCCAGAAGGTGCCGGCCGCCCCAGCGTCGAGCGGCCCGGGCACGGTGCAGGTGAGGGTGGAGCCGGCCAGCGAGCAGCCGGCTCCGAACGCGAGCACGGTGAGACCCGCCGGGATCTCGTCGGTGATCGTCACCCCCGGCGCGGTGCCGGTCACGACCCGCCAGTCGATCTCGAACAGCATCGGTTCCCCCGGGACGACCAACGGCTTTTCGGCACGCTTGGTGATCGCCACGTCGTGGTCACCGAACGTGCCGTCGAAGGCCGTGAGGGTCGCGTAGGCGAACGTGGTCGACGACCCGTCGAGCAGCTGGCCGCCACCGACGGTCAACGTCGCCGAGTTGGTGAACTCACCGGTGAGAGATCCCGAGGTGGTGTAGACCAGTTCCCACTGCTCCCCGGGCGAAATCGGCGCCCCGAGGCAGTCGAGCACGTCACCGTTCCAGGTGCATCCAGCCGGCACCGGGTCGACCGTGAGCCCGGTGGGCACGTCGTCGACGATCCGGGGCGCAGTGATGGTCTCGCCCCCGGCGTTGAACACCGTCACGGTCCAAGTTGCCGTGGTGGACGACGAGATGTCGAGCAGCGCCGGGCTCACCGTCTTGGTCAGGTTCGCCTGCACCGGCTCGACCGCTTCACCCTGCAAGGTGAGCGTCACCGGGGTCCGCCCGTTGGTGTTGGTGTCGACCATGTCGAACGAGGTGCTCTCCGCGTACGACCCGGCCGCAGTCGGCGCGAACTCGAAGGTCACCTCGCAGGAGTCACCGACGTCCAAGTACCCGTCGCTCACGTCGGTGCAGGACCCACCGAGGACGTCGAACGGGGCCGCCAACCCCGAGAACGGGTCCAGCGGGTCGGTCAGCGGAGCCGGTGGCACGGCCTCGGGGTCGCCGCCAACCTTCGTGATCGTCACCGTGCCGGTGACGGTGTCCCCGACGGCCACGGTACCGAAATCCACCGTGGTCGGGCTCACGGAGTACTCACCGGCGGCAAGGGCGAGGTCACCGCCGCCGACGACGAGTGCCCCGGCGGCGAGCACACCGACGGCGGCCAAGCGCGCCCATGGCCGCGATCGACAGACGAACATCATTGAACCTCCTCGTCCCGGCGGCGGCCAACCGCCGCACTCAGCGGGCCGACCGAACCACCGGCCAGACCCAGACCGACGCCGGCCACCACCAACCACGCGGCCACCAGGGCCAGTCGCAGCGACCCACCGGTCGAGGGCAGGCCGCCACCGGTGGACCCGAGCGGCCCCGTCGGGGTCGGGTCACCACTCGGCGTGGAGTCCGGGGTCGTCCCGGGCGTCACGCTCGAGCGAACCACGACCTCGACCCGGTCGGTCCGGCGTCCGCCATCGGGATCGTCGTCCACTTCGGGGTCGCCGTCACGGTCGGTGATCCGGGCCTCGTTCACGAACACCCCCTCGAACGTGGCACGCACCGTCACCAAGAAGGCCCGCTCCACACCCGGGGGCACGACGGGGTCCACACAGGTGACGAGCTGGCTGACCACCTCGCAGCCTTCCGAGACCGACAGGATCTCCAACCCGGCGGGCACCTGGTCGGCGACGGTCACGTCGTAGGCGTCCCGGCTGCCCACGTTGAGGTACACCAACCGGTAGGTGAACGGCTCAGCGGTGATGACGCTGGTGGCCTCGACCTGCTTGTCGAGCTCCAGGTCCGGTGCCCCGTCGTCGACCGGATCGTCCCCCGGATCGCCGTCGGGATCGTCACCCGGATCGCCGTCGGGATCGTCACCGGGATCGCCATCAGTGTCACTGCTGCACGGTCCGGTCTCGGTCGTGAACGACACCGACGCGACGTCGTTGGTCTGGTCGTCGTCGGGAACGAGGACCAGCGGGTCCTCCTTGCCGGCCGAGATGCTCACGGCATAGGTGTCGATGCGAGCCCGGTTGACACAGCTCGAGCCGGTGTCGAGCGCTTTGGTGCGAACCCGCACGGTGATCGACTCACCGGGTTCCATCATGGCGAGGTAGCCGGTCGGGCTCGACCCGGGAGGCAGGTCGCAGCGCAGGGTGCCGCCGCCGGGTCCAGCACCAGGCGAGAACGAACAGTGCTTGTCGTACGGCGCGTCGACGCTTCCGAACTGCACCGTGTCGGGCAGGTCGTCGATCAGCTCGATGTACGGGATCCCCTTGCCGCCGACGTTGGTGACGGTGAGGTCGAACACGACCTCGCCGTCCGCCAAGGTGGCCGTCTTGGCGACAGCCGCGTCCCAGGGGTCGTTACCGTCGTTTCGTTCGCAGCCGGCCTCGGGCAGCTCGAAGGGCACGGCGCTCCAGTTGTCCCACTCGTTCGAATCTTCGAGGTCGCCCTTCGGCGATCCGAGCGTGGCATTGGCCAGGTTGCGACAGTCGCGCACATCGCTCGCTGCGTTGCCCGAGAACCTGGTGACGATGACGACCGTGATGGTCTCACCCGGCTGCAGCCAGGTCATCTGGTCATCGGGGTCCACGTGGTCGGGCAGCACGCACGACACCTTGCCGCCGCCAGGAGCCGGGTTGAGAAGGTCGCTGAACGTGCACAGGACGTCGTGCGGCGGCTCGACCTGCACGAACTCGAGTGTCTCGGGCAGCTCGTCGGTGAGGGTCACCTGGTAGACGGGCGTCGTGCCCACGTTGGCCACCGTCACCGCCCACCGAAGCTCCCCAGGACTTTGGTCGCGGACATCGAGACCCTTGCTGACCGCGATGTCGTCGGGCAACGGGTCGCCGCCACCACCTCGGCAACCGCGCCCGTCTCCGCCGGCCACGTCGACCTTCACGGCGTCGGAATCGCGCTGCTCGACGACCGGCGTCAGGCCCAGATTGGGCACGTCCCGCCAGAAGCCGAGCCAGACCTCGGCCAGGTTGGGGCACTGTCCCGGCCCGGTGGTTCTCACGGTGAAGCGAACGGCGGTCGTGAACTTGCCGCTCAACCACGTGGCGAAGTCACCAGGATCGGCAAGATGGCCGGGCACAGCGGTGAAGGTGCAGGTGATGCGCCCGCCCGAGGGCGAGCCGTCGTGGCTGCACGCACCCCCCGGGTTCAACGTGAAGCTGTCGAACACGAAGCCCGGGTCCAACTCGTCGGTCACCTCGAGCCAGGGCATCAGGTTCACCAGGTCACCCGAGATCCCGAGTTCGAACTCGATCGGGTCCCCGGCCGAGAACGGACCGGTGCTCACCACCGATTTGGTGATCCTGGGGCTGGCCTCGCAACCCACGCACGGCCAGTTGGCGGTACTGTCGATCACTTCCCAACGCGCGTCGTGACCTCGAGATCCGGCGTTGGGGAAGACTTGCGACGACCCGGGTCGGGGACTGACGACGGCTTGGTTGAAGTAGGTGGCGGTCGCTGACGCCGTGACCGTGATGGTGAGCTCCCAGGTGGTCTGGGGTGGGACATCGACATCACAGGTGTACGTGAGTATGACCAGCGTGCAACTCGCCGGAGCACTGGCGATCGTGCTCGTGACCGTCGCACCCGCTGGCAAGGTGTCGACGACGCGCAGCTCGGCGGTCTCGATGCTGTCGTAGTTGCGGACCTTGATCACCCAGTCCCACGTCGCCGGCGACGTGACGGCGAGGTCGTCAGAGCCCGACCCGTCGGCGTCACCGTCGTCGACGGCCTGCTTGGTGATGCTCACCTCCACGCAGTCGGGGTCGGGGTCGCACACGGCCTGGGCGTTCCCGCGGAGCTCGATCGTGAAGATGTCGGGATCCCCGCTCGAGTTCTCGACGCTGAACATCGAGTTGGCGAGGTACGAACCGGGCGCGGACGGGGAGAAGGTGTAAGTGAATTGACACGACTCGCCAGGGTTCAACAGAGCTCCCTGACAGTTCTGCGATGTGTCGAACGCCGGGTCGGCCGGCGCACCGCCTGCACCGCTGAAGACCATCGGACCCGGTCCGACCCTCGTCACCGTGACCGTGAGCGGACCCGCCGTCGACCCGACCGGGACTGTCCCGAAGTCCAGCGACGTCACATCGACGCTCCACTCGCCAGCTGCCCGCGCCGGCGAGGTATCGATCGGCGCCAACGCAGACACCACGGCGCCGATCACACCAACTGCCGCCAGCACGGCCCCCACCACCCCACGACGCCGCGTGCGGACCTCCGTCATCTTCGACCACTCCTCACCGATGACCACGGCGACGGATCCGGCCCGCCGCTCGGGTCCGGTCATCGGCAGGGCTTCACGAGAACTTGAGCGATTCCTGATCGAACCGACACGTGCGACACTGGAGCACCCTCGGCCGGTGCGGTGGCCGGGGCCGACCTTCGGAGCGTGCGATGGTGACCACCGTTGACTGGGGAGCGGCGTGCCGCCGCCTCACCGACGCCGTCAGCGTGCTCGTCGGCGACGACCACGGCGCTTACCCGTCAGGAAACAGCGTGCTGGTGCGGGGCGCCGGGGAGACCGTCGTGATCGACCCGTCGGTGACGGTGGTGCGCCGCGGGGGTGTGCCCGCTCCCGTCGACGCCGTGATCAACAGCCACAGCCACGAGGACCACATCGCCGGCAACGGTCTGTTCGCCACAGCTCGACTGCACGTCCACGAAGCCGACCGGTCCGGGGTGGCGAGCCTGGAGGGGCTGATGGACGTCTACGGGATGCAAGGGCCGATCCGTGAGGCCTGGGCCCGCACGGTGGTCGAGGAGTTCCACTTCGCCCCCCGGCCCGACGCCCAGGGGTTCACCGACGGGCACGTGTTCGACCTCGGTGGCGTGACGGTCGAAGCGGTGCACCTGCCCGGCCACACCCGCGGCCACAGCGGGTTCCGCATCTCGGGCGGGGTGTTCTTCCTCTCCGACATCGACCTCACCGGCTTCGGCCCGTACTACGGCGACGCCTGGAGCGACTTGGAGGACTTCGAGGCCAGCCTGAAGAAGGTGCGCGACGAGGACGCCGACTGGTACGTGACGTTCCACCACAAGGGGGTCATCGAAGGGCGGGAGACGTTCGTGGCGATGGTCGACGCCTTTGCCGCCGTGATCGGCCGTCGGCACGAAGCGATGCTGGCTTTCCTTGCCGAGCCGCGCACGCTCGACGACCTGGTGCAGCACCGCTTCGTGTACCGACCTCACGTGCAGCATGTGTTCGCCGACGCCGTCGAACGGCGCAGCGCCGAGCTGCACCTGCAGCGGATGCTCGCCCGGGACGAGGCCGTCGAGGTCGCACCGGGGGCGTACCAGCGGCGCTGACGGCCCGGCGGCAGGAGCACTCGGTCGAGGGCTCTACCATCGACGCCATGACCAAATCGCTGTGGGGGAGGACCGTGGCGGTGGTGACGGTGGTGGCGGTGCTGCTGGCGTCGTGTGGTGGTGATGGTGGGGGTCGGGGTGGTGATGCGACCTCGGTGGGGACGGGGTCGGCGGAGGCTGGTGGGGATGCCGGCGGTGACGGCGAGCTCGCGCAGGTCGTCGAGGAAGCGGCGCGCAAGTTCGCGGCGTTGGACCCGCAGGAGCAGGCGGAGGCGGCGGCGGCGGGGGCGCGTGAGCTGTGGCTGGCGTTGTTGGAGCTGTCGGGGTTGTCCGACGAACTCGGCGCCGAGGAGGCCGAACGGTTGTCGGAGGAGCTGTTCGCCTCGATCGACACCGGCGACCTCGACGCATTGTTGGCCGACATGGGCCCCGCGGAGCCGGGCGCCGGGCCGGGCGGTGACGAGGAGTCGGTGGGGGTGTCCCCGCTCGGCGACACGGGCGTGGTGCTCGCACCGGTGGCGTTCGGTGGCGGTCGGGTCCGCCCGGTGCCCGCCAACACCCCACCCGGTGGCAGTGGCAGCGGTGGTGGCAGCGGTGATGCCGGAGCGGTGTCGGGGCTCGGGTTGTTCCTCGGGTTCATGGAGGTCGGCTTGTTGACCAGGTTCACGGCCGGCCTGGGCAAGGACGGCGAGGCCGGCAGCGGGACCCGTGGTGACTTCACCGGGTCGGGGGACCGTCGTGGGGCGCGCGTGGAAGCGAACCACGACACGGAGCTCGGACCGGCACGGCTGCAGGTCCGCAACCGGGTGGAGATCCAGGCCTGCCCGGACGCGGACGGCTCGTTCGTGCTCAAGGTCCGCCTCGACTTCACGATGTCGGCCGGGACCAGTGGTGGGCGCGCCGAGATCGACGTCGTGGCGGCCGGACGGTTGAACGACGACGCCCAGATCGACACCGTCACCCACGAGGTGCGTGTGCAGATGGGCGACTACGAGCAGGGCAAGACCGGCCAGTTCTTCGACGTCACCCTCACCTCGGACCTGCCCGGTGGGAAGCTCGCGGCGGCGACCAACACCAAGTGGGTCACGAACCGCACGAGCTCGAAGGTCAACCCCGAACGCGCCTCCAAGCTGGCCGAGGCCGGATCGTTGGCCGCGGCGTTCCTCACCCAGGAGATGCTCAAGTCGGCCGCCGAGCAGTGGGAGTCGGGGCGGTGCGTGACGCTGGAGCCGACCTCCGACCCGGCTCAACGCACCGGGCTCGCCCCCAGGGCGACGGTCACGATCACCGCCGCCCCTCGCAGCCTCCTCGACGGCACCCCCACCGGCGGCAACGTCACCGCCACCTTGTCCGGCGGCACCTCGGTGACCCCCAACGGCACCAAGGTCCCCGCCGACGCCACCTTCACCTACGTCGCCCCCGACGAGGAGAACCAGACCGCCACCGTCGCACTCGAAGCCCGATCCCGCCGCGGTGTCGCCAAAGCCCAGGTGGAGTTCCGCACGCGCCGGGGCGGTTATGTGGCGTCCGGCGGCGGCGAGGGTCTCGAGGTCAGCGGGCGTGTCGACTCGGTCGAGGAGACCTTCGTCATCACCGGCACGTTCCCCGGGGGTGAGGCCGTGATCACCTACAGCCCGACCGGGCCGCGGGCCGGCAGCTACGTGGCCGAGCTGGCCGGCTCGGGGGTGACCGGTACCGTGACTGGCACCTACACCATCACCGAAGGCGCGGACGGGGTGCTGACCCTGACGGCCCAGGGGTACGGCTGCGTCCAGGGCATCCCGGGCTCGTGCCGGTCGACCAGCGAGGTGATCACCCTCACCCCGGCCGGCTGAACGTCCCGGGCCGGGAGCAGCCGCCGGAACCACGGTGCAGGCCGGTCGGGGCCTCAGCGGGCGACGGGCGTCGGGGCCGACGTCGTGCCCAGCGCGCCGACCGTGTCCCACCACGGCCCGATGACCAGCAGCGGCTCCACCACGTCATGGATGACCAGCAGCGGCTCCACCACGTCATGCAGGAAGCGGGCATCTGCCACGACGATGAAGCGGGCCAGCAGGTCGCATGCCGCGTACGCGTACTCCCGCTCCCCGAGTGTTCAGAGTCCCCGCGCTGGCGCGCCGAGCTCGGACGCCACCGGACGTCGACCGCCCAGTCGGGCGGCTCAGCCGCGGCCGCCGCCGGGTGCGATCGTCGACACCCCGTCGGTGCGGAAGCCCGGGTCGTACTTGCGCAGCTCGGCGCGCGCGATGGTCATCTTGTGCACCTCGTCGGGGCCGTCGGCCAAGCGCAAGGTGCGGATGCTCGCATACATCTGGGCGAGCGGGAAGTCCTGGCACACACCGCCGCCACCGTGCACCTGGATCGCCCGGTCGATGATCTTGAGCGCCACGTTCGGCGCTGCAACTTTGATCGCCGCGATCTCGGTGCGCGCCCCCTTGTTGCCGACGGTGTCCATCAGCCAGGCGGTCTTCAGTGTGAGCAGGCGGATCATCTCGAGCTCGATGCGCGCCTCGGCGATCCAGTCCTGGATGTTGGCCCGGTCGGCGACCCGCTTGCCGAACGTGGTGCGTGAGAGCGCCCGCTGGCACATGAGCTCGAGTGCCCGCTCGGCGGCACCGATCGTGCGCATGCAGTGGTGGATCCGGCCGGGGCCGAGGCGGGCCTGGCTGATCATGAAGCCGTCGCCTTCGTTGGCGATCAGGTTCTCGACCGGCACCCGCACGTTGTCGAAGATCGTCTCAGCATGCCCCTCGACGTCGGTGTAGCCGAACACCTTCAGGTTCCGCTTGATCGTGACTCCCGGCGTGTCGATCGGCACGAGGATCTGGCTCTGCTGTTGGTGCGGGGGCGCCGACGGGTCGGTCTTGCCCATCACGATCAGGATCTTGCAGTGCGGGTGGAAGGCGTTCGACGTCCACCACTTGCGCCCGTTCAGCACGTAGTGGTCGCCGTCGCGCTCGATCCGCAGCGAGATGTTGGTGGCGTCCGACGACGCGACGTCGGGCTCGGTCATCCCGAACGCCGAGCGGATCTCACCCTCGAGCAGTGGGCGCAACCACGTGTCCTGTTGCTCGGGGGTGCCGAACATGGCGAGCACCTCCATGTTGCCGGTGTCGGGCGCCGAGCAGTTGCACGCCTCCGACGCGATCGGACTGCGGCCCATGATCTCCGCGAGCGGCGCGTAGTCGAGGTTGCTGAACCCCTCGCCCCACCAGCCGGCATGGGGCAGGAACAGGTTCCACAGGCCACGCCGGCGGGCCTCGGCCTTCAGCGTGTCCATGATCGGCGGGTAGAAGTGCGGGTTCCCCGAGGCTTCGACCTGGGCGTCGTAGACGGACTCGTTCGGGTAGATCCACTCGTCCATGAACGCGAGGAGCTTCTCGCGGTACTCGAGGCAGCGGTCGGAGAAGGCGAAGTCCATGACCCCGGACCGTACACGTGTGCTGCGGCCCAAGCCGCTCCGGCTACTCCTGGACGAGCTCGATCAGCGTGCCGAAGCTGCCCTTGGGGTGGATGAAGGCCACGGTGGTGCCTCGACTGCCCGGGCGGGGCGCCTGGTCGATGGGCGTGGCCCCAGCAGCCACCATCGCCGCCAACGCCTCGGCACAGTCGGCGACTCGGTAGCCGATGTGGTGCAGCCCCTCGCCCCGCTTCTCGATCGCCTTGGCCACCGGGCTGTCGTCGCGAGTGGGGGTGAGCAGCTGGATGTAGCTCTCGGCCACCTTGAGCAGCGCCTCTTCGACCCCGTCGGATTCGACCACCTCGCGATGGTCGACCTCGGCGCCGAACGCCCGGCGGTAGTAGTCGATGGCGGCCTCGAGGTCGCGGACGGCGATGGCCACGTGGTCGATCTCGGTCAGCAGCATGACGACATCTAAGCCGGTGTTCACCCTCGGCGGAACAGCCGGAGCTTGTCCTCGCCGATCTTGGCCCGCAGCTCGGGGTCGTCGACGCCGAGGCCCTCGGTGGGGGCCAGGCACAGCACACCGAGCTTGCCCTCGTGCATGTTGTGGTGCACCTGGTAGGCCGCTTCACCGGTCTGGTCCAGGGTGAACACCTGGCTCATGACGGGGTGGATCATGCCTTTGGCGATCAACCGGTTCGCCTCGTAGGCCTCTTTGTAGTTCGCGAAGTGGCTGCCGATCAGGCGCTTCAGGCGCATCCAGAAGTGCCGGTTGTCGAACTCGAGCATGAACCCACTCGTCGCCGCGCACGTCACGACCGTGCCACCCCGCTTGACGACGTACATCGACGCGCCGAAGGTGGCCCGCCCCGGGTGCTCGAACACGATGTCGGGGTCCTCACCGACGAGGGCGCGGATGTCCTTGCCGAAGCGACGCCACTCGGACTCGGAGTGGGCGCCGTTCTCGTCGAAGAAGTGGTAGGCGCCGGCGCGGCGGTCGATGATCGCCTCGACGCCCATGTTGCGCAGGATCTGAGCCTTGTCCTCGCTCGACACCACGCACACGGGGATGCCGCCCCCGTTCAGCACGTACTGGGTGGCGTAGGCGCCGATGCCACCGGTGGCGCCCCAGATGAGCACCACGTCGCCCTGCTTCATCGCCGCCCCGTTGCGCGACACCAGCATGCGGTAGCTCGTCGAGTTGCACAGGGCGTTGACGGCCGCTTCCTCCCAGGTGAGGTGCGCGGGCTTGGGCATCAGCTGGTTGGCCTTCACGACCGCCAGGTCGGCGAGGCCGCCGAAGTTGGTCTCGTAACCCCAGATGCGTTGGTTGGCGGCGAGCATCGAATCGTCGTGCGCGGTCGGGTCCTGGTCGTCGACGTAATTGCAGTGCACGGTCACCTTGTCACCAGGCTTCCAGTTGCGCACTGCGGAGCCGACACGCAGGACCACCCCGGCGGCGTCGCTGCCGATCACCTGGTAGGGCCGGGCATGCCGCTTGGCCCATTCGCTCTCGCGGGCCAGGCGCTCCATCGGCCCGAAGGTCGACACCGGCTCGAAGATGCTCGACCACACGGTGTTGAAGTTGATGCTCGACGCCATCACGGCGAGGTACACCTCGTCGGGTGCGAGCTCGGGGGTCGGCACCTCGCCCACGTGGATGCTGAGGCGCGGGTCCTTGTTCTCCGACGCCATGCCCTCGAACATGTCGACTTCGGCCTTGAGCACATGGGCACCCCGGTAGCTCTCGGGGATGGGCAACGCGGCGATGTCGTCGCCAGACGCGCCGGACAAGATGGCCTCGAGGACGTGCTGCATCCCGCGGACATTACCGCCCGGTAGGTACGAGTCCCTAGGCTGGGGGCAACCGCAGCGTCCAGGAGGGGAACGTCATGGCTGGGTCGTACATCGTCGCCGGAGCCCGCACACCGATCGGCAAGATGAGCGGGGCGCTGGCCTCGTTCAGCGCCGCCGACCTGGGGGCCGTCGCCATCAAGGCCGCGCTCGAGCGAGCTGGCGTGGCCCCTGAGGAAGTCGAGCACGTGCTCATGGGCCAGGTGCTCATGGCCGGACAGGGCCAGGTGCCGAGCCGCCAGGCCGCCGCCAAGGCCGGCATCCCGATGAGCGTTCCGGCGATCAACATCAACAAGGTCTGCCTGTCGGGGCTGAACACCGTGTATTTGGCCGACCAGATGATCGCCGCCGGCGAGGCCGACATCGTGATCGCTGGCGGCATGGAGTCGATGACCAACGCTCCGTACCTGGCCAAGGGCGCGCGCAGTGGCTTCCGCTACGGCCACACCGAACTGCAAGACGCCATCTTGGCCGACGGCTTGTGGTGCGCGTTCGACGACTGCGCGATGGGGCTCGGCACCGAGCGCTACGCCAACGGCACGATCAGCCGTGAGGTGCAAGACGAGGTGGCGGCGAAGTCGCACGAGCGGGCGGCCAACGCCATCAAGGACGGTCGCCTCGCCGAAGAGATCGCACCGGTGTCGATCCCCCAGCGCAAAGGCGACCCGCTGCTCGTCGAGACCGACGAGGGAGTGCGCCCCGGCACCACCGCCGAGAGCCTGGCCGGCCTGAAGCCGGCGTTCGACCCGAACGGCACGATCACCGCCGGCAACGCGTCGCAGATCTCCGACGGCGCCTCGGCCCTGGTGCTGATGAGCGAGCGCGCCGTCCAGGCGCGAGGGGTCAGCCCGCTCGGGCGGGTCGTCGGCTACGGCATGGTCGCCGGGCCCGACTCGGCCTCGCTGCTGCACCAGCCGAGCCGGGCGATCAAGGCCGCGCTCGCCCGCAGTGGCCGCTCGCAGGGCGACATCGCGCTCTACGAGATCAACGAGGCCTTCGCCGCCGTGGGCATCGCCTCGATGGCGGACCTCGGCATCACCGACGAGATCGTCAACGTGAACGGTGGCGCCATCGCCCTCGGTCACCCGATCGGCATGAGCGGCAACCGACTCGCCCTGACGCTGCTCCACGAGCTGCGCCGCCGCGGTGGCGGCCTCGGTGCGGCCGCCCTGTGCGGTGGTGGCGGCCAGGGCGACGCGCTGCTCGTCGAGACGGTCTGAACCGTCGCGAGCCTCGGGCTCGGACGCGACACGGGGTACCACCCCTGCAACCGGTAGCGGGCGGATGGGCCGGCTCCAGAGGTGGTACCCCGGGGGCGGATCGCCACGGTGGTGACGATCTGTTGCAATTACCTTACAAAGATGACGGATTGATGTCAAGGACTCGGGTCGGTCGGGTCGCTCAGCCGTCGAGCTCGCGGCGGGCCTCGAGCGCGCGGCCCAGGGTCAGCTCGTCGGCGTACTCCAAGTCACCGCCCACCGGTAGGCCGCTCGCGATGCGGGTCACGCGTAGTCCGAGGGGCTTGAGCACCCGGGCGAGGTACATCGCGGTGACTTCCCCTTCGGTGTTGGGGTTGGTGCACACGATGATCTCGCGCACCTCGTCGGTCCGCAGGCGCTCGAGCAGCTCGCGCACCTTGAGGTGCTCGGGGCCGACGCCCTCGAGCGGGTTGATGGCCCCGAGCAGCACGTGGTAGCGCCCGCGGAACTCGCCGGTTTTTTCGATGGCGACGATGTCGCGGCTCTCCTCGACGACGCAGATGACGCTCGGGTCGCGGCGCTCGTCGGAACAGATCGGGCACAACTCGTCGTCGGCCACGTTGAAGCACACCCGGCAGAAGCGCACCTTGGCTTTGGCTTGGCTGATCGCCTGGGCGAGCCGCTCGGCGTCCTCGGTGGGCAGCTTCAGCAGGTGGAAGGCGATCCGCTGGGCCGACTTCGGCCCGATGCCCGGCAGCCGACCGAGCTCGTCGATGAGCGCCTGCACGGGAGCGGTGAAGGTGGTCGCCATGGTTCAGCCCTCGTCCGAGACGAGCTCGGAACCCGGAAACGCCTGCGCGAGTCGGTCGATCGGGCTCACGAGCGGCCCAGGTGGGGCATCGATCAGCTCGGACAGATCGATGTCGTCGTCGGGCGTCGTCGCCGACACGGGTTCTGACGCGGTGTCGCGCTCGACGGTGAGCACGAGGCGCACCGGTCCGCCCGCCACGGCGGCCATCGCCTGCTCCACGGCTGGGCGGTGCTGCTCGGCCCGACGGCAATGGGGATCGTTGGGGAATGCCACCACCACCGCACCGTCGCGCGGACCGACGACGCGCCCGGCGGCGTAGAGGGCCCGCACGATCGGCTTGAGCGCCGGGAGCACGTCGGTGGTCCAGCGAGCCGCGACCCCGGTCGGATCGGCGCCGGTCGGTGCCGACGGCGCGCTCGGTGCCGACGGCGCGCTCGGTGCCGGCGCCTCATGGGTCGGAGCCGGCTCGGCCACGGCCGGCCGCGGGACCGCACCGGTGACGTCCCGGCCGACGCGGGCCCCGAGGCGAGCCCGCCCCGTCGCGGGATCACGCTCGAGCGCCGGCCCGGGACCAGCCGCCACTTGGGCGACGGTCCGCTCGAGCTGTTCGACCCGGTGCACGAGCGCCTCGAGCCCGGTCTCGAGCTCGCGGTGCGTCAACTTGACCAGCGCCACTTCGACCAGCACCCGCGGGTCGGGGGCGTGACGCACCTCGAGCAGCACGTCGCCGAGGGTCTCCATGGCCTTGACGAGCTGGCCAGCGCCGAGTCGACGCGCTTGCTCGGCGACCTGGTCGGCCCGGGCTTGGGTGAGCTGCACCAGCTCGGGTGCCATCAGCGCCAAGAAGCAGTCACGCAGGTGGCGGACGAGATCGTCGGTGAGCGTGCGGGGATCGCGCCCCTGCTGGACCGCATGGGCGACGGCGGCGAGCACCCGAGCGGTGTCACACTCGATGAGCGCCTCGACGAACTCGTCGACCGGTGTCGCTTCGTCGAGCAGACCTTCGGACGTGGCCGCCAGCTCGAGCGCCGACAGGGTGTCGCGGGCCGATCCGGCGCCCTGGCGCAGCACCGCTTGCACCAGCTCGTCGGTGAGGGCGATGCCAGCATCGTCGGCGACCCAGCGGACGTACGCCTCGAGCTCGTCGACCGGCAGCAGGTGGAACTGGAGGTGCTGGGTGCGGCTGCGGATGGTGTCGAGCACCTTTTGCGGATCGGTGGTGGCGAGCACGAACACCACGTGTGGCGGCGGCTCCTCGAGGGTCTTCAGCAAGGCCGCCGACGCGGCCTTGGAGAGCATGTGCACCTCGTCGAGGATGTACACCTTGTGGCGCCCGGGGGTCCCGAGCGACGCCCGGTCGATCAGGTCGCGGATGTGCTCGACGCCGTTGTTGGACGCGGCGTCGAGCTCGAACACGTCGTAGCTGGTGCCGGCCTCGACCGCGAGACAGGACGCGCACTGGCAGCACGGCTCGCCGTCGTCGGGGTGCTCACAGTTGAGCACCTTGGCCAAGATGCGCGCCGAGGTGGTCTTGCCGGTGCCCCTCGGCCCGGAGAACAGGTAGGCCTGCCCCTCGCGGTGGTTGCGGACGGCGTTGCGCAGCGCCCGTACGACGTGATCCTGGCCGCGCAGCTCGGCGAACCGCCGAGGGCGGTAGCGCCGGTAGAGCGACTGGGTGGCCATCGGGGCCGAGCCTACCCAGGGGGTACCCCACGGTCACCGAGCCACCTCGGTAGCGTTGGTGCACCCATGCCGGTCGATCACCACGCACCCAGGCGCCTGCTCGCCGCGCTGGTCGGCGTGGTCGCCGCGCTCACGGTCCTGCTCGGCGCCTCGCCGGCCGCCGCCGAGACCACGCTCGAGAGCTCGACCCCGGCGGCCGACGAGCAGGTCGCCACCTCGCCGGTCCAGCTCCAGTTGGCCTTCAGCGAGGTGGTGACGATCGAGACCGTGGTCGAGGTGGTGTGCAGCGGCCAGCCGGCCCCGCTCGGTCCGTCCCGGCTCGAGGCCGACCAGCGCACGGTCACCGTGCCGGTGCTCGGGCTGCTCCCACGGGGCACGTGCAACGTCGTGTGGCAGGTACCCCAGGCCGATGGCTCGCTCGCCCAGGGCACCTACAGCTTCAAGGTGCTCGGGGACCCCACCGCCACCACCGACGCGCCTGACGCCACCGATCCGACCGGCGGAACCGCTTCCACCGAGGCGCCGCCGACCGGCACCGGGGACGGCTCGGCGACCGAGCCCGGCGAACCGCCCCGCGTGGGTGGCCTGCTCGGGTTGGCCCGCGTGCTCGGCTACGTCGCGCTGTTCGCGCTCTTCGGCGGCCTGGTGCTGCTCAGCACCTCCTGGCCCGAAGGCGTCGACTACCTGATCACGTTGCGGTTCGTCCGGCTCATGTGGGCCGTCGCGCTCGCCACCACCCTGGCAACCGTGGTGTTCACCACCGCCCGGACGACCGGCGACAGCGTCGGGGCGTCGATCAGTCCAGCGTCCTGGTCCGAGCTCATCGACACGACCGACGGCAAGGTGCTGCTCGTCCGCCTCGTGCTCGTGGCCGCCAGCGGTTGGGTGGCGCTGCGCCCCGAGCGCGTGCTCGACCCGACGTCCCAGCTGATCGGCTTGGGGCTGCCCGGACTGGCCGTGGCCAGCCTCGGCGTCGCTCGCACCAGCGCCGACCTCGCCGTCGTCGGGGTGCTCGCCGGCATCGTGCACGCCCTGGCCGTCGCCGTCTGGTTCGGCGGGTTGGTCCTGCTCAGCCGTGTGGTCCTCATCGGCCCCGGCGACGAAGACCTGGTGCACGCGGTCCGGGGTTACAGCCGCTCGTCGAACACCATGTTGTTGCTCGCCGTGGTGAGCGGAGCCGTCCAGACCTTCCGGCTCGACGGTGGCGCGCTCTTCACGAGCACCCACGGCCGGCTGCTCGTGCTCAAGGTGCTCGGCGTGGCCGCCATGGCGTACATCGGCACCACCTTGCGACACTTCGTGCTGGTCCGACTCCACCGCCACGACCACCTCGACGCTCGCATGGCGGCCCGCCTCCGCCGGGCGGTGGGGACCGAGGCGCTGTTCGGCGTGTTCGTGCTCGTGATGACCTCCTGGATGGTGGCCACGCGCCCGCCCAACGTCGATCCGCCAGGGCGCGACACCACCGACTACGCCTACGTGAGCGACCGGTCGGCCGGCCAGCTCGACGTGCGCCTGATGCTGCACCCGGCCCAAGTCGGGCGCAACCAAGTCAGGCTGGAGCTGTTCGAACCGACCGAGGGTGTGAGCGGCCTCACCGTGCGGTTCAACCCACCGGTCGGGACCACGGGGGTGAGCGGCGTGGTGCTGACGGTGCCCCTCGACGGCGCCGGTGCGGCCCTGCTGCCCCGCAGCCAGGGCGTGCCGCTCGAGGCGGCCGGAGTGTGGACCGTCGAGATCACCGCCGACGGGCCAGCCGGCCGCCTGCCGGCTGCGACCTTCGCCGTGGCGATCGTGGCCCCGTCGGCCGGCGGGGCGACCACGACGACCGCCACCAGCCCGGCAACGGCCGTGGTGCCCCTCGAGACCAGCACGACGACACCCGTGACGGCGACTCCGTGACCACGACGACGACCCCTACGACGTGGACGCGGCGACGAGCTCGGTGAAGGGCACGGGCTCGGCCACCTCGAGCTGGTCGTAGGTGCACGAGCGCGGCACCCGGTCGGGGCGCCAGCGCCGCAGCGTGACCCCGTGGCGGAACCGGCCGCTCTGGAGCTGACCGAAGGTGACCTCGACCACCCGCTCCACGCGCACCGGCACCCAGTCGAGGTCCTTGCCGGCATTCCACCGGCTCCGCGCCCCGGGAAGGCGCGCCGACTCATGGGCGCCAGCGTCGGCCCAGTCACGCCAGGGGTGACCTTCGAGGGCCCCCTCGGTCAACGCGGCCAGCTCGTCGCGCAGTCGGGCCCGCATGGCGGCCGTGAACGATGCCGCCACCCCGACGTGGTGCAGGACTCCGGCATCGTCGTAGAGCCCGAGCAGCAGTGATCCGACGCCGCTTCCGTCGCGGTGGATGCGGTAGCCGGCGACCACGCAGTCGGCGGTGCGCTGGTGCTTCACCTTCACCATCGTGCGCCGGTCGGGCGTGTACGGCGCGTCAAGGCGCTTGGCGACCACACCGTCGAGCCCGGCACCCTCGAACCGCTCGAACCACTCGTGGGCCAGTCCGGGATCAGTCGTGGTCGGGGTACGGTGCACCGGGGCATGCGCCCCGGCCAGCATGGCGGCCAGCCGCTCCGACCGCTGCGCCAAGGGCTCCTCGAGGAGCGAGCGACCGTCGGCGGCCAGCACGTCGAAGGCCACGAACGCCGCCGGTGTCTCCTCGGCCAGCCGCTGCACCCTCGATGCGGCCGGGTGGATCCGCTGCAACAGGGCGTCGAAGTCGAGCCCACCGCCCGGCGCCGGGATGACGATCTCGCCGTCGACCACCGCCCCCTCGGGGAGGAGGGCCACGAGCGGCCCCACCAGCTCGGGGAAGTACCGGGTGAGGCTGCGCTCGTTGCGGCTGGTGAGCTCCACGGCAGGATCGGCCACCCCGTCGCCACGGAACACGATGCACCGAAAGCCGTCCCACTTGGGCTCGTACTGCCAACCCGCTCCGACCGGCAGCCGGGTCGCGAGCTTCGCCAGCATCGGCGCGACCGGGGGTCGGATCGGCAGGTCCACGCCACCAGCATCACACCTCAGCGCAGCGGGCCGGAACCGAGCCGGGCGCGCCGACGTCCAAGATGTCGACGAGGGCGCAGCGACGCCAGGGAGGTGTGATCATGGCACGGGCACGTCGGCTCGGATTGGTGGTGGGAGGCGTGGCACTCGGTGCCGCTGCGGTGGCGATCGTGGCTGCCGTCGACGACGGTCCGGCGCCGAGCGACGCGTCGACGCCAGCCGTGGCTCGTCCGGCGCAGGAGTCCGGTGAGAGCACCGCTCGACGGACGATCACCGTGAGCGGCCGCGGCACGGCCACCGGCACGCCGGACACCGCCGATGTGTGGATCGGGGTGCAGAGCGAGGCCCGCACGGCCAACGCCGCCCTCGACGGGGCGAACGAGAGCGCGGCGGCCCTGCTCGCCGTGCTCGAAGGAGCGGGTATCGACGAGGCTGACATCCGCACGACGAGCGTGTCGCTGTACCCGCGTTACGACAATGGCGGCCGACTGATCGTCGGCTATGTCGCCTCCAACGACCTCACCGTGACGGTGCGCGAGCTCGACCGGCTCGGCCGGGTGCTCGACGCGGCCACCGGCTTGGTGGGTGACGACATCCGGATCGGCGGTGTCTCGCTCTACATCGATGACACCGACACACTGGAGTCCCAGGCCCGGGCCGATGCCATCGCCGACGCCCGCCAGAGCGCGGACGAGTACGCGGCGGCGGCCGGGGTCGAGGTGGGCCAGGTGCTGTCGATCTCCGAGGTCACCACGCCCGTCGTGCCGAGCCCGTACGCGTACGACCTGGCCGCCGCCGAGGGTGGGCGCGCCGACGAGGTGCCGATCGCCCCAGGCAGCCAGGAGCTCGAGCTCAGCGTGACGGTCGTCTACGAGATCGCCTGAGCGCACGAGTAGCGTCGGGCGCCGTGAGCGGCAACCCGATGCACGACAAGCTCGAGGACCTGCGCCAGCGCAAGGAGCAGGCTTACCACGCCGGCTCGCCGCGGGCCGTGGAACGCCAGCACGCCAAGGGCAAGATGCTGGCCCGCGAGCGGATCGAGTACCTGCTCGACCCGGGCAGTTTCTGCGAGCTGGACCTGCTGGCCCGCCACCGGGCCCATGCCGCTGGGTTGGAGGAGCGGCCCTACACCGATGGGGTGATCACCGGTTGGGGCACCGTCGACGGGCGCAAGGTGTTCGTGTTCAGCCAGGACTTCACGGTGTTCGGCGGTGCCCTCGGCGAGGTCTTCGCCGAGAAGATCCACAAGATGATGGACCTTGCACTGAAGGTGGGGGCACCGGTGGTCGGCCTGAACGACGGTGCGGGCGCTCGCATCCAAGAGGGGGTCGTGTCCCTGGCCAGTTACGGCGGGATCTTCTACCGCAACGTGCTGTCCTCCGGTGTGATCCCGCAGATCTCGGTGATCCTCGGCCCCTGCGCTGGTGGCGCCGTCTACTCGCCGGCCATGACCGATTTCATCTTCATGGTCCGCGAGTCGAGTCACATGTTCATCACCGGCCCCGATGTGGTGAAGACCGTGACCGGTGAGGAGGTCACCCTCGAAGAGCTCGGTGGCGCCATGAGCCACGCCTCCAAGAGCGGCGTGGCCACGTTCGTGGCGCCCGACGAGAAGGCCTGTCTCGACGACGTGCGCTACCTGCTGTCGTTCCTGCCTCAGAACAACCTGGAGCTGCCGCCGCCGGTGGCCACCGACGACCCGCCCGACCGGCTGTGCGAGGACCTGCGCGAGATCCTGCCTCCCTCGCCCAACCAGCCGTACGACATGAAGCAGGTGATCGCGTCGGTGGTCGACGACGGGGAGTTCTTCGAGTACTTCCCCCACTGGGCCAAGAGCATCGTCTGTGGGTTCGCCCGGCTGAACGGTGAGACCGTCGGCGTGGTGGGCAACCAGCCCATGGTGCTCGCCGGCGTGCTCGACATCGAGAGCTCGGAGAAAGCGGCGCGGTTCGTGCGCACCTGCGACGCGTTCAACATCCCCTTGCTCACCTTCGTCGACGTCCCCGGCTTCTTGCCCGGCGTCGACCAGGAGTACGGCGGCATCATCCGCCACGGCGCGAAGTTGCTGTACGCCTACTGCGAAGCGACGGTTCCGCGCATCCAGGTCATCACCCGCAAGGCGTACGGCGGGGCCTACGTGGTGATGAACTCCAAGTCGATCGGTGCCGACCTCGCCTACGCCTGGCCCACCGCCGAGCTCGCCGTGATGGGTCCCCAAGGCGCGGTCGAGATCGTGTACCGGCGCGAGTTGCAACAAGCCGCCGATCCCGTCGCCCGCCGGGCCGAGCTCGTGGCCGACTACACCGAGCGCTACGCCAACCCCTACGCCGCCGCCGAGCGGGGCTACGTCGACGACGTGATCGACCCGGCCGAGACCCGCCAGAAGGTGATCGCCGGGTTCGAGATGCTGCGCACCAAGCGCGAGGAGCTGCCCCGGCGCAAGCACGGCAACATGCCCCTGTAGCGATCTGCGAGACTGGCACGGTGACCGACTTCCC
>FWPV01005648.1_pt1 | contig 24774 bp, 24 predicted proteins | sample 2228371 | NCBI WGS metagenome assembly FWPV01 (sample SAMEA103939776, study PRJEB20133) | metagenome | reverse complement strand
ATTTTACAAAAGAAAACAGGATGTTTTCTGTCCCGAGCACGTTGAGACAGGATGTCGAATGTGCGAGGGTAGATTTTTTCAAGTCTAACTTTTGAAAAATCCACAAGGTGGTGGCGTTTTTCTTTGCTTCTTTCTTTTACAGCTTCCGACAAAAGAAAGAAGATATAGTTTTTAAACCACTTTTTTACAAAAAGTGAGAAATTTTAGAGATTACTTCACCTTTTTCAAATGTTTGCAATATTAGTCAGTAAAAATCTGTAACATTTTAAGTTAATTGACACACATCTTAGACTAAACCATTGACTTATTTATCTCTCTATGTTAGAATACACTATAAAAGGTAAAAGGAGGTATAATATGAAAAAAATTATTACTTTGATTCTATTTTTTGTTCTATTAGTTAGTTATGCTTTTTCTCAGGAAACAAGCGAAAAATTTATGACAGTTAAGCTAAAGACCGGATATAACTTCTGGGTTTTAGGGGCAGCTCTCATAAATGGAGAAGCAGCAAAATATCTTAGTCCGGGATCTTTTATGTTTGAAGGAGACATTCTTTTCTTAGACCCTCAGAGCATACAATTTGGTGTAGAAGTAGCATATTTACCAATGCTTGTTGCAAGTGCAACAGGTGAGAGTGGAGAAGTAAAGGGAGGACTTTATATAATCCCTGTGACTGCAAATGTTGTTTTTAATACTGGATTTTTTTACACTGATTTAGGGCTTGGCCTTGGTTTTTTAAATGCAAGTCTTTCTGCTTCATCAGAAAGTATTAGTGAAAGTTTAAGTTATTCTTCTCCAGAACTAGCATTTCTTGGCAAAGTGGGAATAGGACTTAATTTTAAATTCCATGAATATGTAGGAATTGATGTTGGGACATCTATGTATTTACCATTTACGCCATTTGGTCTTACAAAAGAAAAATTAAATCCATTTTTAGTTGCTATTTTATTTTCACAGTTTAACTTAAATGTTGGAGTAAGTTTTTATTTCTAAATAAAAACTACTCATATCTTAATGCTTCAATAGGATTCATTTTGGCAGCTTTCTTTGCAGGATAGAAACCAAAAAATATTCCTACGCTTATAGAAAATAAAAATGCTAATATGAAAATTGGAATGGAAAATATTATGGTTAATTTAAAGAAATATTGAAGAAATAAACTTATCAAAATTCCAGATATTATACCAATTATTCCTCCAGAAACACATAGAGCTATTGCCTCGAATAGAAATTGATAGATTATATCCCTTTCTTTTGCACCAATTGCAATTCTTAATCCTATTTCCTTTGTCCTCTCCGTAACAGAAACAAGCATTATATTCATTATTCCAACCCCACCAACTAATAAAGATATTCCCGCTATAGAAGCAAGAAATATAGTAAGTAATAAACTTGTTTCGCTAACTGCTTCAAGAAGATCTGTTTGATTCCCGATGGTAAAATCATCAGAAGCATCACTACTTAATCTGTGCGATTCTCTTAAAATATTTCTGATCTCTTCTTGAGCCGAATACATTACATCTTTTGAAATTGCACTCAAAACTATTTGATTTATATATCGCCATCTTGAAACCCTTGATTCAAAAGTAGTATATGGTAATAATACTATATCATCCTGGTCTGACATTCCTCCACTTGCACCTTTTGAGGTTAATACTCCGATTATTGTATATCTATTACCAGAAATTCTCAATTCTTCACCAATAACATCTATACTACCAAAAATATTCGTTGCAACAGTCTGCCCGATTACACATACCCTTGCCTTTGTTTTGACATGAGTATCTGTAAAACCTTCTCCACCTGAAAATTCCCAGCCACGTATCTTAAAATAATCCTCTGAAACTCCATAAATAGTAGTGTTCCAGTTGCCTGTAGAACCTATTACCTGTGTGTTAAATCGATAAACTGGCGAAATCCTGTCAACAAGAGTCGCCTCTCTCTTTATCTTTTCAACATCCGAAATTGATAATCTTGATATAGTTCCACTTCCCATCCTTGCTCCACCCTGTCTGAATGAACCGGGAAAAATAGTTATTAGATTTACACCCATCCCACCTATTTGATTCTCGACTTGCTTTTGAATACCAAGCCCGATAGAAAGCATCACTACCACAGATGCTATTCCTATTATGATACCCAGCATAGTAAGAAAACTTCTTGTCTTGTTTTTTAGAATTGATTTAAATGCGTCGGTAAAAGTATAAAAAAACATTTTTACTCCTTTAATTTGTCTCTTAAAATATTACCATCTTTCATCTCAATAATCCTTTTTGCATATTCTGCGATATCAAATTCATGTGTTACAAGTATTATTGTTATACCGTATCTATTTAATTCACTAAATATATTCATTATCTCTTTGCTTCTTTCACTGTCCAGATTACCTGTGGGTTCATCAGCTAAAATTATTGGGGGATTATTGACAAGAGCTCTCGCTATAGCTACTCTCTGCTGTTCTCCACCAGAAAGCTGATTTGGTAAGTGATTCTTCCTTTCTTTTAAACCAACCATTTCAAGTGAATTGTTGACCCTGTTTTTTATTTCAATTTCTTTAACTCTCGGATTGTTATAAAGTAAGGGAAGTTTGACATTTTCAAATACTGTTGTTCTTGATAGGAGATTAAATGATTGAAAAACAAAACCAATCTTTTTATTTCGTATTTCTGCAAGTTCATCCTTCGATAACTGGTTCACTTTTTTTCCCTCCAGATAATATTCACCTTCACTTGGAGTATCAAGAAGCCCAATAATATTCATAAGTGTACTTTTACCAGAACCAGATGCACCCATTATTGCAACAAATTCCCCCTTCTTTATTTCAAGATTTATTCCCTTTAAAGCGAATACTTTTGTGTCTTCTCTCTCTTCATTATATATTTTCTTGATATTTTCAAGCTTTATTAACACATATTACCTCCTGGGTGGAACTTGAGGACCAAACATCATTGGACTACCAGTTTTTTCTTGCTTTTTATCACTTTTTCTTGCACTTATTACTACTTCAAGACCTTCTAAATTTTCATTTTTTAATGGAATTATTTCAACATATTTTCCATCAGAAAGGCCACTCTTTACAGGTATCGGATATAATTCACCAGTCTTTCTCTCATATGCCCATATAAGTTTTATGTCTTTATCCCTTTTTCTATTATCAGCCCCTTCACGACTTCTTTCTAAAGGAGTGGGAGGTTTTTTATTTTTTGCAAGCATATCTTTAGATGGTTGAAATCTTAAAACAGAGGCAGGAACTCTTAGTATATTGCTTCTATTTTCTATTACTATATCTACTGATGCTGTCATTCCTGAAAGAAGATTGTTTTCTCCTTTTTCTAAAACCTTTATTATTACTGTATAGTTGACAATGTTTTGTATTGTTTGTGGATTTAACCTTACTTGAGTTATTTTACCTTTAAAAGTTTTACCGGGTAAAGCTCCTACACTAAAAGTTACCTCTAAACCATTTTTTATATTTCCTATCTCTGTTTCATCAACCAGCGCTTCTATTTCAAGATCATTAAGTCCAGAAACTATTGTAAATAAAGGAGTTGTAGTTGTAACATTTGTACTTATTTCAACATTTTTCGCACTGATTATACCACTCATTGGAGATCTTATAAAACAATTTTCATAGTTTAATTTGGCTTCTTCATATTCAAGAATAGCACTTCTATAGTTTGCTGCCGCGTTTTCATAATTATATTTTGCTTCATTTAATTCCTTTTCTGATTTAAAACCAGCTTCATACAGCTTTTTTACATCATTATATTCTTTTTCATAGTTTTTTAGTGAATTAGAGGCTTGCATTATTGCTAACTTTGCTTTTTCCATTGATATTTTATATGAACTGCTTTCTAATACCGCAAGTAGTGTGCCTTTATTTACTTTAGAATTAAAATCAACAAAAACTCCATCTATAATACCAGAAATTTTAGGATAAATTGTTACAGATTTAGCATATTTTAATGTGCCAGTTGTAGAAATGCTTTTTGTTATTTCTCCTCTTTCTATCTTTACAGTTTGAAAATTAACATCAGCCTTCCTGCTTACAAAAAAAACAATAATAAGAGATATAGAAATTAAAAAAAGAATTATTATCCATACCTTTGCTTTCTTCATCTTTTCCTCCAGCTTATAAATTCCTTATTATTTTTGCCATTGTTAAATAATAGTTATAAAAAGCATTTTCATATTGATATTTTGCTTCAAGGTAGTTAAGTTCTCCGATCTCAAATTCAATGAAATTAATATTCCCTAATTCAAATTGCTTTTTTATATAATTTAGATTTTCAGACGAAATAGTTAACTTTTCATCCATAATTTTTAAACTTTCCAGATAAAAATTCAACTCATCAAGATAAGTAAAAATTTCATCTTTTAGCTCTTTTTCATATTTGCTTTTCTCCATCTTTAATTTTTCAATATTTGCTTTTGACTGTTTTATAGAAACTTCTACACTTGAGTCTGGAAATAGCGAATCAATAGGTAAAGAAACAGAAAGACCTACCTGCCAGTTTTGTTGCCAGCTTCTTTTGTTAATTTCTTCCTTTTCAAAACGCGTTCTATAATCAAATGAACCACTGACATAGGGTAATTTAGACCACTCAAGAGTGCTTTTATTGATTTCTTCTTTTTTTATGCTATAATTATAACTTAAATAATTAAAATTATTTGATAAAACTTCAATGAAGATTTTTTCTTTATCTATATCAGTTATATTTGAAACATAATTTTTCATATTTGTTAACTCTTCTGTTAATATTAAATTATCTGTTAGTCCTAAAATCCTTTTTAAATTTTTTTCCTCTTTTTTATATTCATTTAAAATTTTTAGATAATTAATATTTTCGTTTTTTAAATTAAGATTCGTTTCGTTGACTTCAAGAAAAGTTATTAAGTTTAATTTGTATTTTTCATTGGCTTCCTTCAATTGATTTGAAAGAATAGCTAACCTTTTACTTGAAATTTTTATCTCACTATCAAATAGTAAAAGTTTGTAATATGATTCAAGAGTTGAAAGCCACAACTCTTTTAACTTATCGCGATATTCTTTTTGTTTTAAATCAAGTTCAATCAATGAAGCATTATAAGAATTGTAGTTTTCAAAACCTTTGAAAAATACTTTGTCTATACTTATAGAAAATGTATAGTTATCAGGAAATGTATTTGTTATTTCTATTGTTTTATTTCCCTGTGAGTATTTTGTAATATTTTCTCCATTTGTGAAAAATTGATAAGAAACATTTCCATTTGCAGTTATTGATGGATAAAAGAGTTTTAGAAAATTCCCTCTTGCCTTTATTTTTAAGGCCTCAATCTCTTTTTCAAGGATTTTTAATTCATCGTTTTTTTTATACGCTAACTCAATAGCAACGTCAAAACTTATCTCCTCACCAAATAAAAATAGGGGTAAAAACATTATACCTATTAACTTTTTAACCATTAATCTTCCTTTGACAAGTTTTCTTCCTTATAGATAAGTCTTAAAAATAAAAAAAAGTTTCAATTTTTACTGTTATATTTTACTTGACAATGAACAACTTTCAAATTAAAATGTTTATCTAAATTTATTACTGTAAAGAAGGATAGTTATGGAAGAAAAAATATTGTCAGACGAAAAGCAATCAAGGTTAAATAAACTTAAGATATGGAAAGAAAAAAGGATAAATCCGTATCCAAATAGATATAAACCGGAATCCTTTTCAATTGATATTAAAGAAAAATTTGAAAAAGAAGGTGAGAAAGAATTCTCAACAAATATTGCCGGAAGAATTATGCTTCTTCGAGACTTTGGGAAGGCAATATTTGCAACTATTAAAGATTGCAAAGGTACAATCCAGATATACGCAAGAAAAGATATTCTTGGAGATGAAAAGTTTGACGATTTTAAGCTATTAGATATTGGTGATTTAATTGGTGTTAAGGGCGATGTGTTTAGAACACATAAGGGTGAAATTACTGTTCTTGTCAAGGAATTTACTCTACTTTCTAAATCTCTCTTAGGTTTACCAGAAAAGTGGCATGGCTTAACTGATGTTGAAGTTAGATATAGACAGAGATATCTGGATTTAATAGTTAATGATAAGGTTAAGGAAGATTTCAAAACAAGATTTAAAATAATTGCTTATATCAGAAAATTCCTTAATGAAAGAGGATTTCTCGAAGTAGAAACCCCAATGATGCAGACTATTCCGGGTGGAGCTACCGCAAGACCTTTTATCACACATCATAATGCACTTGATATTGATCTATACCTTAGAATTGCACCAGAATTATTTTTAAAAAGACTTGTAGTGGGTGGGTTTGACAGGGTTTTTGAATTAAATAGAAATTTCAGAAATGAAGGTATAGACACAAGACATAATCCAGAATTTACAATGCTTGAACTTTATCAGGCATATGCAGATTATACAGATATGATAAACATTTTTGAAGAGCTTATGAGAGAGCTTGCTTTATATATAAAAGGAGATACAAAAATAGAATATCAGGATAAAATTCTAGATTTTGGTAAATGGGAGAAAATTAAATATGTTGACGCTCTGAAAAAATTCGCAAATATAGATGTTACAAATGTTAAAACTATAGATGATGCAAGGAATCTGGCTGCTATAAAGGGTATATCAGATCTAAAAGGCTTTGAGGGAAAATGGAGCATAATTGATCACCTATTTCAGGAATTTGTTGAAGATAAACTTGTAGAACCAACAATAGTTTATGAATATCCAGCCGAAATCTCACCTCTTTCTAAATATAAAGAAGATGATCCAGAATTTGTAGAGAGATTTGAAGCTTATGTTTATGGTAGGGAACTTGCAAATGCTTTTTCAGAGTTAAATGACCCTCTTGTACAGGCAGAAAGATTCTTTGAACAGGCAAAAAAGAAAGCTGAAGGAGACGAAGAGGCAATGTACGTTGATGAAGATTATCTAAGAGCTCTTGAAGTTGGAATGCCTCCAACAGGTGGAATGGGTATAGGTATAGATAGACTTGTCATGTTTTTTATAAATACAAACTCTATAAGAGATACAATTCTATTTCCTACTCTTAAGACAAGAGATTAAGGAGTTAATATGGTATACATAAACGAAAATTTTAAACTTTTAAAGAAAAATTATCTTTTCGCAGAGGTCGCAAATAGGGTAAAAAAATACAAAGAACTTCACCCAGAGTCAAAAGTGATAAGGCTTGGAATAGGAGATGTTACAGAGCCATTAACGGATAGTGTAATAAAAGAACTCGAAATAGCAGTAAAAGAAATGTCTAAAAAGGAAACATTTCAGGGTTACCCTCCTTATGAAGGCTATGAATTTTTAAGAGAAGCTATCTCAGAAATTGATTTTAAAAAAAGAGGCATTGATATTTCACCAGACGAAATCTATATTTCTACTGGTGCAAAAGAAGATACAGCAAACTTTCAGGAACTTTTTTCGAATGACTGTAAAGTAGCAATTCCAGACCCAGTTTATCCAGTTTATGTAGATAGTAATGTTATGGCTGGTAGAAGTGGAAAATCTGAAGATAAAAGATATGAAAAGTTTACCTATTTAGATGCAACTGAGGATAATAACTTTAAACCAGAATTGCCAAAGAAAAAAGTTGACATAATATACCTTTGCTTTCCAAATAATCCAACCGGACAAACCCTTACAAGAGAAGAATTAAAAAAATGGGTAGATTATGCTATAGCAAACGAATCAATAATACTTTATGATGCTGCTTATGAAGCTTATGTTACAGAACAAAATGTGCCAAAAAGTATATTTGAAATTGAAGGGGCAAAAAAGGTCGCAGTAGAGTTTAGAAGTCTCTCAAAAACGGCTGGTTTTACTGGAACAAGATGTGCATATACGATTATTCCTAAGGAACTTTGCATTTATGATAGAGAAAAGAATAAATACCCTCTTGGTGAACTCTGGTTACGCAGACAATCAACTAAGTTTAACGGAGTTGCTTACATAATACAAAAAGGTGCAAGTGCAGTTTTTACAGAAAAAGGTCAGGAAGAAGTAAAAAAATTAGTTTCTTATTATCTTCAAAATGCAAAGATCATCTACGATACAATAAAATCTTTAGGACTTAAAGTATATGGCGGCGTAAATTCTCCATACATATGGTTTAAGGTTCCCAAAGGCTTTGATTCATGGGGATTTTTTGATTATTTACTCAACAAATGTGAAATAGTTTCAACACCAGGTGAAGGCTTTGGGGTTAATGGAGAAGGATTTATAAGACTTTCGGCTTTTGGTAATAGAGACGATATACTTGAAGCAACAGAAAGACTTAAGAAACTTACTTTTTAGAGTACATTAATAATAGCTTTTGTGCTTTTCATCTTGCTTTCGAATATTTTTCTAATCGTTTTCTTTTGTTCGAGTTCAAAATATTCGATTATGTCTTCTATGGAAATATATTTTTTGTTCTTGTAAAACTCAAATATAGCAGAAACTCTTTCAAAATCTTCTTTTGTGTCAACTGTTACTCTAATTTCTGGTGCATAATATAATCCTGTCGCTAAAGGTTCTAAAACCTTAAACGAATCTCTATTTTTGTATATAAACGGAGTTACATGTTCAAGATCATAAGGATCTTTAGTAATCTTGTATGCTATCTTTAAAGCTTCTTTCTTTATTACTTCTACACCAGTTCCAAGTGGAATACCAAGATAATGCGTTAAATCAGCATCACTATTTACATGAAGCTCTATTGCCTTATCAAGAAATTCTGGACATACAAGCGGATTATCTCCGGTAGCTCTTACAACTATTCTGGATTGAAATTCTTCACTTGCTTTGTAATACCTTTCAAGAACATTGTTTTTACTACCTACAAAAAACTTTATGTTTTTATATTTTTCAAGAGATTCCCTTATAACTTCTATAGAATCTTCTGTAGTTGCAATGATTATATTCCTTAAGTATTTTGATAAAGAAAGTCTTTCTACTATATGTGCTATAATGGGCTTTCCTTTAATACACATTACTGCTTTACCGGGCAATCTTGTTGAATCAAGCCTTGTTTGGACAATTGCATCGATTTCTTTCAACATATCTTCCCCCTATGAGGTTATCTCCTTATTGATTATCGACATTATTTCAAAATCCTCAACAGGGTAATGTTCTTTTTTCCTCTTTTTTGCCTTCTTAATAGAAGAAATATAGTTAAAATCAAGCAGGAGGAATTTTTTAATCATCGTGAGAAGAAGATAAAAAAACCTTCCTTTTGTATTTATATGATTTGATATATTTCTAAGATTGAAAATAATATATTCAAGCTCATTTGATAACTGAATATCCTCTTTTTCATTACCTTTATATACTACCTTAAAATTTCGAGCCTGTGTAATCGTAAAACCATTTTTCCATATCTTATAACCAAGCTCAAGTAAAAAATAATCTTCATTTTCATAATCATACAGTTCCATGTTTTCAATAAAAATATTTTTATTTACAATAAAACAAAAATACTTCGCATATAGAGAATAAATTGTTGTTTCTATTATATCAATCGAATTAGTGGTAAGTAAACCTTTATTATAATTCATTTTGACTGTATTTGGAATAATTTCTTCCTCTTCATTAAAAATTAAAGGTATAACAATTCCAAATGATAGTTCAGAGATATATGGATTGATTAGTTCAAAATCAAGATTTATAATTTCAAAATCCTGATTTAAAAATAAAACATTTTTTGAACGTGCTTCTTCAATTCCAAGGAGAAATAAATCTTTTATCTTTACTTTTCCCTTTATAAAAAGAATACGAACAAAAGGGAAGGTTGAGAAAAGCTTTTCATAATTGTATGTAATTTTATCAAGATTGATAATTATTAGTTCTACATTGTGCTTACTTTCATTTATAAAACTATATATAGAATTTAACGATTCAATAGAAGAAGATAAATTATCAGTAATAAAAACACAACTGAGTAAAAAATCTAACTTCTTTATCTCATTTTTTTTTAAAGAAAAGTTAGAAACTTCTGAGTAAATGGGTAAAGCCATAAAATAAGCCCTTCATTATAAGCCATAAGCGAAAGCTATAAAAAACCTTACTGACATTGTATAATTAAGAGAATCTGGAATAAATCCATATACAAACCTTACTCCAACTTTTGAAAATAGATCAGATGAAATTTGAGCATTTATTTCCGGGCCTACTTGAATGGCAAAAAAATCTCTTTCCTGATCAGACATTGCATTGTAGACATTTACTCCTGAAACTTCACTTATTAAATATCCACTGATAAAATCATTGTAAGAAAGCCCTAAATATAGCCCTGCCCCCATTAAGTAAAATTTAAAACCACCAGACAATTCAATATATTTTCTTAGTCCATTACCAGAAATTGATGCCCCTGAAGATAATATATAATTTGTAACAGGAATATTATATGAACCAAGCTCTATTTCCATACCTATAAATTTGTTCATTACATTTTCAAAAAATATATTTGCGGTTGATTCACTCAATGATGTATTTATATAATATGCACCGCCAACTTTAAACCCTATTAACTGAGAATAAGGTAACGGTTTTGCAAAACTAAATGGATTCTGAGGTGGAGTTGTTTGCTGGGATAATAAAAATGAAGGTAAAAAACAAATTAATAAAACAAATAATCTTTTCATATACTTAAAACCTCCTGATATAAGAATTTTCGGAAAGAATAAATCATAACTTGATTATAATTAATGTAATGTCATCAAATTGTTCTTTCCCACCACTAAATTTTTCAACTTCCTCTACAACCTTCTCTGCAATTTTCTTTGCTGATAAATTCTTGTTTGAAGTAATTATATTTTTTAGCCTTTCTAAGCCAAATTCTTCCTCTTTTTCATTAATGGCTTCTGTTATTCCATCTGTATAAAATACAAATATACTATCCTTTTCAAAATAAAATCTTTGAGCAGAAAAAATTTCTTCTTTGAAAATTCCAGCAGGCCTTGAAGACGCTTTTATAATTTTAAACAAATTATTTTTCATCTCATAAACCAAAGCCGGGTGATGCCCCGCACTTGAATAATCTAAAACTCCATTCTCTTTGTCAATTATTCCACAAAATACAGTAGCAAAGGTAAGCATTTTACTCACCTTCCCTACACTAATGTTCGATGTCATAACTTCATTTATCTTTGTAACGAGAGTAGCAGGTGAAATGGAAGAAAATTCTACACTTTGAGAAATTGTATGAATCATCATTGATACCATAGCAGCAGAAAATCCTTTTCCTGAAACATCAGCAAGCACAAAACCTAGCTTATTTTCATTTATTTTAGTTATGAAAAAATAATCTCCACTAACTTCTTTTGCTGACTTCTGATATGCATAAACATCAATATTCTCAAAAATAGGTATTTCATTTTGGAAAATGGTTTCCTGTATCTGAGAAGCAAGAATAATATCTCTTTTTGTCAGTTTGGCATTCTCTTCCTTTTCAAAAAGAATAATATTGTGAATTAAAAGATCACATACTTTTCTAACTTTTTTGAAAATTTCAATCTCTTCTTTTGTAAAAGAGTTGTTATCAATCTTTGAGTCAATATTTATTAAGGCTATTAGACTATTTTCATAAAAAAGAGGAATTATCAAAACCGTTTTATATTCTTCAAAATATCTATTTGCAATATCCCTGATATTTTTAAATGAAGGGTCAAAGTTTATCACTTCCTTGTCAAAGACATCCACATCCTTTTTTAAATATCGAAATATTGGATTTAATGCGGAAATAGAATAACTTCTTTTTGAAAATGAAGCTACAACATCAAAAACTTCTCTATGTATATTAAAATAGAGAAAATCGGCGTTTTTTATATTCACAAGCTCTATTAGACTTTTAATAGCATTTTCTCCAAGTTCATTTATTGTTCTCGAATGCCCAATTTTATCAAAAAGTATTTCTGTTATATCTATAGTAGTTTTTATTCCAATTAATTTTTTTACAAAATCTCCAAAAACTTTGTTAAACCATAATAAAAACAGAAGAAAAAAGACTAAGGTTAAAAAATAACTTATAGCAGGAAGAGTCATAAGCCATTTTCTTGAAATTAAAAGAGCAATAATAAAAGGAAGTATAATGAAAAAGTTAATTATATTTTCTCGAATTAATGTTATTGCTTTTTTCCTTAGACTTGTAAATCTGTAACTTATTATAGAATAAAGTATAGAAAAAGATAGAATTATTAATCCACCCAACCGTATTGATGTATTTATAAGAGAAGGTAAAAAATTAAAATAAGTTATTCCTGAAGAAAAAAAACAAAAAATAACTCCGCTAACTAAGTATCTAATTTGCTTTTTCTGAAAAATTAAAGAGGCATTTTTATATTTTAATATAATAATAAAAAGCGATAGCAGAATAAATAAAAAAGAAAAAGAAATTAATACATAATGAAGTGGTTCGTATTGTAATACAATAGTATAAATTTGTTTTATATCTGGTAATGTTAATAATGGCGACTTTATAGATGGGGGATGAATTTCAATATTTGTTCTTAAATAGATTCTTGAAATAGTAGTTTCAGAAAAAGAAAGAAATAAGCTTGATATAAAATATAATACTCCAAATGTAATAATAAAAATATTTATTTTCCTCTTTTTATTAACTTGAAAAAAATTTGAAAAAATAAAACATAAAAAACCTATAAAATAAAAGACAGTATTTTGTATTTTTAAAAAAATGTGAAAAGAAGGAATTCCATTCGCTGCAAGATATTTTAATCCTAATTCACTACCGATTATAGTTGCAATAGAAAAAAGTAATAATGCTGTTAAGAAATTAATAAATGAAAAATTCTTTATTATTGCCTCTATAGAAAAAGCAAGAACTATTAGAGTTGAAATAAAATATAAAAAATATTCAAAATTCATGAAAAATCCTTTTTTTCACTATATAATTATAATTAAAAATCAAATAAAAAAAAAGTATTTTAAGTTAAATTTTAGAATGAGCATTTGAAGGAGTACCTTTTATAAACCAGAGACAAATTGATTTCCACTCACAGTTTTTACATAGTGTTATGAGCTTTCTTCTTTTTAATTCTACTTTTTGAAGTACTTTTGATAAAGATAATATTGTTTGAGGTTTTAAAGATAAAATCTTTATCACCTTAAGGTCAAAATATTTTACATTTGAGTTTTTCTTAAAACATTTTGTATTTGCTTTAGTAGAAAAAGGACAATGTTTACAAATTAAATCATTTGAAAAGATAAGCTTTAACTTTTTTGACTTCAAAAAAATTTTGTGGATTTTACTTAAATTTTTTGTGAAAGGCTCATCATAGCCATACCCTTGAAAACCTTGAAGGCAGAGCAGATGATGAGCCCTTAATATTAGAAATTTATTTTTTTTGACCAATATAATCTTCCTTTGGAGTGATTATATTAGCAATTAAAGCTGCTATAATGGATTTTATAACATCTCCAAGCAAAAATGGAATTGCACCCATAAAGAGAAGCTCTATAAGATTAAAAGGCTTCCCCTTGATAAATGTGAGCCATATACCAAGATGAATTAAACCTGGAATATACATAATTAGAATATGAGCTATTATCATTATAAAGGTGAGAGGGAAAAATCTCCTGTAAGAAGATTTTAAGTCAACTAAATAGCCTACAAAAAATCCGGCAAGAATAAACCCAATTAAATAGCCACCAGTAGGACCAAATATAACATTTAAACCACCAGAAAACCCGGCAAACCAGGGTACTCCTAACACTCCAAGGACTACATAGATTAATGCTGAAATACCACCCCAATTCTTGCCAAGTAAAACAGCAGAAAATACTATTCCAAAAGTAGAACCAACAATAGGTACAGGTGTCCATGGAAGATAAATTTTAATTTGAGCCAGTAAACCGGTAACTATAGCACCACCTAAGGCTAAAGAAAGCCTCTTCCATAATTCAATATTACTTCTCCATACAAAAAATTTTAATCTTAATCTTGAATATTGTTCAGTTAAACTTGCTAACATTGTTAATCCTCCTGTTTCAAAATTTCTATATTAATTTTATATTAACATAAAATTTTTGTCAACTCTTTTTTATAAGAGGTTAACAAATTTATTTTATGAAGAATAGAATAGTTTGATATGATATTAGAGTATATATCCCAGCAATAGCATCATCTAGCATTATGCCAGTTCCACCGCTCAATTTTTGAACGTTTTTTATAGGATATGGTTTTAAAATATCAAAGATTCTGAAGAGTAGAAAAACCATTATAATTCTTATTACGACATATCTATCATTAAAATTGAAAAAGCTAAATGAAATGAGTATTCCAACAACTTCATCTATGACAATTTCTTTTGGATCTTTTATCTTAAATATTTCCTTTTCTGCAATATTTGACACCCATTTTCCAAGGTAAAATATCATTACAGTAATTAAAAGGTAAAATTTACCAGTAAATCTAAATAGAAATATGTAACTTAATAATCCAAAAAGACTACCAAAAGTTCCAGACGCAAAAGGTATGTAACCGATAAAAAAAGAAGTTGATAAAATTTTACTTATTAATTTCAAGATTTTCTCCTTTCTTTTAAGTATTGAAGAAAGTAATCAAGACCGGTGAAAACTGTAAATATACTCACAGAAATAATCAGTAAAAAAGGGAAAAATAAAACAATATTTGCAATTTCTGGAAATTTACTATTCCATATCAGATTAATAGAACTTTCTTCAACTTTATAATAAGATTTGATAAAATATGTTACTAAGAGAAAAAACATTAAAACAAATGCAATAATCATCTGAACAGCTGTTTTCGTTTTTGCAAGAAATGATGTCTTGAATTTTATATTTTGTTTTTTTGAATGATATCTTAAAAATGTCACGAAAATATCCCTTATAATTATTAATAAAATGAAAAACCACATATTATTAAAAAAAGGTTTTACTAAAAAACCAAGATATACACCCCATATGAGTATCTTGTCAGCAAGAGGATCAAAAAAGGCACCAAATTCTGTAGTCTGATTGAGCTTTCTTGCTATAATTCCATCAAATGTGTCTGTTAATGAAGCAATCAATAGTAAAAATATTGCTATTATTATTTTGAATAAATTATCAAAATAAAGAAAATAACAAATAAATGGAACAAGCAAAGCCCTGCTGATTGTTATAATATTGGGTATGTTTAATTCTAATTTCATATTATTATTCCTGTTAAATCTGTTTCGTCAGAATCTATAATTTCAATTTTATAAAAACTATTCTCAATAATCCTATTTTCTTTATTTATAACTTTAACAACACCATCTATTTCAGGTGCGTCAAATTCTGTTCTAAATATTAAAATTTCTTCTTTATCATTACTTATCGAACCATCAAATATAGAGTTTATTCTTTTACCTATATGCTTTCTTAGTAAATTTCTTGAAACCTCTTTTTGAATCTCAATCACTTCTTTTATCCTGTTTCTTATAGTTGCTTTAGTAACCTTTCCTTTTATATTATATGCTTCAGTTCCCTCTTCTTTTGAATACTCAAAAAAACCTACTCTATTAAGTTTAGCCTCTTTTAAAAAATTTTTCAACTCGTTAAATTCTTTTTCTGTTTCAAGTGGATAACCGATGATAAAAGAGCTTCTTATAGCTATTTCTGGATTAATACTTCTTATTTTCTCTATAAGTTTTAAATATTCTTCAAAACCACCATCTCTATTCATTGATTTAAGTATATTTCTATTTACATGCTGAAGAGGAAGATCTATGTATTTGCAGGTATGCGAAAGAAATGAAATTGTTTCAACAGTTTCTATAATTGAATCATCTGGATAAAGATACATAACCCTTATCCAATCAAAACCCATTTTATCAAGTTCTATAAGTAAATCTTTTAATCTTCTTTTGCCATATATATCTATTCCGTAGGACGAACTATCTTCTGCAATTAGAATAACTTCTTTTATTCCATTATTTAATAAAAATTCCGCTTCTTCCTTTATGTTTTCTATTGTTCTACTTCTCTGTTTTCCCCTGATTGATGGAATAGCACAAAAAGAACATTTTTTATTACATCCCTCAGATATTTTTAAATACGCATAATTAAGTCCAGAAAAGTTAAGAACTCTTTCTGAAAAATTTGCATCATTCCTTTCATCATTTTCATCAATGGGTTTATTACTACTTTCTTTTAAAGCTTTTAAAATTTTTTGAGGATTTTTTACACCTATTGAGGCATCAATTTCTGGAATATTTTTTAACAATTCTTCTTTGTATCTTTCAGTTAAACAACCTGAAACTATAATCTTAAGATCTGGCTTTTTCTTTTTTAGTTCAGCATATAAAAGTATAGCTTCGATATTTTCCTTTTTTGCCTTTTCTATGAATCCACAAGTATTAACTATTATTGCGTCGGCTTCCTCAGGGGAATAAACAAGCTGATGCCCATCATTAGCTACTAAATATAGCATTTTTTCCGCATCAACCAGTGCTTTTGGGCAACCAAGAGAATCAAAAAAAATTTTCATACTATTCTACTTTAATATTGACTGCACTAAAACATAATCTTTGTCAGTCTTTTTCCAGTAGAAGACAGATTTTCCAACTTCACCGAAGGCACCTAATGTTTCTTCTTTGCCTTCAATGTTGATCTTTATAGCTCCATTGTTTGCTGAATATAGAGTGAGTTTGTTTGAGAAAAGAATAACATGTTCCCCCTTCGTTGATAAGTAAAAGTTTTTTTCTTCCTTATTATCAGCTACATAAGCAATCCAGCTATTTTCTGAAGTAAAGATTTTCAAAACTACTTCCTTTTGATTTGCACTTCTAAGCCATTCTTTCTCACTTATAATACTTGTTCGGCTGGTATCCTGAATATTCTGACTTGAAGCAGTTTGAGAGGTAGGCGAACTTCCGGAGGTAAAATAGGAAACATTAAGTCTAATATAATTAGGTTTGGTAGAAAAAAATTCAATATTCATATCATTAGTCCCATCATAATCACTATCGATTGTTAAAAGCCCTGAACCCTTTATAGAATAAGAGTTATTATTTATTTTAAAATTGAGATTATTCATTTTATCAACATTTTCGAATGCAATTTCTATTGTTCTGTCTTCGTTTGTTATATTTATAACATCACCAACCTTGAACCTTATATCATAGATTCTCGATATTTTTGAAGTAGAAAAATGATATGTTTTTGGCATAGAGTTCTTTGCAATTAAAGATCTCAGTCCAAAGAAAAAAATAAGTAGGAGAATAACTACGGATAAACTCAAGATAGAGGGTAATAAAAACTTAGATAAATCCATCTTTTTTTCGCCAACCAGTGCTTCAATAGGGGAATCTTCTTCCATCTTTTTAATTCTCCTGTATTGGGCCAGAATAAGTTCTTTATCTATTTCAAGAGCATCACAATATGTTGATATAAAACCTATAGCATAAGTTTCACTTGAAAATACTGTGAAATTATTGTCTTCTATTGCTTCAAGATATCTTTTTGGTATATTTGTTTCTTTTGAGATTTCATCAAGCGTTAAGCCCTTTTCTTTTCTTACTTCTTTAAATATTTCTCCCAGAGTTTGTTTTTCTATTTTCATTTTTATTCTCCCTTAATTAGAAAAAATGCACTATATATTTATGATATAATAAAATTAATTTTTTTTCAAATTATTCACTTGGAATTAATAATTTAAAATCTCTTTTCTTTTTATTATAACTAATCTGTGAAGATTTTTTTAAAATTTTCATTTCCCTTACATGTCTTTCTATGTTAAATTTGTTTGCCCAGAGAAGAACTGTTGAAATTATTTCCTTCGTTTCTTTTGGGAGTTTTTTTGAGTTAAGTTTTTCACATTCAAATTTTATCTTTCTTATTCTATCTCTAATTAACGCTTCATGTTCAGAATATGCAACTTCTATCATCATTTGGACGATCTTTTCCCCAAGTTTTTCAGTAAATTTGCTCTTTATTTCGCTTTTCTGTCCACCTTTTACTTTTTTTGGTTTTCCAGTTTTTATTTTAGGTAAAATATTATCATCTAGTTCTTTTTTATTTATAAAATAAAAAGTTACAATAGAAACACAGAAGATAATAAATAATCCAACATAAATTATTAAATGAACTAAAAATTTTTCAGGTAAACTAATATTTACCTCCCATATTCCATAATGTATATCCCATGTTTACACTGTCTTCAATTCCCTTTATTTGATTACTTATATAATCTTCATTGTAATATTCTAAATCATAACTCACATTGAGCTTGAAATGTTGCACGTAAGGTCTAACTATTATCTTTTTTCTACCCATATGATATGTCCTTAAACTTCCATAATAATAAATTCTATAGGGTCTTTTATCATATGGTTCATAATTTAAAAAATTTTGATCAAAGTGAGAAGGATAAAACATCGGGCATATAACATCAACATAAGGAGTTAATAATTCTACATCCTGTCCGGTGGCTCCTCCATTCCTATACCAGCCGTTGTTACCGTATATGTCTATAGAAATAGGGGCATCGATCTGTTCTCGAGCATATCTTAAGAAAGAAAAGAGTACTTCTTCTTTTCTCAACTTCCCCAAAGATGGGAAAAAAGCATACTTTAAATTAATTCCATCTGTTGGGAACCTGATATAATCAAATTGAATTTCATCAAAGCCTTTCTTAATTAATTCTTTTGCTATTCTAATATTGTATTCCCAGACAAAAGGATTTGATGGATCTACCCAATATTCTTTTATATTCTCTTCTTCCCCAAAAGAATTTGTTTTAATTCCTATCCATTGAGAATTATCTCTTATGTCTTTTACCGCATATTTATAGTCATCATATCTATAGAGTACAGAATCTTTAAATACAACAATTCTTGCTATTAAATATATATTTTTTTCTTTTGCAATTTTTGTTAATTTGTCAATGTCAATGATGTTACCATATTTTGCAATCTTTTTCACCAGTTCATCTTCAACCTTAAAATGTAGATAACCACTGTCATCTTTCATATCTATAACAAGAGAATTTAATCCCTTTTTTTCTATTAATGAAATAAAATATTCCAGTGGCTTCTTTTTTGTTATATTGTATGGATAAAGATATATTCCTTTCTTGTCACGTGCCTTTTTTTTATTTTGCGTTAATAATTTTTCCTTAAAAAATAGTTCGAGAGAGTTTAGGCTATATCTGTCTATTAAAATAGAATATGGGATGACCTGTTCTTTTTTATAAAAGTTTGAGATAATATCTAATATTTCTTCTCCTTTTTCTATTCTATCATCCATAATAAAAACTAAATTTTCATTATAATTAAAAAAAGAATATAATGCTTCTCCCTCTAAATTGTACATTTTTTCCCACTTATTTTTGTTAAATTTATAAACCTCACATTCAAAGAAAGAAGTAGCATATAAACAATCATTTATATAATTTATATCGGAAATATCATTATAAAAAGAAGTATTAAATTTTAATATACCGAAAGAAATATTTTTCTTTGTTTTTTTAGAACAATCATATTCAAAAATTCCATAAAAAGGGTGAGCTAAGTATACTTTTGTTGATTTATCTGAAACTATTTCAGAAGCAGTTATTTCTTTTATGCCGGTATTTAATCTTTGCCATTTTTCTCCATAGTTAGTCGAAAGATAGATTTCATTTTTGTTATAGAGAAGCATATTTGCTTTATAATTACTATCTATTTTTATTTTTTTGAAACTTTTTCTTTCAGTAATATTTGTGAATTGATCATTTATTTTTACTATATAGTTATTTCTTTCTATACCATTTTCAAGTAAAATAGCTTCTTTAAGATCTTTTGAATAGTACAAACCATTTTCTGTTAGAAAATAAAAACCTTTATCAGAAGAAGCAATATCAATTATAGTTTCATTTTCAAGAATTTGTAATTTTTCATAACCTATTAAGTTCTTTTTATAAATTCCCGTTTCAGTTCCTATTATTATTTCTATGGAATAAAGTTTAATGTTAAAAAATAATAATAAAAGTAATAATATTTTCTCCATATGAATAAAGCTTATAGATATTTTTTAATAATCTTAGACCTTTTTTCATTAAAATCTAAACCAATTCTCCATAGGGGCCAGTACCTTATAAATGGAGTTCCAAAAATTTTACTTTCTGGTATAAAACCAAAATATCTACAATCCTCACTCAAATGCCTGTTGTCTCCAAGTGCGAAATAATAATTTTCTTTTATTTCCCATTCAGTTATCTCTTTATCATCTATGAAAAATTTATTTTGATGGATTTTTATTTTTTTGTTTATCTCTCTTTCAATTAAAAGTTTAATTAAATATTTATTGTAAGGATTTAAAGTTGAAATTTTAATGATATCTCCCTTTTTAGGTACATATATTTCTGGAAAGTTGCTTGAGAGATATTCTTTATAAATACTAAAATTTTCTAATAACTTTTCATTGGTTATAAATTTTACAACATTCTTATAGTCAATATCTTCTCTTTTTTCAAAAAGGGTTAAATATTGAACAATCCTTTTTCTACCTTCATATTCTTCTTCGTAAATATGAAATTCGAGATGCCCCTGATATTTGAATCTATCGAGATATGGTTGGCTTGCTATAGCTAAACTTTCTGTTTTAACCTTATTCCCATTTATAAAAAGTATTTTATTTGACATTGAAATTTTATCACCAGGTTCTGCAACAAGCCTTTTTACAAGATTTTTGGGAGTATCAAAAGTATTATCAAGATTGATAATAGAAAATGTAAGAAGACTGATAAGTTCTTTCAGTTTTCCCGGGCTTTCCCATTCAGGAGAAACAAAAACTAAAATATCATTTTTTTTTGGTTTAATTAAATTTGGAATTTTCAATCCCAAAATGGGAATTATTGTCCCTGTTGTAACCTTTTGAACCATCAAAATATCTCTTACCAAAAGATTTGGAACCATTGACTGAGAAGGTATCTGATATGCTTCAATAATAAAAAGTCTGATAAAAAAAGCTATCACATAAGCAGAGAAAAACATCTTTATATTTTCTATTACTCTTTCCTGTAGCGTCATATCTTTTTTTGATTTTTTGTTTTTCACATTTTTCTCCTTATTTTTCTATTAATGAAACTGTATAACATTCTATAGAAAAAATCTTGGTATTTTCACTTGTTTTACCTTTTATAGAAATAACTTCTTCAGGTATCTTAAGCACTTCTGCAATATTCTTAATCATTTTTTGCTTTACATTCATTATCTTAGGCTTATCTAAAATTATAACATTATCAATTGATAAAATTCTTATGTTCTTTAAATACTCTTCTTTAACCATTTTTAAAAGCCCAAGGCTTGAAGCATTTTTATACTGTTCTTCTGTATCAGGGAAAACACTGCCTATGTCAAGCCCACATACAGGAGAAAGGAGAGAATCAATGATAGAATGTATAAGTACATCACCATCAGAGTGAGCAAGACATCCCCATTCACTTTCTATTTTTTCGCCACCAATAATTAAGTCTCTCCCTCTTACAAGTCTGTGGAGATCATAACCTATTCCTGCTTTTATCATTTAGTTTTTGGCTCCGTAAAAATTATTCTTCCAGCAGAAGTCTGTAAAATACTTGTGACTTTTACAGTTATTTTTTTTCCTATATAGTTTAATCCATTTGCTACTACGACCATTGTTCCATCAGAAAGATATCCTACTCCCTGATTGTTTTCTTTTCCTTCTTTTAACACATCAAGTTCAAATTCTTCTCCGGGGAGTAAGACTGGTTTTACAGCGTTTGCAAGGTCATTGATGTTTAAAACCTGAATTCCATCGAGTTTAGCTATTTTGTTTAAATTATAGTCGTTTGTTATTATTGATGCTCCTAATTCTTTGGCTAAGTTAATTAACTTAGTATCAACTCCTTTCGTTTCTGGAAAATCTTTCTGAGAAATCTTGAGGTCAAGGTTCGCTATATCTTTTAATTTATTGAGTACGTCAAGTCCTCTTCTTGCCCTACTCCTTTTAATAGGATCCTTTGAATCTGCTAATGCCTGTATTTCGTTTAATACAAATTTTGGTAGTAATATAGTGCCACTTAAAAATCCAACTTCAGCTATATCTGCAATTCTTCCATCAATTACTACACTTGTATCAAGGATTTTAATTTCACTCGTTCTCTTTTCTGCTTCTCCACCGACAAAAGGAAGGTTAAATGAGTATCCTCCATACTTATAGGAAGATAACAAAGGCATAAAGAATCCTAAATAGCTAAAACAGAGTATAAAGTACCTTTCAATAAATTCACAGGAGCTGAAAAAATCAGTACAAAATACCTTTAAAATGTTATAAACTATCTTTCCAGAGTAATAACCAGCTATAAGTCCAAGAAGTGCATAGAAGAAAATTCCTCTCTTTTTATAGAAAAAGGATTCAAAAAACATTGTAACTATAGCAAAGCCAATCGCATAAACAAAAACAATTAAACTTTTGCTTTCAAAATAACTCAACCCTCCAAATAAAATAAAAACTCCCAGAATTGCCAATCTTCTCTTTAATACTCTTGACATAAAAACCTCTTTTATTTAAAATTTAATAATAAAATCTATAAAATTCAAATTAATTCGATACAAAACTTCCATCATTTATTGTTTTCATGTTTTTTAGCAAAACGTTATAAACATTACTTTTTATATAGCAATTTCCACCTATTTTCATCTTTGAAGGTAGTCTAATGTTTTTCCCTAATAAAGTAATACCATAGTCCAACTCTTTATATTTTTCATTGGGCTTAATAGCATTTTTGTTACCGATAATACAATGATTATCAATGTTTGGGAAGGAATTATCTTCATAAAATTCATCAATAATCGCTGTATCAATAATCGAATTAGAACCTATATGATTACCGGGCAATATTAAAGAGTTAATCACTTTCGCACCTTTTGCAATTTTTACATTTGAAAAAATTATGGAATTTTCGACATATCCTTTTATTTCAACATTATTGCCGCATATGGAGTTTTTAACGTAAGAACTTTCTTCAAATATGCTTTCTAAGTTTATAAAATTGCTAAACTTAATTGGAACCTTAGAATTAAAATCATCAAGATAGAAATAATTATTAATCATATCAATATGTAAATCAAAATATTCTTTTATTGAATTTATTTTTATAAATATATTTTCTTTTAGTTCTATAATATTTCCTTTATGTATGTGATGCCAGTTTGTTATTATATCATCTTTAAATATTTCTTCATTATTAATGAAATTCAAGAATTTGTATAGGAAATCTTTTTCTTTTATTGAAAAACCACATAATTCTTTAGTCTTTCCCTTTACTGAAAAAAACAAATCTTTATTAATTATTTTATCTAAATCTTCTCCAAAATTTATCCATAATGGATTATAACCTTTAATTACAATAAAATTTGAGAAACTTAGAGACTCTATTTTTTCTCGAATGAAATAGATATTGTTTTTTAAATCTTCCAATTCAATAACACTGATGTTTATTTCATTCCAGTTCTTGAGAAAATATTCTTCTAATCTTTTTTTCTTACTTACAAAAACGATAAAATCTTTTACATTGGCATTAAAAAGTGAACTAATTATGTAATCTATATTTCTATAAGATGGAGCAAAAGGAAAAAGTAGAGAATCATCATCTTCAGCTATTGATAACAAGTCGTCTCTAACTTTACCAACTATAACACCACAAATTCTTTTTTCACTCACTGTTAAAACCCTTCTTTTTTACTAAATATCTTTTTCCATACTGTGTATATGAAAATTATAAACAACCTGAATATCCTGAAGATGTTATATGGCGTAGTAAAGGTTTTATATAAACCATTCAAATTTTTCTTTTGTATCCACAAGGGGGGCATTTTTTTCTTACCAGCTATTATCCAGAAAGCATCATCAAGGCTTAAGATTATGGAACTTGAGAAATTTGGTCTATTTTGCTCTATCCATTTTTCCTGTTTAAAAATAGACTTCATGCTGACGAAAAATATCTGAGGAGAGCTTTTTCTGATATTCACAAGAACATCTTCGAGTTCTTTTCCTTTAATATTTGCTCTGTAATATCCAACAATCCTTGCGCCTTCAAAAGATTTTCTCACTTTTCTTAATGTTTCAAGAATTACTTTATTATTACCACCAAAAAGAAAAATTGTATAATTCATTTCATTTGAAACTCTCATTACGTCAAGGAAGATTGTTACTGGCATTATTACCGGCACTTTTTTGCCCGTTAGAACTTTTATCATCCAGGATACGCTTTGAGATGCACATATAAAGATATCAACTTTAAGAATTGTTTGTTGCCACTCTTTACTGAAAAGAGCTTTAAAGATTTTTCTTTCATCAAGCAATATTAATCTAAAGTTTGATTTGTTATAAATTGATTGAATCAAATATTCTTTAAGTTCTTCTCTATCATAAAATACAATATTCTTTTTTAAAAAAGGTAAATATACATTAACCATTAAAACTCCTTAAATAATATTAATTATCAATTAATATAACTTATTATTTTAAAATAAAAACAAAAAATTCTCAACAGAAATTAAATATAATTGTGTGAATTAAATTAAAATGTGTTGTTACAATAATGAAAATGGAAATATTTCTCCAAGAAAGAAAATGGAAAATTTTTTGGAAGTAGAGATAAAAAAAACCTCCTTTGGTATACCTCGATGTGTATATTATGATAATGATGGTAAATATGCTAAAGGTGGCAGTATTCGTAAGGCTTTAGAGGAGTTAGGAGTTCATGTTATAAATACAAGACCTTACGAACCGCAAGGGAAAGGAAAAATTGAAAGAGCTTTTCAGACATTTCAGAGTCAAT
>FWPV01005647.1_pt1 | contig 24778 bp, 22 predicted proteins | sample 2228371 | NCBI WGS metagenome assembly FWPV01 (sample SAMEA103939776, study PRJEB20133) | metagenome | reverse complement strand
GGGGTGGTGACGGCGCGCAAGATCGGGCCGTACACAGACCCAGCGGAACTCATCGCGGCCGTTGAACAGAGCCTGCGTGGAGGAGGTTGAAGGCCTCGCCCGTTCGGCGGGTGTCGCGCTGCGTGCGGCGGCGGGCCAAACGCGATGGATCTCTCAGCGCTCTTGATCGCGGTGCTGGCAGCGCTCCTTGCTGCACACTTCGTCACTCGCCCTCTGCGAGGGCGAGCGGCTGACGGAGGCCTGCCGAGTGGGGAGGAGAGCGCGCGCCTGCGCGCCGATCTGGAGGAGACTCTTGCACGCCTCGAGGAGATCGAGTCGGATCGGGAAGCGGCGGTGCTGAGCGAGGAGGAGTATGCGGCTGAACGCCCGAGGCTGCTCAGGCAGGCCGCCGAGTTGATGCGGCAGTTGGAGGCGGTGGATGTGGAGGCGGGGAGCCGCCCGACAGCGGGCAGTGGGAGCGCGGGAGGCAGTGCGGAGGTGGATCGCGAGGACGAGGATGGAGTGCCATGAGATGCTCGCGCGAGGGCGGGGTGTTGGCTCATGCGCAGGACCTCGGGTGCGAGCGCCGGCGAGGCTGAGGTGACGGGCCGCGCCGGGTCCGGCAGCAGGACGGCAGGGATCTCCGAGGGCGAGGTGCGAGCGATCGGCATGGTCGAGGTGCAGGGGCTGGTCCAGCAGTACGGATTCCGCCCGGTGCTGCGCGGCCTGGATCTGCACGTCGAGGCAGGCCAGATCGTCGTCGTCCTGGGGGCGAATGGCGCGGGCAAGACGACTCTGCTGCGCGTTCTGGCCTCGCTGGCACGGCCGACCCGGGGCAGCGTGCGCGTGGCCGGCTGCCACCTGCCGCGGCAGGCGGCGCTGGCGCGCCGGAGGATCGGCGTCGTCTTGCATCAGTCCCTGCTGTATGGGGACCTGACGGTCGAGGAGAATCTGCGCTTCTACGGCCGTCTGTATGGGGTAGAGCCGCTGGCGAGCCGCATCGATCACCTCCTCGACCTGGTCGGCCTGAAGAACCGCCGCACGGACCTGGTGCGGACTCTCTCTCGGGGCATGCAGCAGCGCCTGGCCATCGCCAGGGCGGTCCTTCACCGACCTCCACTGCTGCTGCTGGACGAGCCCTACACAGGCCTGGACCCGGAGGCGGTGGCGAGCCTCGATGGACTGCTGCGCGAGAGTGTGGGCAGAGGCTGCGCCGTTGTGATGACCTCTCACGAGCCGACGCACGCGGTCCGGCTGGAGGCACGCGTCGACGTGCTCGCCGATGGGGTGATTGCGCGCAGCGTGGAGGGCGGGCACGCGGAAAGCCTTCTGCCAGCCGCTGGGAGGAACCTTGTCTCCGGCTGAGACGCTCTCCGAGACATCGCGGGGCAAGAGATCGTCCGGGGGAGCGGCCGGTTTCGCCCGAACCCTGCTGAGCGTGGCCGGGAAGGACCTGGTGGGCGAGGTGCGCAGCCGCGAGGCAGTCGGGGGGATGCTCGTCTTCGCCGTGCTCACCCTGTTGATCCTCCACTTCGCACTGGAACACGAAGGGAGCCCAGCGGCAGCCATGGTTGCAGGCATCCTCTGGCTCGCGCTGGCCTTCGCCGGAACCGTGGGCCTCGACCGTTCGATGGCGAGCGAGAGAGACCAGGCTTGCCTCGAGGGCCTGCTGCTGGCGCCGGTGGATCGCAGTGCCATCTTCTTCGGCAAAGCGCTGGCGAACCTGGTGTTCATGCTCCTTGTGGCGGCGATCCTCCTCCCTCTGACGAGCGTGCTGTTCGATGTGTCCCTGCTCGTCCCCGGTCTTCTGGGCGTCGTCGTCTTGGGATCAGTTGGGTACGTCACCGTGGGCACGCTGCTGGCGGCGATGGCGTTCCAGGTGCGGGCGCGGCACACCCTGCTGCCCATCCTGCTCTTCCCCCTGGTGATCCCCGTCCTGCTGGCGGCCATCCGGGCCAGCCTTGGCTTCCTGGAGGGACTGCCGGCAAGTGACATCTGGCCGTGGGTGAATCTGTTGATCGCTTTCGATGTGATCTTCGGGGCGGCGTCATGGATCGCGTTCGACTACGTGGGCGAGTCGTGAAGCCCCAAGAGGAGGGCCGGACTCAGAGGACGGTCGTGGCCGAGCGTATGGGGTGGTCCTGAGGAGGGCTGCTGACGGTGGCTGATCAGGCGCTGCCGGGGTCGAGCGGCGATCGCAGATGTCCGTCCTCGCTGCCGGAAGCGGCTGCTTCGCCCGCGGGACGGAGGGCAGGGCCACGAAGCGAGAAGCAGGTGCACACATGGAGCCGATGCCGAGAGCGCTGAGAGCCCTCAACCTGGTCTCTGCGGCCATGGTCTGTGGGGCGCTGTACCTGGTCTTGGTCTATGCCCCGCGCGAAGCGGTGATGGGCGAGGTGCAGCGCCTGTTCTACTTCCACGTTGCTGCGGGCTGGGTGGGGGCACTGGCTTTCCTGGTGACGGCGGCCGCAGGGGCGGCCTACTTGATGCGGCGAGACCGAAGGTGGGATTTGCTGGCTGCCGCCTCCGTCGAGATCGGTGTGGTGTTCACCGCCATCAACATCGTCAGCGGTTCGATCTGGGCCCGACCGGTGTGGAACACGTGGTGGACGTGGGACCCCCGGCTGGTGACGGCGACCGTGATGGAACTCATCTACCTCGCCTACTTGCTGCTGCGCCAGGGCATCGAGGACCCCGAGCGTCGGGCGCGCCTTGCCGCGCTGTACGGCATCTTCGGTTTCCTCAGCGTGCCGGTGACCTTCCTTTCGATTCGCATGCTGCGAACGATTCATCCGGTGCTCGTAGGCGGTGGGGAGGGGGCGCTAGGCGCGTTCGCCATGGCGCCGCGCATGCTGCACGCACTGCTCTTCAGCCTGGCCACATTCACCGTCCTCTACGCCGCGCTGCTCTGGCACAGGAAACGGCTGGCGGATCTCGAAGACAAGATTGCGCTGAAACGGGCTGCCCCGATGCCGCGTGAAACGTTGGCAGCGGGAAGGGCAGGGATGTTGGCGGGCGCCACACCGGCAGACACGCTGGGCTACATGGTCCTGGGCTACGCCGTGATCCTGGGTGTGATGGCTCTCTACGTGCTTAGCCTGGTGGCGCGCACCCGCGCCCGGATGCGCGAGTTGGAGAGGTTGGAAGAACTCGAGCGGGAGGAGGCGGGAGGGGGAGGTTGAGGTCCGCGTGAGAGTTGAGGCGGGCGGCAGAACGAAACTCAGGATGACATGGGCTGTCATCCTGAGTGCGATCGAGCGGTGCTGAGGGATGCGACCAGCGCGGCCCGAGGCCTCCTACTCGGAGGCGGCGCAGCGGAAGCCCAAGTTGTAGTACCAGTAGAACATCACCGAGCGGTAGCGGATGGCGGACCGCATCCACCAGACCCCATTGCTCCACGGCCCGCCGCGCCAGACGCGTTCGCGCTGCGCCTCCGGGTCCTCGCGGCCGTCCGTGGCGTCGTACGGGTAGTCCCGGACGATGGTGCTGGTCCACTCCCAGACGTTGCCCGCCATGTCCAGGGCGCCGTAGGGGCTGGCACCGAGGGGGAAGCTGCCGACGGGGGCCGTATCGGCGAAGCCATCGTCGAAGGCCGGGTTGGCGTGGGGCAGAGGGCAGTTCACATCACAGAAGTTCGCCCGCTCGCCGGTCAGCGGGTCGTTGCCCCAAGGGTAGCGGCGCTGATCGGTGCCGCGCGCCGCCTTCTCCCACTCGGCCTCGGTGGGGAGCCGCCTGCCTGCCCACTCGCAGTACGTCTTGGCCATCCACCAGTTCACCCAGATGACGGGATAGTCGGCGTATTCGGGACGGTCGTAGTAGTGGGCGCGGGTGTAGGAACCGGGAGACCACGGCGCCCGGCAGACGCCCGCCTCGACGCAGCGCGCGTACTGCCCGTTGGTCACCTCGTACTTGTCGATCCAGAAGCCGTCCAGGTAGACCGTGTGCACCGGGATCTCGGTGTAGGCGCGGCCGTTCTCCAGAGTGCGCCGCGCATCGATGTCGTCCGATCCCATGAGGAACTCACCGGCCGGCACATACACCTGCACCATCTGATCGACCTCGGAGACCCGCGTCGCCCCGGGGGCCGGGACCTCGGGTGTGGGCGACGGCTCGGGCGTGGGGGAGAGGGCGGGCGCGGGCTGCGTGGGGGCTGCGGTCTCGGTGGCGGGCGGCGGCATGGTGTGGGTGGGCGGCACGCTTGTCGCTTGGGTTGGCGAGCCGCCGCAGGCGGAGAGACCCAGGGCCCAGGCCGCGCAGAACACCGCGGCCCAGCGCGCCTGCCCGCTGCCCGGTTCGGGCGCGAGGCGGCGCAATGCCTTCGCGAGAAGATCACGAGCCTGCTGTGAGCGTTCTCCCTGGCTGCCGTTGGCCGATGATAGCGCTGCTCGCATGATGGACATCTCCTGGGTGCTGCGTCGTGTGATTCCGCATCCGTGCCGGAGGATCCGCCTGGTCACGCGGCCGGAGGGCGGAGACGACTGCCGTGCCCGGCTGTTGCACGCTGTCCGTCGATGGCCGGATGGCGCAAGCGGGCCGAAGTATAGCACCAACGGGAGATGTGCGCGAGCGGTGCGAGGCCGGCGGCTCTGCTCACTCTGCCGGATAGCCGAACACGCCGACCACGCCGGGCCCTCCGTGGACTGCCAGGGAGCAGACCAGGTCGCCGGTGAGGATGCCGCGGCAGTTCAAGCGCGCCCGGGCGCGGCGCAGCAGGTCCTCGGCTTCTTCTCTCACTCGCGCGTGAATCACGGCCAGGTTGATCGGCGTGGCAGCGCCGAAGGCCTGCTCCATCAGCTCCAGTAGACGTTCCAGGGCTTTGCTGCGAGTGCGAACGTTCTCCTTGGCCTCGAGCAGCCCATGCTCCAGTGCGATGATCGGTTTGACATTGAGCAGGGAGGCGATGGCGCCCTGCAGTTTCCCCACCCGGCCGCTCATCTGCAGGTACTTCAGCGTCGACGGCGTGAGGAAGAGCCTGGCCTTGCGCCGGATGCTCTCCAAGCGCTGCAGGATCGAGGCCCGGTCGCGGCCGGCCTCGGCGGCGCGGGCCGCCTCGAGGATCATCCAGCCGGTGCCGAGGGAGATGCTCTCCGAATCGAAAATCTCCACATCCGCCTCGGGAACCATCGAGCGCGCCAGGACGGCGGACTGATACGTTCCGCTGTGCTTGCTGGTGAGGGTGATCGTCAGGATGGAGTGCCCGAGGCGGTGCAGCTCGCGGTAGAAGCGCTCGAACCAGGCAGGGGTTGGCTGAGAGGTGGTGGGGATGATGCCCATCTCCTCGATCTTGCGGTAGAAGAGATCGCGATCGATGGTGATCCCCTCTTCGTAGCTCTCGTTGCCGAACTGAATGGTGATCGGGGCGACGCGGATGTCGTGGCGCTCGAGGGCTTCGGGGGCGAGATTGCAGGTGCTGTCGGCGACGATCTTGATCATCATGGCCTCCTTGGCGAAGGGGCAGGCTTGCGGCGGCATCGAAGAGAGCCCGGGGGCGAGAGACGGGCGCAAGCCGATGGCTGCTTAAGTAAACCCGAAACCCCTGCCGGGGATGCGCCGCGGCGGCCGTGCTGAGCCTCTGGCTTGCGGTGGGAAGCGGGCCCGGACCGGCGGCGGGGGAGGCGGGGAGCAGCTTCCTACCTAGAAAAGACGAACGACGCCCCGAGCGGGGCGTCGTTCGCGGACGGACAAGCGCGTTAGGCCTTGACGATGCAGTCCACCGGGCACACCGAGACGCACTGCGGGGAGTCGTAGTGTCCCACGCACTCCACGCAGGTCTCGGCATTGATGACGTAGATCGTGTCTCCCTGCGAGATGGACTGGGTGGGGCATTCCGGCTCACAGGCGCCGCACGAAATGCACTCGTCGGTGATCTTCATGGCCATGGTCTTATCCTCGCTTCGGCGATGGTTTTCCGGACTTCAGGCAGACACTAGCACGCCGCCAGGCCTGGGACAACTGACGAAACGCACATGACAGGGGTCGCGTTGCTCCCTCCGGGGGCGGCTCAGGCGGCCAGCAGCCGGTCGAGAGCGGAGCGGGAGCGTGCCTCGACCTCGGCGTGCAGGCTGGCGCCGTGGGCATCCATCGTGACCACCGCCGGGAAGTCCTTCACTTCGATGACCCACATCGCCTCCGGGACGCCGAACTCCAGCTTGTAGACGCCCAGCACCGCCTTGACCGTTTCCGCGATCAAGGTGGCCGCCCCGCCGATGGCATGCAGGTAGACGCCGGGGACCTCCGCGCACGCGGCCAGCGTCCGGCTGCCCATGCCGCCCTTGCCGATCACGGCCTTAAGGTTGAAGTGGCGCATGACATCGCCCTGGTAGGGCTCTTCGCGAATGCTGGTGGTCGGCCCGGCGGCGACGAAGCGGTACTGGCGCGTGTCCAGCCCAGCCACCACGGGCCCGCAGTGGTAGATAGCACCGCCGGCAAGGAGAGGCCGGATGGCGTCGTAGACCTGCTGGTCGTCGCCCTGCGGCTGGCGCTTTCCCTGGATGAAGGTGTCGACCATCCACTTGTGGACCGCGTCGCGGCCGGTGAGCATCACGCCCGACAGGAGCACCGGATCGCCCACCTTCAGGCTGCGGATGACGTCGTCGCTCAGAGGGATGCTGATGGAGCGCATCGCTGCCTCCCCTCACTCGTATGACACCTGCTCGCCGCGCACGGTCATGCGGCGGCGGCGGTGTGCCCAGCACATGTAGGACACGGTGACGAAGTAACTGGCCGGCAGGCGATGCAGGCTGGTGGCCTTCACGCCGAGGACGGTGGTCTCGCCGCCGAAACCCATCGGCCCGATGCCGAGCTGGTTCGCCTCCTGCGTCAGGCGTTCCTCCAGGGCGGCCAGCGCCGGCTCGGGGTTGCGGTCGGCGAGGGGCCGGAACAGGGCCTCCTTGGAGGCGTAGTAGGCCGAGCCGCGGTCGCCGCCGATGGCAACGCCGAGGATCCCCGGGGAGCACCCTTGGCCCTGGGCGCGGTGGACGGCGTCGAGGACCGCACGGCGCACCCCCTCGAGGTCACGGCCGGCGCCGAGAGTGCTGTCGGGCAGCGAGTACTGCGCTCCGACGTTCTCGCATCCGCCTCCCTTGAGCATCAGGTCGATCGTGAGCTCATCGCCCTCGACCTCCTCGAAGAGGATGGTGGGGAAGGCATCATCGCCCAGGTTGTTGCCGCTGTTCTTCTCGCTGAGAGAGTTGACGGCATTCGGCCGAAGGTACGCCCGCGCCGTCGCCTCGGCGACGGCCCGCCGGATCTGCTCGCGCAGCAGGCGTGTGCTCCAACCCGCCGGGTGGCGGACGTGGAAGATCGGTGTGCCTGTGTCCTGGCAGATGGGTGCCGACTTCTGCCGCGCCAGGGCGATGTCCTCGAGGATGGTGTCGAGCGCGCCGCGCGCAGCCGAGCCGGGGGCCTCTCGGTCGCGGGCGTCGCGCAGCGCCTGCTCAACATCGGGTGAGAGGTCGGTGGACGTGCGGCGGATCAGCTCGATCAGGGAATCCGTCAGATCGCGCATGCGGCCTCCTCGTTCGTCGGTCCGCCGGTATCTTCCGCCGAATCCGTTCGCAGGGGGAGTGACCATCGGCCCGTCCTCGGCAGCCGGGCGTCACGGGGTTCGTGGTACACTGCCGGAACGGTGGACCCGAAGTCGATTGCCACGCTGGAACTGCCCAAGATCCTCGAGCGGCTCGCCAGCTTTGCGGCCTTCTCGGCCTCGGCCGAAGCGGCGCGCCGTCTGACGCCGACGGCCGACCTGGACGAGGCGAAGCGGCGCCAGGCGGAAACGACCGAGGCCCGCCGGCTCCTCGCCACGCACCCAGGCCTGACCATCGGCAGCGCCCATGACGTCCGCCCGCTGGCCTCGCGCGCGGCCCGGGATGCGGTCCTCGAACCGCGCGAACTGCTGGACGTCCGGGCGACCCTGATCGCCGCCCGGACGCTGCGGCGCCTCCTGGAGAAGGTGGCAGACATCTACCCACTGCTCTGGAAAATCGGACAGACGATGCAGCCCTGCCCGGGCTTGGTGGATGCTATCTCGCGCACGGTGGACGAAAGCGGTGAGGTGCTGGATACGGCTTCCGAGGCGCTGGCGCGCATCCGTCGGGACCTGCGGCAGACGCGCGAGCGCCTGACGTCTAGGCTGCAGAAGTTGATCTCAGATCCGGCGGTCGTGCCTCTGCTCCAGGAGCCCATCATCACGCAGCGGGAAGGTCGGTTCGTCGTCCCGCTGCGCGCCGAGTTCAAGGGCCGACTGAAAGCGATCGTCCACGACCAGTCCTCCTCGGGCGCCACTCTGTTCGTGGAGCCGCTGGTCGTGGTGGATTTGAACAATCGGGTGCGGGAGCTGGAACTGGCCGAGCGCGAGGAGGTGCGGCGCGTCCTGGCGGAGGTGTCGCGCCGTGTTGGGGAGCAGGCGCAGGCGATCAATGAGAGTGTGGAGGCCATCGCCAGGCTGGACCTTGCCCTGGCCAAGGCCAAGTACGCCGAGGCCCTGCGCGCCAACGAACCGATCCTGCGCCCGTTCGAGGCCGGGCAGCCCGGCCGCCCGGGGGCAAGCGTGCGCCTGCAGAAGGCACGTCATCCGCTGCTGGAGCCGGAGGGGGTGGTCCCCATCGATGTCGTGCTGGACGGCGACACGCACGCGCTGGTCATCACCGGTCCCAACACGGGCGGAAAGACGGTGACGCTGAAGACCGTTGGCCTGCTGGTGCTGATGGCGCAGTGTGGGCTGCACATCCCAGCGGCCTCGGGCTCGGAACTCTCGGTCTTCGATGCTGTGTACGCCGACATCGGAGACGAGCAATCGATCGAGCAGTCGCTTTCGACGTTCTCTTCGCACATCACCAACATCATCCGCATCCTGGGGCTGGCGACGCCGCGTTCGCTGGTGCTGCTGGATGAACTGGGCGCCGGCACCGACCCGCAGGAGGGGTCGGCGCTGGCGCGGGCGATCCTGCAGGCCCTGCTCGCCCGGCCGGTGACGCTGCTGGTGGCGACGCACTACCCGGAGCTCAAGGCCTTTGCGCACGTCACGCCGGGGGTGCGTAACGCCAGTGTGGAGTTCGACCTGGAGACGCTGCGCCCCACCTACCACCTGGCCATTGGCCTGCCGGGTCGCTCGAACGCGCTGGCCATTGCCGAGAGGCTGGGGCTGCCCGCGGTGATCGTCGAGGCGGCGCGATCGCTCCTTTCGGTGGAAGATCGGACGGCGGAGAGCCTGCTGGACGAGATTCACCGTCAGCGGGAGGCGGCGCGCCAGGCGCTGCAGGAGGCCGAAGCGGCGCGCGAGGCGGCTCAAGCCTTGGGAGCGGAGTTGAGGCAGCGGCTGGAGGGAATCGAGCGTGAGCGGCGCGAGGTGCTGCAAGCGGCGCAGGAGCAGGCAGCGGAGGACGTCGAGGCGGTGAAGGCAGAAGTGCAGTCGCTGCGCCGGCGGCTGGCCTCGGCGGCAAAGCCCCTCGACGAGGTGCGCCAGATCGAGGCGGAGGTCGCGGCCCTTGAGGAGGGGCTGAGGGCGAGGCGCCCCGCAGGGTCGGAGGGCGGAGGCGAATCCTTCCAGTTGGGGGACCGCGTGCGGCTGGCGCGGCTGGCTGGCGAGGGCGTGATCACCGCGCTCGAGGGGGAAGCGGCCGAGGTGCAGGTGGGGCGGGTTCGGGTTCGAGCGCGCCTGGAGGAACTGATGCGGCCGGCCGGAGACGGCGTTCGGTCGAAAGGGCGTCGCCGTCTGGAGGGAACGGCCGAGCCCCTGGCGTCTGCGCCCGCGCCGCCCCTGGAGATCGACCTGCGCGGCCGACTGGTCGACGAAGCGCTGGAGGAGCTGGAGCGGCGTCTGGACGCGGCCTACCTGGCCGGCGCGCCCTTCCTGAGAATCATCCACGGCAAAGGGACCGGGCGCTTGCGCGAGGCGGTCCGCCGGGCGCTCCGACAGAGCCCGTATGTGCGTTCGTTCGAATCTGGGACCGAGGGCGAAGGCGGAGAAGGGGTCACCTTCGTGCGGCTGGAGACAGGATGACCGACAGGGCGAGAACGAACGGAACGACCGCAGGTCGCATGTCCCGCCGGGCCTTTCTGCAGGGTCTCGGCCTTGCCGGTGTGGCTGCGGTGGCCTGCCGCGTGGGGACCCTCGAGCCGGCCGCCCCGCCGCTCGCGCCATCGCCCACGGGCGAGGCGATGCCGACGGCCGTCCAGCCGACCGCCACCACAAGCCCCCCGCCAACGCCTGCCTCGCTTGTCGGGCGCGTCGCGCTGGTGAAGACCGATGACCGGGCGAGTGGGGTCCGCCGGGCGCTGGACCTGCTTGGGGTGCGCCCGACGCAAGGCAAGCGCGTGTTCCTCAAGCCGAACTACAACACGGCCGACCCGGCGCCGGCCTCGACGCATCCCGACGTGTTGCGGGCGCTGGCGCAGTGGCTGCTGGATGACGGCGCGGAGGCGGTGACCCTGGGCGACCGTTCTGGCATGGGGGAGACGCGGGCGGTGATGGAGAAGGCGGGTGCGTTCGAAGTGGCGCGCGACCTCGGGCTGGAGGCCGTGGTCTTCGATGAACTCGGGCCGGATGGGTGGGTGCATCAGCAGGTGAGCGGGAGTCACTGGTCCCGCGGGTTTGCTCTTGCCAGGCCGGTGATCGAGGCCGAGGCCGTGGTCCTGGCGTGCTGTCTGAAGACCCATCGCTTCGGCGGCCACTTCACACTCTCGCTGAAGAACGCCGTGGGCATGGTCCCCAGGGTGATTCCCGGTGAGGGGTACAACTACATGACGGAGCTGCACAACTCCGTCCACCAGCGGCAGATGATCGCCGAGGTCAACGCCGCGTACACTCCGGCGCTCGTCGTGCTGGACGGGGTGGAGGCGTTCACGTCGGGGGGGCCGGAGGCGGGGAGGCGGGTGCGGGCGCAGGTCGTGCTGGCGGGTGCTGATCGTGTGGCGATTGACGCCGTCGGGGTAGCGGTGCTGCGGTCCTTTGGAACGACACGCGAGGTCGCGGCCGGGCCGATCTTCGGTCAAGAGCAGATTGCGCGTGCGGTCGAACTCGGGCTGGGGGTCTCGGGGCCGGACGGCATCGAGTTCGTCACCGATGACGCCGAGAGTGCGGCCTACGCCGCCGCGCTGCAGGGCATTCTCCTCGAGGGCTAGGCGGCATCGAGCGCTGTCTGCTTCGGCGTGATGGAGGGCTCGGGATGCAGGCGAGCCCTTTTCCTTTGGTGGCTCGGCAGGCGGCCGCCAAGGGAAACTGAGGTAGGCGATCCGGGCGCCGCTGCGCCAGCACATCCACAGCTCGGCGGACTGCGGGCCGTTCCACTAGTACCTAAGTCCTGTCGGCCTAGGCCCGGATCCGGTCTATAATGTCTGCTGGTCTGACCGGCATACCAGAGGTCAGTTTGCAGATCCAGCCGATCGCCTACCGCACCCTCGCTCAGACCGTCGCCGGGCAGGTCGCCGCCTGGATTGTCGCAGGCAGCCTGAAGGCGGGCGATCAGCTGCCTCCCGAGCGCGAGTTGATGCAGCGTCTTCGGGTCAGCCGGGCCACGCTGCGCGAGGCGCTCAAGGCTCTGGCCGAAACGGACCTGATCGAGGCACGCAAGGGCGTGGGCTGGTTCGTGCGCGCTCTGGACGCCGACAACATCGCCCAGGCACACGAACTGGCCGCGGCGCTGCGGCAGCCACTCTCCCCCCAACCCACCCCGGCCGCCGCCGACACCCACACCGGCCCCCGTCCGCTCAAGATCACTGCCAGCAAACCCCTGCGCATCCCCAACCTGCAAACCGACCGCCTCGGGACCTTCGACTTCATCTCATGGTGGGAGCGGGAGCGGGTTCAGGCCGCCAACGTGCTGGTGGTCGGCGCCGGCGCGTTGGGGAACGAGGTCCTCAAGAACCTGGCGCTGATGGGCGTGGGCCACGTCTTCCTGGTCGACTTCGACACCGTCGAGGCGGCCAACCTCAGCCGCTCGGTCCTCTTTCGCCAAGAGGACACGGGGTGCAGCAAGGCGGAGGTGGCCGCGGCCCGCGCCAAGGCCCTCAACCCATCCCTGCACGTTCAGTTCCTTCATGGCGACGTCACCACTCAGCTCGGCCTGGGGATCGTGCGCCGGATGGACTTGGTGATCGGCTGCCTCGACAATCGTGAGGCGCGCCTGGCGCTCAACCGCTTCTGCTACTGGATGAACAAGCCGTGGGTCGATGGCGCCATCCAGGAGCTGCTCGGCCTGGTGCGCACCTTCATCCCCGGTGAGGGTGCCTGCTTCGAGTGCACCCTCACTGAACAGGCCCGCCGCGACCTCTCCCTGCGCTACTCCTGCCCCCTGCTGGCGCGCCAGAACGTCCTGCTTGGCAAGGTGCCCACCACCCCCACCATCGCCTCCATCATCGGTGCGATGCAGGCGCAGGAGGCCCTCAAGATCCTGCATCGGCTGCCAGTCCAGGCCGGGAAGGTCATCCACTACAACGGCATGACCAACGAGATGCACATCAGCGCCTACCGCGCCCGCGACGACTGTGAGAGCCACTGGACCTACGGCGAGGTGACAGAGCTTCAGGCGCGCGCGGAGAAGACGACGCTCGAGGATCTGCTGCGCATCGCGCGCGCCGAGCTGGGTCCGGAGGCGGTGATCGAGCTGGATCAAGAACTGGTGTTGTCGCTGGACTGCCTTCACTGCCGCACCACCGAGCCCGTGCTGCGCCCGCTCGCGCAGGTCACGTTCGAAGCCGGGCACTGTCCGGCCTGCGGCACCCTGCGTCAGGTGAACATGACGCATCTGATTCGGGGAGATGAGCCCTTCCTGGGGCGAACGCTGGCCAGCGTGGGCGTGCCGCCGCTGCATATCCTGCGCGCCTTCAACGGCCGGGAGTACCGCTTCTACGAGTTGACCGGGGACCTGGCGGAGGCGCTGCATTTCCGCCATTTCGAAGGACCGTCGGCGGTGCCGGAGGTCCAGGCGCAGCCGCGCATCCGACTGCGAGGCGAGGCCGCGGCTGAGGTCGACGGCAGCGGCGGGCGCCACCGGATCGTGCTGCGCGACTAGGGGGCCCGTGCCGGCGGATGGATGCCGTGACAATGCCTCTCGCCTCCCGAGCGACTCTTCCACCCGGTCGTCTGCTGCGGCGGCTGGTGTTGGTCTTCGGCGTGGTGCTGGCGGCCAGCATGGGCTTTGCCGCGCTGTACCTGGTCGGCCCCGGCCTGCAGCCGGAGGTGCTGGCCCTCCTCGCTCCCACGGGGGTCGGCCTGGCGGGAGGCTTTGCGGCGCGCTGGGCGCTGCCGCCGCGGCGCGGCCTGCGCTTGGCGACCGCCATGGCGGCCGCGGCGCTGGCGATGGTATTCCTGGGCTGGCTGACGTGGGGCATGGCCGGCCTGGCGCTGATCCATTTCGCCTCCTCGCTTCCCGATTGGCGAGGCCTGGCGCATCTGGTCCTGGCGTGTGGGGCGAGCTGGCTGGCGCTGACGGCCTGGACTCGCCCTTCGTCCGAGCCTGCCGCGGCGAGCGGTCCGATCGGCTCGCAGGCGCGGCCGCTCAGTCTGATGCGCCTGACGCGTGGCCTGCCTGCGCTGCGGATTCCTGGGCCTCTCCTGCGCCGCCGCGCTGGCGCGCGCCGCGCCCGCCGGAAGATGGCCATCCGCTTGACCGGGCGCGTTGAGGATCGCTGTCCCTACTGCCTCGAGATCGTCCTGCGGCGGGACCCGCGGGGCGTGGTCACCTGCCCCGTCTGTCACACTCGCCACCACGCCGACTGCTGGGCTGTCACCGGCGAGTGCCAGGTGCCGCATCATCACCGCTGAGCGGAGGAACGTGGCCATGGCCGATCTCAACCTGACGGTCGTCCTGCCCAACGGCGGGGCGCGCACAGCCGACATCCCCGACGACGTGCCAGTGCGCGAGTTGGTGGCGGAACTGGTGTCGCTGCTCAAACTGCCCACCCTCGGACCCGATGGGCGTCCGATGGGCTATCGCCTCGACAGCAAGGCCCTGGGACGCGAGCTGGGCGAGGACGAGACGCTGGCCTCGGCCGGGGTTCCCAACGCCGACCGTCTGATCCTGACGGCGGACATCACCGCCGGGGCCCAGCCGCTGATGCAGAGCCCGCGCATGCGCCGCCTGCTGGGCGACTACGAGCGCATGCTGGAGTTGGCGGCGCGCAGTGACCTGATCCGCTTCGAGGCGCTGCCGGTTCATCCCGGGATGCCCCCCGAGCGCTACATCGTCACCTATGGCTGCCTGGGAATCACCGGCCTCGACCGCAGGGGCAGGCCCAAGCTGTCGGACCACCATCAAGTGGAGATCTACCTTCACAATCAGTATCCGCAGCGCTGGCCCGGACTGAAGTGGCTGACCCCGATTTGGCATCCGAACATCCACCACGTCAACCGCACCGTGTGCATCGACGCCGCCTGGTGGACGGCCAGCCGCTCGCTCGACCGCTTGGTGGTGATGCTCGGGGAAATGGTCCAATACAAGAACTTCCACGACGACCCGACCCAACCCCCGTTCCCGTGGGACGCAGAGGCGGCGCGCTGGTGCCGGGAGTACCGTCAGCGCCACCCCGACGCCTTCCCCGTGGACAGGCGCGAACTGCTGCGCCCAGAGCGAGTCAAGATCGAGCCGGAACGGCAGGCGGATCGACCGCGCATCCGGCTGAAATGATCGTCCGTTGGTCGTCTGATGTTCGGCAGCGAAGGAGGCAGAGATGGCGGATATCCCTGTGACGGTGGTTCTGCCGGCAGGCGGGACGCGCACGGCAGAGGTGCCCAACGACGTGCCGGTGAAGGACCTGATTCCGGAGCTGACGACCTCGCTGCAGCTCCCCACGGTGGGACCCGACGGCAGGCCGATGGGCTACCGGCTGGACAGCAAAGCCCTGGGGCGTGAGCTCCAGGAAGAGGAGACGTTGGCCTCGGCGGGCGTGCCGGAGGGCGACCGCCTCGTGGTGACGGCCGACGTCACGGCGGGCTGAGGCGGCGCGAGACGTTGGACGAGATCGAACGGGTCGCCCCAGAGGCTCGAATCCGCTTCGGGGAGCGGTGGCCCCGAGCACCGCAGCCCTCGCACATGCCCTTGGCGCGGGCTCGTCTCTGGCGCGCGCCCTTTGAGGACGGCTGCCGTCCGGCGGTGCTGCTGTTCGTCACGGCCAAGGCGTACCTGCGCCTCTCTGCGCACGCCGGGTCGGATCTGGAGAACGAGGTCGGGGGCGCGCTGGTGGGGACCTGGCGCGTCGACCGGCGGAGCGGTGTGCCCTTCGTCGTCGTCGAGGGCGTCCTGCGCGCCCCTCACACTCGGCACGGCCGTGCCCACCTCACCTTCACACAAGACAGCCAGGTCGCGCTGCACGAGGCCCTGGAGACGCACTATCCGGGCAAGACGTTTGTCGGCTGGTATCACACCCATCCTCGGATGGGCGTGTTCCTCTCGGGATATGACCTCTGGCTCCACGAGCACTTCTTCCCCGAGCCGTGGCAGGTGGCGCTGGTGATGGATCCCTGGGCGGTCGAAGGCGGTTTCTTCGTGCGGCAGCAGGACGGCTGGCTGGATCCGCGGCGGTACTTCGGCTTTCTCGAGCTTCCCAGGCGGAGAGGCGGAAGCGTGGTCCACTGGCGCAACATGGTGCAGGCGCCGGTCGAGGGAGGGTAGAGTGATGAGTCGAGCAATGCGAGCCTACTCTTTCGCCGTCCTGGGGGCGATCGGCGGCCTGATCGGTTGGCAGGTGAGCAACTTGCTGGGCCTCTCGCTGCTGGGGAGCCTGTGGCTGAGCGAGGTTGTCGTGGGGGGAATTCTCGGGATGTGCATTGGGATGTCCCTGGGAGCGAGCGAAGCCCTGCTGACGCGAGAGGCGCGGCGAGCGGCGCGGTCGGCGGCGGTGGGAGGGGCGCTTGGACTTGGGGCAGGTGCGCTGGGCCTGCCGTTGAGCGAGGGCCTGTTCCTCGTGGTGGGCGCAGGCAGTGCTGGCCGGGCGCTCGGTTGGGCGCTGTTCGGGCTGGTCATCGGTCTTGCCGAGGGCCAGACAGGTGGGTGCCAGTGGTGGAAGGGCGCGCTTGGCGGACTGTTGGGAGGTGCCCTCGGCGGCAGCCTGCTGGAGGCCGCCCGCCTGCGCGCAGCCGATCCCCTCCTCGGCAAGGGTTTGGGTCTGGTGCTGCTCGGCGCGAGTGTGGGTGCGGGGATCGCCTTGATCGTCGTCCTGCTGTCGCGCGCCTGGCTGGAGGTCGTCCGTGGGAAACTCAAGGGGAGCGAGTTCATCCTCGACAAGTTCCTGCGGCCGCAGGGGCCAGCCGCCATCCTGGGCAGCGACGCGCTGAAGGCGGACATCGTCGTTCCGGACCCCGACGTGGCGCCGCAGCATGCGCTGCTGCGCGGCATGGGCACGCACTTCGAGGTGAAGGATCTGAGCCGCCAGGGGACGTTCATCGACGGACGGCGCATCGAGCGGGCGCGGCTCTCGAATCGGCAGCGCATCCGGGTGGGGAACACCGAGCTGGTCTATCACGAGCGGAGGTGAGCGATGGCGCAGAGGCGGCGAGTCGTCTGCGGCCTGGTGGTATGCGCGCTGCTGATCCCGGTGGTGTGGCCGGCCGTCGCGGCCGCGGCCCAGGGTGAACCGGCTCTGACGGCCAGGATCACGCAGGTGGACGTCTCGCGCTTTCCTCAGGTCACGGTGTATGTGTCGGTGACGGATGCTGGCGGCGAGCCGGTGGCGATCGACCCGAGCCGCCTCTCTCTCTATGAGGACGGCGAACGGGTTGTGCCGGAGGACGTGCGCGGCGTGGGGGAAGGTGAGCCGCTCAGCACGCTGCTGGTGATCGATGTCTCAGGCAGCATGAACACCGCTGGCAAGCTGGAGGCAGCCAAGGCCGCCGCCCGGGCCTATCTGGCGCAGATGGGGGCGCAGGATCGGGCAGGTGTGATCGCCTTCAACACGGAGGTCATGGTCGTCCAGTCCCTCACTGCCGACCGGGCTGCGCTGCTGGCCGCCGTGGACAGCCTGACGGCGGCGCACGACACGGCGCTGTACGATGCTGTGGCCGAGGCGGTGTCGCTGCTGGACGCGGTGCAGGGGCGCAAGGCGATCCTGGTGCTGAGCGACGGCATGGACAACCGCAGCCGCCTTGGGCTGCAGCAGGCGCTGGCGGGCATCGGCCCGGGAGGCCTGTCGATCTCGACCATCGGGTTGGGCGACCGCTCCCGGGCGGGCGATGAGTGGGCCGGGATTGACGAGTCGGCGCTGCGCGCCATGGCGAGCCAGGCAGGCGGGAGCTACAGTTTCGCGGCCGACGCCGATGGGCTGCGCCGACTCTACGAGCGGCTGGGCCGGGCTTTGCACAGCGAGTATGCCATTCGCTACACCTCACCGGCGGCGCTGCGCGACGGGGTGAGCCGCTCGCTGACCGTGGCCCTGTCCGACGCCGCGGCCCCGGTGCAGAGCGCGGCCCGCTACAACCCGGGCGGATTGGTGCCCGAGGTGGCGCAGCCCGCCCCATGGCCGGTCTTCGCAGGCGCGCTGGCCTGCCTGCTGGCCCTTCTCCTTCTGCCTCGCTGGCTGGCCGCGGCGTGGCCGCTCCTGCGGCGGAGGGCGGTCGGCGGAGGAGATGGGGAGAGCGAAGGCCGCGTGCGCCTCCACGACCCGCCGAAGCCGAGGATTCGTCTGCGCTGAGCGACAGCGGGGCAGCTTTGCCCCGCTGTCCCTGTTTGGCTTCTCGGCCGTTAACCCTATGCATGACGCAGCCCTCTCCGCAGGACCTCGCGATGCCGAAGCGCCAGCCCCGAGGTGAGCCGCCCCTCGCCGAGACCGATGGCCGCGTGCGCGCCGCCCTTCGCGGCGACGCCGAGGCCTTTGCCTGGCTCTACCAGCGCTATGTGGGCCGGGTGTATCGCTACCTGCACGGCCAGGTTCAGGACGAGGCCGAGGCGGAAGACCTTACGTCGCAGACCTTCTTGACCGCCCTGGAGTCGCTGCCTCGCTACCGCCACCGCGGGCGCTTCGCCTCCTGGCTGTTCGCTATCGCTCACAACAAGGCCATCGACCACCTGCGGCAGCGTCGGCCTCACGTGGACCTGGACGCCGTCTCCGCCGTTTCGCCGGATCCCGATCCAAGCAGCCGGCTGATGGATGCCCAGCAGGAAGATGCGCTGCACCGGGCGATTCGAGGCCTGCCGCATGCCGAGCAGGAACTGCTCCGCCTGCGCTACGTGGCGGACCTCTCCTTCGGCGAGATGGCGGAGGTGCTTGGCAAGCGCGAGGCAGCCGTGAAGAAGGCCTTGTACCGGCTCCTGGCCCGGCTGCAGGCGCGCATGGAGAACGACCATGGGTGAGCCCGTGCCCTCTCCGGAACTGGAAGAGCACATCCGGCAAGTCCTCGGCGGCGGTCCGCCGCGGCCGGAGTTCGTCCGGGCCCTTGAGCGGGACCTGCGGGCGCGCGCCGCGGCACTCGCGGCGCGTCCGACGCGAGGCGGCCGCCGCCTGGCCTGGCGCTGGGCTCTGGCCCTGGTGATCTTGATCGCGCTCGGCGTGCTGGCCATTGGCCCGGCGAACTTGGCGGCAGCGATGCAGCGGCTGCTGGGCTACATCCCGGGCGTGGGCCTGGTGGACGAGTCGACCGGGCTGCGCGTGCTCGAGGCACCGGTCCGCCTCGAGCGAGACGGGATCACCCTCACCGTCGAGCAAGCCGTGGCCGACGGCGAACGCACGATCGTTGTCTTCAAGGTCGACGGGATTCCTCCGCAGGCCCGGCCTCGCGCCGAGGACGCTCCGGCCTGCCATCAGAATCCGCAGTTGGTCCTGCCCGATGGTGAAGGGATGGCCATCCGCAGCGCAAGCGGGGGCGGAGACGGACGCGGGGGTGAGGCGATCTGGCGCGGCGACATGGTCAGCGGAGGCGGCCAGGGGTGGGGCTCGGGCTATTCGTGGCGCATGGTCTTTGCTGCGCTCCCGCCCGATGTCGACCGGGTGACTCTGCACGTCCCCTGTCTGTTCGAAACCGCGCCCGGGATGGCGCCCGAGGATTGGCGGCTGGACCTCCGCTTGATCCCCGCCCCTGCGGACCAGACCATCGTCCCCGTGCTGCAGGTCCGGCCTTCCGCAGTTCCCACCGCGGGCGGGATGGAGGCCGAGGCGTCGGGCATGGTGCTGGAACAAGTCATCGAGCTCGACGATCGATACATTCTCATCGGCGCTTTCCATCAGGGCAGTGCCATCGCGGAAGGCACTGTGCTCGGGCTGCCGCCGACGGTCGAGATCACGGTGGCCGACGGTGAGCCCTGGCCGTGGGAGTTTGCCCAGGATATCGACCTGCCGGCGCGTGAGCCGGGCACAATCCCCTGGGCGTACGAGATCCCGAAGGGCTTCACCACGCCGATCACCGTGCGCATCCCCGCTGTCGATGTCGAGATCCCCGTGGAGGCGTACCTCCAGCTCGCTGCGTCGCCCGGTCTTGGGATTGGCGAGCGGACGCCGTTGGACGAGAGGCTGAACCTGGGCGGACATGAGGTGCGCCTGGTGGGGCTGCTGCGCGCGGAGCGAGGCTATGAGCTGGAGTTCGAGTCCGATGCATCGGTGTCCGGCATCACGGCGGTGGCGGTCGATCCGGTAGCGGGCGGGGGGTGGGGAGGAGGGACGGGAGGTGCGTTCGTCGTCGGGTTCGATTACGGGTCGACGGTTCCCAGTGGGCTTCTGCGCTTCCGGATAACAGGTCTGACCGTTTCCGTGCCGGGGCCCTGGAGCGTGTCGTGGTCGCCGCCAGCAGGAGCACCATCCGTTCCTGCGCCTGCCCCGCCCACCCCCTGCTTGACGCTCGACCGCTGGCGGCAGATCACGGCGCAGGCGCCGGGCCAAAGCCCTGGGCTGTGGGGGAAGGTCATCGCCGAAGAGGGAAACATGGTCTTCGTGGTGGACTTGCGGACGGGAGAACGCCGGGATATCGGAGCGGGCAATTGGCCGGACCTGTCCTCCGACGGCCGCCTGGCCGCGTACAGCGGTACAGGCGACGGCCTGCATGTCGTCGACCTGGCGACGGGTGAGGCGTGGATTGTGCCTGGGACGACCGCCAACGATTACGGGCCGCGCTGGTCACCTGACGGTGCGTGGCTCGCCTTCCGCCGCATCGACGATCTGAACCTGTACCGCGTGCGGCCTGATGGGTCTGGGCTGCAGCGTCTGACCGAGGGCCCAGAGTATGAGCTGCTGATCGATTGGACGAGCGACGGCGCGGGTCTGTACTACGGGTTCCCGAGCGCGGGCGGCGTGTCCCTTCGACTTCTGGATCTGGCGGCGGGAACGGCGCGGTCCCTCTTCGACATCGATGCGAAGGACGCTTGGGCCGCGGTGTCGCCGGACGGGCAGAGGATCGCCTACGTGGCACGCGTGCCGGGCGGGATCGATTACGGGTTGTATCTGGCGCGTCTGGACGGCACGGCGCGGCGTGTGCTCGTGCACCTCGATCATTGGGGCGTCATGCACCCGGCCTGGTCGTCCGATGGGCGATGGCTGATGGTGACGGTGGTCAACACCGATGCCATGCAGGCCGAGACCGCTCCGGCACTGCTCCGCGTGGATACGTGTGAAGTGATCCCTGGGGCCGATCTCGGCGGGTCTGTGTGGGACTGGGTGCCGTAGGCGGCTAAGCAGCGCTCGCTCAGAAGAGCCCGCGCGGGGCCGGCGGGAAGGCCAGAAACATCAGGGGAACGCCGACGAGAGCGCCGACCACGGTGACCGGGGCTGGTGACCGGGCGACCATCAGGGCCAAACCAAGGGCGGCCGCCACAAGGCGCCCAGTCAGCCCGACGACCCAGGCAGTCAACTGCCGGACTGCCCAGAAGGGCCGTAGAAACCAGGGGACGGCTCGCTTCTCTTGGGCCATGTCCTCCTCCGGACACGGGAGGTGGAGGCTTGTATCACGGTCTTCCCCCTCTGCTGCAAACATCGCCCGGCGCGAGGCACATCGCGGAAACGAGGGCTGCGGGGGTCTTTGCTCTTGCCAATGCAGGGAACGGGTGTATGCTGAGTCATGAGTGGTGGGTGAACAACCGTCTGGGCAGCAGGACGGAGGCAAGGCTTGGCCTTTGGCGCGGTGACGTCTGAGTGCCCCTGCCAGCAAGTGATTCTTCCCCAGGTTCTCTCATCCGTTTATCTATGCACCTGACATGGACAGTGCCGCCCGGTCATCGAGGCGGTGCGGCGCCTGCCGTGGCCAAGCACGTCGTGGGGGAACCCCGGGTGGGATTGCAGCTTAGCGGGGTAGGTGCGCCTTTGGTGTCACAGTGTGAGTGGATTGCCCGTTCCTGGATCGGGTTGGGTGCGCCCCGCCCTCACTCAGGGAGGCTCTCGGCATCCTGAAGCCCGCCGGAGATGCTGGCGGGCAGGGGGACGACAAGGTCATGGCTGGCCTGTTTGCCAGACGCCAGGGGTCTGGAGGCCTTCGCCGAAATCCACGTCGATTCCCGTCCTCCAACTCCATTCCAGGTAGATTTCGCTTCTCCCGCCTGGGGACGCCGGTTGTCCGCTGTCGGTTGCTCTCAGCGGGTTTTGCCGCGTCTTGCGGCTGAGGGAAGGGACGCCAAGAAGGCAGGTGGGCTGATGAAACCAAGGTTGTTTGGACTTTGGCGGAGCGGATTCGTGCTCGCTGTGGCTGCGCTGCTTCTGGTAGGTTGTGGCGCAGAAGAACGCGCGGGCCCTCGCGCCTGGATCGACACCCCGCGCGAAGGCAGCGAGGTCGCTCTGGGGGAGCCGGTTGAGGTTCGCTCGCACGTCTACGCGCCCGATGGCGTGGCGGAGGTGGAGCTTCTCGTCGATGGCCAGCCGTATCGGCGCGAGCCGCCGGGTATCCCCGGTGCCACCTTCAGCGGGCTTTCGCAAACCTGGGTGCCCGACACACCGGGCGATCATGTCCTTCACATCGTGGCCTATGGCAGCGGAGGGCAGGCCAGTGCGCCGGCCATGGTCCGAGTGCGGGTGCTCGAGGCGGTGCAGATAGCCGGCATTACCGTCACACCCAGCATCACGCCGACGCTCCCGACGGTCACCCTGACGCCCACGTCCACATCGAGGCCTGCGCTCCAGGTGAACGTTTGGGTCGACCGCCCCGATCTGCAGCCGGGCGAGTGCACGACGCTTCATTGGGAGATTGAGGGAGCGATTGGGGTCCTGCTGGACGGGCAGGGGGTGGCGGACCACGGGGCGAGGCAAGTCTGCCCGGGGGCCACGACCCTGTACCGTTTCCAGGCACAGGGGCCTGAGAGAACGGAAGAGCGCACCCTGATGGTGACGGTGAGCGCGCCGCCGGAGATGTCGCCGCCAACGATTTCGAACGTCGCCCCTTCGGTTGACAGGATCACCAAGCCGAATTGTCAGCCGAACGTCGTCACCATCTCGGCGAGCGTCAGCGACGCCTCCGGCGTGTCCCGAGTGGAGCTGATGTATCGCGTGGTGGAGGGGACGCGTGTGGGGCAGTGGCGGACGTTGGCCATGGCTCCTGCCGGCGGCCAGCGGTATCAGGTCACCCTTGGCTGGGAGCAGCTGCGCCTGAGCCTGGATCCGCCGGTACTGAACCAGGCCACGATTGAGTACTACATCCGTGCCGCGGACACAGACGGCCACCAGACACAAAGCGGCACGTTCTCGATCCGGCTCGACACCTGCCTGATCTGAGAGGGCGCGAAGCACAGAGGAGGGAGCTGCCATGAGAAGGCGCGTGGTCCTCTTCACTGGGGTGGGCATCCTCGCTGTCTTCCTGCTGGTGGGAATCATCCTCTCCTTGAGAACACTGATAGCGGAGAAGGCGGCGGTGGGTCCTTCGGTGACGATTCGCTCGCCGACTGACGGGCAGCAAGTACCGGTCGGCCGCGTGATCGGCGTCCACTCGACTTCGCGTGACGAAGAGAACCAGGTGACGCGCGTTGAACTCTGGGTCGATGGCGAGTTGATCGAGACGGACGTTCACGAGCAGGGCGCGGAGCTGTTCAGCGTGGGCCAGGGGTGGCAGCCGCTGATCACGGGGACGCATGTGATCGTGGTGCGGGCCGTCAATGGGGCAGGGATCGAAGGCCGGGCGAGCGTACGGGTCGAAGTGGTGGAGGCGCCCGAAGAGGCGGAAGAGATGCTCGCATTGCCCGGTCCTGGGGAACTGCCGTCGGCACAAGACTTCATCGACAGCCAGACGCTGCCGCCAGGAGGGGTGGGAGTTCCGCCGCCGGGAGGGCTGCCGAGCGACAGCGCCGCCGCGGAGGAGGGCGCGGCCCCCGTCGGCTTCTTGACCCCGCGACCATGGGCAGTGAACATCGACCTTGGAGGTCTGGCCGAGGCTGCGGAGCCAGACCCGGTCGATTTACTGGCGTGGATCCCGATTAACGTGGTTGGCTCCCTGATCCCCTCGATGGGGGCACCGGAGGCGGTCGAGTTCGAAGCGTTGACTTTCTCGGTAGGCGGGGACTACGAGGAGGTCTATTGCTACGCTGCCCTTGTCGATGAGCCGGTGGAACGGATCCCTCTGGATGGCAGCCTGCGGCCCGCAGGGGCCCGCTCGTGGGACGTGGCCCGGGAGCTGGGCGGGGAGAATCGCAAGCTGGTGCGCGCCTATCCGCCCAAGCCACTGCGCGTGTTCCTGGAGTGCTACGCCTGGTCCGGCGACACGTTGGTGCCCCTCGGCATCAGCGAACGGGAACACCCGCCGGAGGAGTGGGACGGGCGGGTCCTGGAGTCGACGTCCAGTCCGGGGGGCGGATTCACCGTGCGCTATCGGATCACGCGCGTGGCCGGTCCCGCTGTGCCGCATGACCTGGAGGTCATCGGTACGGGCTCGCTGCACTATCTGCGTTGGGAGTGGGAGGGCAACGAGAGCGAGATCGATGGCTTCCGCCTGTATCGGGATGGAAACGCCGTTCAGTCGATTCGGCCGCAACTTCGCGTGCTGCACGTGCCGGAGACGTGGTTTGAGTTGAGGTGCGGGGAATCGACCGTCTTCACCCTGACGGCGTATCGGGGGGCGTACGGCGGTGAGGAGATCGAGTCGCTGCCGAGCAACCCAGCCGTCTTTGCCGCGGAGCCATGCCCGTCGGCGTATGGCGACGTGCTGGGTGTCGATTTGGTCGCGGGTCAGGCCTGCGGCGGGCTGCGCGAGATCGATATCCGCTACCGGCTGGAGGCGCCAAGCGACTTCCGCGGCGTGATCGCAGCCTGGCTGATCGCAAGGGACGGGTCGGTCTTCGGAGGCTCCACCGCCGAGTGGCTCACCCCCACGGGCCCTGAGGGGGAAGGCGTTGCGCGCCTCTACCTGGAGTATGGGGGTGCAGGGCGCGCGGAAAGCACGGGCGTGCTGGTGGGCATGTGGCCTGAGGACCTGGATTACTTCTACTCAGAGATCGTGGACCTGCCGTTGGTGTGGAACGAGGATCGGCCCGATTTGATGATTCTTGACGTAAAGGTGAACACCTTTCATCTGGAGCGGTCCATCGCGATCCTGAACGCCGGATGCGGGCGAGCGGAAATCAGTGCATCGACCCTCCACTTCGCCTCAGTTGATGGCATTACCCAGGAAGACTCCGAGCCTTTCGCAATCTCGCTTGGGGCGGGCGAGCGCCACGTCTGGAAGCAGAGGGCGTGGCCTGGCGTTCTGCCTCCCATCCCTACCACGCCCGAATTTGACGAATGGGCGGAATGGCGCGACCGCTGGGCTGATGGCTTCCAGGTGAAGGTCGATCCGGAGAACTTCCTCCCGGAGATCTACGAGGACAACAACACCTTCGAGTGGATTCCCTTCATCTTCTCGGATGGAGGACGGCAAGTATGGAGCGCGCAGCCGATCTTCGGCGAGCCCGACACCGACAGCGATGGGATCAGC
>FWPV01005646.1_pt1 | contig 24781 bp, 27 predicted proteins | sample 2228371 | NCBI WGS metagenome assembly FWPV01 (sample SAMEA103939776, study PRJEB20133) | metagenome | reverse complement strand
AGGTCGGTGGCCATGATCGGCGCGGCGGACAGTTTGTCCACCCCGCGCACGATGGCGGTGTTGCCCTGCACGCTGATGCTTGCCCCCATGCGGGCAAGCTCGTGCACGTGCATGAAACGGTTCTCGAAGATGGTTTCGACCACCGTCGCGGTACCGTCGGCGATCGCGTTCATGGCGACGAACTGGGCCTGCATGTCGGTCGGGAAGCCCGGGTGCGGCGCGGTGCGGATATCCACCGCGCGCGGCCGGCGGCCCTGCATGTCGAGCTTGATCCAGTCGTTGCCGGTCTCGACCGAAGCCCCCGCCTCGCGCAGCTTGGCCAACACCGCGTCCAGGGAACCCGGGTCGGCATCCTTCAGCTTCACCCGCCCGCCAGTCATGGCCGCGGCGACCAGGAAGGTTCCGGCCTCGATGCGGTCCGGCAGCACCCGATGGGTCGCGCCGCCAAGTCGCTCGACGCCGTGCACGGTGATGGTGTCAGTGCCGGCGCCCTCGATGCGCGCCCCCATGGCGGTGAGAAAGCGGGCCAGATCGACGATCTCGGGCTCGCGCGCGGCGTTCTCCAGCACCGAGGTGCCCTCGGCAAGGCAGGCGGCCACCAGCAGGTTCTCGGTGCCGGTCACCGTCACCAGGTCCATGACGATGCGCGCGCCCTTGAGGCGTTTGGCGGTGGCGCGGATGTAACCGCCCTCGACGCGGATGTCGGCGCCCATCGCTTCCAGGCCCTTGAGATGCACATCCACCGGACGCGAGCCAATCGCGCAGCCGCCGGGGAGCGACACCTCGGCCTGGCCGTGGCGCGCGAGCAGCGGGCCGAGCACGAGGATGGAGGCGCGCATGGTGCGCACCAGCTCATAGGGCGCGGAGTACCGGTGCACCGTGCGCGGGTCGATGTGGATGCTCATGCGGTCGCCGAGCGTGAGCTGGGCGCCCATGCCGCCGATCAGCTCCATCATGGTGGTGACGTCCATCAGATGCGGGACGTTCTCGATCACCACCGGCTCGTCGGCCACCAGCGCGGCGGCCATGATCGGCAGCACGGCGTTCTTCGCCCCGGAAATGCGCACTTCGCCCGTCAGCGGCACGCCTCCCTGAATCAGCAGCTTGTTCATGAATTCTCGTTGTTCTTCGATGCCCCTGCCGAGGCAGAGGATGGATCGGCCGGCAGCAGCTCCTCGAGCTGGCAGGCGCGCACGATGGCATCCATGTCGGAGGGGGCATGCCTGATCCCGGCCACCCCCAGGCGCCGCATCTCCAGCATCAGCGCCACAGCCGAACTGTCGCAGGCGGTCACGCCCGCGAGGTCAAGCATGGCTGCCGGCCCGTGGGCCAGCTCGCGCCGGAGCAGTTCCAGCGCCTGCACGATGCCGCCGATGCGCAGCTCCCCCTCGACCCTCAATGTCTCACCCATGCGGGTGACGCGGAACGCATTCAAGCCCCGTCACCCGCGTTGCGGCGCTGCAGCTGTTTGATCAAACCGTCCATGCCGATGCGCTGGACGTCCTGCGCGAAGGTGGTGCGGTAATTGGTCACCAGACTCACCGCGTCGATGCTGACATCGAACACCTTCCAGCTCGTCCCGCTCTTGCGCAGGCGGTAATCCACCGGGATCGAGGGGCCGGCCTTGGGCTGGATCTCGGTGCGCACGGTGGCCTCGTTCGGGTCGGCTTCCGGGCGCATCGGCAGGTAGCGGATGCCCTGCTCGTCATACTCGGCCAGGGACTTGGCGTAGGTACGCACCAGCAGGGTGCGGAACTCGCGGGTGAACTCGGCCTGCTGGGCGGGGGTGGCGCGGCGCCAGTTGGCCCCCAGCACCAGCTTGCTCATCGCCTCGAAATCGAAATGCGGCAGCACCAGCTCGTCGACGATCTTGTAGACCAGCTTGGGGTCGCTCTTGAGCTGCTCGCGGTTCTGCTTGATCGCCTCGAGCACCTTGTCCGAGGTGGCACGCACCAGTTCGTCCGGCGCAATCTCAGCCTGAGCCGCAGGCGCGAGCAGGTAAAGCAGCCCGGCAAAAAGGGCGGACAGGAATTTCATTGATGCCATTCTCCAAGGGCCTGCCGCAGGGCGGCAACCTGCATATTGTAATCATTCACGCCGAGCAGATAGTCCCCGTACATGGTGGCGTAGGTCTTGAAGGCCTCGACCACCTGATCCATGGTCGCCGAGCCGGCCTCCATGTCGATGAAGTTGGCCACCATCCAGCGCCGCGCGGACTGATACCCGCTCTTGAGCTGATCCAGCCCGGCCTGCATGCCGCGCGCCCGGTGATAAGCCTCCGCCACCTGGAACGGGATGCCCATGCGCGCAAGGTTGGCCTTCTCGGTCACCGCACGCAGCTCAGCCTCGGCCTGGCGCGTGCGCGCATCCTGCACCCCGGGCTGCCAGTTCCAGCGCATGCCCACCACCGGCGCGGCATAGGCGTGGTTGAACGGGTCGGACAGGTAGGGGTTGTCGAGCGTGTCGCGGCGCGGGGCCCAGGCCACATCCCCCACCACGGCGGCGTACAGGTCGGGCCGCGTCTCGGCCCGGCGGGCCTCGACCATCTCGCGCAGGGCGGCCATGCCGGCCTCGACCTGCTCCATCTCGGCGCGCTGCGCGAGGGCCTTCCTGACCATCTCGTCGAGCGAGCCCTCCGGCAGCTCGACCGGCTCGATGCGAGCATCGGCCACCTCGAGGCTAGCGGACAGCGGCAGGCCGACCAGGGTCTTGAGCCCGTCCAGCGACACGTTCTCGATCGCCCGGGCCTGGGCCAGGTAGCGCCCGACCAGTCCCTTCACCGCCTCGAGCGCGAAACGGTCGGCCTGGCGCGGCGGGGTCCCATTGGCGGCGCGACGGTCGAAGGACTCGATGGCGCCGTCGACCCGCTTGTCCAGGTCTTCGAGGAAGGCGCGGCTCTCGCGCGCGGTCAGCAGGCCATACCAGGCGCGGCGCACGTCCATCTGGGTCTGCGCGCGGGCAACCTTCACCTCGCCCTGCTTGACGCTGATGTTGCCGGTGGCAGCCGCGCCGTAATGCTCGAGCTTGCCGAAGGTGTAGAGCGGCTTGATCAGGGCCAGCTGCAGCCCGACCAGCGGGGACAGACCGTCCTTGAACTCGCCCGCGTCATTGCGCAATTCTGTGGTGCCCTCCTTGAAGAAGCCTCCCTTCACCGCCTCCGCGGCGGAGAGATAGAGGTTGCTCTGCAGGCTCAGCCCGCCATGCCCCTTGACCTCGTCGAGCAGGGCGCGGGCCTGCTCGACCACCGCCTCGCGCTCGCGGATGCGCGGGTCGGCCTGCAAGGCCATCTCCACGGCCTTGTCCAGGTTCAGGGGTTCGGCCACGACCAGGCCCGGCACGCTGGCGAAGGCCAGCAGGATCGCACGCATCCCTTTCATTGTTTTTCTCCTTCGGCGGCCTTGTTGTACAGGAACTGGCCAATCAGGTTCTCCAACACGATCGAGGACTGGGTCAGGGTGATGCGATCGCCATCCTTGAGCACGGCCTCCTCCGCCCCGGGCGCCAGGCCGATGTACTGCTCGCCCAGCAGACCCGAGGTATAAATGGCGGCCGAGGTATCCTTCGGCAGGATGCCGTAGCGGTTCTCGATGCGCAGTCCAACCTCGGCGCGGAAGGTCGCAGGATCGATGCTGATGGACTCGACCCGCCCGACCACCACGCCGGCCAGCTTGATCGGCGCGCGTACCTTGAGCCCGCCGATGTTGTCGAACTGGGCGACCACCCGGTAGCCCGCATCGTTGGACAGGCTGGCGAGGTTGCTGACCCGCAGTGCCAGCATGACCAGCGCGGCCAGCCCCAGGGCCACGAACACGCCTACCCAAACGTCACGCATGGTTGTGTCGTACTTCATGCTGTCCCTCACACGTTGAACATCAACGCGGTCATGATGAAATCGAGCCCCAGCACCGCGAGCGAGGTGTTGACCACGGTGCGGGTGGTGGCGCGGCTGACACCATCGGGTGTCGGCACGCAGTCGAAGCCTTCGAACACCGCGATCCAGATCGCCACGATGCCGAACACCAGGCTCTTGATCACGCCGTTGACAATGTCCTCGTGGAAATCGACGCGCGACTCGATCTGCGACCAGTAGGCCCCGGCATCCACCCCGAGCAGGCCGACGCCGATGAAATACCCACCCAGCACGCCGATGGCCGAGAACAGCGCGGCGAGCAGGGGCATGGCCAGGAAACCAGCCAGAAAACGCGGCGCGACGACCCTCTTGAGCGGGTCGACCGCCATCATCTCCATCCCGGCGAGCTGCTCGGTGGATTTCATCAGGCCGATCTCAGCAGTGATGGCCGAGCCGGCGCGGCCCGCGAACAGCAGGGCGGTGATGACCGGCCCGAGCTCGCGCACGAGGCTCAACGCCACCACCACGCCAAGCGACTCCGCCGAACCGAAGGTGGTGAGGATGTTGTAGCCCTGCAGCCCCAGCACCAGGCCGACGAACAGGCCGGAGACGAGGATGATCTGCATCGACAGCACGCCGATAGTGAACAGCTGGTCGACCACCAGGCGCGGGCGCAGCAGCCCCGCCGGCAGGGCCGGCAGCAGCGCGAGCAGGAACAGATGCAGGCGGCCAAGCCGCGCCAGGGCTTCCTGGGCGCGCCGACCCAGCAGGGCCAATCCACGAATCATGCGCCCCTCCTCCGAACCAGGAAATCATCCTCCAGTGGGGGGGCCGGGTACTGGAACGGCACCGGGCCGTCCGGCAAGCCCTGCATGAACTGGCGCACCCACGGCGAGTCGCTCGCGTTCACCTCCTCCGCGCTGCCCTGCGCCACGACCTTGCCGCCAGCGAGGACATACACCCGGTCGGCGATCGACGTGGCCTCGGCCACGTCGTGCGAGACCAGGATGCTGGTCAGGCCGAGGGCATCGTTCAGGCTGCGGATCAGGCGCACCAGCACGCCGAGGGTGATCGGGTCCTGGCCGGTGAAGGGCTCATCGTACATCACCAGCATGGGGTCCATCGCGATGGCCCGTGCCAGGGCCACCCGGCGTGCCATCCCGCCGGACAACTCAGCGGGCATCAGGTCGCGTGCGCCGCGCAGGCCGACCGCATTGAGCTTCATCAGCACCAGATCGCGGATCATCGACTCCGGCAGGCGGGTATGCTCGCGCAGCGGGAAGGCGACATTCTCGAATACCGACAGGTCGGTCAGCAGCGCACCGTGCTGGAACAGCATGCCCATGCGCTTGCGCAGCTCGAACAGCTCGGCATGGGGCAGTGTGTGCACGTTGACCCCGTCCACCCAGACCTCGCCGGCATCCGGGCGCAGCTGGCCGCCGATCAGCTTGAGCAGGGTGGTCTTGCCGGTGCCGCTCGGCCCCATGATGGCCGCCACGCTGCCGCGCGGGATCGTCAGGCTCAGGTCATCGAAGATCACCTTGGCGCCACGCCGGAAGGTGAGGTTGCGGACCTCGATCAGATTGTCGCCGCCCATGCTCATTGCCACCCCAGGAGGTCGCGCAGGGTGCGCAGGCCCTGCAGCGATTCGAGCGCCGTGCCGGCATCGCGCAGCAGAATAACGCCATCGCGCGGCCCCAGCACCTCCATGGCCCTGCGCGCGGCGCGCAGGTCGACGCGCGGGGAGTCGAGCACAACCAGCGGGGCACGGCCGGGCTCCAACGCCTCGACCAGGTCGTGCGCCACCGGCGGCAGGCCCTCAAGTGTGGCTTGTGCCCATACCGGGGCGAATCGCCCGGCAAGCGCGATGATCTCGGGCGGGCATCCCTCCCCGGCCAGGGTGGCGCCCAGCCGTGGTCCCAAGGCCTTCAGGCGAGCCTCGAGGTCCGGAACCCGCCGGGCGGGCAGCTCGGGATAGAGGCGAAAGCCCTCACGCGTATCCTTCACCCAGCCGGCGAGCTCCTCCAGGGAGGGCGCAAGCCACGCCTCCGCCGCAAGGCCGAGCGCATCGAATTCGTTGGCATAGAAGGTCAGCCGCCACTCGGCCGGCAGGTCATCGGGGTAGAACCCGCCCTCCCAGGCGGCGTGTCGCCAGTCAAAGCACCCCAGCGCGATCATGCCCGGGCATCCAGTTCGCGCAGCAGGCGGAAACCGAGATTGAGGTCGAACTCACCCAATTCGCGGAACCAGCGCGCGGCACTGCGGCACATGCCGGGCGCGTCGAACCACGAGCCGCCGCGCACCACGCGCAGACGGGTGTTGCTGCCAGTCCAGGCCTCATGTGCCAGGCGCGGCACGCCGCTGTAAGCCTCACGCCAGTGATCGAGCACAAACTCCTGCATATTGCCGTGCATCTCATGCAGGCCCCAGGCGTTCGCCGGCAGGCTGCCGACTGGCACCGGCCGCCTGGGGCCACAGAGGTAAAGGCCACGGGTGCAGTGCAGGCCGCCGGCGCAGTTCACCTCGCTGCGGTGGATCTTGTCGCCGAAGGCAAACGCCGTGGTGGTGTCCGCCCGCGCGGCGTACTCCCATTCGGCCTCGGTCGGCAGGCGATAGCGCTGGCCGGTCCGCTGCGACAACCATTCGGCATAGGCCTGGGCGTCCTGGAAACTGACATTGAAGGCCGGCAGCTCTGGATCGGTCCAGCTGTAGCGGCGCGGACGAGGGTGGCCGGTTTCCTGGTAGAAACGCGCGTACTCACCGATCGTCACGGCATGGCGCATGAGGGCGAAGTCGTGCAGCACGGTAACCTTGTGCTGCGGCCCCTCCCACGACTGGCGGGCATATTCCTCCAGGGGCGCCCCCATGAAGAAGTAACCGGACGGTACGAGAGCGAGCAGCGGCCCCTCGAACCCCTCGCCCCGGTCGCGAAAGCTGACCTCGAGCCCAAGGCGCGCGGCAGCCTCGCGCTGCCGGGCACGCGCCACATCCCAGCCGAGCTCGCTGGCGCGGGCGGCCTCGGGTTCGAACGCTTGTACTTCCATTCCTTCCATGAGAAACATTGTATCAACACCTGCCTTCAGGTCATGCCCCCGGCTTCGGTATACTTTTGTCCTTGATTTCCTCAACCCAAGACGCCCACCCCATGCATTCCGACCGCCTGCTCGGCCTGGCCCGCGCCGTGCTCGACACCGAGGCCGCCGCCCTCGTCCGCCTGAACGCGCGGCTGGATCAGGCCTTCGTGCGTGCCTGCGAGCTGATGCTGGCCTGCGCCGGAAGGGTGGTTGTCACCGGCATGGGCAAGTCCGGCCACATCGGCGGCAAGATCGCCGCCACCCTGGCCAGCACCGGCACCCCCGCGTTCTTCGTCCACCCGGGCGAGGCCAGCCACGGCGACCTGGGCATGATCACCCGCCAGGACGTGGTGCTGGCGCTGTCCAACTCCGGCGAGACGCCGGAGATCCTCGCCATCCTGCCGATCATCAAGCGCCTGGGGGTGCCCATGATCGCCCTGACCGGCCGCCCGCACTCCACCCTGGCGCGCGAGGCCGAGGTGCACATCGATGTCGGGGTCGACAAGGAGGCCTGCCCGCTCGGCCTCGCCCCCACCGCCAGCACCACCGCCGCCCTCGCCATGGGCGATGCCCTGGCGGTGGCCCTGCTGGAGACGCGCGGTTTCACCGCGGAGGACTTCGCCCTCTCCCATCCGGGCGGCGCACTGGGGCGCCGCCTGCTGCTGCACGTGCGCGACGTCATGCATGGCGGCGAGCGCCTGCCCAAGGTTGAACTGGGCGCTTCCTTGCGCGACGCACTGATGGAGATCACCCGCAAGGGACTGGGCATCACCGCCGTGGTGGATGCCGAGGGGCGGCTCGCTGGAGTGTTCACCGACGGCGACCTGCGCCGCGCCCTCGACCACGCCGACATCGACCTGCGCGGCGCGCGCGTCGACGAACTTTACACCCCGGGCGGCAAGACCTGCCCGGCGGAGATGCTGGCGGCCGAGGCCCTCGGCCTGATGGAGCGGCACCAGATCAACGCCCTGATCGTGGTCGACGAGGACCGCCGCCCGGTCGGCGCCCTCAACACCCATGACCTGCTACGCGCCGGGGTGGCCTGATGCAGGACATCCTCGCCCGTGCCCGCCAGGTCCGCCTGGCACTGTTCGACGTCGACGGCGTGCTCACCGACGGCCGCCTGATCTTCAATGCCGACGGCGAGGAGATCAAGGCCTTCCATTCCCGCGACGGACACGGCCTCAAGCTGCTGATGGAGGCCGGCATCGAGGTCGGCGTCATCACCGCGCGCAGCTCGCCCGCGGTCGCTCACCGGATGCGCAACCTCGGCATCCCGCACGTCTTCCAGGGCCAGCACGACAAACGCGCCACCTATCTCGAGCTGATCGAGCGCCTGGGGCTTACGCACGAGCAGGTCGCCTACATGGGCGACGACGTGATCGACCTGCCCGTGCTGAGCCGGGTCGGCCTCGCCACCACCGTGCAGGACGCGCCCGGCATCGTGAAGCGCCACTGCCACTGGATTGCCGAGCATGGCGGCGGCCAGGGGGCGGTACGCGACCTGTGCGACCTGATCCTCGAAGCCCAGGGTAAGCTGGATGCCCTGCTCGAGCGCTACCTGGCATGAGGTTGAAGCCCGGCCGCAGCGCGATGTTCTGGGGCCTGCTCGGCGGGGCTGCCCTGCTGAGCGGCCTGGCCAACTGGTCCCTGCAGCGCCCCCTGCCCGCCGCCACACCGCGCCTGCACGGCGCCGACCACAGCTTCACCCGGCCGCACGCCTGGCTGTTCGACCGTGAGGGACGCCCCGCCTATGAGGCCCTCGGCACCCGCCTCGAACACCGGGCGGAAAGCGGCGATTACCTGCTGAGCGGGGCCGAGCTGGTCGCTCACCCCAGGGAGGGCGAGCAGGGGATATGGCGCCTCCGCGCCGAGCAGGCCCGCCTCGACGACGACCGCAGGCACGCGTGGCTCGCGGGCGCGGTCACCATCGAGCGCGAGCAGGTCCCGCCCGCCGATGCCCTGCGGCTGCAAGCGCGCGACGTCGCCCTCGACCTCGCCGCGCGCACCGCCCAAAGCCAGGAACCCATGACGGCCGAAGGTTTGCACTGGCAAAGCCAGGCTGCCGCCTTCAGCGCCGATTTCACTCAACAACTGCTCCTGCAGGAAGGCCGCGTGCATGATCGCCATGAACCGCCCCGTCGTTAAGACCCTCCTCGCCACCCTGCTCTTGTCCCCCCTTTGGCTAGCGCCACAGGCGCAGGCGGCCTCCGCCGACCGCAAGCTGCCGCTGGAGATCGAGGCTGACCGCAAGCACACCGACTACAAGGGGGGCGAGGCCACCTACGAGGGGCGCGTCATCATCCGCCAGGGCCAACTGCAGCTGACGGCCGACAAGGCCACCATCCACCTGCGCGACGGCCAGTTCGACCGCGCTATTCTCGAGGGGCGCCCCGCGACCTACCAGGACCGCGACGATGCGGGCCAACCCATCCGCGGCGAGGCCCACCGGATGGACTACCAGGCCCTCGACGAGATCATCACCCTCAGCGGCCAGGCGCGGGTCGAACGGGCCGGCGATGCGCTCGCCAGCGAGCGCATCGTCTACCGCCTCAAGAGCGAGGTGGTGGATGCCGGCGCCGGCGGCGGCGACCGCGTGCGCATGACCCTGCAGCCGCGCAACACCAGTGAAGGTAAGAAACCGTGAACCCCGCCGTTCACACCCTCCGTGCCGAGGGGCTGAACAAGCGCTACGGCTCGCGTGCCGTGGTGCACGACATGACGCTCGAGGTACGCACCGGCGAGATCGTCGGCCTGCTCGGACCCAACGGTGCGGGCAAGACCACCAGCTTCTACATGATCACCGGCCTGGTGCAGCCGGACGGCGGGCAGATCCTGCTCGACGGCCAAGACATCTCGTCCCTGCCGATGCACACCCGTGCCCGCCTCGGCGTCGGCTACCTGCCGCAGGAACCCTCCGTCTTCCGCAAACTGAGCGTGGAGGACAACATCCTCGCCGTGCTCGAACTGCGACCTGACCTGCGCCGCGCCAGCGACCGGCAGAAGATCTGCGACGGCCTGCTCGAGGAGCTGCACATCAGTCACGTACGCCACAGCCTCGGCCTCAGTCTGTCCGGCGGCGAGCGACGGCGGGTGGAGATCGCCCGTGCCCTGGCCGCCGAACCGCGCTTCCTGCTGCTCGACGAGCCCTTCGCCGGCGTCGACCCGATCAGCGTGCTGGACATCCAGCGCCTGATCCGCCACCTCGCCGAACGCGGCATCGGCGTGCTGATCACCGACCACAACGTACGCGAAACCCTGCGCATCTGCAGCCACGCCACCATCATGCATGCCGGGGGGGTGCTGGCCGAAGGCACGCCGGAAACCATCCTCGCCGACCCGCGCGTGCGCGAGGTCTACCTTGGTGAACAGTTCAGCCTGTGAGCATGACGCTCAGACTGCATACCCCGCCAGCGCTTCGCGCTAGAATGACGCCATGATGACCATCCGATTGATGCAGGCATGAAGGCCGGACTCGAGCTCAGGCAGGGGCTGTCGCTTGCGATGACCCCCCAGCTGCAGCAGTCCATCCGGCTGCTTCAGCTCTCCAGCCTCGAACTGCAGACCGAGATCCAGCAGGCCATCGAGGCCAACCCCATGCTGGAGATCGAGGACGAGAGCGGCGAGGAGACCGAGCCAGCCGCGATCGAGACCCTCGAGGCCCTGCCCACCACCCGTCTGGACGAGGCGGACACCACCCTCGACCTCGAGGCCCCGCGCCAGGAAATGCCCGAGGAGCTGCCCGTCGACAGCCGCTGGGATGACATCTTCGAAGCCGACGGCAGCACCAGCTACAGCAAGGGCAGCGCGGAGGACGAGGAGCGCGACTTCCTCAGCTACACCAGCAGCGGGCAGGAAAGCCTGCACGACCACCTGCTCTCGCAGATGCTGCTCACCCCGCTCTCTCCGCGCGACCAGCAGATCGCCACCGCCATCATCGAATCCGTGGACGAGGACGGCTTCCTCGAGCAGCCGCTGGAGAGCATCGTCGAGGGGTTGCGCCACGATCTGCCTGACATTGAGCTCGATGAGGCAGAGGCCATGCTGCACTTGGTGCAGCAATTCGACCCGCCCGGCGTCGCGGCGCGCGACCTCGGCGAATGTCTCGCGCTCCAGTTGCGCCAGGTCGAACATCCCTCCCCCGCTCATGCCGATGCCGCGCGCCTGCTCGAACACCTCGACCTCTTGGCCAGCCGTGACTACACTCGCCTGCAGCGCCTGCTGAAGATCGACGCCGAGGCCCTCAAGGCCGCCCTGCAGGTCCTGCAGGGACTCAACCCCCGCCCCGGCGCCGAACTACGCAGCCAGGACGTCGAATACGTGATCCCGGACGTGATCGTGCGCCGGGTCGGCGGGCAGTGGCGCGTCGAACTCAATCCCGACATCACCCCCAAACTGCGCATCAACAACCTGTACGCCAGCTTCATCCAGCGCGGCCGCCGCGGCGAGGACATGAACTACATGCGCAACGCCCTGCAGGAGGCGCGCTGGTTCATCAAGAGCGTGCAGAGCCGCAACGAGACCCTGCTCGCGGTCGCCGAGGCCATCGTGCGCCGCCAGCAGGACTTCCTCGAGCACGGCGAAGCCGCCATGCGCCCGCTGGTGCTGCGCGAGATCGCCGAGGAGCTGGGGCTGCACGAGTCGACCGTCTCGCGCGTCACCACCAACAAGTACATGCACACCCCGCGCGGCGTGGTGGAGTTCAAGCACTTCTTCTCCAGCCACGTGGGGACCGCGGATGGCGGGGAAGCCTCCTCCACCGCCATCCGCGCCCGGATCAAGCAGCTGGTGGCGGACGAGCCGGCCAGCAAGCCGCTGAGCGACAGCCGCCTCACCCAGCTGCTGGAGGCCGAAGGCATCAACGTCGCCCGTCGGACCGTCGCCAAGTACCGCGAGTCCCTCGGCATTCCCCCTTCCAACGAGCGCAAGCGTCTCTGCTGATGAACACCCTGACCATTGCCGACATCCTTACCCCCGAGCGTGTCAAGCTCGACCAGGAATGCTCGAGCAAGAAGCGCGCGCTCGAGCTCGTCAGCCAGATCATCGCCGGCGCCCAGGAAGGGCTCGAAGCGTGGGCCATCTTCGATACCCTGCTGGCCCGCGAGCGGCTCGGCAGTACCGGCGTCGGCCGCGGCATCGCCATCCCGCACGGCAAACTGCCCGCCCTGAAGGCCCCGGTGGGCGCCTTCGTGCGCTTAGGCCAAGGGATCGACTTCGACAGCCCGGACGGCCTGCCGGTGAGCCTGATCTTCGCCATCCTCGTCCCCGAAGGCGGAGAAGAAGCCCACCTGGCCATCCTCGGTCAGCTCGCGCGCCGCTTCAGCGACCCCGAATTCTGCACCGCCATCCGCCAGGCCCAGAGCAGCGAGATCGCCTTCAGCCTGCTGACCCGCAAAGTAGCCAGCGTGGAGGACGCATCCGGCAGTGGCACGCAGCAAGAACATGAGCACGGATCCCCCTGACCCTCCCCCGGAGTCGACCTCAGCCCCAGGCATCATCAGCCTGCACGGCGTTTTTCTCGCCCTGCGGCTCCCCCGCCCACCGCAGGAGGAGGGGCCACAGGAGACCTGCCGTCCATCTCTGGGCGTGCTGATCTTAGGCTCAGCGGGCATCGGCAAGAGCGAGCTCGCCCTCGACCTGGTCAGCCGCGGCCATGCCCTGGTCGCCGACGACAGCCCCGTGTTCACCCAGCAGGCCGACGGCCGCTGGCTGGGCCGCTGCCCCTTCCCCCTGCAGGACTTCCTCGAGGTACGCGGGCTCGGCATCCTCAACGTCCGGCGCCTGTTCGGCGACCGTGCCATCTGCGCGGAGCATCCGCTCGATCTCGTCATCCGGCTGGAGGAGACACCCTCCGGCCCATCCTGCCTTGAGGAGCGCCTCGAGGGGGCCTGGCGCGACTATCGCCTGGGAGGGCACGCCGTCCCCGAGCTTCCCCTGACGGTACGCGTCGGTCGCAACCTCGCCCTCCTGGTGGAGACGGCGGCCCGTTTACGGGCATGCGGCGCCGGGGAAGGCATCGGATATAATGCCGCCTTTGAGCTCTCCCGCCGCCTCGAAGAACACCTCGGCAAGGAATCTTTGTGAAGCTGGTCATCGTCAGCGGCCTGTCCGGCTCGGGCAAGACCATCGCCCTGCACACCCTTGAGGATGCCGGCTACTACTGTGTCGACAACCTCCCCCTCGCCCTGCTGCCGGCCTTCGTCGACACCGCCCTGCTGCAGCCCCTCTGCCTGGGCCCGGAGCAGGCGATGGCGCCCCAGGAGCGCGCCGCCATCGGCATCGACGTCCGCGGCGGGGTCAGCGAACTGCGCCACCTGCACCAGCAGTTGGCGCAGCTGCGCGAGGGGCACCCGGAGTTGCAGATCCAGCTGCTGTTCCTGCACGCCGAGCACGAGGTGCTGCTGCGCCGCTTCAGCGAGACGCGGCGCCTGCACCCCCTGGGCCGCGCGGGCCTGCCACTGGACGAAGCCCTGCTGGCGGAAGCGGAACTGCTCGCCCCGCTGCGCGAGGCGGCCGACCTGATCATCGACACCTCGCGCAGCAACATCCACCAGTTGCGCGCCCTGCTGCGCGCGCGCCTGCTCGAGGACGACAGCCGCGGGCTTTCGCTGCTGCTGCAATCCTTCGGCTTCAAGCACGGCGCCCCCACCGACAGCGACTTCATCTTCGACATGCGCTGCCTGCCCAACCCCCACTGGGAGCCCCGCCTGCGCCCGCTGACCGGGCGCGATGCCGAGGTGGCCGCCTTTCTTGGTGACCTGCCCGAAGTACGCGCCATGCTCGACCAGCTGGAGCAGGCCCTGCTGGCCTGGCTGCCCATGTTCGAGCGCGAGCAGCGGCAGTTCCTGTGCGTCTCGCTCGGCTGCACCGGCGGCCAGCACCGTTCGGTGTTCATGGTGGAACGTCTGGCCGAACGCCTGCGCAAACACTATCCTTCCCTCGCTATCCGCCACCGCGAACTGAGTTGATGCCCCCATGCGCGCCGGAGTGCTGATCATCGCCCACAACCATCTCGGCCAGCAGCTGCTCGAGACCGCCACCGACATGCTGAACCGGCGCCCGCCGCAGGTCCGCAGCCTGGACGTCCTGCAGGACGACGACCCCGTCGACCTGCTGGCGCGAGCCCGCCGCCTGCTGGCGGAAATCGACCAGGGTGCCGGTGCGCTGGTGCTGACCGACATGTATGGCTCCACCCCGAGCAACATCGCCCACCGCCTGGGCGACAACGAGCATGCGGTGCGGGTGATCTCCGGCATCAACCTGCCGATGCTGATCCGCGCACTGAACTACGCCGATCTGCCGCTCGAGGAGCTGGTGCAGAAGGCCCTGAGCGGTGGGCGCGAGGGGATCTTCGACGCGCGCGGCGTGGCCTGATGGAAAGAAACTGCACCGTCGGGATCGTCAACAAGCGCGGGATGCATGCCCGCGCCGCTGCCCGCTTCGCAAGCACAGCCGCCACCTTCACCAGCCAGATCAGCGTGCGGCGCGGCGAGCGCATGGCCAACGGCAAGAGCATCATGGGACTGATGATGCTGGCCGCCCCACAGGGCACCGAAATCGCCATCCAGGCCGAAGGCCCGGACGCCGAGCAGGCCCTCGAGGCCCTGGTCGCACTGGTCAGCGGACGCTTCGGCGAGGCCGAATAGCCTCCCCTTCCAGATTGTTGCCAGTAGGGCTTTCCTGCCCTTTTGCAACTCGTCTCGTCGCGGCACATGCCCGCGACGGACTGCGAAGATCAAACACTTAGATTGTTTGATCTTCGCGCAAGCCATCCACGGCTTGCTCTTCCAGGCTGTTGCAAAGATTTTTGAAACAGCCTGCTTCCCTGCCCTTCGGGCCGGTTTTGTCATACCATTCACATTTTTATGCACGCACCCCTGCGAGAGGGACATGAAGAAATCCTCCTACTCCTACGATGAGCTGATCCAGTGCGGCCGCGGCGAGATGTTCGGCCCCGGCAACGCTCAACTCCCCCTGCCGCCGATGCTGATGTTCGACCGCATCATGCAGATCAACGAGGACGGCGGAGCCTTCGGCAAGGGTGAGCTCATCGCCGAGCTGGACGTCAAGCCGGACCTCTGGTTCTTCCAGTGCCATTTCGAAGGGGATCCCGTGATGCCCGGCTGCCTGGGCCTGGATGCCATGTGGCAGCTGGTCGGTTTCTACCTCGGCTGGATCGGCGGCAAAGGCCATGGCCGCGCCTTGGGCGTAGGCGAGGTGAAGTTCACCGGCCAGGTCCTGCCGGAGGCCAAGCTGATCACCTACAAGGTGAACATGAAGCGCACCATCAACCGCAAGCTGGTGATGGGCATCGCCGATGCCACCATGCTGGTCGATGGGCGCGAGATCTACCACGCCACCGACCTGCGCGTCGGACTGTTTACTTCCACCACCGGATTCTGAGGGTCATGACCATGCGCCGCGTCGTCGTCACCGGAATGGGCATCGTTTCCAGCCTGGGCAACAACAAGAACGAAGTTCGACACAGCCTCTACGAGGGTCGATCGGGCATTGAGTTCATGCAGGAATACGCCGATCTCGGCTTCCGCTCGCAGGTCGCCGGCACCCTCAAGCTGAACCCCGAGGAGCTGATTGACCGCAAGCTGTTCCGCTTCATGGGCCAGGCTGCCGCCTACAGCTACCTCGCCATGGCCGAGGCCGCCGCGGATTCGGGCCTGAGCGATGACCAGATTTCCAATGTCCGCACCGGCCTGATCGTCGGCTCCGGCGGTTCCTCCACCGCCAACATCGTCGAGACCGCCGAGATCGCCAAGAGCCGCGGCATCAAGCGCGTGGGCCCCTACATGGTCACCCGCACCATGAGCTCCACCACCTCCGCGTGCCTTGCCACCCCGTTCGGCATCAAGGGCGTGAACTACACCATCAGCTCGGCCTGCGCCACCTCCGCGCACTGCATCGGCAACGCCATGGAGCTGATTCAGCTGGGCAAGCAGGACGTGGTGTTCGCCGGCGGCGGCGAGGAGCTGCACTGGGTGCAGTCCGCCATGTTCGACGCCATGGGCGCGACCTCCTCCAAGTACAACGACACCCCGCACACCGCCTCCCGCCCGTATGACGAGTTCCGCGACGGCTTCGTCATCTCCGGCGGCGGCGGCATGGTGGTGCTCGAGGAACTGGAGCACGCGCTGGCCCGTGGCGCGAAGATCTACGCCGAGCTGGTCGGCTATGGCGCCACCTCCGACGGCTATGACATGGTGCAGCCCTCCGGCGAAGGCGCCATCCGCTGCATGCAGCAGGCCCTGGCCACCGTCGACACGCCGATCGACTACATCAACACCCACGGCACCAGCACCCCGGTCGGCGATATTCGCGAGCTGGAGGCCATGAAGACGGTATTCACCGACTACATGCCGGTGGTGACCTCCACCAAGTCCCTCTCGGGGCATGCCCTGGGCGCCGCCGGCGTACACGAGGCCATCTACTCACTGCTGATGATGGAGCATGGTTTCATCGCCGCCTCGGCCAACATCGAGACCCTTGATCCGGGGGCGCACGGTGTCAACATCGCCCAGCAGCGCATCGACAACGCCAAGCTGGATACCATCCTCTCCAACAGCTTCGGCTTCGGCGGCACCAACGCCAGCCTCGTCTTCCGACGCTTCCAGGCCTGACTGTCACCTGCCATGCGGCCCCCGCCGGGGCCGCACACCTCCCTCTCAAGCGTCACTTGAATTGTCCTTCCATTCGTCCTACTTTTGCGGGGTAATCTGAAAACCCAGCAAAGGAAGGAAGGATGAGCCAGCGCCTGACCGTCGACCAGTTCGTCTCCATGGTGCGCAGCATGCCGCTGGACAAGGTGGCAAGCCTGCCGCTCGAGACCCTTCCCGAAACCATCCCCGCCGAACTGATCCGCAACTCCCCCCAGCCCCTGCGCGGAGTGTTGGAGAAACTCTCCTTCGACCTGAACGTGCACGAACTGCGCGAGCAGCAGGCCCTGGAACAGCAGTTCGGCAACCAGGCCGCCCAGGCGCTGGACAAGGCGCGCGGCTACGAGGCGGACATCGCCATCGCCCGCCTGCGGCAGAAGATCGCCGACACCACCCCTGCCCTGGAGAAGTGGCGCGCCGGCAAGATGACCAACTATGCGATGTCGCAGACCATGCACGGCCTGCGCGAGATCGTCACCGATGTCCATGCCGAGCGTGCCCGCATGGCCAAGGCCGAGCTCGTGATCAGCGAATGCCTGCTCAACAACCCCGGACGCTTCGAGGGGAGACTGCGCGATGCCCTCGAGCGCCTCAAGCACTTCTCTGGCAAGGTTGACGCCACCCTCGGTGAATATCACGCCCTGCAGCTCGAGGTGGCGGCCGCCGACATGAACGACAAGCGCCGCCAGATCAATGACTCGGACCTCAAGAAGAAGGATCTGCTGGAGGAGCTGAACGCCCTCGAGGAGCAGCTCAAGCGCCCCACCTCAATGTTCTCCCGCCTGCTGCCTTGGGGCGCGAAGAAGCACGAGGAGAACATCAAGCACCGCATCAGCGACCTGCACCAGCGGATCATGAGCGAGGAATGGGTCATGGCCGAGAGCCAGCTGACCCGCTGGCTGGATGCCATGGTCGACGCCAGCCTGTACGTCAACTCCTCCGCCACGCAGCAGAACCTTCGCCAGTCGCGCCTGAACCTGTTCTTCCTGCTCAACGCCTTCTGCGAGCAGCAGGAGGCCGCCGCCAAGCAGGTCGCCCGCAACCCCTTCATCCAGGTCGACCCGAAGAAGGCCATCGAGTACATGCTCATGTCCGAACGCTTCATCCTCGACTACTTCGCCAAGAAGCGGGCCGAGATCATCCAGTGGCTTGGCAATGCCGCGGACAGCCGCCTGCGGGCGCTCGAGCACCTCGAGGTCGACCTGATCAGCGAGATGAAGCGCAACATGCGCTGAACACAAAACACGCCTCTAACAGGATGTTGAAAAAAAGCTTCCTGCCCTTTTTCAACTCGCGGCGTCGCGGCACATGTCCGCGACGCGCTCCGCAGATCAATCACTTAGCGTGATTGATCTGCGTGCAAGCCTTCCATGGCTTGCGTTAACAGGCCGTTGAAAGGTTTTTTCAACGGCCTGTTAAACGCTTGAGGCCCGCAGATGCGGGCCTCAAGCGTTTCAGGCTGTGCTCAGGGGCATCCCTGCCCCTTTTTCGTCAACGCATGTTGTCGAGAATCGCGCGCTTGACCTGGTCCAGGGTCGCGTCGATGGTCATCAGCGTAGCCTTGCCCTGGCACTGGGCAATCGCGGTGTCCGGGTCCTTCAGGCCATTGCCGGTCAGGGTGAGCACCAAGCTCGAGCCTTCGGGAATCTTGCCGCTCTGGATGTCCTTGATCGCACCGGCCAGCGAGGCAGCGGAGGCCGGCTCGCAGAACACGCCCTCGTGCTGGGTGAGCATCTTCTGCGCCGCGAGGATCTCCTCGTCGGTCACCTCGGCGAACCAGCCGCCGGACTCTTCCATCACCTTCCAGGCGCGGTCCCAGGACTGCGGATGGCCGATGCGGATGGCGGTGGCGACGGTCTCCGGATGGTCGACCATGTGACCGCGCAGGAAGGGCGCGGAACCAGCCGCCTGGTAGCCGACCATCTTGGGACGGTTGCCGACGATGGCGCCGCCCGCATAGGCGCACTTGCCGTTGCAGTAGGCGCAGGACTCGGTGACGTGCTCGCCGGAGGCGGAGGAATACTCACAGTAGCCGATCCAGTGCGCGGTGATGTTGCCCGCGTTGCCGACCGGCAGGCAGTGGTAATCGGGGGCGCGCCCCAGCTCCTCGATGATTTCGAAGGCCGCGGTCTTCTGGCCCTGCAGTCGGTAGGGGTTGACCGAGTTGACGATGGTCACCGGCGCCTCGCCGGCCACCTCCTTGACCAGGCGCATGCCATCGTCAAAGTTGCCCTTGATCTGCAGGGTGATGGCGCCGTACATCATCGCCTGGGCGAGCTTACCCATCGCGATCTTGCCATCCGGAATCAGGACGAAGGCGGTGATGCCGGCCCGTGCGGCATAGGCCGCGGCCGCAGCGGAGGTATTGCCGGTGGAGGCGCAGATGATGGCCCTGGAGCCCTCCTCCACCGCCTTGGTGACCGCCATGGTCATGCCACGGTCCTTGAACGAACCGGTCGGGTTCAGGCCTTCGTACTTGACGTAGATGTCAACCTGCTTGCCCAGCAGCTTGGGGATGTTGTGCAGGCGGATGAGCGGGGTGTTGCCTTCGCCCAGGGAGATGATGCGGGTGTCGTCGGACACCGGCAGGCGGTCGCGGTAGCGGTCGATCAGGCCGGTGTAGCGGTTGCGGAATGGCATGGCAGTCACTCAAAGGGGGACGGATAGGGTTTGGTATCCCCTCCCCCCAAGGGGGGAGGGTCAGGGAGAGGGGGATGGATTTTCAACGGAGTATCACCCTCTCCCCTACCCCTCCCCCTTCAAGGGAGAGGGGAAAAACGCGCGACCTTAACCGAGACTCTCGACCCGGATCCGCGCCACCGGCCGCTTGATGGCGGGAAGCCCCTCGATGCGGGCAATGGCCTCGTTCATGCGGCCTTCCTTCACCCGGTGGGTGAGGATGATGACCGGGATGTCCGTTTCGTCCTCCGGGGCCTCCTTCTGCAGGATGGCCTCGATGCTGATGTCCTGGTCGGCGAGGATGCGGGTCACGTCCGCCAGCACGCCGGGCTTGTCCTCGGCGGTCAGGCGCAGGTAGTAGGCGGTCTCGACCTCGCTCATCGGCAGGATCGGAAGATCGCGCAGGGCATCCGGCTGGAAGGCCAGGTGCGGCACGCGGTTCTCCGGGTCGGCGGTCATGGTGCGCACCACGTCCACGAGATCTGCCACCACCGCCGAGGCGGTGGGATCGGCGCCCGCGCCTGCGCCGTAGTAGAGCGTGGGTCCTACCGCGTCGCTCATCACCAGCACGGCGTTCTTCACCCCGTCGACGTTGGCGATCAGGCGGCGCTCGGGGATCAGTGTCGGGTGCACGCGCAGCTCCACGCCCTGCTCGGTGCGGCGGGCGATGCCAAGGTGCTTGATGCGGTAACCCAAAGCCTCGGCGTAGCTGACATCCTCGCGGGTGATGCGGGTGATGCCCTCAGTCACCGCCTTGTCGAACTGGAGCGGGATGCCGAAGGCGATGGAGGCGAGGATGGTCAGCTTGTGCGCGGCGTCGATGCCTTCCACGTCGAAGGTCGGGTCGGCCTCGGCGTAGCCCAGGCGCTGGGCCTCGGCGAGCACGTCGTCGAACTCGCGCCCCTTGTCGCGCATCTCGGTGAGGATGAAGTTGCCGGTGCCGTTGATGATCCCGGCAAGCCATTCGATGCGGTTGCCCGCCAGCCCCTCGCGGATGGCCTTGATGATCGGGATACCGCCGGCGACGGCGGCCTCGAACGCCACCATCACGCCGCGATCCTGGGCGGCGCGGAAGATCTCGTTGCCGTGCAGGGCGATCAGCATCTTGTTGGCGGTGACCACATGCTTGCCGAGCTCGATGGCGCGCAGCACCAGCTCGCGGGCAGGTTCCACCCCCCCCATCAGCTCGCAGACGACCTCCACCTCGGGATCGTTGACCACGCTGAATGGGTCGGTGGCCAGACGGATGCCGGTGGTGTCGCAGATGCGCTGGGCGTCGATCCGGCGGGCCGAGGCGGCGACCACCTCGATGCCCCGCCCGGCGCGGCGCGAGATCTCATCCTGGTTGCGGCGCAGCACGTTGACCGTGCCGCCGCCCACCGTGCCCAGCCCAAGCAGGCCGACCTTCACTGGCTTCATGGTTGTTCTCTGTCGAAAGCGATGCGCGAGATTTTAACCCAGTTTGCCCCAAGAACCCGGCCTCAGCCCAGCACCTGGGTGTAACGCCTGCGGTACTGGTCCAGGAAGCGCGTGATGCGGCTCATCGCCTCGCCCAGATCGTCCATGTTGGGCAGGAAGACGACGCGGAAGTGGTCGGTGTTGGCCCAGTTGAAGCCGGTCCCCTGCACCACCAGCACCCGCTCCTGCTCCAGCAGCTCGAGGATGAACTGGCGATCGTCCTGGATCGGGTACATCTTCGGATCAAGGCGCGGGAACAGGTACATCGCCCCCTGCGGCCTGACGCAGCTCACCCCCGGGATCGCCTCCAGCATCTCGTGCGCCAGATCGCGCTGGCGGCGCAGGCGACCGCCGGGCGCGACCAGGTCATTGATACTCTGGTAGCCGCCAAGCGCAGTCTGGATGGCGAACTGCGCCGGGACGTTGGAGCACAGGCGCATCGAGGCGAGCATGGTCAGGCCCTCGATGTAGTCGCGCGCATGGCGCTTGTCGCCCGAGACAATCAGCCAACCGGCACGGTAGCCAGCGGCGCGGTAGTTCTTCGACAGGCCATTGAAGGTGATGAACAGCACATCGTCCGCCAGCGAGGCGATGGAGGTGTGCTCAGCCTCGTCGTACAGCACCTTGTCGTAGATCTCGTCGGCATAGACGATCAGCTGGTGCTGGCGGGCGATCTCCACGATCTCCTGCAGCAGCTCGACCGGGTAGACCGCGCCGGTGGGGTTGTTCGGGTTGATGAGCACGATGGCGCGGGTGCGCGAAGTGATCTTGGCGCGGATGTCGTCCAGGTCCGGCAGCCAACCGGCCTGCTCGTCGCATACATAATGACGCGGCGTGCCCCCGGCCAGGGCGACCGCCGCGGTCCACAGCGGATAGTCCGGCGAGGGCACCAGCACCTCGTCGCCATCATCCAAGAGCGCCTGCATGGCCATCACGATCAGCTCCGACACCCCGTTGCCGATGTAGATGTCGTCGATCTGCACCCCGCGAATGCCCTTGGTCTGGGTGTAGTGCATCACCGCCTTGCGCGCGGCGAACAGCCCGCGCGAGTCGGAATAGCCCGAGGCGCCGCCAAGGTTGAGGATCACGTCCTGCATGATCTCCTCGGGCACCTCGAAGCCGAACGTGGCCGGGTTACCGATATTCAGCTTGATGATCCGGTGCCCCTCCTCCTCCATCTGCTTGGCGCGCTCCATGACCGGGCCGCGGATGTCGTAGCAGACATTCGCGAGCTTGGAGGACTTGCGGATCGGGTTGAGCAGTGGGGTGGTCATGGCGCTAGGCTTGTTGGTGCAGGGCAGGAAAACAGGCAACATTAGGTTCACCCTCAAGGGCTGTCAATGCGGCCTGCCCGGGCCATCCTTGGAGACTTCAGCGTGAAACTGCACCTCAACTTCACCGACCAGCGTTTCATCATCCAGAACTACGGGGAGGCCCACGTCACCATCAACGGCGAGCGCATCGAACGCAGCCTGATCCTCACCCCGGAGAAACGGCTCGACTGGCCCGCCCTGACGGCGGCGAGCCTGGACGAAGCCCAGCTCACCCCGCTGCTCGAAGACGAGCCCGAGCTGGTCATCATCGGCACCGGCCCGCGCCAGCTGGTGCCCTCTCCCACCATCATGCGCTTCTTTGCCCGCCATGGCATCGGCCTCGAATTCGTCAGCACCCCGGCCGCCTGCCGGATCTACAACATCCTCGCTGGCGAAGGCCGTCGGGTGGGATGCGGATTGATGGTGGGTGGCTGATATTGCCCCCCACCCCTCGGGGGGAGGGGTGGGGAGAGTGGGGAATTCTCCGCCACTCACCCCCCCAGAAAGGCCCGATGCACATCCCCACCATAGCGGTGGATGATCTCCCGCTTGGCGGCCTGGTGCGCCGCCTCACTCCACGGGTGCCCCGCGCGTGCCACCACGCGCCGCGCCAGTTCGTCGGCGATCACATCCAGAAACAGCTCCGCCAGCAACAGACGCGCGGCATCACGGAAGCGGCCGCGCCCGTCGAGGTACAGCTGCACCGTCGGCGCGCGCGTGTTGATGATGACCTTGCGCTCCACCGGGCTGTAGACGGCCCGATCCACATCGTTGTCCAGCGCCCGCAGCTCATAGCCTGCAAACAGGATGACCCCATGGTCGTGCTGCGGCCGCTTGTGCACCCCATGCGCTGCCCCGCCCCGCGGGTGATGGTGCCTTGAAGCCTGCTCAGCCAACACGATCTCGCACAGGGCAAGATACGGCCCGGCCGTGACGCTGATCGTCCCCCGCATCCCTGCCTGCGCCCCCTCCACCGTCCAGGTGAGGGTGTGCGCCCCCTCAAGCTCGCTTACCGCCCGCTCCGTCACGGTCGGCTCGATGCGCATCGTCTCCGGCAGGGCATAGCTGATATGCAGCACGGCATCGGGCCCCAACCTTGCCGGGTCGACGATCAGCTTCACATGGAAGGGATGCCGGGGTGGGCGGTAATAGAACGGCGTAGAAAAGCGCAGGGCATCCACGGCTTCCACCTCCCCCGCGGCCTGCACAGGACCCTCGTCCGGCCCCAGGGTGATGCCAAGGTCGTGAATGGCCACCTCACTCATGTGCAGCAGCAGGTGCTCGATCATCTGGCTGGTGCGGCCGGAGGTGGTGGCATGCTCCAGATGCCGGAGCCTGTCCAACTCAGCCTGCACAGAAGGGGCGATCAGCTCGCTCACCGCCCGGGCAAACGCCGCCACGAAGGGGTTGCGCAGGTTCAGCCCCTCGCGCTCGTCGCTGATGATGGCCTCACCCTGGGCGAGCCTTTCCAGCAACGCCGGGCAGCGCACCGTACCGAACAGGTACTCCGTGCCCACCTTGTTCTCGAACTCGAACAGCTGGCAGTCCAGCACCGCCTCACCCGAGACCACCAGCAGCCCGTTGGTCCGCTCATCCCCGCGCAGGGTCAGCTCGGCGCCCAGGGCACGCTTGAGGGTGAGGGTGAAGGGATAAGCCTGCCCCTCAAAATCGAAATGCGCGGCAAGCTCCGGCCCAAGCAGCACCGTGGCCGGCGGCTCCTCGTGACGCACCGGGAAAGACGGTCCACCCGCCCGGCCGTCGTGCATCTCCTGCAGCATCACCTCACGGCGGGCAAGCACCTCGCGCAGGTAGATGTTGTCGGCCAGCGCATGTCGCAAGGACTGGAACTGGACAATGCTCACATGCGGGTTGTCGACCACGATGGTCACCCGCGTACCGTTGGCGGGAAGACCTAAGCGCTCCCGATCAACCGCCTCCACCGCCCGATCCCCCGCGCCGTCATCGAACAGATAGCCGCCATTCTCACCACGGAACAGCTCGATGCGGGCATACCGCCCATCACGGATGGTCTCGATCCAGCCGTACCCCAACCCGAACACGGCCTGCTTCAACCCCCGGCCAAAGTAGCCCCGCCCGCTGCCTCCGCCGTTGGCCAGCACGCTGTGCGCCCCACCGTAACTGAGGATGCGCCGCGCCTGGGCATGACTCATCCCCTCCGCCTGGTCGGTCACCTTCAGCACCGCGCCGGACAGGTGCCGTTCGTACTGCACGAGGATCTCCCCACCCTCTTCGCCGAGGCGGAGGTAACTGTCGTCACTGTTGGTGATCAGCTCGACAAGCGCCTTCTCCAACGAGGCGAAGCGGCGGGAGTCGATATCGATGACCCGCTGGTCAACGGGGATTTCGGCAATGGGCATTGCGTCTCCTTAGTCCAGGCAAAACTCAGCGCACAAATTCACTCAACCATAGGGCACCTCGAAAAACCGTCACGGGCGGGCGGAGTGCAAGGAGCCCCGCAGCGAATCCCCGGGACATATCAATTAGATAGGCGAGGGGTGAGCGAGGAAGCGACGCCGCAACCCGCCCGCGCAGTACTTTTTTGAGGTGCCCATTGGTTGATTTCACCTTCAAAATCACCAGCCTTACCAGGCTGTGTCAAAACTCTTTGGCACAGCCTGGTAAGGTGAGCCAGGCGGCGTCCCGGGAAGTGGTGTAACAGCGAGAGGGCGTGAGGTGTTCGCCGTGGAGATCCTGCAGGGCCTCCACGGCGGGCGTGAA
>FWPV01005645.1_pt1 | contig 24785 bp, 22 predicted proteins | sample 2228371 | NCBI WGS metagenome assembly FWPV01 (sample SAMEA103939776, study PRJEB20133) | metagenome | reverse complement strand
TGCCGAGGGCCACGAGCCCCCCCTTGGCGGCGGAGTAGTTGGCTTGCCCACGCTGGCCGAGGGTTCCGCTCAGCGAGCCGATGTTGACCACTCGTCCTCGTCCCGCCACCAGCATCTGCCGCAGGAACCCGCGGGTGAGGCGGTAGGCCCCCTTGAGCACCGTGTCCACCACCGCGTCCCAGCGCTTTTCGTCCATGAGGGCAAAGTGGCCGTCCCGCAGTACCGCGGCGTTGTTGACGACGGCGTACACGCCACGGTCCTCGAGCTCGCGCACCAGGGCGGCCACCGCCTCGGCGTCGCACAGGTCACAGCGGTGCGCCACCACCTCCGCGCCGCGCGCCGCGGCCGCGGCAACCACTTCGTTGGCGGCATCTTCCCGCTGCCGGTAAAGGAAGTGGACGGCGTACCCGGCCTCCGCGAGCACCTCCACGATGGCGCGTCCAATTCCCCGCGATCCTCCGCTCACCACCGCCGTCAGCATGCCAGCGCCTCCAACCCCCGACGACGTTGCCGGCCACCACCCCCCACCCCACGGCGCGCGTACTGTACCCTATTTCGAGCGTCAACTTCCCGTCAGCCGCCAGGCGGGTACGGCGGCAGGACCTCGGGGGCGACCACCATCCGCCGCCACAGCTGCGGCCCTGGGTCCGCCCGCAAGTCGCCCTCGTCGACCTTGAAGCGCACGGCCGACAGCACGATGTGAACCGTGTCGCGGACCGGCAGGAAGTGCGACGGGCCGCCGTCGTAGATCACGGTGACCGGCACGTGCGCAAAGGTCGCCCGCAGCTTGCCAGCTCGCACCAGGATCTCGGTGTCGATGGCGTAGCGCCTCCCCACCAGGTTCATGCGGCGCAACAGTCCGGCGCAGACCAGCCGAAAGCCGCACTGGGAGTCCTCCAGGGGAAAGCCGGTCATGAGTTCGAGGGCGCGGGTGCCGATGAAGTTCGTCCAGAACCTCTTGCCTGGGATGGCCATGCGGTTCCAGAGGCGGTTGCCGAGCAGGAAGTCGGCCTCCTCGGCCAGGGCAAGGAAGCGGGGGACGTCGGCCGGGTCGTGCTGCCCGTCGCCGTCGAGCATGAGTACGTGGGTGAACTCCTCGCCCAGCACCACCGCCAGTCCGCTCCGCGTGGCGTCCCCCTTGCCACCGTTGCGGGGACGCCGGACCACCCGAGCGCCGGCACGGCGGGCCACGTCGGTGGTGGCATCGCCGGAGCCATCGTCCACCACCAACACGTCGACCCCCTGCCGGAGCACCCCCGCCACCACGGCACCGATGCGGCTCTCACAGTTGAAGGCGGGGATCACCGCAGCGACACGCATGTCCATGCGCGCGCAGGATAGCACCTCGACGACGATCGACGGGGCTTTCAGACGCCGAGGGAACCGGCGAAGAGGTCGAAGCGCAACAGCCGACACTCGATGGGGCCGTTGAAGAGGGGAATACGGCGACTGGCCCGCAACCCCACCTCCTTGGCCAGCTCCCGGTTGCCGACGAGCAGCCACGCCGTCGCGCCGGCACCCCGCTGCTTGAGGGCGTCGCCCAGCTGCCGGTAGAAGCTCTTCAAGGTCTCCACCTCGCCGAGCCGCTTGCCGTAGGGTGGGTTGGTGACGATCAGGGCGCCGGGGCCCGGCACGATGAGCTGCCGGACGTCCCGGCGGACGACGGTCAACGCCGACACCACCGAAGCCTCGCGGGCGTTCCTCAAGGTGGCGCGCACGGCCCGCTCGCTTCGATCGCTGGCATGGATGGGGGCGGGGGCGGGGTGCCGTCGGCTCCTTGCCTCGGCCACCGCCCCGGCAAAGCCCTTGGCGTCGAACCAGCCCCATCGGCGGCAGGCGAAGGAACGGAAGAGCCCTGGCGCCGTGCCGGTGGCCATGAGCGCTGCCTCGATGGCAATGGTGCCCGTGCCGCACATGGGGTCGAGCACGGGCGCAGTGCCGTCGTAGCCGGCCAAGAACAGCACGGCGGCGGCCAGGGTCTCGGCGAGGGGTGCCGGGCCGCCCCGCGGGCGGTACCCGCGGTGGGACAGCGGCTCGCCGGAGGTGTCGAGGAAGAGTTCGGCACTGGCCTCCGCCAGGTGGAGGACGATGTGCAGGGAGGGGGCCATGCGGTCCACGTCCGGCCTCCACCCCCGCCGCTGCCGGAGGCGGTCGACCAGGGCGTCCTTCACCACCAGCGCCGCCAGCGAGGTATTGGCAAAGGATGAGCTGCGTCCGGTCACCGACACGGCAACGGTCTGCCCCGCCGCCACCATCTCCTCCCACGGCACGCCCGCGGCCAGAGAATAGACGGCGTCGCGGTCGGCACCCGCCCCCGTGGCCAGTCTCGCCAGCACCCGGTTGGCCGTACGTAGCCAGAGGTTGGCCCGGTACACGGCAGCAAGCCCGCCGGCAAACTGCACGGCGCCCCGGCCCGCCACCGCCTCGCCGTGGCCGAGGGCCACGAGCTCCTGGGCGAGGACCGGCTCGACACCGCGACTGCAGGTGGCGAGGAGAGTCGCTGGCGTCCGCTCCCACACCGGGCCACCCTAGCAAGAGGTCGGGCTCTCGCCAAGACGCCGGTCGACCGAAGGCGCCTCCGGCACCTCGGCACGGGGCGGCATCTGCCCGGTCCGAGATGGGGGTAGCCGGGCGCCGACGGCCCCCTGCGCCGCGGCGGTTGCGCTCGCCGGAAGTTCTCGCTACGTTGCACATCGCGGTGGACGGATGACGCCACTCCTTCGCATCGGTACTCGCGGCTCGGAACTCGCCCGCTGGCAAGCCACCCACGTGGCCGACGCGCTGCGCCACCTGGGAGGCGTCGCCACCGAGCTCGTCGTGGTGCGAACGAGGGGCGACACGGACCGCTCCCGGCCGCTGGTCGAGCTGGGCGGCAGCGGGGTCTTCACCCGCGAGCTCCAGCATGCCCTGTCGAGGGGCGAGGTCGACCTGGTGGTGCACTCCCTCAAGGACCTGCCGGTGGAGGAGCCGCCGGGGCTCGTCCTCGCCGCCGTGCTCGCTCGCGACGAGCCGCGGGAGGTGCTGGTGGCGGCGCGCCATGCCGCCGGACCGGGAGGGCTCGGTCTCAAACCGGGTGCGGTGGTCGGCACCTCCTCGCCGCGCCGCGCCGCCCAGGCGCTGGCCATGCAGCCGGACATCACCGTGGTGCCGCTGCGGGGCAACGTACCCACCCGCCTGCGCCGGCTCGACGAGGGGGTGGTGGACGCCGTCATCCTGGCCTACGCGGGGATCCGCCGGCTGGGTTGCGACCTGGCCGGTCGACTGGTCACGGTGTTCGCCGTGGACACCTTCGTACCCGCCCCCGGGCAAGGAGCCTTGGCCGTGGAGACGCGCGAAGATGGCGGCGTCGGCCAACGCCTGGTCTCTCGCCTGAACGACCCGGCCGTCGCCGCCGCCACGCGTTGCGAGCGCGAACTCCTGCGGCGGCTAGGGGGTGGCTGCCACCTCCCCCTCGGGGCGTACGCCAGCTACCAGGCAGGCGCCCTGCAGCTCGTGGCAGCGCTGGGGGAGGCGGACGAGGGGGGCCGGTGGGCCGCGGTCCGCCGCGTCCGGGTTTCCGGCACCGACCCGGAGCGCACGGCCGAGGCAGCGCGGCGGGCGCTCGACGGGGAGCCTCGCCCGTGAAACGCTGGGTCCTCGTCACTCGGGCCGCTGACGAGCTTGCCGAGCTCGCGGCGTCCCTCGCCCACCGCGGCGTCCATGTCCACCCCTACCCGGTCCTGGCCCCACGACCTGTGGACGACGTGCTCGGCTGGGAGGAGGTGCGCTCCCATGAGGAGGCGTTCGAGTGGCTCGTCCTGACGAGCCCCAGGGCTGCCGCCGAAGCCGTGCCAGCGGCCGCTCGCCACGGCCTCGACGCCCTGCTCCGCCGCCTGCCGGTGGCGGCGGTCGGGGAACGGACGGCGGCCCGCGCCACCGGTGCCGGCCTCCGCGTCGCCCTCGTCGGCTCGGGCGGGGGTGAGCTCCTCGCCGCTCGCCTGGCCCCTCACCTCGCCCCCGGAAACCGCGTGCTTCACCCCTGCGGCCGCGACCGCCGCCCGGAACTGGGCCGACACCTGAGCAGCCTGGGGGTGCAGGTGATGGTTGTCGAGGTGTACGCCATGGAGGAGGTGCCCCGGGAGCAGCTGCCACGCCTGCCCGAGGGCGAGCCTGTGGCCGTGCTCCTCACCAGCCCGCGCAGCGCGGCCGCCTACCTGGCCGCCCTCGGGGGGACACCGCTCCCCTGCCCGCACCTGGCCATGGGCGCCACGACCGTCACCGAGGCCCGGCGTCTGGGTCTGTCGGCCCGACCGCTGGCGGCGCCGAGCCTGGCTGCCTTCGAGGAGGAACTGCTATGCCGGATCTTGTCGTAAGACCACGACGTCTGCGTTTTCACCCACGGCTCCGCGACCTGGTCGCCGAGGCCCGTCTCGACCCCCGCGCCTTTGTCATGCCGCACTTCGTCCTCGACCGCGATGACGCGGTGGAGGAGATCGAGGCCATGCCGGGCATCCGACGCGAGGGCATCGAACCGCTGCTCGCCACGGTGGAGCGCGACCTTCGCCTGGGGATCCGGGCGATCCTGCTCTTCGGCGTCCCCGCCGACGACGCGGCCAAACACCCCGACGGCCGTTCCGCCTACGGCGAAGGTGCGTTGATCCCGCGGGCGGTGACGGCCATCAAGCAACGCTTTGGCGAGGAGGTGCTCGTCATCACCGACGTGTGCCTCTGCGCGTACACCGATACTGGCCACTGCGGGGTGGTGGCGGGGGGGAAGGTGGTCAACGACCCGTCCCTGGCACACCTTTCGCGCATGGCGGTGGCCCACGCGGCGGCCGGGGCCGACGTGGTGGCACCTTCCGACATGATGGACGGAAGGATCTTGGCCATCCGCGAGGCCCTCGACGCCAACGGCTTCGTGGATACGCCCATCATGAGCTACTCCTGCAAGTACGCCTCCGGCTACTACGGACCGTTTCGCGAGGCGGCCCACTCGGCCCCCCAGTTCGGCGACCGGCGTTCCTACCAGATGGACGCCCGCAACGGTCGCGAGGCCCTCGTCGAGGCCCAGCTCGACGTCGAGGAGGGAGCGGACATCCTCATGGTGAAGCCAGGGCTCGCCTATCTGGACGTTCTGCGGGCGATTCGCGAGAACTTCCCGCAGCCTTTGGCCGTCTACAACGTGTCGGGGGAGTACTCCATGGTCAAGGCGGCAGCGGCGCGAGGCTGGATCGACGAGCGGACGGTGACCATGGAGAACCTGCACGCCTTCCGCCGCGCCGGCGCCGACCTCATCATCACCTACCACGCCCGCGAGGTGCTGGCGAGGGGGTGGCTATGAGGGGCACGGTTCGCCGTGCCCACCACGAGCCGCGCGGCCGGATGTCCGTCGTGCTGGGGAGGCCGGCATGAACCGTCGGCGCTCGCGCCTCCTCTACGAGCGGGCGTGCGCCGTCCTCCCCGGCGGCGTCTCCTCGCCGGTCCGCGCCTTCCGAGCGGTGGGAGGCAGTCCCGTCTTCTACCGCGCCGGGCACGGCGCTCGCTTCCTCGACGAGGACGACAACGAGTACATCGACTACGTCATGTCGTGGGGACCCCTGATCCTCGGCCACGCCCACCCGGAGGTGGTCGCCGCCGTCCAGGCAGCGGCCCGCCGCGGTCTCTCCTTCGGCGCCCCGTGCCTGGCCGAGGTGGAACTCGCCGAGAAGATGGTGGCCAGCTATCCGGGCCTCGAGGTGGTGCGCTTCGTCTCCTCGGGGACGGAAGCGGTGATGGCGGCGCTGCGCCTGGCCCGCGCCGCCACGGGGCGCAACCTCATCGTCAAGTTCGAGGGCTGCTACCACGGCCACGCCGACGCGGTGTTGGTGAAGGCAGGGTCGGGGCTCGCGACCTTCGGTGCCCCCTCCTCGGCCGGCGTGCCGGAGGCGGTGGCCGGACTCACCCTCGTACTGCCCCTCGACGACGACCAGGCGGTGGCCGAGGTCGTGGCCGCCCACGGCGAGCAGATCGCGGCCATCGTCATCGAGCCGGTCCCGGCCAACGCCGGCCTGCTACTCCAGCGCCGCGAGTTTCTCCACCGCCTGGCGGCCACCGCCCGAAGGGCCGGCGCCTTGCTCATCTTCGACGAGGTGATCTCCGGCTTTCGTCTCGGTCCGGGCGGTGCCGCCAGCACCTTCGGCATCACTCCGGACCTCGCCACCTTCGGCAAGGTGATCGGCGGCGGCATGCCGGTGGGCGCCTACGGCGGCTCGCGTGCCCTCATGGACCTCCTGGCCCCCCAGGGACCGGTGTACCAGGCCGGCACCCTGTCGGGCAATCCCGTGGCCATGGCCGCCGGTCTCGCCACCCTGGCGGTGCTCGAGCGCGACGGGGGGTGGGCCGCGCTGGAGGCGCTCGGTCGCGCCTTCGAGACCCGCGTGGGGGAGGTACTGGCCCGGCACGGCGCGCCGGTCTCTCTCGTCCGGATCGGTTCGCTGTTCTGGTTTTCCCTCCAGCCGGGCCCACCTCCCCGTCGCTTCGACGCCATTGCCGTCGACGCCCCGGCCCGCTACCGGGCGTTCCACCGGGCGCTCCTCGAGCGGGGCGTGTACCTCGCCCCCTCCGCCTACGAGGTGGGCTTCCTCTCCACGGCCCACGGGGAGGCCGAGATCGACGCCACGGCTGCCGCCCTGGACGCTGCCCTGGCCGAGGTGGCGTGGTAGCCCTCCTGGCGCGAGGCCGTGCCTGGCGACCTCGTTCGCGGCCGCACCTACTCCGGCCCTCGCTCGTCGGGCTGTCCCTCACCCACGCGTGCACGCCAAGGCGGCCGCCACGATGGTGTCGCCGTCTCCCTGCCCCAGAGCCGCCAGGCGCGCGAGCAAGGCGTCCTCCTGCCGGAGCGGGTCGGGATCCACGGCCGCACGCCGGAGCTCGTCGACATCCGCACCGACGAAGTTGCGGCGGCAGGGCGGCAGGAGCTCGTCCCCGACCAGCACGGGAACGCCAAAGGACCGACACGACAGGGGCCGATGCTCGTAGAGGAGGCAGCGGCCGCTCGCCGGTTCGAGGACCGGGCAGCGGTACGGGGCGAAGCGCTCGAAGAAGGCCAGGCGGGCTGCGTCGTCGTCGGCCAGACGACCCTGCTGCCAGTCGCCCGGGAAGTACCTCGCCAGGACTCGCCATTGCCGGCGCGCGCGCCGTTCGATGGCGGCCGCCGTCTCCGGGGCGCGAGACGCCACCCATGCGAGCCCGCGTCGAAGGCGGAAGGCGTCGAGGGCGGTGATGTCGAAGGGACCGGTGCAGCACTCGATGCAGCCGAGGCGACACACCACTCGCTCCCCAGCGCATCGCACCGCACCCTGAAGGACCTCGTCGACGGCGGCGACGAAGGCGTCGGCCTCCCGCTCGAGCTCGGCCAGTTCCACGTGTTCCGCGTCCACCCTGGGAGTGTAGCTGCTGACCATGCCCGACCGCGCCAATCGTCATGGCGCGGCCCTGGGCGGGAAGCTCACCGGGCGGAGGCCGCGCCACCCATACCCGCCGCACCATCCCCCTGGCCGTGGGCATCGGCGGGAACGGACCCACCGAGACTCGGCAGCGCCGGGCAGAGGCTCATCTCCTCTTCCGTGCGGCGATCTCGGCGAGGCGCTCACGGATTCGCTTCTCCCACCCCTCCTGGCCGGGCACGAAGATCGTCTCGTCCACCAGCTCGGGGGGCAGACACGGCATGTCGGCCACCTTGCCCTCCACGTCGTGGGCGTAGATGTAGCCCCGACCGTACCCCAGCGCCGCCATCAAGGACGTGGGGGCGTTGCGCAGGTGGAGGGGCACCGGGTAGCTGGGGCGCTCGGCCACCAGGCGGCGGGCCCGATCGTAGGCGGTGTAGAGGGCGTTGGACTTGGGGACGAGGGCCAGGTACACCGTCGCCTGGGCCAGGGCCAGCGCGCACTCGGGCATCCCCATGTGCTCGACGGCGCGCGCAGCGGCCGCGCACTGTTCCAGCGCCCGCGGATCGGCCATCCCCACGTCCTCCGAGGCGACTCGGAGCAGGCGGCGCGCCACGTAGCGGGGATCGGCACCCCCCTCCAGCATGCGGGCGAGCCAGTACAGGGAGGCATCGACGTCGGAGTTGCGGATCGATTTGTGGAGGGCCGAGATGAGGTTGTGGTGCTCTTCCCGCCCCTTGTCGTAGCGGGCCGGGCGCTCCTGCGCCAGGCGCCGAACCAGCTCCACCGACATGGCGCCTTCCACCGCTGCGGCCCCGGCGGCCAGTTCGAGGAGGTTGTAGGCCACCCGGGCGTCCCCATCGGCGTGGAAGGCGATCTCCTCGAGCACCGCCGCCTCGACGTTGCCGAGACGGCCGCCCAGGCCCCGCTCCCCGTCGGCCAGGGCCCGTTCGAGGAGCGCGACGATGACCGGCGACGAAAGGGGCGCCAGCACCACCACCTTGACCCGCGACAGCAGGGCGGCGTTGAGTTCGAAGGAGGGGTTCTCGGTGGTGGCGCCGATGAGCACGACGTCGCCGGTCTCCAGGAACGGGAGGAAGGCGTCCTGCTGGGCGCGGTTGAAGTGGTGCACCTCGTCGACGAAGAGCACGGTGCGAAGGCCGGTGGCCGAGCGCCGCCGGCGCGCCTCCTCCATGACGGCCCGTGCTTCCTTGACCCCCGCCGTCACCGCCGAGAAGCTCACGAAGGCGGCGCCGCTCGCCGCCGCCACGACGCGCGCCAGGGTCGTCTTGCCCGAACCCGGGGGACCCCACAGGAGGAGGGACTGCACCTCGCGCTGCTCCACCATGTGGCGGAGCACTCCCCCCGGGCCGGTGAGGTGTTCCTGCCCCACCACCTCGTCGAGGCACCGCGGCCGCATCCGCTCGGCAAGGGGCGTCCCCGGCGCCACGCCCTCGCCGCTGCGGAACAGCTCGCCCTCGGTCATCGGCCGGCCTCCCGCCCGGCCAGGCCCACCGCCGCCAACAGCTCCACCGCCTCCACCCGGGCCAGGGCTTCCCCGAGATCGTGCCCCCAGGCCACGACGCCGTGTCGGCTGAGCACCGCCACGGGCGACTCGGTGAGGGCCACGGCGCAGGCCTGGGCCAGCTCGCGGCTCCCCGGCGGATAGGCCGGCACGAAGGCCACCGAGCCCACCAGCAGCTCCCCTTCCTGCAAGTCCCTGGGGTCCGGAACCTGGCCACCGCCATGCTCGAGGGCGAGGAGGGCCGGCGGGTGGGCGTGGACGAGGGCCGCCACCAACGGAATGCGTCGGTACACCTCCAGGTGCAGCCACGCTTCGCTCGATGCCTCGGCCGGTGGCGCCTGCCCCACCTCGCACAGCACCAGATCCGGGGCGGTCAGCAGTCCCTTGGCGACGCCCCGGGGGGTGATGAGGACGTGGCGGGGGTCGAGACGGCAGGAGAGATTGCCCTCGGCGTGCCGGATGAGCCCGCGCCGCGCCAGGAGGGCACCTGCCGCCACCAGTTCCGAGCGCACCCGCGCTTCACGCCAGATGCGCACCGCCCTGCCCTGAAGACCCGCACCCATCAGCGCAGACGAACCGACGCCACGGGAAGACTCCCTGCACCGTTGCCGCGCGCTCCTCGACGAGACGGCCACAGCGGCTGCACCGCACCACCGTTGCCAGGCCGAAGCGGCGCTGACGCTCCCGGTACTCCCGCTCCCGCACCCGTCCGAAGATCGTCGCCACGCGCCAGAGAAGGTACAGCGCCACGAGCAGAACAACGGTACGGGTCACGGTCGACGTTTGGCGATCTCGGCTTCGAGCCCGGAGAGATCGGGCAAGCTGGGCGGCACCGGCCGGAGGGCCTTGAGCTTGGCGAGTTCCGCCGCCGCGGTGGCCGCGTCGTTGAGGTCGAACAGGTAGACCACCGCCGCGTTGTACCGCGACTGCCAGTGCTGCGGGTCCAGCTCCGCCGCCCGATCGAAGAGTTCCACCGCCTTGGCCGGTTTGCCGGTCTCCCGGTAGCAGACCCCCAGGTCGGTCAACACGTCCGCCGAATCGTCGCGCACGGTGCGCGCCTGCTCGTAGGCCTCGATGGCGCGGGGGAAGTCGCCCATGTCGTAGTAGGCATTCCCGAGCTGGACGCGATGGTGGTAGTTGGCCGGGTCCTTGTCGAGCAACGCCTGGATCTCCCGCACATGCTCGAGGATCTGGGGGTTGGCGGCCGGCGGGGCAGCGGCTCCCGGCGCCGGCAGCTGGCCGACCTGCCCCAGGGGTGGCGCCCCCGGGACGCCAGCGTGAGGGTCGGTACTCTGGGCCCTGGCGGCGGGCCGTGGTTGCCCCTGCCCCACCACGTAGCCGACCAAGAGGCCGACCAGCAGGCCGGCAAGTGCTGTCACAAGCGGGTTTTTCGTCATCCCCTCTCCATAACTAGGTCTTGGGCTCGCGCTGACCCACCCAGGTCCCCGACACCGGCATGCCGCCGGCCAGGTTCGTCGCCTCCCAGGTCCCCTCGAGGCGCTTTTCCCCGCCGCGGGTCACCAGCCGGCCCGTGTACGTGGCGACAAAACCCAGCTGGGCGTCGATTCGTTCCAGCCGCACGTTGCCGCCGATGAACGTGCCCCGCAGCGAGCCACGCCAGCCGCCCGCCAGCTGGTAGACGCCACTCACCACCGTGCCGTCGAGGCGGAGGGTGAAGCTCCCCTTGAGGGCTCCGGGCTCGATGTTCACCGCCCAGCGCCCCGACAGCTCGTCCTGGGGCACGCCGGCGCCCTCCTCCAGCCGCCGGATCTCCACCGCCAGCTGCTCCATGTACTCGCGCCGCGCCGCCATGGTCGCGCGAAGCTGCTGCGCCTGCGCCACCAGATCGATGACCTCGGTTTCGGCCTTGCGCACGTCGTTGGCGCGAGCCACGAGGGAGGTCGCATCCTCGCCGTCCCGCTGGCCGCGGAGGAGGTCGTCGCCGAGGCGCACCATGCGCTCCGTGGCGCTTCGCAGGCTCTCCTGGATCCGTTCGAGGGAGGCCGCATCGCTGGCCATGAGGCGCTTCTCCACCTCCAGTTGCAGGCGGAAGCTCTCCAGCAGCGGATCTCGTGCCTGGGCGAGCACGACACTGGCCGCCAGGGAAGCCAGGAGCGCACATCCAAGGGTCCTTTGCACCGCCTCTCCTCCTCGTCGCCGGCAGCGACTCCTGCCGCGCCCATGATCCCATACGCATGGCGACCACCCACCGTCCAGTGCCGGCCCGCGGCTGGGTTCATTATCCCCCCGTTGCGACGCCACGGCCACAACGACCGAGGACGGGCGATTCTGCTAGATTGGTGGCATGACCAGCGTGCGGCGTGAACCGGCGATCCGGGTCACCCTCCTGCCCCGCGACACCAATCCACACGGCACCATCTTCGGCGGCGTGATCCTCTCCTTCATCGACCAGGCAGGCGCCGTCGAGGCCCACCGGCACGGCGCCGCCCGCGTCGTCACGGTGGCCATGGAGCAGGTGGTGTTCCACGAACCCGTGTACGTTGGCGACCTGGTTTCCTTCTACGGCGAGCTGGTGCGGATCGGGCGCACCTCCATCACCGTCCGCGTACGCGTCGAGGCCGCCGGGATGGGCGGCGCCCACCCGCCGCGCGCCGTTACCGAGGCCGAGATCACGTACGTCAACGTGGACGAGCGCGGCCGGCCGGTTCCCATCCCTCGCACCCCCTCGCGCGGAGAGGAGGCGCTTCGGTGACCTGGCTGTTCTTGTACATCACCGCGGCCATCCTGGGACTCGTGCTGTGGGGCGTCTCCACCTACCTGGCCCACGCCCCGGTCCCGCCGCCGGAGGCACGCAACGCGGCGACCCGGGCGCGTCGCCGCCGCGCCGTGGGCGCCGGGTCGCTGGTCTTCGGGGGCATCGGGCTTGCTGCCTCGTGGTGGCTCGGGGTGCCGAACGGAACAGCTTGTGGTGCCGGGCTCGTTGCCGGTATCGTGGTCGGGGCAGCCGTCGCGGCCCTGGCGAGGCCCCACCGGGCGGCCGCGGTGGTCGGTGGCACGGTCGTCGTCGTGCGCGGCATGCCGCCGGGCGGGTTCGGTCAGGTGCGGGTGGGTGAGGGGACGCACAGTGCGCTCCTCGCCGCTCGCAACCTGGACTCCGTCGAGCTCCTCCCGGGGACGCGGGTCGAGGTGGTGGAAGGCGGCACACCATCGGTGGTGGCGGTGCGGCGGCCGGGCGAGCAGGCGTGAACCTCCCCGCGCCCCTTGCCGAGGTGGTGCTGGCGTCGGCCTCGCCGCGGCGGCGGGAGCTGCTCGCTCGCCTAGGGCTTGCGGTGCAGGTGGCCCCTGCCGAGGTGGACGAGGCCCCACGCCCCGGCGAGGCGCCGCCCCTCCACGCCCTCCGGGTGGCGCGTGCCAAGCTCGAGGCCGTGGCCACCCGCTACCCATACCATCCGGTCCTGGCGGCGGACACCGTCGTGGGCCTTGGCGGACGGGTACTCGGGAAGCCTCGCAGCCGGGAGGACGCCCGAGCCATGCTGGAACTCCTCGCCGGTCGGACGCACCTGGTCTGCACCGCCGTGGCCGCCGGCTGGCAGCAGCGTCAGAGTTTCCACCTCGAGACGGCTCGTGTGACCTTTGCCCGCCCTTCGGCGGAGCTCCTCGACTGGTACGTGGACCTCGGCGAGGGCGACGACAAGGCTGGCGGGTACGCCTTGCAGGGAGCCGCCGCCCTCTTCATCATTCGGGTCGACGGCAACGTGCAGGCCATCGTCGGCCTGCCCCTCGCCGCCCTGCCGCGGCTCTTCTCCCGCCTCGGCCTCGAGTTGCGCCGAGGCCCTTCCGGAGGTCTCCTCCTCAGTCCCCGTGCCTGATGGGTTCGCCGAGCTCGGACAGGCGGAAGTTGGCGAAGATGTGGTGGCCGTTGAAGTCCAGGACGCGGACGTCTTCGGTGCCAGCCAGATCGGCGGCAATCACGTCGAAGGGAACCCCGTACAGGGCGCGGGTCCGCTCCAGCGGCACCTCGTAGGCAATGAACTTGGCGATGCCCTTGTGCTCGAGTTTCGCCACCAGTCGGGGGTCGGTGACCCCGGAGAACGTGGTCAGGATGAGGATCGGCCCGGATCCCGTAAAGATGAGATAGGCCCTCATGGCTGCCTCCTCCTACCCGTGCTGGAGCCGCTCGCCTTCGCCCCCCCCGCTGCCGGTTCCACGGCGGACCGCTCCAGCGCCAACAGCGACTTCTTGACCTCGATCCCCCCCGAAAAGCCGCAGAGGGCCCCCTGTCCCCCCACCACCCGATGACAGGGGATGAGGAGCGGCACCGGGTTGGCGGCACAGGCCGCTCCCACGGCACGGGCTGCCCGCGGCTTGCCCACTCGCGCCGCCAGCTCGCCGTACGTCACCGACTCCCCGTACGGGATGCGGGCGATCTCGGCCCAGATCGCCCGCTGAAAAAGCGTGCCGGTTGCCGTCACCGGCACGGTGAAGGCGCGAAGCTCGCCGTCGAGATAGGCGGAGATCTCGCGGCGGGCTGTGCGGGCATGCTCCAGCGCCTTCCCCGTGCCCACCTCGCGCGGCCGTCGGCTGCTGCCCACGCGAACCCTGGTCACGCCTTCGGGCGAGGCCTCCACTTCGATGGTGCCGAGTTTCGACGCGAAGCCAACCGTCGCCGTGTGCCGCGACATCGACCCTCCGCCATGAAGCATGACCAGTCTAGCACCGCATGACACGGGGGTGACGACTCGCACCCTGGCACGGCAGGGCGCGAGGGGCAGAACAAGAGGCCTCGGCCTCTCGTACAGTGCGCGTGAAGGGGAACGGCATGACGCGTCGTGGCATCGTCCCTCCCGTGCTGGCCGTACTCGCTGCCTGGCCCGTGCCGGCAGCACTCCACGCAGCAGAGAACGCGGCGGAGCGACCTCGGTATCGCATCGGCAGGGCCAGCGGCCCCATCGTCATCGACGGCGCCGTGGACGAGGTCGCGTGGCACGATGCGCTGCGCCTGGGCGTCGACATCGAGGTGCAACCGGGGGAGAACCTCCCTGCCCCCGTCCAGGCGGAGTGCTTCCTCACCTATTCCTCTCGCGCCCTGTACATCGGCTGCCGGTGCGCCGACCCAGAGCCTGCGGCGATCCGTGCCCACCTCGCCGACCGCGATACCATCTGGCGCAACGACTTCGTGGGGATCATCCTCGACACCTTCAACGACCAGCGACGAGCCTACGAATTCCTGGTCAACCCCCTGGGGGTCCAGGGGGACGGGCTGCGCAACGAGGTCGGCTCGGACAACGACGAGGATTTCACCTGGGACGCCATCTGGGAGTCGGCAGGTCGCATCACCGCCCAGGGGTACGAGGTGGAGATGGCCATTCCCTTTCGCGCCATTCGCTTCCCCAACGGCACCGCCTCCCATACCTGGGGGATCGCCCTCTTTCGCGCCTACCCGCGCACGGTGAGGCATCAGCTCCTCTCCGTGCCCCTCGACCGCAACAACAACTGCCTCCTCTGCCAGGTGGGGCTGCTGGAAGGGCTCGAGGGCATCGCCCCCGGCCACGATCTCGAGCTTGCGCCCACCCTCACCGCTGCCCGCTCGGATGGCCTGCGCGACGAGGAGAACCCGGCCTCCGGGCTTGCGCGGGGCGATCTCGAGCGCAGTGTGGGGGTGACCGGCCGCTGGGGGATGACTCCCAACACCTCTCTGCAGGCCACGGTGAACCCCGACTTCTCGCAGGTGGAGGCCGATGCCCTGCAACTCGCCATCAATACCCGCTTTGCCCTGTTCTATCCGGAGAAGCGCCCGTTCTTCATGGAAGGTTCCGATTTCTTTTCCATGCCGATCCAGGCCGTCTACACCCGCGCCGTGGCGGACCCCGCGTGGGGGGTGCGGAGCACCGGCAAGCTGGGCAGGACAGCGTATTCCCTCTTCGTGGCCAGGGACCGGCGCCTGAACCTGCTGTTTCCGTCCAACGAGGGCTCTTCCTACGAGTCGTACGAGCTCGCCAACACGAGCGGCGTCTTCCGGTATCGGTACGACGTCGGCGAGGCCTCGACCCTCGGGGTCGTGGCCACGGTCCGCGAGGGCGGCGAGTACGCCAACCGCCTGCTGGGCGCCGACGGCAAGCTGCGGCTTTCCGCCACTGACTCGCTGAGCTTCCAGATGCTGCGCTCGGCCAGCCGCCTCCCCCCGGCCATCGCCGGCAACGAGGCGGGGAGCAGGCTCCGGGGTACGGCCTGGCAGCTCTCCTACGAGCACGACACCCGCGACTGGGCGCTTTGGGCGTGGTACCGCAGCCTCTCGCCGGGCTTCCGCGCCGATCTCGGCTACCTCACCCGCGTCGACACCCGCGGCGGCGAAGTGGGAGGGCAGCGCGTCTTCTGGGGACGGCCGGGTCAGTTCCTCACCCGGGCGCGGCTGGGTGGCGAGGTATCCCGCATGGAAGACCATGCCGGTACCCTGACCGATCAGCAGGTGGAGGCGTTCTCCTCCTTGGAAGGGCCCTACCAGTCCTGGCTCCACGTGCGCGTCTCGTCCTTCAAGGAGTACTTCCAGGGGGTCACGTACACCGGAACGCGCATGCACCTCTTTTGCAACGTGCGCCCAACCGGCGATTTCACCGCTTCGCTGGCCGTTCGTCTGGGCGACGACATCGACTACAGCAACGGCCGTGCCGGTCGTAGCATGCGGCTCTCGCCTGCCTTCACCCTGAACCTCGGCCGCCACCTGTACGCCGAGGTGGAGCACGTCCTCGAACGCCTCGTCGTGGCCGAGGGCAGGCTGTACACCGCCAGGCTCGTCCAGGCCCGCCTCGTGTACCAGTTCACCGCCTCGACCTTTGCCCGTCTTGTCGTCCAGTACCTGGACCTCGCCCAGAATCCGGCCCTCTACCTGGAAGAGGTCGAAGGCCGGCATACCGGCCTGTTCACCCAGTTCCTCCTCTCCTACAAGCTCAACCCGCAAACCGTCGCCTTTCTCGGCTACGCCGATAACCGCGACGGCGAGGAGCGCCTCGACCTCGGCCGCACCAACCGGACCTTCTTCCTCAAGCTGGGCTACGCCTGGTTGCGTTAACCGGAGAGCGGGACGCGCGGCGGGGCCACCCGCCCTCGAGGCGCGACGGGCTCCCCGGATGGCGTCCGCCTCACCGTGCCCCGGGGGAGCTGCTGCCGCCGAGCCCCGGTTCGCTGGCACGCAGACCCTCGACACCTCCCCTGCGCGCGTCGATGCCGCCTCGGCGGCGCGTCTTGCCCGCGTGCGGCCTTGATTCTCCGGTGCTGTCCCTCTACTTTCCATCCTCGTGAGCGAGGCACCTCCAGTGTCGCTCGGGCAGTCGCGACGTCCAGGCAACCTGGTGGGCTGGCTCGGGCCTGCCCTCGCCGTCTCAGCGACCCTTGCTCTCTCGCTCCGCCACGTGAGCGGCTACTACCCCTTGTTCGACGACTTTGCCATCTTCGGGGCGCTGCCCGATGCCTCGGCGACCTCGATCCTCCTGGAACCCCATGGGGGGTTCTACCGCCCCCTGGGGCTCGCGCTGATGAAGCTCGAGGCGCTGCTGTTCGGACTCGCGCACCCTGCAGGGCTTGCCGCGGTTTCCGTTGCCCTGCACGCTGCAAATGCGCTCCTCCTCGCCCTTCTCCTCCACCGGGCGGGCTGCCCGGCGGCCAGGCGATGGGCTGCGGTCGCGCTCTTCCTCGCCTCCCCGTGGTCGGGGGAAGCGTTCTTCTGGGCGAGTGCCCAGTTCGATCTCCTCGCCACGCTCTTCGTCCTCGTCACGCTCCTCGCCACCCTCGCCGCGACCCGGCAGGAGGAACTCTGGCACGCCGTGGCCACGGCAGTAGCCGCCACCGCCGCCCTGGCCGCGCTGGCGTGCAAGGAGAGCGGTGTCGCCGTCGCTCCCATGGCGTTTCTCGTGATCGCCTCCTTCCGTGACCGCGAGCCGAACGCCCTCCGGCGAGCCGCGCCTGTGGCGGTGACGCTGGTCGCCGTGACGGGGGCGTTCTTGGCCCTCCGCTCGCGCCTCCTGCCGGGGTTCGAGGGACCCTACGGCGACTTCGCCACCCTCGTGTCCGGCGGGGCCGGCGTGCGGAACTTCCTCTCCCACCTCGAAGCGTTTCTGCGACTTCCCTTTTCCGCGACAGGACCCCTCCTCGCGGGGCTGCAGGCCATCTGGGGAAGCGGGGTCCTCCTCGTCCTCCTTCGCTCCTTGCGCCGGGACACGCTGGGGACGGCCCTTCGCCTCCTCGCCCTCGCGGTCAGCCTGGCGCCCGTAACCCCCCTCGCCACGGGCGCTGCTGCCATCCCGAGCGGCCGGCTCCTCTACCTGCCGGGGTTGGTGCTCGTCCTCGCCCTCGCCGGCAGCCCCAGAGATCACCGACCGACCTGGTTCGACGGTGTCGCGGCGAACCTGCTGCTCGCCCTAGCCCTCGTCAGCCTGGCGTGGCAGCAGGCGCTCTGGCACGCCGCCTGCGCCCTGTCGCGGCACGTGGTGGCAGCCGTGACGCCGTACGTCGTTGCCGACCGCCCCATCTACGTGCGCAACCTCCCTCTCCGCTTCGAGGCCGGGCCGCACGTCCTGAAGAGCTACGCCTTCCGCTTCGCTTTCCGTGACCGAACCGTCCCGCCGGTCCGGGCGGAAGGGGTCGTCCTCGAGCGCAACCCCCGTCGGCTGCGCATCGTGGGCCGAGAAGTGGACCCCTTCTCCGAGGGGTCCCCCCAGCCCGACGACCAGCAGCTCGTCCTCCCCCTCGACGACTCCTGGTTGCGCTGACGCTTCGCCAGAGGCGCCGCGCTTGGCCGCGCCGCGCGGCGCGCCGGCGTTGCGAACCCCCGACGCGAAGGGCCCGCCAGGTCCCAAGCCGCTCGCCGCTACGTGCGAGAACTCAGCCGAGCTCGGCCGGCCCACGGGGTTTTCGGAGGCAGGGGTCGATGGCGTAACCCTCGCGTATCGCAGGTGGGATGGGCGCTTAGATGTGTCTGGTTCTTATGCGGTCCTCCTGCCCCTTGCCACCATGTCCACGCCAAGGAGGGATGGGTTGCAATGAGCGTCCAGAGAGCTGCCTTGGCGATCGCCACGGCGGCCATCCCGCTCGTGGCAGCCGCCCAGGAGGCGGCGGTGGTGAAGGACCTGCGAGCAACCCTCGCCGAGGGTCTGGCGGCCACGGTCTTGGTCAAGGTGGAGCGAACGTTTCGCGGCTGCGTTTTTCGCACCGGTGGCAGTGGCTCTTTCATCGGCTCAAAAGGGATCGTTCTCCCCAACTGGCACGTGGTGGCGCCTCAAATCGAGGTGGACTACGACGGACGAAAGGCGGAAATCACCACCGCCATCGGAGCAATCGAGGTCGTGGTTTCTTCCGGGATGCCGGGGGAGCGCTCGCTGCGAGCCAAGGTGGTGGCGCTCGATCGCGATCGGGACCTCGCCCTCCTGTCGGTGCCAGGTCCTGCACCAGCAGTGCTCTCACTGGCCGATACCGAGGTTCAGCTGGCCGATGTGGTCTGGGTGCTCGGTTCCCCGTTCGGTGAATTGCTGGCCGCCAACCAGCGGAATCCGGAAGTTACCGCAACCTCAGGGCGAGTGACCTCAATTCGCCATGACGCGCAAGGACGCCCCACCTACGTCCAGTTTGACGCCGTCACCAACCCGGGGAACTCGGGTGGGCCGGTGCTTGACGCGGCTGGACGAGTCGCGGGGGTCGTTACCATGGGGATCCAGGGCGCCGGCACCAGCTTCGCTGTGCCCCTCGAGCAAGTGAGGCAGTTTGTCCTTTCCAACCAGGTCAGCATCAACTTCGCCCCTGCCGGCGTCTATGTGCGGTCCGAACCCGTTGTCGTGACCGCCGCGCCGATCCTCCTCGATCTCGACGGTGGGGCGGGCGAGCTCGAACTCTCGGGGAGCGACATTTCCCCCAACCGGAGCGCGCTCTCCTCGCAAGGCGGGCGCTGGCAGGGCACGCTGCGAGTGCCGGATCGGCTGCCAGGGGCGGCCAGGGCGACCTCCTACGAGGTGGTGGTGACCCTTTGGGGACCCGACGGGACAACCCGCTTTCGCCGCGCCCTCTCCCTCCCGGTTTGCGAAGACACCCACCCCACCGTCGCCAGTGACCGGGACCCCGCGGCGATCATGCGCGATCGGCGAGACCTCGCCAACCGGCGAGAGGGCGGCAGGCCAGTGGGCGCTCCCGATCCTGCTCCGGACCCGGACGTGAAGTACGCCAACCCGCTGGCCGAACTGGCGAAGTCTGTAACCCTCAAGAAGAACCCCGATGGCTCCGCGCCCGTCATCACGAGGGAGAACATGGCCACCTGCAATCTCTCCGCGGACCAGACTCGGCATGCCGCCCTGCCCTCGGAATACCTCAGAACGCTGGCGCACACCTTTGACCTCACCGAGTGCCAATTCACCCGCCTCAGGTCGCTCGTCTTGGATCAGCAGGCCCTCCTCGGCACAGGCGACAGCTACTTTTCCTGTGAGCGCCAACGCCGGCCAGAGACCTCAGAGGTGGCGGCGGAGCCCGGGCGGTTCTCCACGAGTACCCCCGATCCACAGGGGAGGATGCTTCCGTGCAGCCGCTGGGAGGCGGAGAGTATTCTCGCCGCCAACCGCACGCTGGCGCAAGACGCCCAAAAAAGGGGTGCCGGCGCAACGGCAGCGACTCGAGGCGCACTCCGTGTGTCGCTGTAGCTCGGGCCAATGGCACGTCCGCAGCTCTCCGTCGCGATGCCCGGACTGCGCCACGCCCGGGGCCGAGTAGCGACGACATTCAGAAGCGGCCCTGGAGGGAGGAGGCGTAGCCGGTGAGCTTCATGTGCCCCTCGCCGGTGGTGGAGCCGGAGAGGGCCACGGGTCCCTCCCAGTAGATGACGCCGGTGGAGGCGCGGCCGTCGAGCTCGGCGTCGGCGAGCAGCGGCGTCACCTCGAGATCGAGGCCGGCGCGCGGGAGGCGCAGGCGCAGGCGGGCGGGGTTGACGGCGCCGGTGCGCGAGCTCGTCCAGCGGCTGGCAACGGCGAGGTCGATGTCGGCGGCGACCGGAACGGCGCCGGCGAGCAGACAGCCCATCGCTACCCCGGCGGCCGTGGCGAGGATGCTCCCCCATGGTGGCAGGAAGGGGCAGAAAGTACCTTTGTCACCGTGAGCCGAGAGTAGCCGTCATTGGGGGTGTTGTGAACGCGCGCACCTGTCTCTTCGAGCGCTCGGGATGGTGGCCCGGAGGGTCGGGGAACGCCGGTCGGAGCGGTGATGGCGGTGGAGCCGCACCGTTGGCGAGAGCGGCCGTTACTCACGCGGCGGCCGTGTGGTCACCCGGCGAGCCGCCGTCGCGCTCGGCCTCCTTGCGGGCGAGGTGGCGGAGGATCGTGTCGCTGGCCTCCGGATCGAGGAGGAGGTCGTTTCGATGCCCATGGCGGACAGCACACCGGCAAGCGCCCGCTGGCACGCGGCACGGTCGATGGGATCGGCGACGTTGGTGACGAGGCCGAAGAGATAGGTGGTGCCGAGCCGAGCGATCACCGGGTACCGCGTCCCGGCGAAGTCGGCCACGGCCATCACCTGGTCGAAATCGCCCTCGAAGAACGAGAACACGCGCCGGTTGGGCGTGTACCCCCGGATCGTCCCGAGCTGCGAGAGAGGCCCCAGAAAGTGGATGTCGGGGGCCGGCCCCGCCGCCACCTCCGGACCCCACACCCGCACCCGGATCTCCCGCCCGGCCAGCCTCACGGGGTTGGAACCGGCGCAGTAGGCGCTCGTGACCCGGGTGGGGTCCGCCACCGTCGGCAGGCCGACGAGGAACGACGGGTGGACGATGAGCACGGGGACGGCAGTGGCGGCCACGGCCGCCTGCAACGTGCTGTCCGGCTCATCGACCGGCGAGGCCACGACCACCGCCCGGTAGGCGTTGCCGAGGGCTGCGGCGTAGACATCGGGACTCGCGGCGTCGACGGACAGGCCCCAGCCGAGGAGCAGGGGCAGCACGCCGGCCGGGTTGTCGCCGGTCACCGGCCCGCCCCCCTCGGGCAACACGCTCGTGTCCGAAAGACCGTTGATCCCCACCGCCTGGTTGCCCAGGACCACGAGCACCTCCGCTGGCGGCGGCACGGCGACCGGCGGGTGGGCCTTGACGAGGGCCACGAGCCGTGGAATGTCGGCGTCGTGCAGGGCGCTGCTGAAGTGGGGGTAGAAGATCACGGGTGTGATGCCGCGCGCGGCCATGGCTGCAACGGCCTCCGCCGCCCGGTCGAGGGCGACGTAGGGGGTGTCGAAGTCCAGCTCCGCCAGGTGGAGCCCAGTAAAGGCCGCGTCGCGGATGAAGGCGTCGTGGGCCGTGGCCGGGGTCGGCGGCCAGTCGGACAGGGCCACGTCCAGGTGCTGGGCTGCCGTGTAGGCGTAGCCGAGGGTCCCCGCCGGTCCCGCGACCACGTAGGAGAAACCTGCCACCGGCCGCGCGGTGAGGGAGCGCGCCCGCTCCCGCAACGCCCAGGTGATGGCCCGGCTCGTCGCGTCGCGCCAGCGCTGGTACCAATGGAACTCGGCGACCCGGAGGGGATCGCGCCGCGGGTCGCCGGCGGGCCAGCAGTCGCCGCCGGCCATGACCACCCCGAACGGCCAGCTCGCCAGGTTGGCGGGGGAGAAGCCTCCGAACTCCGGCGAGAGGGTGTGCAGGAAGTCGAGGAACGCCGCGTCGCTCGACGGCGAGGCCCAGTACGGGGCGTTGATCCACGACTCGCCGAAGTGCCCCCACTCGATCTGGTAGGCCACCACGTTGGGAAAGGCCTCGAGATGGGCGATGACGGTGGTCAAGAGCTCGAGGGCGGCGGCAAGCTGGCCAGGGTTGGTGAAGGCGGGCAGCTGCTCGGGGAAGGGCTGCGTCACCTCCACCCGCTCCACGAAGGTCGCCGAGTCGACGACGATCCGCGGCAGCACGCCGAGACCCCGCTCGAGGGCTCGGCGAAGCAGCGCATCGAGGGTCGCGAAAGTCCCCTCCACCTGGCGGGTATCGCACACCAGCACCACCGTGTCGGCCCCGGCGGCCGCGGCCACCTCGATCCGGGCCTCGAGGGTCCGCACCCAGCCACCCGGTCCCGGCGGCGGCAGATCGCCGATCAGCACCAGCACCGAGTCGCGGCCGAGCGGCTTCACAGCGGGGCGCAGCAGACGACGCACCGTGTGGGTGGAAGCCGGCGAGCCGGCTACCGCGGCGCCCGCCTCCATGGCGACCAGGGTCAGCGCAGGGACCAAGAGCCAAGGACCGAGGATCCGCATCTCCGTGCCAGCAAGCCTACCACCGAGCCGCCTTGACGCGGGAGGGGTGGGCACGTACATTGGCAACGTGGTACGGTACGCCGCCCCCAGTCTGCTGATGGTCGCGCTGGCCCTCGGACCGCTCGCGCTTCTCGACGCGGCCACCTGCGCGAGCTCGAGGGAGGCGGGCTGCTGTTGCGGGGATCGCAGTCACTGCCCGTGCGCCCACGACAGGGACGAGACCACCCCCCTGCGTGCCGATGCCGTCCTCGTCGCACCGGACCCGCACCTGGCAGGCCCCGGCGCCGCCGAGCCCGTCGCGGTAGCCCGCGACCAGCGGGACGCCGGTTGGTCCGGCACCTGTCCGTCCGTGGAGGGTCTCGCCCCACCGCCGCGCTTCCTCGCCTGCTGTAGCTTCCGCTGCTAGCGGTTCCCCCTCTTAGGGACACCCCGTGCGCACCTGCGCGGTGCGCGACGCTCGCTGCCCCAGGAAAGGAGGAACTGCCCATGATCCTTGTTGTTCGGAGCCGACGCCGCCCTGGCGTGTCGAGGGTCTCGGACGAGCCCCCGCCGCCTGGCAGCCCAGGTCTGCCACGCGGGATGTACATCCCCAACGTCGTCGCCGCCGCGGCGGCGATCCTCGGCGCCAGAGGTGGGCTTCGTCGCCTCGCCTGCTGCGTGCTTCTGGCGGTGACGGCGGCCGGTGACGCGGCCGGCCAACCCCTGCAACTCCCGGTGCCAGCTGGCGACGAGGTGCCGGGTCATGCACGACCGATTGGCGAGGCGCCCCTCCGCACCGTCGATGCGCTGGTGCGAGAGGCGCTGCAGCGTGCGCCCTCCCTGGCCGCCGCTCGCGCGCGCCTGGCGGCGGCCCGCGAAATGGTGGCGCCTGCCGGTGCTCTGCCGGATCCGATGGCCGAGCTGATGCTCACCGACGTCGGCTTTCCACGGTGGAGCGTGGGCGGCGACGCGATGTCGATGCTCGGACCCGAGTTCCGCCAGGCCCTCCCCTACCCTGGCAAGCGCGCCGCCCGACGCGCCGCCGCCGCCGCCGAGGCGGCCGCCCGGGGCGCCGAGCTCGAGGCCCTGCGCCGCGAGGTGATCGCCCAGGTGCGGACGATGTACGCGCGCGTGTACGCCCTCGACAAGGAGCGCGAGACCCTGGCGGCGGCTCAGGAACTCCTGGACCTGCTCGCCGCCACCGTGGCGGCCCGCTACGCCGTGGGCGAAGCGGAGCAGGAGGCGGTGGTCAAGGCGCAGCTCGCGCGTTCGCGCCTCGGCGAGCGTCTCGACGACCTCGATGCCGAGCGCGCCGCCCTGGTGGCCGGGTTGAACCGGCTGCTGGACCGGCCAGGCCACACCCCGCTGGGCGAGGTCGAGGCGCTCCCGCCCGTGTCGCCGCCGGGCGACGACTGGGGAGCGCTGGCGGCGGCTGCCTCCCCAGCGGTGGCACTTCGCCAGGCCGAGGTGGCCGCGGCCCAAGGTCGTCTGGAGGTGGCGAGGCTGGAGCTCAAGCCCGACCTGCGTGCGGCAGGGGCGTTTGGGTATCGCAGCGGGTTCGATCCGGCCGTGACCCTGCGCTTTGGCGTCGAGTGGCCCCTGTGGCGGCGGCAGAAGCAGGAGCCCATGCTCCGCGCCGCCGAACGTGAACTGGAGATGGCCCACGCCGAGCTGCGCGACGCCGAAGCCGTGGCGCGCGCCGAGGCGGCCCGTCTGCGCGCCGGCTGGGAGCGGGTCGAACGCCAGCTCCGCCGCCTGCGCGAGGCCATCGTCCCGCAGAGCTCGGCCGCCATCGACGCGGCGCGCGCCTCGTACCTCGCGGGCCGGGGCGACTTTTCCACCGTCATCGAGGACTTCCAGCTCTGGCTCGACGCCCGCACCCAGCTCGCCAGGCGGGAGGCGGAGCGCTTCGTGATCTGGGCCGAGTTGGACCGCTTGTGCACGTCGGCCGCCACCGCGGCCGGGGAAGGAGCCGTGCCATGAAGACCATGCAACGTACGGGCTGGACCGTCGCCACCGTCGCCGTGCTGGCGGTGGCGACGGCGCTGCTCGCCGCCTGCGGCGCGGGAGAGCAGCCGGGCGCGAAGTACCACTGCCCCATGCACCCGACGTACATCTCGGACCGGCCGGGCGACTGCCCGATATGCGGCATGCGGCTGGTGCCGATCAAGGAGAAGAGCGCGCCCACCACGGCACCGGCCTACACCTGCCCGATGCACCCCGAGGTCGTCTCGGACAAGCCCGGTACGTGCCCGAAGTGCGGCATGCGCCTGGAGCCGACCGGCGAGGGCGCGAGCGGGCATGCGGGCACGCACAAGACGTACACCTGCCCGATGCACCCCGAGTTCGTGACCGACGACCCCAACGCGCGCTGCCCGGCGTGCGGGATGAAGCTGGTGGAGAAGGGGGAAGCGCCACCGGCGAAGGGCGAGCGCAAGGTCCTGTTCTACCGCAATCCGATGGACCCGTCGGTGACCTCGCCGGTGCCGAGGAAGGACGAGATGGGGATGGACTACCTCCCGGTCTACGCCGACGAGGCGGCCGGCGGCGGGACCAGTAGGCGTGAAACGCCCGCAGGGATGGCGTCGGTCGAGCTCACCGAGGAGGGGGTTCGTCTCGCCGGCGTGCAGACGGCGGTCGCAGCGCGCGAGCGCCTCGCTCGCACGGTG
>FWPV01005644.1_pt1 | contig 24786 bp, 22 predicted proteins | sample 2228371 | NCBI WGS metagenome assembly FWPV01 (sample SAMEA103939776, study PRJEB20133) | metagenome | reverse complement strand
GGCTTCAAGCGGGAGTGGAAGGCGTTTTACGGGACGGACTGGGAGCCGCCCCACAGCTCGGTGGACGCGCAATGGCGGGCTTCCAAGCTCAAGTATTTTCTCTACCGGCGCGCCCTCCAACAGGTCTTTGACCATGTCCAGGACTACAACCGGCGCAGCGGCCGCCAAGTGCGGTGCTATGTGCCGACGCACAGTCTGCTCAACTACGCGCATTGGCGCATTGTCAGCCCGGAGTCCAGCCTCGCGCGGTTGAAGGGGTGCGACGGCTACATTGCGCAGGTCTGGACCGGCACCTCGCGCACGCCGAACCTGTACCGCGGGCAGTTGCGCGAGCGGACGTTTGAAACCGCCTTCCTCGAGTATGGGGCCATGCAGAATCTGGTGCGCGCCACCGGCCGAACCGTCTGGTACTTGAATGATCCGGTCGAGGACAATCCGAATCACGACTGGGAGGATTACCGGGTGAATTGGGAGTCCACGCTGGTCGCCTCGCTGTTCCAGCCCGAGGTCTGGCGCTATGAGGTTGCGCCGTGGCCGGAGCGCGTCTTCGCGGGACGGTATCCCCGCAAAGCGAGGTCGGGGGAACGCCGGCCCATCCCTCCCGCCTATGCCACCGAGCTGCAAACTGTGATGAACGCGCTCAACGACCTGAACCAGCCGCGCATCGAATGGGACGCGGGCACGGCCGGCATCGGGGTGCTGGTCAGCGATTCGCTCATGTTCCAGCGTGGCGACCCCGAGCCGGGGGACCCGCATCTGAGTCATGTTTATGGGCTGGCCTTGCCGTTGCTCAAACGGGGCATGCCGGTCACACCGGTTCAACTGGAGAATCTTGCGGTTGCCAACTACCTGGACGGGTTTCGCCTCTTGCTGCTGACTTACCAGGGGCAGAAGCCGCTCACGCCGGAGGTCCACCCGCCGCTGGCCGAATGGGTCCGCCGCGGCGGGCTGCTGGCGGTGGTGGATGACGACTCGGACCCATACAACCAGGTTGCCGAGTGGTGGAACAGCGGGGGAAACAATTACGCGACGCCCCGGGCGCATCTCTTTGAGCAGTTGGGGCTGACCAACACGGCTTGGAATTCGAACGGCGCCCCGGTTCAGGTTGGCAAGGGGCGCGTTCTCTGGTTGCGGGAGAACCCGGCCCGCCTTGCGGCCGACCCCGAGGGAGACCGGCGCTTGACGGCCGTGCTGAAAGAGAGCGCCCGGGCTGGCGGCCTGAAGTGGCGGGAAGGCAATTACCTGTTGTTGCGGCGCGGACCGTACGTGGTGGGGGCGGGCCTTGACGAATCGCTCCAAACCGGCCCCCGCACATTCCAAGGCCGGTTCGTCAACCTGTTCGATGCGGACCTGGCTTTGCTCAAGAGCGTGACCCTGACACCCGGTTCGCGGTGGTTCTTGCTGGACCTGGACCGGGTCCGTTCGCGGGCGCCGCAGGTGCTGGCTTCGGCCTGCAAAGCCCTGCCCCTTCGCCAGGAACCGGGGCGGCTGGTTCTCAAGGTGGAAGGGGTGGCGGACACGCAGGCAATCGTGCTGGTTGGCACAGCCAAACCGCCGAGGAGCATCAGGCTGGGGGGCGAGGACTGCCGGGATTACGCGTTCGCCAAAGACGAGAACCTGCTGCGCATCCGTTTCGCCAACCAGCCGGCTGCGCGCGAACTTGAAGTGACCTTCTGAGGCCGGGCGCCCGATTCCAAACTGTTCTGTGGGAGACGCGTGAGAAGCGGAGGAGGACGGAGCGGCGCGCGGCTCAAGGGGTGGCCACGGTTTCCACCAATTGGGAGCGCACGGGCTCCAGAGTGTCGCGATGACGCTGCACCGCCCGGGCGATCCGTTCGAGCACCTCGGGATGCTCGGCAGCCCGATTGAATCGTTCGCCCAAATCCTCGCCCAAATGAAATAACAGCGGGGGGTCGTGCGTCTCCGGCTTGTCGGGGCCGTAACCGCTGCGGGTGATAAAATGCGCCTTCCATTCCCCCATGCGCGCCGCGAAAAGCACGTCGCCGCGATAATAAAAGAACGCATCGCGCTCCACGCGGCCCGTATTGAATAACAGCGGCGAAATATCCACGCCGTCGAGGGTGACGGTCGGAAGCGGCGCGCCGGCCAATTTGGCGAAGGTGGGCAGGACGTCCAAGGTGGCGGCGACCTCGCGTTGAACCACGCCGGCGGGGATGCGGCCCGGCCACCAAAAGATGCCTGGCACGCGCATGCCGCCTTCCCAAGTGGAGCCTTTGCCTTCACGCAACGGGCCGGCGCTGCCGCCATGGTGATTGAACATCAGCCAGGGGCCGTTGTCGCTGCTGAAGAGCACCAGGGTCCGTTCAGCCAGCCCCTGAGCCCGGACGGTGTCCAGGACCCGGCCCACGCTCCAGTCCAGTTCCTCAATCACGTCGCCATAAAACCCCGCCGGGCTTTTGCCCCGGAAATCCGCGGAAGCAAACAACGGAACATGGGGAAAAGTGTGGGCGAAATACAGGAAGAACGGCCCGTTCTTGTGGGTGTGGATGAAGCGCACGGCTTCCTCGGTGTACCGGCGGGTGAGGAATCGCTGATCCGGCTGGGCCTCCATGACGTTGGTGCCCCGAATCAGGGGTGTGCGCCAGTACGCCGGATTCTCGGCAAAGAACTTTTCCCGTCCCTTGGGGGCGTCGGGCGCGGGGAGCATGTCGTTGGAGTAGGGCATGCCGAAGTAATCATCGAAGCCATGATGAGGCGGAAGGTGTTCCGGCCGATGGCCCAAGTGCCATTTGCCCACCATGCCGGTCGCATAGCCGCGTTGCTTGAGCAGCTCGGCGAGCGTGATTTCCTCCCGCGGCAGGCCGCCGGCGGCGTTGTTGCGGAGCACGCGGAACTGCGAATGGCACATCCCATTGCGGATGGGGTAGCGGCCGGTGAGCAAGGCGGCGCGACTGGGGGTGCAGACTTCCGCCGCGGAATAAAACTGGGTGAAACGCATCCCCTCGGCCGCCATCCGGTCCAGATGCGGCGTGCGGATCATGGGATGTCCATAACATCCCAGGTCCCCATACCCCAAATCATCGGCGTAAATAACAATGAAATTCGGCCGCGTTTCCGCACCGAAGGCCACCACGGGTGCCGCCGCCAGGACCGCCAAAGCCCACGCAAGACGAAGGTGTAACATGAGCCAAACCTAAATCGCTGGGATTTAGGGCGCAGCAAAAAAGCGAGGAGGAAGCGGAGTGGGAGGTCCCGACCCAACGCGAAATCACTGCGCCTCACTGCGTTTCTCTCTTTTCAGAAGCTTGACCCGGAGGGCGGGGTTCCCTAAGGTTTTCGACTCGCCTGCAGCGGCAGCAGGGAGATTCCCTGGCCACTGGATAACCCGGGCGAGACAATGGAAAGGCTATTTGTGAATGTGACGGTTGATAATCTGGCCCCGTGCAAGAAGCTGGTGCGGGTGGAAGTGGAAGCCGAGAAGGTGAACGAGACGTTCGACTCGGTGGTGCGCGAGTTCCGGCGCGAGGCCCGCCTTCCGGGTTTCCGGCCGGGCAAGGCCCCGGTGGAAATGGTTCTCCGGCAGTTTGGCAAGGAGATCGAGGACGAGACGAAGCGGAAACTGATCAACGAGTCGTATAAGCAGGCCATCGAGGAGCAGAAGCTGGACGTGGTGGGCCAGCCGGATGTGGAGGAAATCGAGTTCAGCCGGGGCCAGCCGCTGAAATTTGTGGCCACCGTCGAGACGGCGCCGGAGTTCGAACTGCCGGAGTACAAAGGCATCCCGGTCAAGCGCGAGGCGCGAACCGTGACGGAGGAGGATGTGGACCGGGCGATCGAGGCGTTGCGGCAGCCGAAAACCGAGTTCAACAAGGTGCAACGGCCGTTGCAGACGGGAGACATCGCGGTGGTGAACTACCACGGCACCTGTGAAGGCAAGCCGATCACCGAGCTGGCGCCGACCGCCCAGGGTCTGACCCAAAAGCACGGGTTCTGGGTGGAGATCGGGGCGGGGAAGTTCATTCCCGGTTTTGATGAACAGCTTCTGGGCGCCCAAGCGGGGGAGAAGCGCACCGTCACCGTGGATTTTCCGGCTGATTTTGTCACGTCGCAACTGGCGGGCAGGAAGGGGGTTTATGAAGTCGAGGTGGTCGAGGTCCGAGAGAAGGTGCTGCCACCGATTGACGAAAATTTTGCGAAGGCTTACGGCGCGGAGAGTTTGGAGAAGTTGCGGGAGGGGGTGCGGCGGGACCTCGAGAACGAGCTGAAGTACAAGCAGGAGCGCGAGGTGCGCAATCAGGTGATCACCTCGCTGTTGAACCGGGTGAATTTTGAGCTGCCGGAAAGCGCGGTGGCGCGGGAGACACGGAACGTGGTTTACGACCTGGTGCAGGAGAACGCGCGGCGCGGGGTTTCGCGCCAGGCGATCGAACAGCACAAGGACCGCATTTACAGCGCGGCAACGCAGAGCGCAAAAGAGCGGGTCAAGATTCAGTTCCTGTTGCAAAAGATCGCGGAGAAGGAGGACATCAAGGTCAGCCAGGACGAAATCCTCGGGCGCGCCATGCGGCTGGAGGCGATGTACCAGATTCCGCCGCAGAAATTCATCAAGGACTTGCAGCAGCGCAACGGGCTGATCGAGATTTACGACCAGATCATGAACGAAAAGGTGCTCGAGCTGCTCGAAAAAAACGCCGTCATCGAAGAAGTGCCGCCGGGCACGGAGCTGCCGCCCGGCTGAGCCCGCACCGGGGTGCGTTCCGGGCAAGGCCGGCGGCGAGCCGGGAACGGGCCGGGGCGGTGTTCCGGCGCAGAGCGAGACGCCCGCGCCATGAAAGCTTATCTCGAACTGCTCAAGACCATTCTCGAGTCGGGCACGGACCGGGGGGATCGGACCGGCACGGGCACCCGGAGCATCTTCGGGGCGCAGTTGCGGTTTAACCTGGGGGCGGGGTTCCCGCTGGTGACGACGCGAAAGGTGTTTTTCAAAGGGGTCATCCACGCACTGCTCTGGTTTCTGCAAGGGGACACCAACATTGGGTATCTGAACCGGCACAACGTGCATATCTGGGATGCGTGGGCGGATGAGAAAGGGGATTTGGGGCCGGTTTATGGGGCGCAGTGGCGGGCATGGGAGGCGCCGGACGGACGGCGGATTGACCAGATCAGCGAGGTGGTGGCCCAGATCAAAGCCAATCCGAACTCGCGCCGGCTGGTGGTCAGCGCCTGGAATCCCGCCGTGCTGCCCGACGACCGGGTGAGTCCGCAGGACAATGTGCGGGCGGGGCGGGCGGCGCTGGCGTCGTGCCACGCGCTGTTTCAATTCTACGTGGCCGGGGGGCGGCTCTCCTGCCAGCTTTACCAGCGGAGCACCGATTGCCCGGTCGGGTTGGTCTTCAACATTGCCCAGTACGCCCTGTTGACCTGCATGGTGGCCCAGCAATGCGACCTGGCGCCGGGGGATTTTGTCTGGACCGGCGGCGACTGCCATATTTATCAGAACCAGTTCGAGGGGGTCCGCGTGCTGCTGAGCCGCGAGCCGCGGCCGCTGCCGCGGCTGGTGATCAAGCGCCGTCCGCCTTCGATTTTCGAGTATCAATTCGAGGACTTCGAGCTGGCGGGCTACGATCCGCATCCGCCGGTGAAGTTCCCGGTCGCGGTTTGAGCGGCGCGGCGCTTTTTGCGCTTTGGCCGGGGTGGGGTTAGGGTGGAGGCATGCAGAGTCGAAGCGAGGCCCCAGCGCGGGCCAACCGGTTGGCGCGCGAAAAATCGCCCTACCTGTTGCAGCATCAATACAACCCGGTGGACTGGTTTCCGTGGGGTGAGGAGGCCTTTGCGCGGGCGCGAGAGGAGCACAAGCCGGTGTTTTTGAGCATCGGCTATTCGACCTGCCACTGGTGCCACGTCATGGAGCGGGAAACCTTTGAAAGCGAGGCGGTGGGGCGGTTTCTCAACGAGCATTTTGTCAGCATCAAGGTGGACCGGGAGGAGCGGCCCGACGTGGACAAAATCTACATGACCTTTGTCCAGGCCACCACGGGCCAGGGGGGATGGCCGTTAAGCGTGTTTCTCACGCCCGAGCGCAAGCCGTTCTTTGGCGGCACCTATTTTCCTCCGGAGCCGCGCCATGGCCGGCCGGGCTTTCTGCAACTGGTGCGCCACATCGCGGACTTGTGGCGGGAGCGGCGGGGGGAGTTGGAGGAGTCGGCCGGCAACATCCACCGCCAGCTTGAACAATTCACCGCCGCGGCCCCGGGGCGGGCCGGCGCGCCTCTGACGCCGGAGCAATTGCGCCGGGCGGGCGAACGCCTCAAAGAGAGTTACGACCCGCAACATGGCGGGTTCGGCCATGCGCCGAAATTTCCGCAACCGAGCCATCCGCGATTTTTGCTGCGGTACGCCCAGCGGCAGGGGGACGAGGAAGCGCGGCGGATGGTATTGCACACCTGCGACCGGATGGCGATGGGGGGGATTCATGACCAGCTCGGGGGCGGGTTTGCGCGTTACGCGGTGGATGCGGCGTGGCGGGTGCCGCACTTTGAAAAGATGCTGTATGACAACGCGCAACTGGCCCAGCTTTACCTGGACGCCCATGTGGTGAGTGGCGAGCCGCGCCATGCCGAGGTCGTTCGCGGCATTCTGGATTATGTCCTGCGCGACCTGACGCATCCGGAGGGCGGATTCTTTTCCGCCGAGGACGCGGATAGCGAGGGGCACGAAGGCAAATTCTACTGCTGGACGAAGGCGGAATTGTCGGCGCTGCTGGCGCCGGACGAGCTCGACGTGGCCGTGCGCCACTTTGGCCTCACCGAGGAGGGCAATTTTGTGGACCACAGCCATCCGCAGCCGCTCTCAAACCAGAATGTGCTGTCCGTGGTGGACCCGGCGCTGGACGAGCGGGAGCGGGCGCTGCTGGCTTCGGCCAAAAGGAAGATGCTCGCGGCGCGTTCGCGGCGCATTCGGCCGCAGCGGGACGACAAGGTGCTGGCATCGTGGAACGGGTTGATGCTGGGCGCCCTGGCGCGGGCCGGTGCGGTGCTGGGGGAGGATCGGTATCGGCTGGCGGCGGAGCGGAACGTGGCTTTTCTCCGGGCGCGGCTGTGGGATGCGGACGCCGGGCGGCTGCATCATCGCTGGCGGGAGGGGGAACGGGACCAGGCGCAGCTTCTGGATGCCTACGCCTTTCTGCTTTCCGGAGTGCTGGAGCTTTATCAAACGACGCTCGAGCCGGGGCATCTCGAGTTTGCCATGGCGCTGGCTGACGCGCTGCTGGCCAGGTTCCTGGACCGCGAAGCGGGCGGATTCTGGCAAAGCGCGGAGCCGGACCTGATCCTGCGTGTGAAGGATGAATATGACGGGGCGGAACCCTCGGGCAATTCGGTCGCGCTGCTGGCGCTGCTCGAGCTGGGGCACATCACCGGCCGGCGGGAGTACCGGGAAGCGGCGGAACGCGGGTTGAGTTTTTTCGCCGGCCGAATGGCGCAGCAGCCGCAGGCGGTGCCTTACATGCTCCAGGCAGCCGACCTCTTCCTGTCCGAGCCGGTGCGGGCGGTGGTTTCGGGTCCGCCGGCCAAAGCGGCGGAATTGTTGCGGGCGATCCACTCGGTGTATCAGCCGGGCAAAGTGGTCCTGGGAACGCGGGGACCGGTGGAGGCTTTTGCCCGCACGCTGGATGGGGAGGTGGCACGAGTTTATCTCTGCCACGGGACAAGCTGCCAGCCACCGGCGACCGATGCGGAAAAGGTCAGGGAATTACTGCGGGGACAGCCGCCGGGCTGAGGCCGGGACGGAATCAAATATAGTACATTTTTTCCTTGTCGCCGCCCTCGTCGAGCAGTTGCTGGAAAGTGATGCCATCCGCGGCTCGTTCAAGGTGATGCCGCAGTCTTTGCCACGCGGCGCGCAGTTCGGGCGGGCATTCCGGGTCGGACAGCGCGGGCGTATCGAACACGGCGCCATGCATCGCGCGGAGGATGTCGCCCATGGAGATTTGAGCGGGCGCGCGGGCCAGGAGGTAGCCGCCTTCCTTGCCGCGCAAGCTGCGCACGATGCCCTGGGCTTTGAGCTCGATCAGAATTTGCACCAGGTAATTGGAGGGTACGTTCTGCTCGGCCGCCAATTGTTCCACCCGCAACGCCTGCCCGGCGGAGTAATAGCGGGCCAGACCCAGAACCGCCCGGGCGGCATAGTCACTTTTGACGGACAGCTTCACGCGCGTGAACTTAGGCGCAGACGGAGGCGACTGCAACCGGGATTACGCCGGCCTCAACGCAGCACTTTGACCACCTCTTCAGTGAGGTTGACGAGGGTGCCGGGGAACAGGCCGAGGAAGAACATGCCGGCGATGCAGGCGTAGAGGGCGGCGCGGATGGGAGCCGAGGGCTGGATGGGAGAGAGGTCGGGAGCGGTCCTGGACCAGTAGATGGCGCGGATGACGCCGAAGTAGTAGTAGAGGGAGATGACGACTCCCGCGATGGCGACGAAGGCCAAGCCATAATACCCGGGCTGGGCCGGCGCCTGGGCGATGACCGATTTGAGGAGGAGGAACTTGCCCACGAAGCCCGCCAGCGGCGGGAGCCCCGCCAGGGAAACCATGGCCAGCGTCAGGGTGGCGGCCAGGAGAGGCGAGCGTTGTCCCAAGCCGGCAAGCGAAGCGATGTCTTCGCTCTCGACCTGGCGCATGACCAGGCAGATGACGGTAAAGGCGCCCAGGAGGGTGAAGAGGTAGCCGCCGAGGTAGTAGAGCACGGCGGATTGACCGTCGCGGCTCAGGGCGGCGATGCCCAGCAGGAGGTAGCCGGCGTGGGCGATGCTGGAATAGCCCAGCAGCCGCTTGAGGTTCCGTTGCGGAATCGCGCAGAGGTTGCCGTAGAGAATGGTGATTGCCGAGAGGATGATCAGCAGGCTGCCCCACTGAAAACTCACCTCGGGCACGGCCACAAAGAGCACCCGCAACAGCAGCACGAAGCCGGCCGCTTTCGAACCCACGGCCAGGAATGCGGTCGTGGGGACGGGGGCGCCCTGGTAAACGTCCGGCGCCCAAATCTGGAACGGCACGGCGGCAATCTTGAATCCGAGCCCGGCCAGGATGAGGACCATGCCAAAGAGGAACAGGCGGTTGCCGCCGAGCGAACTGGAGACGGCGGCCAGCTCGTTGAAATTCAACTTGCCGGTCAGGCCGTAAACGAGGGCAATGCCATAAACCGTGAAGCCGGTCGAAAGAGCGCCGATGATGAGGTATTTGACCCCCGCTTCCAGCGAAGTCATGCGGGAACGATGGAAGCTGGCCAGGACGTAGAAGGTGATGGTGATCAGTTCGAGGGAGACAAACAGGAGGGCGAAATCATTGGCCGAGGATGCCAGCAACATTCCCAGCAGCGCGAACAGGGTCAGGGCATAGTACTCCGATACTCCCGTCGGCATGGTTTCGGCAAACTCGACGGACATCAGCAGCACCATCAGGGCGGCCAGGAGGAAAAAGCGTTTGAAGAACAGCGCCAGCCCATCCAGCGCGTACATCTCGAAAAAGGCATATTGCACTTCGCCCGGCGCGACCCGGATGGCGAGGAAACTGAACAGCAGGATGCCCGCCAGCCCCGCGGCTGCGGCATAGCCCAGATGCCGCCGGAGGCCGCGCGGCAGCCACAGGTCGGCCAGCAGCACAAGAAGGCCCAGGGCCAGCACCAGCAGTTCGTGACTCAGCAGCAAGGTGTTCATTCGCGGACAGTCATGCCTGCCGGAACCATCGGACGCTCCGGCTCAAAACTTGTTGGGCCCGCCAGGGGCGCGGTGGAATTCACCGGTTCGATTGCCTCCGTGAGGGCGATGGGAGGGGCGGGCAGGACACTGGCCAATCCGGCCTGGATCCGGTCGGTGAGCAGCCGCGGGAAGCAACCGAACACCAGCAGGCCGGCCAGCAGAGCCAGGAACGGCAGTTTGCGCCAGAAATGAGGCGCGTCGGGCACCTCGGCCCAGCGCTCGGGCAGGGGCCCGTGCATCACGACGCGCACCGCGCGCAGCATGTAAACGGCCCCCACGATGAGCGCCCCCCAACACGCCAGCACCGTCACGACCGGATACACCTTCCAGGCGCCGAAAAAGACCGTGATTTCGCCGGCGAAATTGGCGAAGCCCGGCAGGCCGCACCCGGCGAAGGCGGCCATCATCAAGGCCGCGCCGATGAAGGGAAGGCGGCGCAGCAAACCGCCCAACTGCGCCATCTCGAGGGTGCCGGTCTGGCGGTGGATGTAGCCGTTGAGACCGAAGGTGAGCGCGGCCAGAAAACCGTGGGCCACCATCACCAGAACGGCCCCCGTCAGGCCGAGGGGGGTGAGGGTGGCGATGCCGAGGAAGACAAAGCCCATGTGCGCAACGCTCGAGTATCCCACCAGCCAGTTGAAATCGCGCTGTTTCATGGCCACCCAGCCGCAGTAGAGCAGATTGCCGAGGCACAGCCACGCCAGCACCGGCATCCACTCGCGGGCGGCTTCGGGCATGATGGGCAGCGCGATTCGGATGAGGCCATAAAGACCGAACTTCTTGAGGGCGCCGGCATGGAGCATGGCCGTGGCGGAGGGAGCGGCGCCGTAGCCGGGAGGGGCCCAGCTATGAAAGGGCCAAAGGGAGACCAGGATGCCGAAGCCAAAAAGGAGCAGGGGGAAGATGAACTGCTGGGCGCCCAGGGGCATGGGGTTCTGGCGGAAATGAGCCACCAGCGCCGGGATGCTGAACGTGCCGAGGCCCGATTGCAGGTAGAGGGCGATCAACCCGACGAGCACGATCAGGGAGCCGACCGTGAGGTAAAGCGTGATTTGGAACGTGGCGTAGTTCTTCTGCTCGCCCCGCCCCCAAAGGCCGATCATGATGAAGGTCGGGACCAGGGCGAACTCGTGGAAGATGTAAAAAAAGAACAGGTCCAGCGAGGCGAAGGCGCCCAGAATGCCGCCGGCCATGACGAGCAGGAGAATGTAGAATTCCTTTTCCCGGTGCTGAACGTCCCAGGAGGCGCACGCGGCGGCGAAGGCCACGATGGCCGCCATGAGCACCAGGCCCGCGTTAATGCCGTCCACGCCGACGTAATAGCTGATGCCCAGGGCCTTCACCCACGGCACCACCTGCTCGAAGCGGTAACCCGACGCGCCCGCGGGCGCGCCCGCGAATTGCGCGAACATCTTCAGCGCCAGCACGGCCGACAGGAAGGTGGCGGCCACGGCGACGGCGCGGATGACCACGCGATAGTTGCGCGGGACGAACACCAGCGCCAGCGCCGCCAGGAACGGCCAGCCGAGAATGTAGGTCAGCGGAGACATATCAGCGCTTGGGTCGGTTCATGGCTTCATCCCAACACCCACCAGAGCACGAACGCCACCCCGAGGGCGAACAGGAACGCGTAGGTCTGCAGGTTGCCGGTCTGCACCAGCCGCAGGGCGCGGCCGATCAGTTCGGTCGTGCCGTGCGTGCCGCGGACCACCAGTCCGGCGATGAGCCAGCGGTCGGCCCAGTCCGCGATTGTCGCAATAAAATCATGCGCGCGGATGACCGTCGCCTGATACAGTTCGTCAAAGTAGAACCGGTCGCGCATGGCCCGCGCCACGGACCCCAACCGGGCCGGCAACGGATCAACGTCCGCGCGGCGGTAGAGCAGCCAGGCACAGGCAAATCCCGCCAGCGCGGCCGCCAATCCAAACGCCGCAGGCACGGGAGCGTGGGCAAAGGGATGAGTGAGTTGCGCGGTCCAGCCCGGCGCCGCGCCAACCGCCGCCGGCTCGAATTGCAGGCGGTAATAATGGTCCAGGCTGATGACCCCGCCAACGATGCTGAGGGTGGCAAGAATGCGGAGCGGCCAGAGCATGACCTGGGGGGATTCGACGGCGTGGCCGGCGGGTTCGGCCCGGGCCGGGCGGAAGAAGACCACGAACACCAACCGGAACATGTAGAAGGTGGTCAGCAGGGCCACCATCACCCCAAGGGCGAACAGCGCGTAATGATGGCGCTCGAAGGCCTCGGCGAGGATGGCGTCCTTGCTGAAGAAACCGCTGAGCGGCCACACCCCCGCGAGGGCGAGGGTGCCGGCCAGGAAGGTCCAGAACGTCACCGGCATCTTGCGCCACAAGCCGCCCATCTTCCAGATGTCCTGTTCGTGGTGACAGGCGATGATCACCGAGCCGGCGCCAAGGAACAGCAGGGCCTTGAAGAAGGCGTGGGTGGTCAGATGGAACATGGCTGGTGTGGGGCCGTGGAGGCCGACGGCCATGACCATGTAGCCGAGCTGGGAAAGGGTCGAGTAGGCGAGGATGCGTTTGATGTCGTTTTGCTGGATGGCCATCAGCGCGGAAATCAGCGCGGTGAAGCCGCCGATCCAGGCGATGATCTCCAGGGCGCCGGCGTTCAGCAAAAAGAACACGCGGCAGAGCATGTAAACGCCGGCGGCCACCATGGTGGCGGCATGAATCAGGGCGCTGACGGGGGTGGGACCCTCCATGGCGTCCGGCAGCCAGACGTGCAGCGGGAATTGAGCGCTCTTGCCCACGGCGCCGCAGAAAATCAGGACACCGGCGAGAGTGGCCGCCCCGCCCAGGGCCTCCCGATTGGCCCCAAGCTTCTCAGCCAGCACGCCGAAATTGAGCGACCCGAGCGCCGCCCAAACGGTGAGGATGCCCAGGATGAAACCGAAATCGCCGAGCCGGTTCGTAATGAAGGCCTTCTTGCCGGCATCGGCCGCGGCCGGCTTTTCGTACCAGAAGCCGATGAGCAGGTAGCTGGAGACGCCCACCAGCTCCCAGAAGATGAACAGTTGCAGAAAATTGTTGGCCAGGACAATCCCGAGCATCGAAAAGGTGAAGAGGCTCAGGCAGGCGAAGTAGCGGGAAATGCCCCTGTCCCCGCGCATGTAACCCCAGGAATAGATGTGGATTACACCGGCGACCCCGGTTACCACGAGCATCATCAGCAGGCTGAGGGGGTCCAGGCGAAGGCCGAACTGGACCTGGAACTCGCCGATGGAGAGCCAGTTCAGACTCAGCTCCTGCGGGGCGGGGGTGAGCGGGTTGACCGCGACAAATAGAACGCTGAGAACAAAGCCGGTGACCACCGCCCCGATCGAGAGCCCCGCACTGAGCTTCTGATTGCGCAGCGTAAAGAGGGTGATCCATCCCGCCGCCACCAGCGGCAGGAACAGGATCAACCAGGGCAGGATTTCGAGTTTCATCGGGTGGGCGGGCGAACAGCTAGAGTTTCATGCAGGTCAAGTCTTCGGCGTGGACGGTCTGGCGCCGGCGGTAGAGGGCGACGATGAGGGCCAGGCCCACGGCGACTTCGGCGGCCGCCACGGTGATGACGAAAAAGACGAACACCTGGCCATCGAGATTGTTGGTAAACCGGGAAAAGGCCACCAAGGCGAGGTTGGCGGCGTTGAGCATCATTTCCAAGCCCATGTAAATGACCAGCAAGTTGCGCCGAAGGATGACACCCAGCAAACCGAGGCTGAAAAGAACGGCGCTGACGACCAGGTAATGTTGGAGGCCCACGCTCATTTCAGCTCCTTTTTGCTCAGGAAGATGGCCCCGATCATCGCAACTAGGAGGAGGACGGAGACGACCTCGAAGGGCAGCAGGTAGCGGGTGAACAGGAGCTTGCCCAAAGCCATCGTGGTGCCCTCCAGCTCGGGGGTCGTGCTGGCGCCCAAGGGCGCCTGGGCCAGGGTGTTGAGGAAGATGAAAAGGATGGCGCCCACGGCAATCAGGCCGGTGGTGATGCCGAAAACCTTCAGGCGGCGGCGTTCCTCCGCCTTGAGGTCCAGGAGCATGATCACAAACAGGAACAAGACCATGACCGCGCCGGCATAAACGAGGACCTGGATGGCGGCCAGGAAGAAGGCATGCAGCAGCACGAACAAGCCGGCCAGAAAGACCATCGTGAGCACCAGGAACATGGCGCTGGTGACCGGGTTGAGGCTGAAAGGATTGGCAATGACCAGGAACCCGCACACCAAGGTGCAGGCGGCGAACAGGTAAAAGAGCAGGTCAGCCGTCATGGGTTGCCGTCAAAATCCAAAGCCCGGCGCATCAATAGCATGCCGGCGGGCGCTTGTAACGCTTTAATGCGAGCCGAACTCATGGCGCCACCCCCTGGTCTTTGGCTTCGTCGGCCTTGTGTTGCCATTTGCGAATCGGGTCTTGGTGGACACCGCCCAGGGCCAGCAGTTTTTCCTTGTTATAAATCATCTCCTCGCGGCTGGAGCCGTTGAGGGAGTAGTCCTGCATGAGGAAAATGGCCTCCTCGGGGCAGACCTCCTGGCAATAGCCGCAAAAGATGCAGCGGAGCATGTTGATTTCGAACTCGCGCGGCTCCTTTTCGACGTTGCCGGCATTGGGGGCGCCGTCGGGGCCCGGCGGAGTGATCCGGATGGCTTTGGGGGGACAAACGAATTCGCAAAGCTGGCAGGAAACGCATTTGGTCCGGCCGGACTGGTCCTTGACGAGGTAAGGGGCGCCGCGATAGCCGGGGGGGACGACCCATTTTTCCTCGGGGTATTGCATGGTGACCTTCTTGCGGAAGAAGTGGCGCACGGTCACCAGGAACCCGCCGATGATCGCCGGCAGGTAAAGGCGTTCCCAGAGGCTCAGTTTTTTGCGTTTGACAATCATGCGCCGGTGCTATTTGGCCAGGGCCCACAAGACCACGGCGGTCACCACGATATTGGCCAGGCCGAGGGGGACCAGCCTCCGCCAGCCCAGGTTCATCAACTGGTCGTAGCGGAAGCGCGGCCACATCCAGCGCACCCAGATGATCGTGAACTCCACGAACAGCATCTTGGCCAGAAAGATGCCGATGTGGAGAAAGCCGCCCAGCCAGGTGCTGGCGGGCTGGTCCAGGCCCGCGAACGGCAGGCTCCAGCCGCCCAGGAACAGCGTCACCAACAAGGCGGAACCCACCGTCATCGCCGCATATTCCCCCATGAAAAAGAGGGCGAATTTGATTGAGCTGTATTCAACATTGTAGCCTCCGGCCAGCTCCTGCTCGGCTTCCGGCAGGTCAAAGGGCAGCCGGTTCATTTCGGCAAACATGGCGGCGACGAAAATGGCGAAGGCCAGCGGTTGCTTGAAAATCAGCCAGTCGAACAAGCTGCCGGCCTGATATTGCACCACGGCCGTGAGATTCAGGTCCCCCACCATGAGGAACACCGGCACCACCGACAATCCCATGGCGATTTCATAGGAAATCATTTGGGAACTGGCGCGGATGCCGCCCAGGAAGGGGTATTTTGAATTGGCGGCGTAGCCGGCCAGCACAATGCCGTAAACGCCGAGGGACACGATGCCGAAGGTGTAGAGAACCCCGACGCTCAAATCCGCAATGACCATCTTTTCCCCGCCGAGGTAGGAACCGAAGGGGATGATGGCAACGGTGAGCAGGCTGGGGGTCATGACAATGGCCGGGGCGAGCCAGTAGTAAGCTTTGCGGACATGGTCGGGAGTGAAATCCTCTTTGAGGAACGCCTTGCCGGCATCGGCCAGGGGCTGGAGCAGACCGAAAATGCCGACGCGATTGGGGCCGATGCGGTCCTGAATGGCGGCGGCCACTTTGCGTTCGACCCACACGGCGTAAGCGACGATGAACATCAGCACCGAGAAGACGCAAAGAATCTTCACGGAACTGATCAGCGTAAACTGCCAGAGCGGCGAGAGTTGGTTGATCCAGTCCATGGCAGGTTAGAGCGGCACCGATACGCCGGCATCACCCAGCGCTTTCCATTCCAGGCCGCGGAAGGCCGGCACTTCCGCCGCCATCAGGTTGAACAAGGCTTCGATGCCCGCGCAACGCTTTTCCCCCGTCAGCCCGCTCAGCAGCTCCAGCAGAAAGTCCCATTCCGCCCGCGCGTCGCCCCGTGCTTCGACGGCTTTCATGAACTTCTGCACCCGGCCTTTGGCGTTGGTAAAGGTGCCGCGCTTCTCGGCGTGCGCGCAGCCGGGCAGAAGGTAGTGCGCGAGCGCCGTGGTGGCATTGGGCAGGATGTCGCTCACGACCAGGTGTTCAAGCTTGCTCAACAGGTCAGCCCCCATGCCGTGCCGGGTCACGTCCTCTCCAAAGACAATCAAGGTTCGGATGGTTCCGCCGCGGATGCCCTCGGCGATGCGGGCCAGGTTCGCGCCCAGGGGCTCGCCGGCAATGCCCGTCAGGCGGGCGCCCTGGCTGTTCGGGTTCCGATCGGCATGGACCAGCAGCCGGTCCGCTTCCCCGAGGCGCGGCACCGAGTCGGTGAGGGCCCCCAGCTTCCTGCCCAGTTTCGAGAGCAGATAAAGCTCCTCGTTGGTCTGGCGGGCGGAAGCGACGATGGCAACGGACCCGGTGGCGGCGGCGGCGAGGACGCGGGTCAGTTCGCGCAAGACGGCGCTCCAGCCGCGGAGCTCGGGGGTTGGACCCCGCACTTCGGTGAGGCGGTCCTCCCGGCCGATCCATTGGTAATTCAGGCGGCCGGCGTCGCACATCCAGCAGGAATTGACGGCGTCGTTCTGGCGCGGGACGTAGCGGTAGATCTTCTCCTCGCGCGAGCCGATGAGGATGTTGCAGCCGGTGGCGCAACTGGTGCAGAGGCTCTTGGTTTCCTTGAGAAACCAGACGCGCATCTGGAACCGGAAATCCTTGGAGGTGAGCGCCCCGACGGGGCAGATGTCCACGGTGTTGAGGGTGTAGTTGTTGTCGAACGGCCTGCCGGGGTAGGCGGTGAGGGTGTTGTAGCCGCCGCGGTTGACGATGCCGAGCGCGTCGTCGCCGACCACGTCGCGGGTAAAGCGGATGCAGCGCGTGCACAAAATGCAGCGCTCGTCGTCCAGGACGATGCGAGGGCCCAAATCCACCCGCTTGGGCTTGTGGACCTTCGGTTCGACAAACCGGCTTTCAGCCTGGCCGTAATCCACCGAGTATTCCTGCAGTTTGCACTCGCCGGCCTGGTCGCAAATCGGGCAATCCAGAGGGTGATTGATGAGGAGAAACTCCAGCACGCCCTCGCGCATCTGTTTGACGGCGGGAGTGTTGGTGTAGATTTCCATGCCCGGCGAGATGGGCGTGGCGCAGGCAATGGCGGGCCGCGGCGATTTGGCAATCTTGACCGAGCCGTCCGGGTTGAGGAGGGGCTTGCGGTCAGGGCCGAGGGCGGGCGTGCCGAACTCGACGAGGCACATGCGGCAATTGCCGGAGACCGGCAGTTTGGGATGGTAGCAATAATGCGGCACCGTGACCTGGGCGAGTTCGCAAGCCTGGATCATGGTGGTGGGCACCGGCTTGCCCGAAAGCGGGTCCGGCATGAAGCGCGGCACCTCAACCTCCCGGCCATCCACCTTGACCTTCAAGGTTTCGACCGGGGCTGCCGGGGGCTGGATGTTGGGCGCGTCAGGCATTCGTTTTCCCGGTTGGGCTCTCCGCGTTCTGGGTGTTCGCCAGCCGCCGGGCCTCATCGGCGGCGCCACGGGCCACAAACTGGTCCTTGAACTTGGCGACGAAACTTTGCACCGGCCAGGAACAGGCTTCGCCGAACGCGCAAATCGTCCGGCCACCCGGAATGTTGTCGGCGATGCGGGCCAGGTAATCGGCGTCGGTTTTTCGTCCGCTGCCATGAGTCAGGCGGCGGAGGGCTTTGGCCATCCAAAGCGAGCCTTCCCTGCAGGGGGTGCATTGGCCGCAGCTTTCGTGGGCGTAAAACTCGGCGATGTTGGCGAGCGCTTCAACGATATCCACCGAATCGTCAAGAACGATAATCGCCCCGGAGCCGGACATGCTGCCGGCGGCGATAATGGTGTCAAAATCGTAAGGCAAATCCAGCACCCCGAGTTCCGCCTCGGTTTCCTTCCCATCCGGCCCCTTGCGCTTGATTTTGAAGCGTTCGCCGGCTTTGAACACCTTGGCCGAGCTGCCGCCGGGAATGATGGCCTGGAGCGTCCGCCCCTCGCGCAGGCCCCCGCCAAAGGCCGGGTCGAGAATCAATTCCCCGAGCGTGACCTTGCCCGTCTCAATTTCGTAATAGCCCGGCTTCCGGACCGTGCCGCTGATGCAGACAATGCGGGTTCCGGTGTTGTTCGGGGTGCCGATTTTGGCGTATTCCGCCCCGCCCATGGCCACGATGTGCTTGACGGCGCAAAGGGTCTCGACGTTGTTGACGATGGTGGGGCAGTTGTAAAGGCCCAGCACGGCGGGGAAGTAAGGCGGTTTGATGCGGGGGTACGCGCGCTTGCCCTCGAGCGATTCGATCAAGCCGGTCTCCTCGCCACAGATGTACGCGCCCGCTCCGCGGTGAACATGAATCTCGAGGTCGTAGCCGCTGCCCAGGATGTTCCGGCCCAGGTAATGGGCCGCCCGGGCTTCCTGCAGCGCCCGATTGAGAATCCGGGCCCCCTCCATGAACTCGCCGCGGATGTAAATGTAAGCCAGATGCACGTCATTGGCGTAGCAGGCCAGGATCATGCCCTCGAGCATCTGGTGCGGGTCCTTGTAAATGATCTGGCGGTCCTTGAACGTGCCCGGCTCGGACTCGTCGGCGTTGCAAATCAGGTAAATGGGTTTGCCGCTCTTCCGGTCCACGAACGACCATTTCAGGCCGCAGGAGAAACCGGCGCCAAGGCGGCCGCGCAAGCCCGAGAGGCGGACTTCCTCGCGAAGCTGTTCGGGGCCCGACAGGGTCCGGCCATCCGGGAGGGTGCGGGGCGGGAGCGCCAGGGCTTTCTTGAGAGTCTCGTAGCCGCCGTGACGCAAATAGCAATCGAGGTCCGGCGTATAACCGGGCTGGTCCACGAATTTGAGGATTTGCCTGTATTCCTGCGGCATGGATTATGGGTTAAGCAAGCCTTGACTCCCGGGGCCGAAGCTTTACTCTGTACGCGGCAAGTTGCCCGATGGTGTAACGGTAGCACAGCAGACTCTGGATCTGTTTGTCATGGTTCAAATCCATGTCGGGCAGCCACCCTTTCATTGGCACCCCCTGAGAATGTCCCCGGCTTTTTCAGGCGAAACCCCTTCGTAGAAGGCTTCGTTGCACATCAGCACGGGGGCGGTGCCGCAACTGGCCAGGCATTCGACGAACTCGACCGTGAACTTTCCGTCCTTCGTCGTTTGCGGCCCGTGGTGATGGGGGTCCAGCCCCAGTTTCTCGCAAAAATACTGGTGGAGCTGGTAGGACCCGCCCAAGGCGCAGCTCAAGGTCCGGCAGATGCGGAAATGGTACTTCCCGACGCGCTGTTGGTGGAACATCGGGTAAAAAGTGACCAGCTCGTAAATGTTGATGGGCTGGAGTTCGAGCTTGGCCGCGACCCACTCAACCGCCTGGCGCGAGATGAAGCCGAAGTGTTCCTGCAGCGCGTGCAGCAGCATGAGCGAGGCGCTGCGCGCCTTGGGATAATGGGTGATGAGCTCGTCAATTTGGGCGGCCAGCGCCGGCGGCACGGCAAAATCGGGCTGTTCCTGCAGCGGACTGGGAATGGGTTGCAGGTTGGCGGCATTCATCGGTCGCATTCCCCCATCACAAAATCGAAGGAGCCCAGCACGGCCACCACGTCGCCGACCATGTGGCCGGGCAGGAGCTTTGGCAAAATGCTGAGGTTGACAAACGAAGGCGAGCGGATTTTCAGGCGATAAGGCGTTCCGCCCCCCTTGCTGTAAATATAGAAGCCCAGTTCGCCCTTGGGGTTTTCGTGGCCGAAATAAATCTCGCCCGGGGGGGCGTTCACCCCCTGGGTCACGTTGATGAAATGGTGGATCAGCTCCTCCATGCGGGTGAGCACCCGCTCCTTGGGCGGCAGGGACACTTTGAAATCGGGGATGCAGACGGGGCCGCCCGGCATTTTGTCCAGGCACTGGTTGATGATCCGCACGCTTTGGCGCATTTCTTCGATGCGGACCAGGTAGCGGTCGTAGCAGTCGCCCACCGAGCCAACGGGGACGTCGAACTGCAACTGGTCATAGACCAGGTAGGGCTGGGCTTTGCGCAAGTCGTGAGCGATGCCGCTGCCGCGCAGGTTGGGGCCGCTGAGCCCGTAATCAATGGCGTCTTGGCGGGAAATCACGCCGATGCCCTGGGTGCGGTCCATGAAGATCTTGTTGCGGGTGAGGAGGGTTTCCGTTTCATCGAAGTTGCGGACCACCTCGCGGCAGAATTGGCGGCATTGGTCCATCCAGCCGGGCGGCATGTCCCGCGACACGCCCCCAATCCGGGTGTACGAGGTGGTGAACCGCGCCCCGCTGAGCGATTCGCACAGGTTATGTATCTTTTCCCGCTCGGTGTAGGTATGCAGAAAGACCGTCATCGCCCCGACGTCCATGGCATAAGACCCCATCCCGAGGAGATGCGAGGAAATCCGGGCCAGCTCGCAGCAGATCACCCGCAGGTATTGGCACCGCTCGGGCAGTTGGCGGTCTATGCCCAGCAGCTTCTCGACCGCCAGAACGTAGGCCACGTTGTTGGCCAGCGGGGCCAGATAGTCCAATCGGTCGGTGTAGGGGATGAACTGCGTATAAGTCATGTTCTCGGCGATTTTCTCATCGCCGCGATGCAGATATCCGACATGCGGGGTGGCGCGGGTGATGACCTCGCCATCCAGCTCCAGGACCAGCCGCAACACCCCATGGGTGGCGGGGTGCGACGGCCCCATGTTGAGCACCATCCGGTCGCCGCTCAGCTCGCCAAGCTCCTCACCCGCAGCGGCTTCCGCCGCCCGCGCGGCCGTGTCCTGAAATTCCATGTCGCGTGCTTCAGCCATGTTCAGGATTGACCGGCGGAGGGGTTGGTTTCGTCGGGTTCAGGCACCCGCACACGCGGTTCGCGGGCGACACTGTCTTTGCCGCCCGGGACCGTTACGAAAGGACCGCCCTCGAGCGGCGCCGCTTCGGTAAAGGCAACGTCCGGAACATGGGTGGGTTTGCCGGCCAGCGGGAAATCCTTGCGCAGGGGGTGGTAGGGGTAGCCGTCCCACATGAGAATGCGCCGCAAATCCGGGTGGCCGCGGAAGCGAATGCCCATCATGTCATAAATCTCGCGCTCGTGCCAGTCGGCGGTGCGCCAGATGCCGGTGACGGTGGGGACCTCGGCCTTTTCTTCGCTGACCTTGAGCTTGAGACGGAGATAGCGAAGATGGTCGTAGCCGTAGAGGTGATAAACCAACATGAAGCGCGGGTCTTCGCCGTAATGGTCAATGCTGGTGATATCCACCAGGTAATCGAACCCCAGTTCGCGCCGGGCCACCGCGCAGACTTCGGCAATCCGTTCGGCGTCCTTCAGGCGAAGCGTCAGTTCGCCGCGGAACTCCTCGGGACCGCTCAGCCACTCGGGAAACCGGGCTTGGAGCCGCTGGGCCAGTTCAGCGGCTGCCGGTTTGGTTTGATGGGTCGTGACTTGCACGGTGCTCATTCAGAATGAAGACATCGAGCAAGTTTAGGCAACCTTTTTCAGCGTGGAGAGAACCGGCTCCCGGGCAACTTTTTGCTGCAGCTTGATCAGCGCGTCCAGCAAGGCTTCCGGGCGCGGCGGGCAGCCGGCCACGTAAATATCCACCGGGAGAATGTGGTCCACCCCCTGCAAGACGGAATAGCTGCGGTACATGCCGCCGGTCGAGGCGCAGGCGCCCATGGCAATCACCCATTTGGGCTCGGCCATTTGGTCGTAGAGCCGTTTCACCGTCATGGCCATCTTGTACGTGACAGTGCCGGAAACAATCATGACGTCGGATTGGCGGGGTGAAAACCGCATGACCTCGGCGCCGAAGCGGGAGATATCGAACCGGCTGGCGCCGGTGGCCATGAGCTCGATGGCGCAGCAAGCCAACCCCATCGGCATCGGCCAAAGCGAGTTTTTCCGGCACCAATTCAGCGCCGCGTCAAGCCGAGTGACGACCACTTCACCCTCGACTTTCGAGTTGTAACCGATCTCTCTGGACGTCTGCATAGGGTCAAACGAAGCCGGGTTCCGCTCCGCCCCCCTAACTTAGCAGCGGTTCGGAGCCCGGCAAGGCCAATCTGCCCCGGTTTTTGTCCACCAATACCAACTCATGCTTGCCGCCCCGGTCAAGCTCCCTGCATATTTGAACGAGTCCGAAAAAGCACGACTGAGCACAGGAAATGAGAGATCGGACATTAGAAATCGCCCGGGAGAAAAGCCCTGTCACCGAGAGGCTTCAGGGCGCAGGAATACGCACGCCAAAGGGGGTTGAAGGTTTCTTCAGAGAGAAAGTTGGAGAACAACTCAGGAGCGGTCACAGCCTCATGAAGCGCAGCTCCCTCAAGTCGGCCCCGCCTTCAGTGCTTTCTTGCAGGGACAACCCGTTTAAGGGCAAAGGAGCCGGCAACCCGAGCATACCCAAAGTCGGCACCAGCTCAGCCCCCGCCAAGGCGGCAAGAGACACGGACCTCGACAACACCAGTGAATGTGCGCTCCTGGGGCTGGAGGAGCCTGAATGCGAGGAGGGCCCGCGCCAGGCGTTGGACAAAGCACTCCGCGTCTTGGTCGCGACAGACCAAGCAGAGTTTCGCATTGCCCGCAAGGGTTCGAAGTCTTGCGGTGGGCGGTGAGCGAGGGGGAACGTCAGCCATGCTCAAAGAGTTGTCCCACCGTTATCCCGAGAAGACCTTTTACCTGGGACAGGTTTTTAGCGACACAACCACCTCGTATAAGTTCGTCTGGTTCCTTGCCCTTCTTTCGCAGCTCCGGCGGACAAAGCAGGGCGACATCCCGCTCGCCGACCTCCTAAGCGAAATGGCCACGATTGCGTGGCACCCAGTCTGCTTCTTCCGCCTCTCGCTTGGGCTGAGAGACAAGTTGCAGCGGGTTGTTTTAAGAATCCGCGGACACTCATTCCTGCCGCCTGATGCCGAACCCGAGGCGATCCGCAAGTTCGTGGCTGGCTCGCCACAAGTCCAAGAGGCTTTGACCCACTTCAGGCGCTACGTGCCGACGCGCTTTCTCTCCCCTTGGTTCAAGGACGAGCTTGAGGGGCGAAAGGATTCGGACAAGGACCGGCTTATTGCGCAGCTCGCCCAAGCCAGCCAGAACGGGCCGCTGCCTGCGCCGTACTGGCTGGACGCAGAACGAGTTCATCTCAATACCTCTTGGCGCAACTTTTTACTGGATAATCTGGGTGTAATCCAAGCCTTTACCGAGTACCACTTCGCTCAGTATCTCCAGAACCGGAACCCCAATGTGCCAGGAATCGTAAACAAACTGACCGCTCCCACGGATCGTGACCTCAGACTCGCCCGGGAGTTTTGGCAGTTTGTGCGCGCCGGCTTCCAGAAAGCCAGCAGCGCAGAACGGTTTTCTGACATCTATTCCGGCCAGCCGCTTGCCGAAAGGTTCTCCATAGACCATTTCCTGCCTTGGAGTTTCGTTGCCCACGATCTCATGTGGAATCTCGCTCCAGTTGACGCGACCACGAATTCCAGCAAGTGTGACAGACTCCCCGACCTCGACACCTACCTCCCCAGGATGGTCTCACTTCATGCGGGAGCAATTGCTGTGGCCAGCGCCAGGCCAAGGCTCTTGGAGGATTACACCGAGACCTTCAAAATGGATGTTCAGGAATTGCTCACACTCGGCGAAGATGGGCTATACGCAAAGTATCGGGAGGTGATGACCTCCCAGGCTCAAATCGCCGCAAACCAAGGCTTCCAAACCGGCTGGAAACTCCCTTCGCTCATAGTCCTGCCCGAGCCGCGTCGGAGCCCGACGATCGAGCCGGCAACCGGAGATCGCTTTCAGCGGCTGCCTTTCAGCGGGGGGCTTGTCGTGGAGCGGTTCCCGACTGACAGCGAGGCCGAACCGTCGCCTGACCACGTTCCCTTCTACTCGCTGGCTATCGCAGCGGGCGGCTTCAGGCAGGGCTACGAGCCGGAGCCGGAGGGCTGGGTGAATGTCAGGCGACTCGGATACGCCGGGCCCCTCAGCCCGGGGCTTTTCGTCACGCGGGTCATTGGGAGGTCCATGGAACCGACCATTCGCGACGGCGCCTACTGTGTGTTTCGCGCGGGTGTCAGTGGCACCCGACAAAACCGGGTCCTGCTGGTGCAGAAGCGCGACTTTACGGACCCCGAGACCGGCGGAGGATATACGGTGAAACGTTACGAGAGCGAAAAGACAACCTCAGGTGAGAGCTGGCGCCACGTGCGGATCCGGCTCAAGCCAGACAACCCGGATCGCGCCGCTTTTCCCATCCTCGAATTCACGCCCGAGGATGACGCCGACCTGCAAGTGATCGCGGAGTTTGTCCAAGTGCTTGCTGTTCCAGACCCAGCCCCCCAATGAATGCTGCCTGCCCGTTTTGTTTGCCGGCCGACACGGAGATTGTGCTCCGCAATGAACTGTGGTACGCCCGCTGGGACCGTTACCCGGTAAGCAAGGGCCACCTCCTGCTGATCCCATTTCGTCACGAGCCGAACTTTCTGGCGCTCACCTCGAGCGAACAAACCTCCGCTCTTGAACTGCTTGCGCGCGCCCGCATCAGGCTGGATGCGGATTTTCAGCCCGACGGTTACAATGTGGGGATCAATGTAAGCGAGGCAGCCGGGCAAACCGTGATGCATGCACATATTCACGTCATCCCGCGCTACGCCGGGGATGTGCCGGACCCAAGAGGTGGGGTCCGGTTCGTGATTCCGAACAAAGCCAAATACTGGGATGCGAGGCTGAACGAACCATGGGATTCCAAATAACGACCGCAAAGCGGGCGCTGCGGCGGAGCAGTTCGCAGTTTGTTCAGGAGAGTTGGTCCAGGCGTTGCAGGAGTGTCTGAGGGTCCTGTGCGCCGGTGATGGCGACCGCCAACTCGTACAGGCTGGCCAGCGCTGCGCTGCGCT
>FWPV01005643.1_pt1 | contig 24788 bp, 23 predicted proteins | sample 2228371 | NCBI WGS metagenome assembly FWPV01 (sample SAMEA103939776, study PRJEB20133) | metagenome | reverse complement strand
GTATGCCGCGCTCGCCCGCCTGGTGGACCTGCTCGACTTCAGCCGCGTCAGTTTCGACAAGCAGATTTCGCTCGCGCCGAAGAAGGCGGGGGCGCAGGTGCGGAGCATTTCTAAGTATTCGACAAAGAGCGCTGGAGAATTGTTTGATATTAAGATAGGCGGAACCCCTTCTCGAAACAATCCCAATTTCTTCAATGGGAGAAATCTTTGGGTTTCTATATCTGATATAAGCAGAAAGGTCATTTTAGATACTCGGGAAAAACTAACAGATGAAGGCGTAAAAAATTCAAATGTGAAGCTCATACCAAAGGGAACCGTACTTTACAGCTTTAAGCTAACCATTGGTAAAGTGGCAATTGCAGGTGCGGATCTTTACACTAATGAAGCAATAGCGGCTTTTATTCCAAAAACAAATGAGTTGACCCCTGAATACCTTTATCACTTTCTTGAGTCTGGATTAGTAAGCTTTGAAGATAAAACAGCTAATGTTTTTGGAAAAAGCCTGAACATAAAGTTACTCAATCAAATGCAAATCCCCGTCCCGCCGCCGGACGTGCAGGCGCAAATCGTGGCGGAGTGCCAGGCGATTGATGACGAAGTAGCGCAGGCGGAAGGGGAGATAAAAGACGCCAATGAAAAAATAGCAAGCATGGTTTCGGAATGGTTTTCATGGTTTCAAAAGGTTAAAGTTGAGACTGTTCTATCATTAGAATATGGCAAAGGGTTGCCAAAGGAAAAAAGGATACCGGGCAATTATCCAGTTATGGGATCGAATGGTATTGATGGCTATCACAATGAATATATTGTTGAGGGTCCGGCGGTAATTGTGGGCAGAAAAGGGTCAGCGGGTGCGGTTGCTTATACGGAAAACAACTGTTACCCAATTGATACTACGTTCTATGTGAAGCCCAAGAAACCTGTCAACATGAAGTATTTGTATTACGTTCTTTCTCACCTGGAACTTGATAAACAAATTAAAGGTATAGGCGTTCCTGGTTTGAACCGTAATGATGTGTATGCACTAGAAATACCTTTGCCAACAAAGGACGAACAGGACAACTTGATTATAGAAATTGAAAAATTGGAAACCCGCCTGCAAACCGCCCGCGCGGTCATCGCCAACGCCCTGGCGCGGCGGGCGGCGGTGTTGCAAAAATATCTGTAATGCGCCTAACAACGGGTTCCAGCCGACACGCTCCGCTCGCTGCGCTCGCTCCGCGTGCGGCTGAACCCGACCGTTAGCTACTCACTCCGTCCACAAGCTCCAGAGATCAACTTGACAGAACCCATCGGTTTGTGGTTTCATTTCCTCAAGAGGTGACCACAAATGGCAACTGCGACAACATCCCGACCGAGAAAGCCTCCTAAGGCCAAGGCCAAGCAGGGACGTCCGTCCGTAGGTATTCGAGAACTGAAGGCGAAAGCGTCTGCCATCGTCGAGGACGTGAAAAGCCGTCGAGTAACGTACGCTGTTACCAAACATGGGGCGGTTGAAGCCTTGATTGTGCCAGCGGACGCGGGCGAACGCCTTCTGGCACAGCCCGAGTCGGATAGCGCCTGGGAAGCCTGGGATGTATTGGTCGCTCGGCTGGCGAAAGCAGCAGGCAAGAAGACCCGATCGGCCGTCGAGGAGCTCGAGGCGATGAGGCGTTGAAATGCGACTGCTCACCATCGACTCTAGCGTCTTTGTGAGTGCAGCGCGGCCAAGCGAGCCGGGAAACCTCGAGAGCAAGGCGTTTCTGACGTGGGTACGTGCCGAACGTCCCCGTCTGTTTCTGCCAACCTTGACGTTGGTTGAGGTTGCAGCGGCATTGAGCCGAACCGGAGCCGCGACCAACCTGGCCCAGCAATACGCGTTGGCTATCGGCCAGTTGCCCAACGTTGTCCTGGTGCCACTGGACGACGGGTTGGCGCGTCAGTCTGCGGCTCTAGGTGCGCAGCACCAATTGCGAGGGGCAGACGCGGTATTCCTCGCTTCGGCGGCTGTATTTGCGGCTGAGTTGGTCACGCTTGATCGTGAGCAACTCCAGCGTGGGGAGTTGGTGGTGCAGACGCTGACGCCGGCGTCGTTCATGAAGACTGTGAGATAACTTGTTATCTTTATAGGGCTGTTCGCGGCGCAAGCGCAGCTAACGAACGCATGCAGCTGACCTGGCTAACCGGGGCCCAAAGCCAGGCCGGTCTCGGTTCACCGACGCGTCGTCGGGCGGCGCGTTCTCGGTTCAGCCGACACGCGGCTGATGCGGGCCGTTATACCCTAGGGGTCAGACCCCGCCTCGAACCACACCCTGGCCCCAGCGATGTACACCGAATGAACCGGCGTATGGCCCCAGCGGTAGAGGGCCTCGAGCGCATTCCCTGAATCCACCACCACGAAGTCGGCCTGCGCGCCCACCTCAATCCTTCCCAAATCTGTCCTCCCCAGGGCCAGCGCCGCGTGCTGGGTGTGGGCAATCAGGGCTTCCTCAGCCGATAGGTGGCCCAGGCTCATGGTGAGCTGCATCCCCAGCCAGGGGCTGTAGAGCGGGCTGCTGCCGGGGTTGTGGTCGGTGGCGATGGCGACCCTCACGCCCGCGTCCCACATGGCCCGCGCGTGGGGGAAGGGCTTGCGCAGGATGACCGCCGCGCCGGGCAGGACGGTGCCCACCGTGCCGCTCTTGGCCAGGGCCTGCCAGTCGGCGGGGGTGGACTGCTCGAGGTGGTCCGCCGACAGTGCCCCGAGCTCCGCCGCGAGCTTGGTGGCCCCGGTGTGGGCGATCTGCTCGGCGTGGACCTTGACCTTGAGGCCCTGCGACAGGGCGGCCTCGAGGATTCGCCGGGTTTCCTCGAGGGTGAAGGCCCCATGGTCGCAGAACACGTCCACGGCCTCGGCCAGCCCGCTACGGGCCACCTCGGGCACCAGTTCGCGGGCGAACATTGCCACGTACTCTTCCCGCTCCCAGCCCCCCGGTACCACGTGGGCCAGCAGGGTGGGGAAGACGCGCTGGGGCAGGGTTTCTTTGAGCTTTTGAATAACCCGTAGCATCTTGAGTTCGGCCTGGGGTTCAAGCCCGTAGCCGCTCTTGATTTCCAGCGTGGTCACGCCCTGGGCCAGGAAGAGGGCTGCGCGGGCGGCGGCTTGCTCGTAAAGCTCCTCTTCCGTGGCGGCGGCGGTGGCCCGCACCGTCGAGTAAATTCCCCCCCCGGCGGCCAGGATGGCCTCGTAGCTTTCGCCCCGCGCGCGCTTCAGATACTCGCCCAGGCGGTTCCCGCCGTAGACCAAGTGGGTGTGGGCGTCCACAATGCCGGGTACCACACCCCGCCCACCCAGGTTTGTTTGGGGCCAGTCGCGGAATTGCGGGGCGAGTTCGCTTTGTGGCCCTACCCAGGCCAAGCGCCCCATTTCCACCGCGAGGGCGGCGTGCTCGAGTCTTTGCCTGGGCGTGTAAAGCTCCGAGATTCCTGCAAAGACATGATTCATAGCTGGGCCTCGAGTTCGTCCCGCAGGGCGGGGTTGGGGTTGCGGGCGATTGTCTGAAGGGCGCGTTCGCGCAGGTCGGGTTCGCGCAGCCGGGGGCCGACAGCGGCCAGGGCAGCCGTGGCGTCGGGGCGGTTGGCTTTGGAGAGCAGACTCAGAACGAACTCCAGCGCCTCGGGCAGGGGGGAGCTTGCCAGCGCGGCGATGACGGCTTTGCGCGAACGGGGGTCGCCCAGCTTGTCCCACCATACGGTCGCAGCATTTACGGCTTCAGGTAGATTTGAAGCCGCCAGCGAGCAAACTGCTTCCAGGCGAATTGCGGGGTCATCGGCGCCCAGTAGCTCGCGGATGAAGGCCACAGCCTCGGTGCGAGTGAGGTGCAGCAGGCCATCCAGGCAAGCCCCGATCACCCTGGGCTCGGGGTCGCACAATAGTATCCGCAACTTGAGCAGCGGAGCACCATGGGGATGTCCCAGGTTCGCCACTGCCTGCGCCGCCCCAGCCCGCACATTCCAGGCTGGGTCAGCCAGCAGCCGTACCAGTTCGTCCATGATGTGGTCGTAGGAGATCCCCGGGCAGTTCACCAGCGCCAGGGCTGAGAGTGCCCGCAACGACGGCGCACTGTCCTCCTGACCGCCCCAAACGGGTTCCATCTGCACACAACGGCAGCCCAGCAGATATACCTCGGGGTCGTGCCAGCCCAGGGCCTGCAAGGCTCTAACCAAGGCCACCTTTCCCCAGCACTGCGGGTCGGCCTCTGCACCCCCTTCCAACAGTCGCTTGAAAGCCTGGGCCAGATTGGCCTGCTGGTCGAACAAACCCCACGCCACAATCAGGTCGGCAGCCCTTGCAACTGCCGCGCCTTCGTTCTTAGAGAGGATGGATTCCAGCGTCTTGATGGCCGCTGGGGTGGGTTCACCCTTGCGTAACTCGGCAATTTGGGCGAGTTTCTGCTCGAGTCGCTTGGCCACCCTACCGCTCCCACCCTGCCAGGTCGAGGCCGCGTTCCCTCGCGACTTCCTTCGCCTTTTCGTAGCCGGCGTGGGCATGGCGCATGACGCCGGTGCCGGGGTCGTTGGTGAGGACGCGCTCCAAGCGATAGGCGGCCTCCTCCGAGCCGTCTGCTACCGTCACCTGCCCGGCGTGCAGGCTGTAGCCCATGCCCACCCCGCCGCCGTGGTGGAAGCTGACCCAGGCCGCCCCCGAGACCGCGTTCAGGGCAAAGTTCAGGATGGGCCAGTCGGCCACCGCGTCGGAGGTATCCTTCATGGCCTCGGTCTCGCGGTAGGGGGAAGCCACGCTTCCGGCGTCGAGGTGGTCGCGCCCAATCACGATGGGGGCCTCCACCTCGCCCCGCTTCACCATCTCGTTGAACAGGAGCCCGGCCCGGTCGCGCTCCTTGTAGCCCAACCAGCAGATGCGGGCCGGCAGGCCCTGGAACCTGAACTTCTTCACCCCCTCGGTCAGCCAGCGCCGCAGGCCTTCGTCCTGGGGGAAGAGCTCGAGGAGGGCCTGGTCGGTTTTGTAGATGTCCTCGGCTTTGCCGGAGAGGGCCACCCAGCGGAACGGCCCACGCCCCTCGCAGAACTGCTCGCGGATGAAGGCCGGTACAAAGCCGGGGTAGCTGAACGCCTCGGCAAAGCCTCCCTGCTGGGCGAAAGCCCGCAGGTTGTTGCCGTAGTCGAAGGCCACCGCGCCCTGCTTTTGCATCTCCACGATTGAGCGGCAGTGGGTGGCCATATCGTGCAGCACCCGCTGTTTGTAGCCCTCGGGGTCGTGCTGGCGCAACAGGGCCGGGTCTTCGTCGGCCTTTAGGATGGGAATGTAGCCGTACAGGGGGTCGTGGGCGCTGGTCTGGTCGGTGACCAGCTCGGGGGTGAAGCCCCGCCGTACCATCTCGGGCAGCACCTGGGCGGTGTTGCCCAGCAGGCCGATGGAGAGGGCCTCGCCCCCCTGCCTGGCCTCCTCGGCCAGCCGCAGGGCCTCGTCCAGCGTGTCGGCCCGCACGTCCAGGTAGGCGGTGTCCAGCCTGCGCTGGATGCGTTCGGGGTCAATCTCCACGCAGATGGCCACTCCGCCGTTGAGCGTCACGGCCAGGGGCTGGGCCCCGCCCATGCCCCCCAGCCCGCCCGTCACGGTGATGGTGCCCTTCAAGGAGCCGCCAAAGTGCTTGCGGGCTGCCGCCGCGAAGGTCTCGTAGGTGCCCTGCAGGATGCCCTGGGTGCCGATGTAGATCCAGCTACCGGCGGTCATCTGGCCGTACATCATCAGGCCCAGCTTGTCCAGCCGGTCGAACTCCTCCCAGGTAGCCCAGCGCGGCACCAGGTTGGAGTTGGCGATAATCACGCGGGGGGCCAGCGGCTGCGTCCTGAACACCCCCACCGCCCGTCCCGACTGCACCAGTAGGGTCTCGTCGTTCTCGAGCCGCTCGAGCACGCTCAGAATGCGCTGCAAATCTTCGGGGCTGCGGGCGGCCTTGCCGCGCCCGCCATACACGATCAGCTCCTCGGGCCTCTCGGCTACCTCGGGGTCGAGGTTATTCAGCAGCATGCGCTTGGCGGCTTCCTGAATCCAGCCTCTGGCGGTTTTGGGGCCTCGGGGGGCATGGTAGGGGGTCATGGGTTTCCTCCTTGGGGGGTAAAAGTGTCCTCGAGGTAGTAGCGGTCGGCCCGCATCAGATACTCCACCCAGGTGATGGGTTGCTGGAAGGTGTAGGTAACCCGCTCGAGGCGCAGGGCTGGGGCCCCGACGGGCTGCTTGAGCAAAGGGGCGAGGGTCTCACTCAGGGCCACTGCTTCCAGACGCTGCCAGACCTGGGTTAGCGGCAGCCCCAACTGGTGAATCAGGATGTCGTGGATGGACTCGGCAGTCAGGTCGTGCTGCAGAACAGCCTGGCACAACTCCGGATTCAGATAGCGGGCTTCCCTCTGGACCGGTTCGTCGTTCAAAAAGCGCAGGCGTTCCACATAAATCGCCTCTCGCAGCCCCAACTGCCGACTCACCTCTGGGGGTGTGGGGCGCAACTCAGCCACCAGTAGCTGTGTTTTGGGCACGGCGTTCTGACCCCTGGCAAACTCGTAAAAAGGCCGCACCCGCAAATACCCCTGGCTGAAGCGGCGCTCGCTGGGAAAGCTGCCCTTGCCCTGCTGGCGAGACAGATAGCCCTCCTGGCGCAGTTCCTGCAAGGCCCGCCGGGCGGTCATGCGGCTCACGCCAAAATGCTTGGCCAGGCTGTTCTCAGAGATCACAAAGCCCGGAACTGGCCTGGTCAGCTCCTGCAGCACTGCTTGCTTGACGCGCAGATACTTCACGATTTATCCTCTGAGTTGTATATACAACCTAAGCCCTGCTTAGGTCAAGAGAGGCGCATATGGTCGAACTGGATGCAGGGCTTGGCCTGGAAGCCTTTCGCCGGGTGGTGCGAGACCGAGAACCGGTGAAACTGGCCGGTGCTGCAAGAGAGCGAATAGCCCTCTGCCGCGCTTTCGTAGATCAGCTGGTGGAGCAAGGGGAGCCGGTATACGGCCTTAACACGGGTTTTGGCAAGCTGGCCACGGTTCGGATTGATAACAAAGACCTGAGGCTGCTGCAGCGCAACCTGCTGCTGTCGCACGCGATAGGGGTCGGCGAGCCTTTCGCCCGCGAGGTGGTGCGTGGGATGTTGCTGCTGCGGGCGCAGAGCCTGGCGATGGGGTTTTCGGGGGTGCGAGAGCCGGTGGTGGACTACCTGCTCGAGTTCCTCAACCGGGACATAACCCCTGTGGTGCCCTCGCAGGGCTCGGTTGGCGCTTCGGGCGACCTGGCCCCCCTGGCGCATATGTGCCTGCCTTTGATCGGGGAGGGCGAGGTGGAGTACCAAGGAGAGGTGCGCCCGGCGGGCGGGGTGCTGCGGGAGCTGGGTTTGGAGCCTTTGGAGCTCGAGGCCAAAGAGGGTCTGGCCCTGATCAATGGCACCCAGGCCATGACGTCGGTGCTGGCTTTGCTAATGCTCGACAGCGATACTCTGCTCAAAACAGCCGACATCGCCGTGGCTATGAGCGTGGAAGCCCTCAAGGGCAGCCACCGGCCCTTCGACGAGGCCGTCACCCGCCTGCGTCCCCACCCTGGCATGGCACGCACCAGCACCAACGTGCGACTCTTGCTACAAGACTCGGAAATCATGCGCTCGCACATTGATTGCGACAAAGTGCAGGATGCCTATTCACTCCGGGCTGCTCCCCAGGTGCACGGGGCCAGCCGCGATGCCATCGCCCACGTGGCGGAGGTGGTGCTACGGGAGATGCAGAGTGTAACCGACAATCCGCTGGTTTTACCGGAAGAAAAACGCACCATTTCTGCCGGCAACTTTCACGGGCAACCCCTGGCCCTGGCCGCCGATTACGCGGGCATGGCCATTGCCGAACTGGCCAATATCTCTGAGCGGCGCATCGAGCAGATGCTCAACCCGGCGCTTTCGGGGCTGCCGGCCTTTCTGGCCGAGGGCAGCGGTCTCAACTCCGGCCTGATGATTAGCCAGTACACTGCTGCCGCCCTGGTGAGCGAAAACAAGGTGCTGGCTCACCCCGCCTCGGTAGACTCGATACCCACCAGCGCCAACCAGGAAGACCACGTCTCGATGGGCACCCATGCAGCCCGCAAGGCCCGAACCATATTCGAGAATACCCTGTGGGTGCTGGCCATTGAGCTCACTTCCGCAGCCCAGGCCCTGGATTTTCACGCCCCCCTGAGACCCGGCAAGGGGGTGGAAGCGGTCTACCGGCGAATCCGCAAGGAGGTGCCCCACCTCGACCGGGATCGCTATTTGAAGCCCGAACTCGCCCGCATTTGTGAACTGATCCGCAGCGGTGAACTGGTGGCGGCAGCCCAAAACGCAGTGGGTGATTTGCGCTAGGCGGCTGAATTTTCTAAACTGCAGGGGTTGTGCTTGCCGAGCCTGTTGCCAGAGCCAGGTTTTACACCCAGACCTTGCAATGCCCCAAGGCGGTGCTGGCGCCGATGGCAGGCTACACCGATGCGCCCTTCCGGCGGCTGGCGCTGGAACATGGGGCAGCCTGGACGGTGAGCGAGATGCTGCTGGCCAGGGGCTTTCTGGCCGGCGAGCGCAAGTCTACCGAGCTGGGGGCTCCGTATCCGGGGGAGCCCAATCTGGTGCTGCAGCTTTTTGGCGACGACCCCGAGGTGCTACGCGACGCAGCAGCCAGGGCTGAAGCCATGTTCTCGCCTGTGGCCATCGACCTGAACATGGGCTGCCCTGCTCCCAAACTGGCCGGGCGAGGGGGGGCTTGCTTGTTGCAAACGCCAGAGCGGGCCTACGAGCTGATCCGGGCTATGCGGCAGGGGACGGGCCTCGAGGTCAGCGCCAAGATTCGCCTGGGCTGGGACGAGGACAGGAGCCTGGAAATCGCCCAGGGCCTGGAGGCCGCCGGGGCTGCCCTGATTACGGTGCATGGGCGAACCAGCAAGCAGCGCTACGAAGGATTGGCCGACTGGGAGGCAATCGCAAAGGTTGTGAGCGCGGTCAAAATCCCGGTGCTGGGTTGTGGCGATGTGCGCACCGTGGAGGAGTACAGGGCTCGGCTAGGTACTGGGGTTGCGGGGGTCATGATTGGTCGGGCGGCGGTGGGGAACCCCTGGCTGTTCCGGCGGATCCGGATCGACCATGAAGTGTCTTTTTCTGAGCGAATCAAAACTGCGTTGCGCCATGCTGAACTCAACGTGCAGTGGTACGGCGAGCGCGGCATCCGCCAGCTTCGAAAGGTGCTTTACCGATATTTTCCAGATAATCCAGAGCTACACCCCCGGCTCAAGCAGGTCAGCACGCTGGGAGATCTACGGGCAACGCTGGGCATGGCTCAGGGCTGAGCGGGTATACTCGACCCACTAACCTGCTCTTTGACTCCGGACTGCACTGTGCATCGCTCGGGGCCGTGAACTGAGGGCAGCGTGAAGGGGAGTGGGCGTGGCCATCAAGCCGAATTACAAGTTCCAGAAGCGCCAGCGTGAGCTGGAGAAGCAGAAGAAGAAAGCCGAGAAGGCCGAGCGCAGGGCCAGGGCCGCCGAGTCCGGGACGACTGAGGAAGGCACTCCCGAGACTGAGGCCCAGGAGAAGGAGTAGCCTCGAGCCTTCCACTCAATGCGATGGTTGTCGAGGGCACCCGCTCAGCAATGACCATGGTCTTTGATGGTGGTATGAGTGCCTGGAGGCTCAGCGCAAAATCCCTTGCAACACCTGGGCCACCGGACGATCCAGGATGCCGGGGATACGCGCATTGAGCCCCAAGTCCACACTCACCCCACCCACTCCCGGCAGCCCCGACAAGCCCAGGCGTAGCTCGCCCCGGTTGCGCCCACCCGGAGCCAGCCCCAGGTTGAAAACGCTCTCGGCCACGCTGCGTCCACCGATCAAAACGCGCAAGGGGCCTTCCAGGGTGAATCCGATGAGATTGGGATTCTCCACTTCCAGAACCAACCGAATGGCCAGCCCATCCAGTCGAATTTCAACGATACGGATGGTCGGTAGCTGGAAGGCAAATTGGATGCGCACATCGCGGTCGACCAGGGTCACCGGCCCAATCGGAACCACCGCCGGCCCCAGTTGAACCCGTAGCTCACCCAGCAAGCGGAAGCGCGTGCTTTGCCCGCCGACCAGGCTGGCCAGTGCGCGGGTGCCCTCCACAATCGGAACGACCAGGCGGGTACGGGCTTCGCGGCTGGCACCGGAGGGAATTTCCAGGGCGGGCAGGGTCAAACGAAACTGCGAGCCACCCAGTTCAGCGGTGAGGGTACTGTCGAGCAGGGGTAAGGTGAAGGAGTTGGTGTTGGTCAGCCGGAGGCGAACGTCAAACTCACCTCGCCCGGTGAAAGGGTCAATCGAAATCAGACTGAACTGCAAAAGCTCCACCTGGGGGGCCTGGGGCCTCGAGACCTGCGGTACACACGCACCCAGTAGCAGGGACAGGCCCAACCAAACCCCTAGCAAGACTCGCATCATGGTTTCCTCCCAGTCGAGCTTACCGGATGTTTACCGTTGTGGGTTGGTTGTTTCGTTCAGTGTCCCTTAACCAAGCGTCCAGCCTCGAGCCCTGTATTCTTCCAGAAGCGGCTTGAATACAGGCCAGACCGGGCTTTCGCTGGGATAGGGTGGACGGGGGTAGCCCCCTGGCAACCCCAGGTAGCGCAGCGCTTGCTTGAGCAGCACAAAGCCCCCCTGGGCCAGCACCCGGCCAAAGGGTTCTACCTCGGCTTGCAGGGCCTGGGCCTCGGCTACCTTACCGGATTGCCAGAGTTCCAGCAGCATCTTGTAGGGTTTGGGGGCCAGATTGGAGACCGCCAGAATACCGCCACGGGCTCCGAGCCCCAGCGCACCCAGAAAGGTGGGGGCATGGCCGGTGTACAGCTCGATGCCAAGTTTTTGGGAAGCGTAGAAGGCCATGCGGGCCAGTTCTCCGCTGGAATCTTTGAGGCCACCGATATTGGGATGCTTGGCCAGCTCGGCCACAACAGGCAAGGGCATCTGGGCCTTGGTGTTGGCCGGGACATGGTAAAGCCAGACTTCGGCCTTGCCCATATCGGCAATACCGCCAAAATAGCGCAAGAGCCCTTCGTTGCCCAGATTGGCCTCGTAGTAGCGCGGGGGTGTGACCAGCACCCGGGCACCCAGGTTTTCGGCCTCGCCTAGAGCAATGGCTGCTTGGGCCAGGGTTTCTTCCATCAGGCCGACCATGGCGGGTTTCCTGGGCGTTTGAATGGCCAGACCGGCTGCTCGCTCCTCTCGGGTCAGGTGGACACCTTCACCGTTGGAGCCGTAAAACAAAAGACCATCCACGTGCGGCTCTACTGCCTGGGCCAGGTCACGGAAGGCTTCTGTATCAAGGTTGCCGCTTCGGTCAAAGGGGGTAGGGAGTGGGGGTATTAGCATAGTCGGTTCCTTCGGACAAGACCAGGTGATTCTATCGCATACCCGTAGCCGGGGGCCAGGCTACGGGGTCTGGGCTGTTTCGAGCAACGCCTGCCATCAGGCTCAAAAGGCCCCGGCTTTGTCCAACTGGGGCCAGCATCCTGGCCCGAAAGCCCTTGACTGCCATTGCTGAGCGGGTGGTGCGACGGGTGCTTTTGTACATGGCATGACCCACCCGACATCGGGGGTATGTGTCGGAGCACAAGGTCACCCTGGCCAACTTCTAAAAAGCGCTTCCATAACGACCAGCACTAAAAGAACAACCCTCGAGGGCCTTACAAAATGGAACCTCGGCGTATATGCTAGGGGCGTTCAAAAAGCTGCGTTGATTGGTTTTGTGCCAAACAACGTTGACGGAGGTCTCTATGTATCGTTCCCCCCCTGGCGCTCGAGGTTTTTTGATCGCGATTGGGTTGTTGGGAGGAGCCCTGACCATCGCTGCACTGGTTGGGCTGCTCGCCTACTGGGGTTTACAAGCAGCCTTCCCGAGGCCAGTGGATGAAAGCTACCCTGGCTACTTGATTCTGGTTTTTGGCATCGTGGTTCTAATCCCCATTCTGGTCATCCTGGGGCGGCGGGTTCCCTACCTGACCGACTGGTACTACCTTCTCCCGGCCATCACCTTCTTGCTGGCCTTCACCTTGTTTCCTATCATTCTGACCATCTATTACGGCTTTACCGACTACACCGGTATCCGCAACGGCAAACCCGACCGCTCCACCGAGACCGAAGTTGTGCGTGTGGAGGATCGAAGGTTGTTTGTGGAGGGCGACGCCCATGACCTCTTGCGTTGCGACCAGCCCAACTGCGCGGGCCAGGCCCTGGAAATCACCAGCCGCACCCAGCGAGCCCGTGTAACTGCAGAGCAGGCCAGTGAAGGCATCATCACCCTGACCGCACCGCCTCCCTTTACCCCCACCCTGGTCTACAAAATCAACGACTTCAAGTTTATTGGCTTCCGCAACTTTGCCGAAATTTTTAGTCGTGCGGGCACTATTCTGATTCCCGTTCTGATCTGGAACATCATTTTTGCGGCGGGGGCAGTCTTCGTGGGTGCGGTTCCCGGACTCATACTGGGCCTTATGCTCAACAACAAAAACCTGGCCTTGCGTGGTTTTTACCGCACTGCCCTGATTATTTCCTGGGCTATTCCGGTGGTGATCAGCGTGCAAATTTTCACCGCCATGCTCAACGTGCAGTTTGGCCCCATCAATCGCTTGTTGGGGCTGCTGGGCTCTTACCCCGTTCCCTGGCTCACCGACCCCGAGTGGTTCAAGATATCGGCTCTATTTATCAGCCTGTGGCTGGGGTTCCCTTACTGGATGACCGCTACCCTGGGTGCTCTTTCCACCATCTCCGACGACGTTTATGAGGCCGCTAAAATTGACGGGGCCAATGGCTTTCAGACGCTCACTGGCATAACCCTGCCCCTCTTGCGCCAGCCCTTCATTCCCCTGGTGTTGGGTTCTTTTGCCTTCAACTTCAACAACTTTGGCCTGATTTACCTGATGGGCGTACAGCCGGGGGTCGAAGGGCGACCTTCTACTGCCCAGGCTGCTGACATCCTCATTACCTGGGCCTACAAAACGGCCTTTCAGGCCGACGGTGGACAGGCGTATGGCCTGGGTGGGGCTATCTCCATCCTGATTTTCTTCCTTACCGTGCTGATCAGCCTGATCAACTTCCGCTTTACCGGTGCCCTCAAGGAGGTGCGCTGATGATCCTCTCACGTTATTTCGGCTGGGCCGTGTTTGGGCTAATGGCCTTCTGGGTACTTTTCGTCTATTTCCCCAGCCTCCTGGCCCGTATCCAACCCAACATCCCACCGGGTTTTATCCGGATTGAAAACGGCTGGGTCTATGCCCTCAGTGGCCTTCTGGTGATTATTGGCCTGATTCTGGCCTATGCCTGGTTGTTGACCTATGTGAGCAACCGCCGCACCAATCGCAAGCGTAGTTTTTGGCCGCTATTTGGCCAGGGTCTCACGCACCTGTTCATGTTCATGGTGCTGGTTTTTGCCTATTATCCTGTTCTGCAAATCCTGGCGGCCTCTTTCGACCCCCGCAATACCCTTTACCGCATCCTGCCTCCTGCCAGCGATAACCTGCTGGTGCGGGCTCGAGTCATACCGGATTTCTCGCAGCTTAGCTGGGAAAACTACGCCAAGCTTTTCGATGGATTCGTGCTTTATCCTTACCAGGCAGTGTTGCTGGTCATTGCAGCCCTCAGCCTGATTGTGGTCATGGTCATGGCGGTCTACCGCCGCATCATCGGCGACAAAGAAACCAATAGCCTCTGGGCCTTGCTGCAAGGCCGCAGCCTGACGATTTTTGCCATTCTGAGTTTTGCTCTAGTTATTTTACTCTCCCCGTCCCAGTTCACCGGCCAGGGCACCGAGGCCAAGTTTGTGCTGTGGGTTCGCAATACCCTGTTTGTTTCGGGAATTACCGGCATTCTGGCGGTGCTGCTAACGGCTACCGCAGGCTATGCATTTGCACGTTTTAACTTCCCAGGACGCTATACGATGCTGCTGGTCTTCATCTTTATTCAGATGTTCCCGGGTTTCCTGGGGCTGGTCGCAACCTATATCCTGATTTCCAATCTGGGGCTTTTGAACACCTTTACAGGCCTGGTGCTGGCGTATTCGGGGGGAATCATCAGCTTTGGAACCTGGGTTTACAAGGGTTTTCTGGAAAGCATATCCAAGAGCCTGGAGGAAGCCGCCCTCATTGATGGGGCCAGCAAGTGGCAGGTTTTTACCAAGATCCTGATGCCGCTTTCGGCTCCGATGTTCGTGTTTATCTTTCTGTTGCAGTTTGTGGGCACCTACTCGGAATTCATCGTGGCCAACCTGTTCCTCACCGGGGTGGAGTCCTGGACAGTGGGTATGGGTCTGCGCAACTTTACAACCGGGCAGTTCTCCACCAGATGGGGGTTGTTCGCGGCGGCGGCTGTGCTGGGTTCGCTGCCCATTCTATTTACTTTCTACGGTTTCCAACGCTATTTCGTATCGGGGTATACCGCAGGCTCGGTGAAGGAATGAAACACTACCACGACTGGGAGCCTTACTGTGTAGACCCTCTGAAGCCCGAGCTAGGACAGGAAATCACCCTGCGCCTCAGAACACCTGCTACCGCAGGCTTCCTGATCCTCGAGCGCTACGGCGAGATCGAGCGTCGCCCAATGAAGGCCGTCGAGGGTGGGCTGGAAATCCGGCTGCCCCTATTTTCTTCTCCTCTGCGTTACTGTTTTTTTCTGAACGCCGAAAAAGCCTATCTGACCGCACATGGACTGCATGGGGCAATGCCGCGCTACGATAAATTTTTTCACCTGCTGGCCCAGCCATCGGTCCCTGACTGGGCGGTGGGAGCGGTGTTTTATCAGATATTCCCCGACCGTTTTTGCAATGGCAACCCACGTAACGATCCCCAGACCGGAGAATGGACCTATATGGGCCGTCCTATCGTCAAGAAAGACTGGGACGAACCGGTGGGCTATGGGCCGGGGGAGGGTCCCATTCAGCATTATGGCGGCGATCTGGAAGGAATTCTGGATAAACTGGACTACCTTCAGGACCTGGGCATTGAGGTACTCTATCTAAATCCCATCCTGCCCTCGGGCTCCAATCACCGCTACGATGCCAGCGATTACCACAACGTTGACCCTTATTTAGGTGGTAACGAAGCCTTTGACAAGCTGGTGGCGGCCCTGCACCGGCGAGGTATGAGGCTGGTTCTGGATGGGGTGTTCAACCATATTGGCAACACCCACCCCGACTTCCAGAAAGCCCTCAAAGAACCCACCTCGCCCGAGGCCGGGCAGTTTACTTTTTATGCCGATGGCTCTTACGCTGCTTTCTATGGTGTCAAGTCTCTCCCAAAGCTGGACTACAGCAATCCCCTGACCGTAGAGCGGTGGATTGATGGTTACCACGCCCCGGTGCGACACTGGATTCGTAAGGGTGCCGATGGTTGGCGGCTGGATGTTGCCCACCAGATGGGGGAGGGGGGCACCGACCGGCGCAATGCCGAAATATTACGGATGATCAAACACAACAGCATGGAAGAAAACCCCGAAGCCTTCGTGTTTGGGGAGCTCTTCTTTGACACCCTGCCCACCCTGCGGGCCCACACCCTGGATGGCTCCATGCACTACGCGGGCTTTGCCAACCCCCTGATGGAGTGGCTCTCGGGCCGAAATGTCTATGGCTGGGACGTAGCGGTCTCTACCCAGGAGCTATGGGAAACCCTGTGGGACCACTACACGGCACTACCCTTACAGCTTCGCCAGAGCATGTACACCCTTATTAGCAGCCACGACATTCCCCGTGCACTGTGGCGTCTACACGGCGATGTGGAGCGCTTCAAGCTGGCTTTGGGCATCCTGCTGACCTTCCCCGGTGCGCCGGGCATCTACTACGGTGACGAGATAGGTCTCGACCAGACCAACCCCTACCACGAGTGGAACGGCGACCCTATGTGCCGGGGAACCTTTCCCTGGGACGAAACAAGGTGGAACCAGGAGATTCTGCGCTGGACCCAGACCCTTATCCGGCTCAAAAAAACCGTTCCAGCCCTGCGTAAAGGGGGCTTACAACCCCTAGAGGTTTCGGAGAAGCTTCTGGCCTACAAGCGCCTTTACGAAGGTGAGGAGGTCTGGGTGTATGCGGCTCTAAAGCCCACTGAGCTTCTGATCCCCAGGGCCGAGAACCTGTTGACAGGTCAGACTGTAGAGGGCCCTCTCTGGCTCACTGGCCTGGGCCTGTTTCGCTTGCTGCGCTGAGAGACAGTAGCAAATCTTGTTTGATCTTTCTGCCGCCACGCCTCGAGGCAAAAATATGACACCAGACTCGGTTAGTTCGGCACCGAATGGTGGCTAACCCGACCAATGGGATACGCTCTCTTCGCCGAGATGTTTGTTTCGCCGACCGGAGGGAGGGGTGCGTAGCGAGGGGTGGGGTGGGGTGTGCTCGAGGATTCAAGTTGCGCCGCGCCCGGCGCAATCAAGCCTTTGAAGCTTTTCGGTTTGAGTGATTATCTTTTTGAGTCCGGTATAACTGGCCATCTAAGGTCGGTTAGAGCCTGGTGAAGTAACACAGACCGCATCCTGCGAGAAGCTCTGAGCTATACTGGCTTTTTGGGTTGGATATGCTCGAGCTGGCCGAATCACTGGATTTTGACCGCATCCGCTTTGCCCTGGCCGAGCGGGCTTCCACCTTTATGGGTCAGGAGGCGCTGCGGGTCTTGCCGCCCAAACCGACCCTCGAGGAGGCCCTGGCCCAGCAGGCTACCGTAGCCGAGGCCCTGGCCTACCCGTACCGGCTGGGCGGCATCTCCGATCTGCGACCTGCCCTCGGGGCGGCCCGCGAGGGGCTGCGGCTGGAAGGGCTACAACTGCGCGAGGTGGCCGCAAGCCTGGAAGCAGCGGTGGCGCTCAAGCACGAGCTACTTGATATCGGCGAGCACCTGAAGGCCCTGGCGGCCCACATCGGGGAGCACACCTATTTTCTGCGGCGCATCCGCGAATGCCTCGACGAAGCAGGCAACGTGCGCGACGATGCAACCCCCAGGCTGCGGGAAATCCGCCGGCGGGTGAATCCACTGCGCGAACAGATTCAAAACAGGCTCCACCAGCTCATGGACCGTCACCCCGAAGCCATCCAGGAGCGCTTCATCACGCTTAGGCGCGAACGCTATGTAATTCCGGTCAAGGCCAGCTTCCAGCACAAGATTCCGGGCATCATCCTCGACCAGTCGGACTCGGGTCTGACGGTCTACATGGAGCCTACTTCGGTGGTTCCCCTCAACAACTCGCTGGCCAGCCTGAAGCTGGAGGAAGAAGCTGAGGTAAACCGGGTGCTCTTCGAGTTGTCGGCTATCCTGGGCAACGACCTCGAGTTAGACCAAACCCTGCAAGCCCTCACCGAACTCGACGTGGCCCGGGCGGCAGCCAGCCTGGCCGAGGATTGGGGGCTGGTGCGGCCCCGTCTGAACCAGGAGGGGCGGTATCAACTCAAGGCAGCCCGGCACCCACTCATTGCCAACCCTGTCAGCAACGACCTCTCGCTCAGCTCAGAGCGCCGGATTCTACTTGTAACCGGCCCCAACATGGGGGGCAAGACTGCTCTTTTGAAAACCCTGGGCCTGGCGGTACTGATGGCCCAGTGCGGGCTTTTTGTGGCCGCCGAAGCTGCCGAAATAGCCTTTCCGGACAAACTTTTTGTGGACATCGGCGACCGCCAGTCGCTCCAGCAGAGCCTTTCTACTTTTGCTGCCCACGTGTTGCAGCTAAAGGAGATTTTGCAAAGCGCCACGCCAAGGAGCCTGATTCTGGTTGACGAGCTGGGTTCGGGCACCGACCCGGAGGAGGGTGCAGCCCTCGCTCAAGCTTTTGTGGAGGGGTTGCTGGATAGGGAAGTACGGGGCCTGATCACCACACACCTTTCCCCCCTAAAGGCCTTTGCCCAGGATACGCCGGGCGTACAGAATGCCTCGATGCGCTTTGACCTCGAGCAAATGCGCCCGACTTACCAGCTGGTAGTCGGGGCCCCAGGCCGCAGCTATGCCCTATCAATTGCCCGCCGGCTGGGCTTTCCACAGGCCCAGCTAGACCGGGCCGAAGCCCTGCTGGGGCCCGAAGGGGGGCGGCTTGAGCGTTTGCTGGCCTCCCTCGAGGCCGAAAGGGAGCGTTTGCACCTGGCCCGGCAGGCCGCCGAAAGCCAGCAACAAGCAGCCCAACGCCTCGAGCAAGACCTGGCGGGGAAGTTGGCCGAACTGGAGCAAGCCAGGGAACACCTACTCGAGGAAGCCAGGGCCAGGGCCCTGCAGGTAGTCGAGGAGGCGCAAGAACGCATCCGCCAGACCCGAGAACGCAGCAAAACCCAGGGACAGGGTCAAGCCTTGCAGGAACTCATCCGGCTCAAGAGCAAGTATCAAGAAAAAACCACGCCGCCTCAACCGGGCTTGCGGGAGGGGATGGTGGTCGAAGTACCCGAGTACGGCACTCAGGCCACCATTGTAGAACTCAGGGGCCAGGAGGCCGTGTTGCAGATGGGAGCAGTAAGGCTCACCTTGCCCGTTGCACGTTTGCAACCTAAACAAGGGCCAGCACCCGCCAAACCGATGGGCCGCTCTCAACACAAAGCCAAAATTGCCTCCGAGCTCAACCTGCGGGGCCTCACGGTGGAGGAAGCCTTGCTGGCTGTAGACGATTATCTGGCCGAAGCCAAGGCCACGGCCACATCCCCGGTGCGCCTCTTGCACGGCAAGGGCACGGGCGCCTTGCGCAACGCATTGCGCGATTCGCTCAAGCGCGACCGACGGGTAGACCATTTTCACGATGCTGTACCCTACGAGGGCGGTCATGGTGTGACGGTGGTGCATTTGCGGATTTAAGCGCTACGCGGAAAGAATGCGGCTCTTAGAGAGCCAACGGTGGTTCACAGCTCGCTTTTTGCTGGGTGTAGCAGAATTTCAAAGAGCAGCGATCGGTTAGGGTTGTGCCAGGTCTCATCTAGGCAGCTAAAGTGAGTTAATCCTTAGCGGATTAGCCATGATTCTCATGAGAAGTCCGGCTACCCTGCTAGCATGGAAGGCATGGATCAACCCCTGATCCTGATCGTCGAAGACGAGAAGGACATCGCCCGCTTCATCGAACTCGAGCTCCAGGCCGAAGGCTACCGCACCGAGGTCGCCTATGACGGCATCACCGGGCTTTCACGCTTCCGCGAGACCAACCCCAACCTGGTGGTGATGGACCTGATGCTGCCGGTAATGGACGGCCTGGAAGTGGCCCGACGCATCCGCAAGACCTCGAACGTGCCGATTGTGATTCTGACTGCCAAAGACCGCGTGGAAGACAAGGTGGAAGGCCTGGATGCCGGAGCCGACGATTACCTGGTCAAGCCCTTCAGCATCGAGGAGCTTCTGGCCCGCATCCGTGCCCACCTGCGCCGGGTCACTCCCGCCATTACGGGTGAGATACGGGTCTCCGACCTGATTATCAACCTCGAGGGCCGCGAGGTGTACCGGGGGGGGCGGCGCATCGAGTTTTCCAACAAGGAATTCGAGCTACTAGAGCTGCTGGCCAAGAGCCCGGGCAAGGTTTTCAGTCGCTTCGAGATTGAAGAAAAAGTCTGGCCCGGCTATCAGGGTGGCTCCAACGTGGTCGATGTGTACATCGGTTACCTGCGCAAGAAGCTCGAGGGCACCGGCGAGCGTCGCCTGATTCACACCGTGCGCGGCGTGGGCTATGTCCTTAGAGAGGACTAAGCGAGGCCGGCCACTACTCGATAGGAATCTGGTTTGTTGAAGAGCCGAATCGGCTTGGCGTATCTGGTTCAGGGTCTTGCAGCGACTCCTGCTCTCCAAGCCGTGCTGACGGAAGTTGTTTTATCCTGAAACATACGGGCAACCCCGCTGCGCGCTTCCACCGATGGACGCTGAGCCGGTTGCCCACATGGGTTCAAGGCTCGCCTCATTCGATTCCAGCCGACCGCCCTCTATAAGCACTGAGCCATTAGCCATGACACTCCGAACGCGCATCACCCTGCTCACGCTGGCACTGCTGGCCTTTTCGCTGCTACTGATAGGAGGCTCGGTGTACGGAACGCTGCAGTTCACCCTTTACGACAATCTGCGTCGCGAGCTGACCGAGACTGCGGTAAGTGCTGAGCGACTCATTCGGGAGCGGGGTGACCTGAGCAGCCTCCCGCTTACGGTCTACGGGCAGGCCTTATGGGTGCCTTTCCCAAACCCTACCGCGGGCGATATCCTGCAGGGAGCAGCCATCCCCATTGCCCAGTCCGTGGCGATGGGCAACGCGACCCTCACGCTTTCGGAAAAAGGTTTGCAGGAGGTATTGCGCTCGGGAGGGTTTTATACCCAGACCACCCTCACCCGTCCCGATGGCAGCCAGGTTCCTCTAAGGGTGCGAGCCGAGCGCCTCGAGACCGAAATAGCCGGAATCCCTCAGGGTAAGCAGCTGGTCATTTTGCTGGTCGGTAAGTCAACCGAAAGCATCGAGAGCACCCTGGCCGATTTTGCCCGTACCTATACGGCTACCGCGGTGCTGGTTCTTATTTTTGGCGGGCTGCTGGCCTTCCGGCTGGTGCGCCAAACCCTGGAGCCCCTGGAGTGGGTGGCCAAAAAGGCCGAGCAGGTTAGCGACAAACCGGAAAAGCTGCCCGAACTCGAGGGCCACAACGAGGTGGCCTCGCTGGTGAAGTCGCTCAACCGGATGCTCGCCCGCCTGGAGAGCGCCTGGGAGACTCAGGGTCGCTTTTTGGCCGATGCCTCGCATGAGCTGCGCACGCCCGTAACAGCCATTCTAGGTCATATCAGCTACCTCATACGACGCACCCAGGTTTCCGAGCAACAGCGCGAAAGCCTCGAGATCATCAAGCGAGAATCCGAGCGCATGCAAAAGCTGGTGGGGGACCTGCTCGAGCTTTCCAGCGGGCGAGGCTGGAAGGTCGAGCTGGGTTCGGTGCACATCCAGACCGTGCTTACCGAAATTCAGGAGGAGTACGGTAAGAGCTTCGAGGGTCGCATAGAGGTTCAGGCCCCCGACAACCTGTGGGTGCTGGGCGACCCTGAGCGGCTGCATCAGGTGATTGCCAACCTGGTCTCCAACGCCATGAAGGCCAAATCCACCCAGATCCGGCTGGTGGTGCTCGATCTGGCCGAACGGGTGGTCATCCGGGTGGAAGACAATGGTGAAGGCATCAGCAAAGAACACCTTCCCCACCTGTTCGAGCGCTTTTACCGTGTGGATAAGGCCCGGGATCGCGAGCGGGGCGGAAGTGGACTGGGGCTGGCCATTGTGCGCTCCATTGTGGAGGCCCATGGGGGCAGCGTATGGGTCGAAAGCGAACCCGGCAAGGGCTCGGTGTTCAGCATCTCCCTCAAGCGGGCCGCAGCGCCCCATCCTCAGCTGGCCTGATTCCGGCCATCAACCCTTTTTTCTTTTTTGTTTTGCCTCCGGGCGCGTACCAGATTTCCTGTCCCGCACGCCGAGCTTTTGCGCCAGCTCGGCGGCAAAGGCATGGTTGGTGTAATCGAGGGTGATGGGAGTTACCGAGATAAACCCGTGCTGAACAGCCCAGAAGTCGGTACCCTCTTCCAGCTCGGCGGTGGGTTTGCCTGCAACCCAGTAGTAGGGCCGTCCATCGGGGTCTTCCCGTTCCACAATGGAATCCTCGTAGCGGTGGGTAGAGAGCCGGGTGACCCTGATCCCTCGAGGTGTACGGTTTGGGAAGTTTACGTTGAGCAGGGTTTTGCGAGGCAGGCCCTGCTTTAGCACCCACTGTGCAATGGGTACGGCGGCCTGCGCAGCTTCTTCAAAGCGCAGTTCTTCGCCGGAGGCATCCAGGCTGAAAGCGATGGAGGGAATGCCCAGCGAGGCTCCTTCCAGGGCCGCTGCTACTGTACCTGAGTGGGTCAAATCCAGGCCCATGTTGACCCCAATGTTGATTCCCGAGACCACCAGATCGGGCCAGCCTAAAAGCCTGCTACCCAACACCACGCAGTCAGCGGGTGTGCCATCTACGCGGTAGGCTGGAATCTCGCCAAACCCTGCCGAGGCGGTGTGTTTGAATCTTAGCGGCCTTCGAAAAGTGATGCTGTGGCCCACACCCGACTGCTCAACATCCGGGGCCACTACGTTCACCTCGGCAATCTGACGCAGAGCAAAAGCCAGAGCTTTGATTCCAGGTGAAAAGATACCATCGTCGTTCGCAACCAGAATTCGCATACAGGTTTAGCCTAACGCTAAAGGGCCGAGGCGCAAAGTGTACCTCGGAGGCCGCCAAAGGCTTCTATTCCCGGTTGAGCCTGCAATGCCAGGGTGCGGTTCTCGGAAAGAGTACGAAAGCCTCGAGGAGCCAGAGGCTTTACCAGACTTGCTTTTTCGCTGGCTGTGGCGGCAAGGCTCCATATAAACGAAAAAAAGCTCCCCGGTTGGGGAGCCTTTGTAGTAAACGCTCTAAGACTGTTGGGCAGCGCTGGTGCTTACCTTGATGCTCGGCCCCATGGTGGTGGAAAGGTAGACCGAGCGCAGGTAGGTGCCCTTGGCACTGTCGGGTTTGGCGCTCTCCACGGCTTTGATAAAAGCCCGCACGTTCTCGGCGATTTTTTCCGGAGCAAAGCTGGCTTTGCCGACGGGACCGTGTACCACACCGGTCTTGTCGTTGCGGAACTCGATACGGCCCGCCTTGATCTCGCGTACCATCTCACCAATGTTGAAGCCTACCGTCCCAGCCTTGGGGTTTGGCAACATGCCCTTAGGACCCAGGATACGGCCAAGCTTGGAGCCCACAGCCCCCATCACGTCGGGGGTGGCAACCACCGCATCGAAATCGGAGCGGCCATCCAGGATTTCCTGGATGATCTCTTCTCCAGCTGCAATATCGGCCCCTGCGTCGCGCGCTTCGGCGATCTTGTCGCCTTTGGCGATAGCCAGCACCCGCACGCTGCGGCCCGTTCCATGGGGCAGCGCCACGGTAGAGCGCACGTTCTGGTCGGACTTCTTGGCATCAATGCCCAGCTTGACATGCACTTCGACGGTTTCGTCAAACTTGGCGCTCTTGATCTGGGGAATCAGTGCAGCCGCTTCTTCAACCGAGTACACCCTGTTCAGGTCTACTTTTTCCAGCAGGGCACGATAGCGCTTACCGTGCTTAGGCATGGGGCACCCCCGTGACCTCTACTCCCATGGCCCTTGCCGAGCCGGCAATCTGGCGAGCGGCGGCTTCCACGTCGCCTGCGTTCATGTCGGCCATTTTTTGCTTGGCAATCTGGAGGCACTGCTCCCAGGTAAGCTTACCCACCTTTTCACGGCCAGCCTTGCCCGAACCCTTCTCGATGCCAGCCGCCTTGCGAATGAGGTAAGAGGCCGGAGGGGTCTTGGTGATGAAAGTAAAGGAGCGGTCGGAGAAGATGGTGATCTCGACGGGCACAATCGCATCGCCCATATTGGCACTGGCAGCGTTAAACTGCTTCACAAACTCCATGATGTTGGCACCGTGCTGTCCGAGTGCCGGGCCTACCGGGGGCGCAGGCGTAGCTTTGCCCGCCGGAAGCTGCAACTTGACCATAGCAGCTATCTTTTTCATTGGTGTTTCCTCCTTTGTGATTTCCCGCAAACTGCGGGGGTTGGCTCCCACGAACTTCGTGGTGATATCGCCTGGGCGTTTCTTGCCCGCTGAAAGCCGAAGGCGCTGGGCGTTCGGCTTTTAGCCTATGCTCGGACGACCTGCGAGAACTCGAGCTCGACAGGTGTTTCGCGGCCAAAGATGCTGACCAGCACCTTAACCTTCTGCCGTTCCAGGTTGACCTCGCCCACCACACCGGTAAAGTCGGCGAAGGGGCCGGAGGCCACCCGCACCACGTCGCCCTCCTTGAAGGTGACCTGGGGCTTGGGGGCTTCCTTCCTGCCAGCCAGGCCGGCAATCTCCAGCAGATGCTGAACCTCGTCGGGTGTCAGGGGCACCGGATGGGTCGCAGTACCCACAAAGCCAGTCACACCAGGCGTGTTGCGGACCACCTCCCAGGCTTCGTTGACCTCGCCAGGGGTGTCTCCCAAATCCACCAGCACATAGATGTAGCCGGGGTAGAGCTTGCGTCGCACCACATCCTTCTTGCCTCCCTCGCGGTGCTCCACGACCTCCTCGGTGGGGATCAAGACCTGGTAGATCTTATCCTGCATCCCAAGGGCCTTCACCCGTTGCTCGAGGTTTTGCTTGACCTTGTCCTCGTAGCCTACATAGGTGTGGACGGCGTACCATTCAATACTCATAAACTCACACCAGGACCTCAGGGCAGGCGCACCGTGATGAAGCGGAAGATGGTATCAATCAGGCCCAGAACGACCATCGCCACGACAGCGAACACCAGAATAACCTGGGTAGATTCGATAATTTCCTGGCGGGTAGACCAGGTGACTCGAGAAAGCTCGGCCCGGGCCTCGCGGAAGTAATTGACGATCCGGGCACCGAGGGGGCGCCGGGGGGCAGCATTTTGCTCTTGGGCCATACGCTCCGCCTTAGACCTTTACTTCCTTGTGGGGCAGGTGCTTGTTGCACCAGGGGCAAAACTTCTTGAGCTCGAGCTTGGCCGTGGTGTTGCGGCGGTTTTTCTCCGTCGCGTAGTTACGGCGCTTGCACTCGGTGCACTCCAAGAGCAGCTTGATTCGTACTTCGCTTGCCATGTCTATCCTCTTTCAGCCTTCGGCCCAGCCAGACATGAGGCAGCCTGACCGGGCCAGCAAACTAATAGTTTAGCACGTTACTCGATAATCTTGGCGACAACCCCAGCGCCGACGGTGCGACCGCCTTCGCGGATGGCGAAACGCAGCCCTTCCTCCATGGCGATGGGC
>FWPV01003626.1_pt1 | contig 24788 bp, 24 predicted proteins | sample 2228371 | NCBI WGS metagenome assembly FWPV01 (sample SAMEA103939776, study PRJEB20133) | metagenome | reverse complement strand
AAACATGTCCTGCTGCCCGAATAGACTTGTTTCTGCGAACTTTCCGCTTGCCACGCAAGGTCGATCCTGGCCTCGCCTGTCCTCTGGGAGACGGCGCCACCCATTCTCCCGCGGTAACATTCTCCCTCGGTGATGCTGCGCAGTTCTTAAACTGCCGCGCCTGGTGCCACAAATATTTTCACATTGTAAAATATCATTCGGAGAGAAGTAGGGCTTTTAACCACACCCAGCCAGCTTCGTCGCAGGGGAAACCCCCGCATCCGGCAGGAAAGGAGAAAGGTAGGATCTCGGCACCTAGCGCATCTGCTTGGTCTGCGCCTATTATTAAAGTGAGCCTCATCGGGAATGGAGGTTCAACCTAAAAGGTCAGCCTCAAGGCTGGTTCACCGAAACCGCTTCGAGCTTCCCGTTTCCCTGGAGATAAGCGAAGGGGGTGGTATCCTCGTGGGTGAAGAAAAGCAGGTCTTTTCGCCGCGTGGCTTCCTCCAGCACCTTCCCCTTGACCTCCATCAGCTCCAAGGGAAAGAGGTCCCATCCCATATGCCAGTGCACCGGGAGATGCGCCCGGGTGGGGACCAGGTCCCCCAGGAAAACACACCTCTCTCCCCTGGATTGCACATAGAGGATCTGGTGGCCCGGGGTATGTCCTCCGGTAAGCCTGACCCATACTCCCTCGCACAGCTGAGCCTCTCCCTCTACCAGCTCCAGTTGCCCGCTAGCCTCCAGACTCTCGAAGTTCCTGGAATCGTAAGAGGGGCGACTGCGCCGGTCGGGATGGTTCGCCGCCTCCCACTCCCGCGCCTGCACCACATAGCGGGCGCGGGGAAAAGTGGGTCCGTAAGAAGAGCCCTGGCGTCGGGTGGCCCAACCGCTATGGTCCAGGTGAAGATGGGATAGCACCAGGTAATCCACATCATCCACCGATACGCCCATGCTTTCCAGTGAATGGATGAGACGGGAGGAACCGCGCAGGCCATAGAGCTCCTCCGCCCCGGAGTCCAACTTGTCCCCTATACCCGCTTCCACCAGTATGAGCTTCCCGGCGCCCTCGATGAGGAGGCTGTTGAGGCCCAGGTTTATGCGATTATCCCGGTCGGCGGGCTTGCGCTTGCTCCACAGGGTCTTGGGAATTACCCCGAACATGGAGCCGCCATCCAGCTTGAAAGTTCCATCACTCAACCAGTGGAGCCTGAACTCTCCCAAGTTTATCATTCTGCCTCCCCTTACGCTATCCGGAACTCAAGGAATGTACACTCCCTTCATTATTCGACAATCGCAAGCAGGGATGTCAAGCATTGTCCTCGGGGCAGAAGGGATGGGGGTTGACCAAACAAAAGGGCGATCCATCACGAGGATCACGACAATCGACCCGACCTTACTTCGAAAACCCGCCTCGGCCCAGCTAATTTGGCAATGATCTTTCCCGCTAAATTACCCCAAAAACCGCCACTCAACGGCACTCTTCAGCATAGATATATCTAATAAATAACAATCTGTAAATTGTTAAAAGAAAATGCTGAAGACGCGGTAATCAATCTCCATCCCATGTCTTCAACGCCAGGCAGGCATTATGGCCTCCAAAGCCGAAGGAATTGCTCAGAGCCGCCCGCACTCGCACCGCTCTGGAGGATCCAGGAACGTAATCGAGGTCACACTCCGGATCCGCTTTCTCCAGGTTGATGGTGGGAGGAAGAATTCCCTCATACAAAGCCATGGCGGTGGCGATGGCCTCCACTCCTCCCGCCGCTCCCAGCAGGTGACCAGTCATGGACTTGGTGGAGGAGACGGGAATATTATAGGCAACATCACCGAAGAGCTTCTTTATGGCCAGGGTCTCGCAACGGTCGTTGTAAGGAGTGGAGGTTCCATGCGCGTTGATATAACCGATATCCTGGGGTTCCAGACCAGCGGAGCGCAACGCCTCGCCCATGCATAAAACCGCCCCCCTGGATTGTGGATCCGGGGCGGTCACGTGATAGGCGTCCGAGCTCATGCCGAAACCCGCCAATTCCGCGTAGACCCTGGCGCCTCGAGCTTGAGCGCTATCCGCGCTTTCCAACACCAGCATCCCAGCGCCTTCGGCGATAACAAAACCGTCCCTGTCCGCGTCGAAAGGCCTGCTGGCGGAAGCGGGATCATCGTTTCGAGTGGTCAAGGCGCGCATGGAACAGAAAGCCGCGAGCGCGAGAGGGGTGATACTGGCTTCCACCCCTCCCGCCAAGCATATATCCGCATTGCCCTCCGAAACCAAGTGATAGCCGATGCCAATGGCGTGGGAACCCGCCGCGCACGCGGTGACCGTGCACAGGTTGGGACCGGTGAAACCTAAAAGAATGGAGAGATTTCCAGCGGCCATATTGGGTATCATCATGGGAATGGTAAAGGGATTGACTCGAGACCAACCCCGATCCATCAGCACCTTGAATTGGCTCTCCATGGTAGCCATGCCTCCGATGCCCGATCCCACCACCACGGCCGCCCGGTGAGGTTCCAGCTGAAGCGCCTCGAGCTCCTTTCCCTCCTCCAAGCCAGCGTCCCGCAAGGCCAGGCGAGCCGCCGCCACCGCGAAATGGCAGAAGCGGTCCATCCGCTGAGCCAACTTGCGGTCGAGATAATCGGAAGGGTCAAACTCCTTGATCTCTCCCGCAATACGGCTGGGCAAATCCTCTGGGTCGAAGGAGGTGATGCGGGAGATGCCCGAACGTCCCGCCTTTAAAGACTCCCAGAATTCGGGTAAGCCTATCCCCAGGGAGGTAACGGGACCCATGCCGGTTATCGCTACCTTTCTTCTCACTTAATTTCACCATCCCGGGAAAGCAGCCTGCTCTTAATTAGATTTACCACGTCCCCCACGGTCCTGATATCTTCCACATCGCCATCCAGTATATCTATCCCGTATTCATCCTCCACGATCATGGAGAGATTGACCAGATCAAGGGAGTCCACTTCCAAGTCCTCCTTGAGCAGGGAATCCCATTTAATGCCATCCTCGGGTATGGCCAAGCGCTCCTCGAGAATCGCCTTAATCCGTTGGAAAATAGCTTTTTCGTCCATCTTTTATCCCCCTTCCACTCTAGCAATTCGGTCCATCTCCTATCCCAAACAAAAATCGCGATCCAAGAAACGTCATAATGCGGATTAGCGCATTTTTCTTATTCAACCGTACCCTCGATCCTGTTCTCACCCACCTCCCTTCCCCACAAGAAAGTCAATAATCCCCCGATTACCTGGCGCTGCCTGGCTCGGGGAACCACGCAATCCACCAGTCCCCTCTCCCAGAGACTCTCCGCCCGGGAAAAACCCGCGGGAAGCTTCTCTCCCGTAGTCTGCTCCACCACCCGGGGACCGCTGAAACAGATCAGGGCACCTGGCTCCGCCAGAATGAAATCCGCCGCTGTGGCGAAGCTGGCGGTAACCCCCCCGCAAGTGGGATCGCAGAGTAGGGAGATGGATGGAATCCCCGCTTTCTTTAGAGCAGTCATCCCCACCATGGTCTTGGCCATTTGCAGCAGAGCGAGGGTGCCCTCCTGCATACGCGCTCCCCCCGACGCGGTGACTATAAGCAGGGGAACTTTTCTTTCCTGGCACATTTGGCAAGCCTGGTAGAATAACTTCCCCACCATGGTTCCCAGCGAACCACCGTATGTAGAGAAATCCATGAGCACCGCTACGCATCGTTGGCCTTGAATATCTCCCCAACCCCAGACCATCGCTTCCCCCTCGCGATAACTTGATTCTCCCCATGCATCCCGGTTAGAACCCCAATGGTTCGACGCAATGTCTTTCCAAGGCAAATGGGTTCGCCCCCAGCGGAAACTGTCTCGGTCGAACAGATAGTCCACTCTCTCCCGCGGGGAAAGACGATGATAATGCCCGCAACACGGGCACACTCCCAGATGCTGTCGGTACCTTGATTTCTCAAGCGGAGTACCGCATTTGTCGCAGCGAATCCAAAGTCTTAACGCTTTGTCCCTAAAATCGATTATCTCCGCCTTCAGCGCAACATCCCCCCATCCACTGAGATCAACTCCATGCCCTTGTCGGGAACCATAAACGTTGTCCCTAGACTTTAGCTCAACATCCCCCCATCCACGCAGATAACCTGCCCGGTCACGTAACGGGAGGCTTCCGAGGCGAGAAAGGAGATCACCTCCGCTACTTCATCAGGGGTTCCCATCCTTCCCAAGGGAATCCTGGAGGTCAGGTTCTTGAGCGAATCGCCGGCCAGCCCATCTGTCATATCAGTGGCGATTAGCCCGGGGGCGACGGCGTTAACGGTGATATTCCAGCGCGCCACCTCCCGGGCCAAGCTGCGAGTCATGCCCAGCAATCCCGCCTTCGAAGCGCAGTAATTCGCCTGGCCGGGATTTCCGGCAAGTCCCGCCACCGAGGAGACGTTCACGATCCTCCCCCAACCCTTGCGGACCATGGGACGCAGCGCCGCGCGAGCGCACAGGAAAGCCCCTTTCAGGTTCACATCCAGCACCCGCTCCCAGTCTTCATCACGCATCCGTAGCGCCAACCCGTCCCGATGGATACCGGCATTATTCACGAGAATATCCAACCCTCCCCATTCTTTCTCCAATCGGGTGATCATCTCCCGGACCTCCACCGGGGAACTCACATCGGCCCGAATAGCGAGAGCCTCAATCCCTTTGCTTTCCAGCATTTCCAGGCACTCCTCCGCGGCCGCCTGATTGCCCTGATAGTTAACGGCGATGTGGGAACATTGTTCCGCCAAGCGGAGGGCGGCGGCCCGGCCGATACCCCGCGAACCTCCAGTTACCAGAGCCACTTTCTTATCCATGGACGCTCCACATCTCCTTTCCTCGATTTCCCTCACCCCTTTCCCAGTGGATGAGAACCCCTCCCCAGGTCAGCCCGGCGCCAAATCCCACCAGGATGACTAGGTCCCCCGGAGAAATCCTGCCCCAGCGGACCGCCTCCTCCAAGGCGATGGGGATGGAAGCCGCCGAGGTATTGGCGAAGCGATCCAGGTTGAGGTGGAAACGTTCCAGGGGGACTCCCAGGCGATCAGCTGCCGCTTGGATGATACGGATATTCGCCTGGTGAGGGATGATCAGCCCTACCTCTTCCAGTTCCACTTTCGCCTGCCGGCAGAGATCTTTTATCGTCTCGCATAATTTGCGCACCGCGAACTTATAGACCTCCCTGCCATCCATCTGGAGAAAGGGATTGCAAGCATTCCAATCGCGTTCCAAAAAGGGTAGGTATTCGTTTAAACATTCCTCCCCACCGTTGAGGTTGCCCCCCAGGGAGGCCATCATGCGCGACCCACCTCCCTCGGCAAAGATCAACCGGTCTCCCTCCCCCCAGGCTCCCAGAGAGTAGGAGATAATACCTTTACCCTGGTCACAAGGTTCCAGAATAACAGCCCCCGCTCCATCCCCAAAGAGCACGCAGGTGGACCTGTCTGTCCAGTCGATTATGCGGGTAAGCGTCTCCGTTCCCACGATTAGCGCCCGCGTAGACATTCCACCCCGCATAAGGTGGAGGGCTATAACCATGGCGTAAGTGAAACCGCTACAAGCGGCATTGATATCGAAGGCTGGACCCCTGGCTCCCAGTTCCTTTTGAACGCTGCAGGCCAGGGCGGGCACCATGCGGTCACCGGTGGTAGTGGCCACGATGGTCAAATCGATATCCTCACCGCGACAATTAATCCTCCGCATGGCCTCCCTTGAAGCTTCCAGGGAAAGGTAGAGATTATCCTCCTGCGCTCCCGCTACCCTCCTCTCGTTTATTCCGGTTCGACTATGAATCCATTCGTGGGTAGTCTCCAAAAACCGCTCCAGCTCACGGTTGGAGAGAACCTGTTTGGGAAGGCACGATCCGCACGAGGCAACGGTTATGTTGCGCATTCTCTATCCCCTCTACTCACCAGCATGATCACTTGTCCCTCCTGGACGGAATCAAGATGCTCCACTAGGATCTCGTCAACCACCAGATCAAATGGAGCACGCACCTCGTTTAGATGCTTGAGAGCTTCCACGCAGAAAAGGAGTTCTCCCTCTTTCTTAACCTGCCCAGGGGTGGAATAGGGGGCGTCCTCACCAGATGGAGCCAGGTAAAGAATGCCCGCCAGGGGAGAGACCACCGGGAAGGCCTTGTCTTCCTCGTCGCCGCACACGCGGTCCTTTTGGGGAGCGCGGCGGAGTAGTATCGAACAGCTGCCATCCACGATCTCCAGCTCCTCGATCCCTTCATCTTGCATGAACTGGCCTATTCCCTCCAGGAAATCCAACTCTCACCTCCTAGCATCTCGCTCAAGGTATTGATGTTATACTCTCCCCGGACGTAAGCGTCGCTTCCCACCACCCTTTGAATGAGGGGCAGGTTGGTCACGGCCCCATGGACCATGGTTTCTTCCAGGGCTCGCAGCATACGGGAGATGGCCATCCCTCTATCCAGCGCCCAGGCGCATATCTTAGCGAGCAAAGGGTCGTAGAAGAGGAGCGCATTTCCACTCTGACCGAGAAATGAGTCTACGCGGATCCCTGGCCCTCCCGGAGGGCTGAAATCGACATTTTCCCCGCTCGGTAAAGCATAGAGACGCGCCTCGATAGCGTGCCCCCGCACTGGCGGGAATTCTTCCAGCCCCTCTCCCGCCGCCAGGCGGATCTGTTCGCGCACTAGGTCAACCCCCGCCACCAGCTCGGTTATGGTGTGTTCCACCTGCAGGCGGGGGTTGACCTCGATAAAAAAATATTCATCCCCCCTAACCAGGTATTCCACGGTAGCGAGGCCTACCAGGTCACTGTTTTCGATAATGAGCTTAGCCTTCTCTTCTAACTCCTTCACCAGTCGAGGGGAGGATAGCGCAGGGGGGGTTTCTTCCACCCACTTCTGGTTACGGTACTGGAGCGAACAGTCGCGAGGCGGGAATACCGCCACTCGGTCATGCTTATCCCGCAATACTTGAACCTCCAAGTGCCTTGCTCCCGCAAGGTAAATCTCTGCGTAAAAACCTGCATCCCGGTGCTGGACGGGGATCTCCGCCAGCGCCTGTTTGAACTGTGGCAAGAACCTCTCCGGGCGCTCCACTAGCCTGATTCCTCTTCCTCCACCTCCCACCACCGGCTTGATTACCACCGGAAAGTCCACCGACCCAGAGAGGCGTCGCGCATCCCCTTCCTCATGCATCACATCCAGGAAAAGATTGGGAACCTTGAGCTTGGCCGCTAACCGGCAAGAGGCCGCCTTGTTGGCAAGTTTCTCCATTACTTCCCCTGAAGGACCAATAAAGGTGATGCCCATTTCAGCGCAAAGCCTGGAGAAAGAAGCGTCCTCGGCGAGAAAACCATATCCTGGGTGAAGGGCATCCACCTGGCATGCCAGGGCCGCACTTAAAATCCGGTGCGAGTTCATGTAGCTCTGCTGGGGATCGCCGTTCCCTATGCATATGACCTGGTCCGCCAGGGGTAGGGAGTGGACGATATCCACCGAGGAGAGCGCCGCCACGCTCTGGATGGACATCTCCCGCAGGGTGCGGAGCACCCTTAAGGCTATCTCGCCCCTGTTCACCACCATCACCTTTCCGAACATCCGTCTCATCCCCTTCGCCCAAATTCACATTGAACGAGTGATGACCGTTCCAGCCAGGAATTCCGCCCTGGCTTTCTTTCCAGTAAATCCCTCAACCATCAGTATTTCTAACATCCTGTAAAATCTTGTATACTATTTTCTGTCATATTCTTCCCGCTGGAGGACGGGCACAGCTACAGAATGGCTTCGCTCCAAAGAGAGATCAAAGCGAGGACCTCCGTCTCCAGTAAACCCCTCTCTCCTCCTTCTCACCCGGCCAGGTCGGCCGCATGGCAGGTGCGCAAGTCCGGGTAATCCCGACTGGCCAGGTTAGACAAGGTCTTGCCGGGGCCTACCTCCACTTGAGGGTCCGCCCCCTTTTCCACCAGCTTTTTCTGCACTTCCTTCCAGAGCACCGGGGAGTCGATTCCCCCCGCCAGAGAACGGACCACCCCAGCAGCATCTTTCACCTCGTCGCCTTCATAGCCAGAGAAGAGGGTAATCGAAGGGTGCTCCACGGCCATCCTTCCCAGCTGTCTCTCCACGGCTTCCTTCGCCCGGGTGAAAGCGGGGGTATGGAAAGCTCCTTTTACTTTCAAACGAATGGCTCTTCCCCCACAATTCCTCACCTCTTTTTCCATAGCCCTAAGCCCGCTCTCTTCCCCAGACACCACGGTCTGGGCGCGACTGTTATGGTTGGCCAGGTGGATAAAGTAATCGTCGGATAAACCATCCACTAGCCGGCGGGTTTCCTCCAGGCTTATCCCGATAACGGCAAGCATGGAACCGGGCATGGAGTGGGCGCAATCAAGCATGGCCTTGCCCCTCACCCATACGAGGCGCAACGTCTCTTCCACCCCGAAACATCCCGCCGCGCAGGCGGCGCAATATTCGCCCAGGCTGTGTCCCGCCACCGCTTCAGCTCGAAAACCCTCCCGGCGCAGTAATTGCAGCCAAGCCAGCGAGACGGCAGCCACGCTTATCTGGCAGTAATCGGTCCGTTCCATTAAGGAAGAATCGGTTCCCGCACAGAGGTCCAGCACATCGACACCAGCTATCTTCGATGCCAAGTCAAAGACCTGCCGGGAGCCCCTATCACTTGCGAGGATTTCGGGAACCATGCCGGAATGTTGGCTCCCTTGTCCAGGAAAAACATAGACCATGCCCATCGTCAACATACCTCCCAAAATGCCAGAGGCGTCCCCATGCCCACCGGGTCGCCTTCCTCGACCAACCATTTTCTTAATTTCCCCTCACAGGGCGCGATCAATGGCTCGTCGCTCAACAGGGTGCGAACATGTCCCAGGATGGTCCCTCCAGCGTAAACGCCACCCGGCTTCCCTTCCGCAATAGCCGCTGACCATATTCCCACCTCCGGAGAACGCAGGAGCATTAGACGAGTGTGCGGCGCAGATCTGGAAGGAAGATTCCCCTCATCATCCTTGCTCACCCGGGGAATAACCTTCTTTTTCTTTGCGTCCCGGTGGACAAGGGAACAGGGCTTTCCATCCAGTCGGCTGCCTGGAACCAGGAAAACAAGGTATCCCGCATCGCTGCGAAACCGTAGCTCCACTATCCCACATCTCTTAATAGAACCTACCGCACCGGCAAGCTCATCTTTCCATCGCAATACTGGGCACATATCCAAACTCCGCATCCATGTCCTCCACACCTAGCTCGCCGTAGCGCCTGCGCCGGCGCTCTACCAAGGAAGGCACGGGTATCGATTCAAGAAAATCCAACTGGGTGATTATTTCCCTCCGCAAAATAAAAGAAGAGGCGGCAGGATCTTCATGTGCTCCCCCAGGAGGCTCGGGTATCACCCCATCGACCAGACCAATCTCGAGTAGATCCCGGGAACTCATGCGCAGGAATTCCGCGGCGCGGGGCGCCTGCCGGGCATCCCTCCAGAGAATAGAGGCGCAGCCTTCCGGGCTGATCACCGAGAAATGGGCATGTTCCATGATCAAGACCGTATCGCCTATCCCCAGTGCCAGCGCTCCTCCGCTTCCTCCCTCACCTATGAAGATTACCAGAATAGGAGTGGACAAAGTTAACAATCGTTCCAGATTCCGGGAGATGGACTGGGCCTGCCCATTTTCTTCCGCCTGGGGTCCTGGATACGCTCCCGGCGTATCCACCAAGCAGAGCAACGGCAGGCAAAGCCTTTCCGCCAGATCGAACACGCGCCTCGCTTTTCCGAACCCCTCGGGGCAAGGCATGCCGAAGCGGCGAGACTTTCTCTCCTCTGCGGTCCTTCCCTTGTCAACGGCCGCCAGGGCCAAACGATGGTGTGATATCGTGGCGACTCCGATAATCACGGCAGGATCATCCCTGCCGTTCCCGTTCCCGCGCAATTCAAAAAAGTAATCGCACATCCTTTCGATGTGATCCCTCGCCGTGGGCCTTTGAGGATGGCGAGACAGCTGCACCGACTGCCACGCGTTCATACTTCCTTCCCCTTTCCTTCCGCAAATTTCCCGATAATCTTAATCCAAGTAAACAAACGCACCGGTAAATGGTTACAGGAAAGCGGCCAATTGGGGAAAAATTTCGCAATTATTCTTTCATGTTTATCATTGGGGAGGTGACGCATGGAAATAAGGGACTCTAGAATAATTACAATTTATAACATTTTATCTATGCTATATTTACGCAGACCTTTTCCTCTTTTACCCATAATCCAGAATCATTCCCATCGCCTTTCTGCCGGTTTGAACACCAAACGGATGGAACGGCAAGCCAGTTGGTCGCCTGCAAATTCATTTACGCTCTTATTCAGCATGATTGGAGTTTGAGGGTATACGCCTATTTCAACTTGACCTTTAGCGAAGACGGAATAAGCGCGTTCTTCCAGGGGAGATATTCTTGAATATTGCGGAAATGCGCAAGGGTAAAATTAGAGTACGAGCGGAAAATACTTTTACCACCTCAGTTTCTTCATTTTCCCATCATTCAAAGCTTGCGAGTTGAGCCTCTCACTGCTCAAACACCGCCTCATCCAAGCTTATAACATTAAGTAAATATCTGGGACATGGGATTAAATATTTTATTCAACTGCCGATACTAAAATTGGAAAGTCTTCATCCGTGAACGGTGAAAGAAGGCGGATCAAGATCGTGGATTGGAAGAAGAGACTGTCAAGCCAATCGGGTTTCACCCTGGTGGAGGTAATGATGACCCTTCTGATCATCGGCATCCTGGTCTCCATCGTCTTCGCATCTTACTTATTCAGCGCTTCTAAAGCCAAGGAAACTGCCTGTAAAGCTAACTTACGGATCATCAAGTCGGCCATCAGCGAATACCAGGCTGGCCACCAGGGGGCCTTACCCCCCGACCTGGAAAGCCTGGTTCCTGACTATATCCGCGACAGCAGAAGCCTATACTGTCCGGAGAGCGGCCTTGAATATATATACGACAACCAGACGGGAGAGGTGATTTGTCCCACCTGTCCACCATAAAACCATTCCAGGAGGTAAAAGATTGAAATACTCGAGATTCGTGCAGATCATATCCCTGGTGCTGGTGCTGGTCATCATAGGAATGTCTATCTCCCTGATCGTCAGGAAGATCGACGGCATAGAGGTTCTGGGCCAGGTGCTCGCGCTGGTGGTGATAATGGCGGCTCTCTTTCAAGGTTACCGTTGGGGATTGGCCTCGTTCTTGCTCTGCCTGGCCCTCTATGTGCCCCTGCGCTTATTATTAAAAGATGATTTGACCACCTCCGCCGCGGTCCAACTGGCAATTGCCAAGGTCATAACCTACGGTGCCCTGGCTTTGCTCTGCTCTTTCCTCCACTCCCGGCTCCGCTACTTTTTCGTCCAGGCGGAGAAGGAAAATATGGTGGACCGGGAGACCCAGATTGGGAACAAGAGATTCCTACTCCGGGAGCTGATCTCGTGCATCAACCTGCACGCCCGGTACGAACGTCCATTCTCTCTGGTATCCTTCACCTTCCAGCCGGAATTCCTGGAGAGAATGAAAAAGGAAAAGAGGATCAGCATCCTCAAGGATATCAGCCTCTCCATCCTCAAGAAGGACACCCGTGCCGTGGACGAACTGGCGCGCTGTGACAACCAGCTCATGGCCATCCTCCCCTATACACGCATCGAAGGCGCTCACGTCTGCGGCAAGCGGCTGGAAGACAAGATAAAGAGGTACTTGGAAAGCCATCTCGATAACGGTGAAGTCAACCAAGTCCTCAGCATCAATGTCTACAGCTATCCGCAGGACAAAGAGGAATTCGACAACCTATTGGAAAAATTGGGATATCTCGAAAACGGGGAGGAGGCCACCGGTAAGCCGGAAGACAGAGGTCCGGAGAGGAGACATCCACGGGAGACCGGCAGGCCAGAAGGGCGTACAGACCAGGAACCGGAGTGAGATATTCCCCGTTCCATCATTTAATCGCTTATTGGGTTAATTAATCTTTTGCGTCGGGCCGGTCCTTTGGGTTTGGCTTGTCTTTTGGTCTGGCTAATCAATTATATTTCGCCGTATGTTTACAACGAACAGTCCCTTACGACAAACCGGTATATTGGGTTAATTTTGGGTTAATTAATCTTTTGCGTCGGGCCGGTCCTTTGGGTTTGGCTTATCTTTCCTGGGCTTATCCTTTGGGTTTCGCTAATCCCTTGGATTAAACTGGTCCTTCGCGGCGAAGCATCCCGCACATGGAAACAGCACCTTGGGCAAGTATTTATCTAGCTTCGCAGCCAATCCAAAGTCGCTTTGAGGAAAGGCTTTTCCCTGAGCACCCGAAGAAAAAGATCGTTTCTTAGTACTCCCCGCTCCCTCCAGAAGGGAAGAGAGGCATCGTGCACGAAATCGACGGTAAATTGCGCTTCGCTCCATTCCTCAGTCCGGGATATAGTTTGGGTCAGTCGACCATATGCCTTTTCGAAGAGCAACTCCTTTTCCTTTAAGACTTCCGGCTGAAGGGGGAGGGGCATATACAGGCTGAAATAGTGGGGATAGCGATATACGGCAATGAGGGGCTTGTAGATAAAAGCGAAGAGGCGGTTGCGGAACCGGAGGAAGTGATGATCGGTCTGATGATCGATCTTGGTTCCCTCCTTTCGTTCCCCCTGTCTCTCTTCTGGAAAGAGTTCTTCCGCACAGCATTTAAGCGCGGCCTCGACGCTGCTCTCCACCGACTCTATGTTCAAGGGTGAAACGCGCGACTCCACGAAAAGGGCGCCCCGAGCTCCATAAGGGATTTCGGGAAGTTCCTGTAGATAACCATCCTCCTCCACCAGGGAAAGGAACAGGGTCAACCCCCTTAGGGAATAACCCTGATAGGCTTTTCCTCCGATGGATGCATGAGGGCGAAGACTCTCCTCCCTGAGCTCCAGCAAGCGCGCGCGGAACTCTACCACTCCCTCCGCCCCAGCATACTCCGGGGGGAGGAGCAAGGGCACGCGCAGGTAGTCGCGGGTGAGCACTTCCCGGAGATCCTGGGGAAACTCGTAGCGGTGGAAGAGCTCCGCATCCTCCGGGTAGAGGAAGTAGATAAGATTTCCATCGGGCAGCGGGGGAAGCTTGATAACGGGTAAGATGTGAGGAAGGGATGATGATTTCTCTCCCGCCTCCTCACTAGTTGACCTCAATCCCCCCAGGATCATCTGGGGGTAATGGGCACGCGGGCGGTAGAGGGAGATAAAGGGGCTCAACACTCCTCTTCCCTCCACCATGGTCCCCGGATAGAGCATCTGGCGGCGGAAGAGGGATTTAAGCCCCGTAAGGGATTTCATCTTATGGGTGGGGAAGATGCGTCCGGGTTCCCTGCCCCTAGCCCGCCGATGATCGGAGAAGGCATAGAAGAAGCCGTACTTGGCCAGCTCCACGGCGGCGCCCTCAACCATCCTGGAAGTTATCTCCATCTCGTAAATTTCCTTATTTCCCCTCGCTTTTTGATTATCCCGACAGACTCTCCTTGTCTCTCCGTCTTTTATCTCTCTTTGTTCACAGGCTTCCACTTCTGCGGGTTCAAGACGTGGGTAATCCCACTTGAAAATACCCGTATAACAGCCTAAATAGAAGGTTACCAGACCCCTTTAGGAAACGCCATGGGCACGGTTGCCCAGGTGGGATGGCGATTCTACCGTTTTCTTGCTCGGGGTGGGAATGGAATTAATTCGGCCTCCATACTGGCAATCCCAATCTTGTCTCGCGGGAAAGAGGGCATTTTCCGGACCACATACACCTCCCAGCCAGGCTGGAATCATCTCCCTGATCTAGCTAGAACAAGGTAGCGCACATATTATTTACATTATGTTAATTATGTAATGCGTTCCCTTCCCCGCATTTTTATACATTATGTTTTAGGAAATTGATGATCTTTTTTCACGCGACCGCCCTACAATCCTGGCTCCGAGATGTAAACGCGCGAGAAGACATCGTCGCCCCAAGATGCGAGCGGGTTGGCCTTTTAATTGAGCAATCGCATTGGAGATGGATCAGCGCGGCTAGTTACATTTTATCTAAGGGCTATGTTTAACCAGGGAATGGGGATGCGGTTCAGTCTTTCGCGAAGAATGGGCAGGGCAAGCCATTTTTAAAGATTTTTAAAGATATTCAATGAGCCCAAGTTCATAAATATGGCGGGTCATTTCTTTAATAGGCCGTACGGGCAAAGATAGATGTGATCCATATGAATGTGATCCATATGATTTTCTTGTGAAAATTATCTACGGGGAATATTCTATTCTCGACGGGTAAAATGCTATGATTCACGTTTTACGCCAGGATGAAAGGGGATAAAATGTGCGAACAGGTCTACTATCGACTGCGGGAGTTCCTGGACAAGCTTCCCGGGGGATTTCCCGCTACAGAAAGCGGGGTAGAGATCAAACTGTTAAAGAAATACTTTACCCCCGAGGAAGCGGAGCTGGTGATGCAGCTACGGCCAGTTCCCGAACCGTTACCCGCCATCGCGGAGCGACTGGGAATGAGCGAGGAAGAAACCAGGGAGAAGTTGGAATACCTCGCCAGGCAAGGGAACATCTTCAGGTTGTGGCTTAACGACCAACCCCACTATATGGCCATGCAATTTCTCGTGGGAATATACGAATTTCATGTCAAGGCCATGGACCGGGAGCTGGCGGAACTGTTGGAAGAATACCTTCCCCACCTGGCAAGGTACTGGGCGGACATCGAGGTCAAGCAGCAGAGGATCGTGCCAGTGGCCACAGCCGTGGATACTTGCACATCCGTAGCTACCTATGACGTGGTTCGCGAGCTGGTGAAGGCCCAGGACACCATCGCGGTGGCGGAATGTATATGTCGCAAGGAGAAGCGCCTTCTAGGCAAGGGATGTGAGCACCCCCTGGAGAACTGTCTCACCTTCAATTTGGCTGCCCAGTACTATATTGAGAATGGCATAGGGAGAAAGATATCCCTGGAGGAATGCCTCGCCATCCTGGACCAGGCCGAGGAACAGGCGCTGGTTCTAGCCCCCACCAACTCCCAGGACATCTCCAACATCTGCTGCTGCTGCGGAGATAGCTGCAACATGTTGAGGGGGCTCAAGCTCTTCGAACGGCCCGCCGACCATGCCCTCTCTTCCTTTCAAGCCTGCATAGACGCACAGATCTGCTCCGCCTGTGGCACTTGCCTAGACCGCTGCCAGATGGAGGCCATCTGGGAAAAGGAGGATTACATGGAGGTAGACCTGGACAGATGCATCGGATGCGGGCTCTGCATTCCCACCTGCCCGGAAGATGCCGTCCGCCTGACAGCAAAGCCCGGGGCAAAGGAGCCTCCCGCCAACTTCGTGGAGATGCAGATGAAGATAGCCGCAGAGCGCGGCCTGCAGTGATACCTTTGATCGCAGCCGCGCATTCCTTCCGTTGAACGTTCCGATGAAGATAGCCGAGGAGCGCAGCCTGCGATGATTCCTTGTTTCTCGCATTTTTTCGATCGGGCAAAGGCATGAGGCGTGTCCAGGGAATTCGATGGTCGACCCCTCTCTAATCGCCCATTCATTTCCCGCTTTTCAAGAACTCAACGGGTACCGTGAAAACACCAGGCAGCGTTAAAACCTGAACTTTTTTTCCGGCCGTACCTCTAGATGGTGGAGGTTATCCTCGAGAGGATAGAAGCGATCTAAACGTTGAAAACCTCAACTTTTCCGGCCATAATTCTCGTGCCGCACAAATCCCTTTCCATAAATCAATACATAGGTCCTTCTCCCAATCGCTACCCTGGCGATTGCGGGACAGCAGCCCAGAATCTCCATCTCCATCCGGCATTCATTACAAACCCCTGCTCAGAAAGTTTCCTCCCTGGGCGGCGCATTCCTCGAACAACGCTGGAGTGCGCAACCGTTCATCTCTGGAGCGATTGAGAACACTCCCAGTAAAATCACGGCTCGTAAATTTTCTTCGCCAATCGCTGGGCCGCTTGCTCGCCCCTCATCTTCCCAGATAGTACTCCACGTATTTGGCCAGAGCTTTACAGGCGGCGGTGGGTGTGGGGAAATTGGGAATGCCTTCCCAGCTGAGCGGGCCAGAGTAGGCCGCGGTGGCAATAATGGAGGGGAGCAGCACCGTCACCAGTGGTTTGGTCAGCCTGGGTTTTATCTCCTTCATCTCCCGGGTGAAGGCGGAGAGCAAGCCGAAGTCGCCCTTGCGGTATGCCGGCGAACTCCCCATGACTAGATGTAAATCCACGGCAGGGTCCTGGTCTAGCGTTTCCAGCACCTGGATGTATGCACCCTCACGTACCGCCCCCGCCCCCATGTCTACGGGATTTGAGAAGCTAGTTCCCTGGGCGGGAAGGACCTGTGACAGTCGGGCGCAAGTGCTCGGGGAAAGCGGTGGCACTTCCAAGCCGCAATTCTCAGCCGCATCCGCCGCGTTTACCGCCAGTCCCCCCGGGGAACTTACTATGGACAATCTTCTCCCCGCCGGCGGGGGGAGGTGAACGAAGAGAGAGGCAACATCCAGCATCTCGCTCATGTCCTGCACCTCCACCAGGTGAGCTTGGGCAACCACTCCTTCCCAGACGTCCCGCTCCCCTCCCAACGCCCCGGTATGACTCATAGCTGCCCTTCCTCCGCAAAACGTCAAGCCCGCTTTCCAGACAATCAGGGGCTTGTGTCCGTACATTTTTTTTGCAATACGTAAAAATCTTCTGGGTTCCCTCACTTCCTCCAGATAGGCGAGGACTACCCCGGTCTCCTCGTCTTGAGCGTAATAATCCAGGAAGTCCGTGCAGTTCAAGTCGAGCTCGTTTCCACTGGAGACTATCTTGGAAAAGAGAACGTTTCTCTCCATGCCCACCATGTAGGCCATAATGGATAGTGAGCCACTCTGGGATACCATGCTCACCTTACCCTGGGTGGGCTGCATGCCTCCAAAGATTGCCACCCTCCCCCTGGAGGAAAACAAGCCCATGCAATTGGGTCCGATCACCCGCATGCTGGAGCCCTTGAGAGCTTCCATAACCTTTTTCTCTAAGAGAACGCCTTCCCGCGTTCCAGACTCGGAAAAGCCCGCGGTGTTGATTACGCAGCCCCGCACTCCCGACTCGGCACACTCTTTCACCAGGTCGGGCACCGTCTCCGGAGGCGTGGAGATAATGGCCAGATCCACCTCCCGGGGGATGGCGCCGACGCGGGGATAACAGGTCAGCCCCATGATCTCTTCGTACCGGGGATTGACCGGATAGACCTCTCCTCGAAATCCTATCTCCTGAATAGAGCGGAGAAAGAGACTGCCAAAGCTGTCCATGCGCCGGGACACTCCAGCTATGGCGATGGTCCTGGGGTTGAATATCCTGTCGATGGTCTGGTAAAGCTGTTTAGCTGATGCCATCGCTGGTCTGTCTCTCGCCGGGAATAGGTGGACAGACGCGCAGAGTCCTGGGGCGATATTCGTATTGTTTTATCGCCTTCTCGTAGACCTCTATGGTGCTCACGCTGATCCTTGCCCAGTCATAGCGATCTCCAATGAATTTGCGGGCATCGGAGGTGAGGCGAGACGAGAGCTGGGAATCGTTGAGCACCCGGATCATGGCCTCCGCCAGGGAAGCCGGGTCTCCCGGGGTGAACTTGAGCCCGGTGGCCTCGTGCACCACGATTTCCTTCAGGCCCCCGGTATCCGCCACGATAACTGGCGAACCCGCCACCATCGCCTCCAGGACCACCATGCCGAAGGGCTCGTAGAGCGAGGGAACCACGGTCAGGTCCGCACACTTGTAGAACCCTATGAGAGTCTTGGAGTCCACATATCCTAAAAATTTCACCTGGTGATCAAGTCCACTCTCCTCGGTCATGGCCACCAGCTTGCGCGCATGCGGCCCGGTTCCCACTACCAGGAATTTGACCCCGGGAATCTCCTCCAGCACCTGCGGCATGGCTTCGATTACCGTCTGCACGCCCTTTTCGTAGACCAGCCTTCCCACGAAAAGCACCATGCGCTCGTTCTGCTCCAGATATTTTCTACGGATACGGGACGTGGCCACATCCATGCGAAACTCATCCAGCGCGATTCCGTTGGGGATGACATCCACCTTATCCCGGGGAAGTTCGAAGATCTTCAGCACCTCGTCACGCATGTAATTGCTGCAGCAGATGGTGCGCACGCTTTCAAAGGTAAGCCACCACTCCACCTGATGGATGATCTTCTGCATGGTACCGGGAAGGTGACCCTGGTGCCTTCCGTACTCGGTGGCGTGGATGGTAGCCACCAGCGGTATTCGATAGGCATGCTTGAGGGCGATGGCGGCATGGGCTACCAGCCAGTCGTGGGCATGAATCACGTGCACTTTGCCGATACGCTCATTGATCAAGGGGACGGCCTTTTCCAGGAGTGCCACGTTGAACTGGAGGGTCCAGGGAACCCAATCTTCCTGGGGGATTTCCGGTGGGTAGAGGGGGACGCGATGGATATGTACTCCCTCCGAAAACTCGTAGTCTGGGGCATCCGGTACGTCTTTTGTTACAACATGTATATTTACACCGTGTCTCACGAGATTGGTGGCCAGTTTATGCACATGCGTTCCTAACCCCCCCACTATGCGTGGCGGGTACTCCCATGATAAGAGAAGAACATTCATATAGCTCCTATCCTGACCGTTTGATTTTTCGAAAAGCAAAAATATTCTATATAAAATTTCGGTAGATGACAAGATATTAAATTCATCTCTACCGCAAGTGCTTATATAAAACCTACGGCATCCGTTCAAGGTGGTCTCATTAATGCAATGGCCCCTAGGGAAACATCTTCCCCGCTTCAATCCGGGAAGAAACAGCCGTTAAAATGAACAGGGTCCGAGAGGAGTAAACTTCGGCGATCGGGGTTCCCGAGGCTCCAAAAGTTAAATAATAGATAAGCATTCGTTTAATTCAACTTGACTAAGCTTTCCCTTTCCGGAAGACGCCATGACAAATAAATCAATAGAAAGCGACATCTATTGGTCCACGCGTTTCCCTTGGCTTGCAAATTATCCCCGAGCCAGAAACGGAAGTCCATCCGGGAGGATTATTGTAAAGTGGTGCATAAGAAAATAATATATATCTTGTCTTCCGAGTGGAAGAAAATTCCCCGACAAAACTTTTTCGCTTTTCAACGGAGGGTGGACAAAATGAAATCCTCCCATGCAACCTGCCTGCTTAAATGATCGTTGAAATCCTTGATCATCACGTACATCCAGTACAATCCATAGATGCCGCAGGTGACGATGGAAAGGATCAGAAAGAGCGCGAAATCCCTCTGGGGAATGCTGGGATATGCCTGGCCCGCTTCGCTGGCCAGTCCCAGCTTGGCCAGGGCGCTGCTCATTAGGGTGAAGAACTGCGCCTCCACGTCGTCATGTTCCCGGTAGTCCTCCATCAGCAGGTAGTAGAGTATCCAGGCACCTATGCCGGTGAAGATGCAAATAAGCAGCCAGATAACCGCGCCCCGTTCCGCGGCGCGCATGATCATGCGGTTCTTCAGCTGCTCCAGGTATGCCAGCTCCTCCTGGATGAGTTGCTCGCGTCCCGCCGCCTTCGCCTTTAACTGCTGAATCGCGGCATCAGCCACACCCGCCATCCGCTTGAAATGCTCGTCCCTTCTCTGGACCAGCTTAAAGATTATATAAAATCCGTAAATGCCACAGGTAACTAGAGAGAGCAAAATGGCCGTTCCTGGATCGGTCATCCAATCGGTTGCGACCCTCTGGGAGACGAAAAATTCCAGGTTGGCCTGGGGATAGAAAGGCGGCTGCTGGTAAGGCGCTCCATAGGGAGGCTGAGGATATCCCGGCTGCCAGTATGCGTATGGATAAGGCGGAGTTGCACCCTGCACTCAACGTCTCCTTTCCCTGTCGTCCCTCATGACATCTTTTTCATCCAGCGGCCCAGCTCTGCACTGGTACGAATAGATAATCTCTCCCTCGCCAGACGTGTCCCCATCGTATTCCTCCCAGTGCGTACCCGTTGTTTCATCTCTAAACTTTAAACGTTGGCGCCGAAAAACACCATCTTCCCCACCCAGGCGGCGATGAACAAGATCAGCAGCGACCATCCAAACCACCTTTTCAACCGGGTGGAAATGTATAACTCCAAGCTCCTTCCAGCGAGAAACAGAAAGGCAAAGGCTAGGAGAAAAATCACCATGGTGAAGAATATAAATGGCCCCAGCAGGTGGTAATAGAACGCGTCATTTAGACGAAGATGGGCGGTCGCCGCCATGCTCCTGGTCATACCGCAGAAGAGGCAGGGTATGCCGGTGACTCGCCGAAAGATGCAGAACACGAAACCGCTTCCTGGAAGCCCGTTAAGATAGGGATATAGGTAACACAGCGTAAATATCCAGGAGAGGGCAATAAAAATCATGAATTCCTTTCTCTTTAGGACGGGCTTATTGGACAAGGGAAGGCGAATGCGCAGGTCCACTCCATCGGAGGTCCTTACCAGCCTTTCCGCAATTTCCCTCTTGTCCGCTAACTCGCCCGCATATTCCAAGACAGTCTCCCCATGTACGCTCGCATATCTAGGAACATTTAATAACAGATTATCATCATCGGTGATTTACAACAATAAAGCGTTCCGTCAGTCACCGAGATATTCCCTTTTATTCGCTTCCCCAGGCAGATCCATTACCGTAAACGCCAGGAGGGCTGGGATGCTGATAATCTCCGCCCAAACACTTCCCGCACAAAGAACGCTCCACCAGGTCACGGACTGGTTCTCATCAGTATTACACAGTATTTCATCGGTTTTTTCCGGCTTTTCTCAGTTTTCACCGCTCAACACACCTACACTTTTTTTCTTCTCACCCCTCCACCTTCACAAGCCCGCTAGCCGGGATCGCCATCAACCCAGAAGGATTGTGACCCCCACGGTGAGAGTGGCCACTATAACAATCGCCCAAAAATCGGCCAGGCGAAGGTGGGTGACGCGGTAGCTGCTTCTTTTCGCGTCCTCCTGGTAACACCTGCTGGCCATAGCCACCGAGAGAGTTTCCGCCTCTTGAAAACAGGCTACGAAGAGAGGAAGGACCAGGGAAAAGAGCACGCGCATTTTCTTCAAAGGTCTGCGGGAGTCGAGATCCGCGCCACGGGAAAGCTGGGAGATGGAGATCTCCTCCGCCCGGGAGAGGAGCACGGGCAGAAAACGGAAGGAGAGGGTGAGCACCATGGCCACGCGATCCGCCGGCAACCTCAGATAACGCAGAGGCTTCAACAGCGTGGCGAACCCCTTGAGCAGCTCGGTAGGCGAGGTGGTGAGTGTGAGAAGGGAGAGAATCAAGGAGAGCAGGATAATGCGCAAAGAATAGAAAACCCCGTTGGAGAGGCCAGTATTGGTGATATCGATGGGCCCGACTTTCCAGATCACCTTTCCCGGTGCGAAGAACACCTGCACCAGGGCGGTTATGGCGAGAATTACCATGATGGAGCGGAGACCCCGCAGAACCTGAAATGGGGGCAACGCACTCAGATAGAGAATGCCGAAAATCGTCAGAGTGAATATCAATAAACTGTATGTGTATTTCCCCAAAAACACCGCCACCACCAACAGTAAGGCACAGAGGATTTTCACCGTCGCTTCCAGGGAATGAACCGGGGAATCGATGGGGTAATACCTGCCTATCTGTACGTGACTAAAAAATTTCAAAGCGTAATCTCCTCTATCCTCAAGTCAAAAAACTTGTCAATCCGCGAAAGCCCTTCCTTCCGTAAAGACCTGGATATATACCAGGCTAATTACCCCGCGTCACCGGCTGGGTAAGCGGAAACGTCGGATGCTTACGCGAAGGTTCCCAGGATTCTTTCCCCTCATCCCCACCACTCGCTCGTTTTTCGTATTTTCTTTGTTTGTGGGGAAATACATCTGTCGCACTTTTACAACTCCATCGCCGAGGGTCGAGCGCTTTTCCCCCAAAACTTTGGAAGCTGTGAACGTGACCCGACGGCAGCGCTTTTCGATAAAATGGCGGTTAGAAAAATAGTCATCTTGTAACTTTTTCGGATAAAGCTTTTTCGGATGAAGCCTCCCTGGTTACTCATCGCGATCATGGAACTCACCCCCTGTCCCTTCGTCCCAAAACGCGTATTATCTCCTCTGCCAGGGTTTCCGGGTCCTTCAATGCGGGCGTAATGGGATAACCGGCCGCCCGCAACTCCGCCTGCACCGCCACCAGGGGTGGCGCTTGGTATCCCACCTCGCCCAGCATCCCTAGATCCGTGAGGAGGTCGCCTGCCTCGCCCAATGCTACCAACTTGCCCTTCCAAAGCACCGCAACCCGCTGGGCCAGCGCTTGCAGCTCCTCCAGGTCATGGGTGACCGTGACCACCCCCACCCCTTCTTCCGCCAGCCCGCTCAATATCTCCCTCAGCATTCTCTTCCCCACAGAATCCATTCCCGAGGTGACCTCATCCAGCAAAAGATAACGGGGCTCCATGGCCAAAACGCCGGCGAGGGCCACCCGCTTCTGTTCCCCCAGGCTCAGCGAAAGGGGGTTGCGCGAGCGCAGCGCCTGGAAATCCAGCCCCACCCTCTCCAGGGCTATCTCGGCCCTTTCCATTGCCTCGTCCTTCCCCCATCCTAGGTTCAGGGGACCGAAGGTCACGTCTTTTTCCACCGTCTCAGCGAAGAGATGGACCTGAGGATTTTGCATTACTAAGCCTACCCTCCGGCGCAACTCGCGCAGTTCCCCGGGTAGCTTCAGGGCCCTCCCTTCTAGAATGATTTCACCTTCGGTAGGAGCGAGGATGCCCTTGATCACGTGAAGGAGGGTGGACTTGCCCGAACCGGTGGGCCCGATCAAGCCAAGGACCTCGCCCTCCCTTATCTCCAGGTCTATCCCCTCCAGGGCTCGGAACTGGAGGGGAGTTCCTGGAAGATAGACCAAGCCAATATTCTCGAGCTTTAGGGACATATCGCCTGCACCAGCTCCCCGGGGCTTAAGACCCCCTCAGGCACGGGGACCCCCTTCCCGCGCAGTGAATCTGCCAGCCTTACCAGTGGCGGTAGTTCCCACCCCATCTGGACAAGCAACTCCTTTTCCCGAAGCAGATTCCTGGGAGAACCGTCAAACACCAGATCGCCCTGCCGTAGGACCAGTACCCGCCTGGCCATCAGCGCTTCCTCCAGACGGTGAGTGATATGCACCAGGGTTAATCCTTGTTCCTGGTTGAGCTGGACAAAATAGTCCAGAACGCTTCTTTTACCCTCGGGGTCCAGGTAAGAGGTAGCCTCATCGGAGATAATCGCCCGGGGGCCCATGGCCAACACCCCCGCCAAAGCCAACCTCTGCTTCTCGCCCTGGGAGAGCAGGTGGGGTTCCTTCCCAGCCAGATGGGTAAGTTGCAGCCTTTCCATGACCTCGGAGACAATACTTACCATCCTCTCTCGATTCATGCCCAGATTTTCCAGCCCAAAAGCGATGTCATCTTCCACGGTGGGACCCACGATCTGGCTATCGGGATTCTGCATGACCAAGCCCACTTGCCTCCTGATCTCTATGATCTTATCTTTCCGGTCGGTGGAATAACCGCAGGAGATAACCTGCCCCCGACGGGGGGCAAGCAAGGCATTGAGCAGATAGGCCAGGGTGGTCTTACCTGACCCGTTGGGACCGAGCAAGGCGACGAAATCGCCCTCCTCCACGGCAAGGTCGATGCCGCGCAAGGCAGGAATTTCCAGGCTTCCCCGAGCATAGGAATATTCTACATTTTGTAAAATAAATATTTTCTTCATTTTTATTTACTTAGCTTCTTCCTGCGTTCCCCATAATGTCCCGTAGGAGTAATGCTGGAGCGCCAAGACCAGCCGGCGGGCGATGATGCCCACCAGGAACCCGGTAGGCAAAGCAGCAATCAACAGGTAAGGAAGATAATGGTAGATTCCGGTAAAACGAATCAGCAACATAGCCGCTCCCAGCTGAGCCGCGTTATGGGCCACAGCGCCAGCTATGCTCACCCCCATCATGCTGAAGGGCAGCCGGTAAAGCAGGTAGAGAAGGAACATCACCGACCATGCCACTAAACCACCGCTCAGACTTAAAACCAGGCCGATGAAACTCCCCCGCAACAAGCTACCCAAAAGACAGCGGAAAACGGTGACCTCTAGGGCTTCCCGGGGTCCCAAGAAGAAGAGGGCGATCACCGTGGCCAGGTTGGCCAGACCCAATCTGGCTCCAGGGAGAGGGAGGATAGGGGGCAGGAAGCTTTCCAGGATGGATAAGACCAGACCCACCGCCACCAGCAATCCCACGTATCCCACTTTCTTAGAAGAATCCATTTACTCCATTACCTCTGTAAATTCGCTTTACCGCTGATATATATCCGCGCCGGAACCATTCCCTTCTAAACGCAGCACCACCCGGTTGGGCAGGCATACAATGGAGTCCCCTCCGGCGCCAACCCGCCCCATGCGCACGCAGAGCTTATCGGGGCAGGCTGAATCCTCCATCATCACCTGGTAGTTTTCCACCAGAAAAATGCTCTTGCCCTGGTAACCTTCCACTTCGTACCGGTGAGGTTCTATGGTAAGGGGAACGCGCATGACCTCTCTTCCATTAGCTTCCACTACCAAGGTGTAAGCTGCCCTGTCTTCGGCCGCGGCGAAGTTTACGATGAGGAAGGCGGAAAGGGCCACCACCCCTATAACCAACAGCATATCCACCATCCCGAAAGGCCTGGCGGAGAAGGTTTCTCTCTTTTTCCTCTTCATCACTTCGCGCATATCAAAATGTTAATTTAAAGACATCCTTGTTTGAATTCGCGCATATCAAAATGTTACTTTAAAGACA
>FWPV01005642.1_pt1 | contig 24792 bp, 21 predicted proteins | sample 2228371 | NCBI WGS metagenome assembly FWPV01 (sample SAMEA103939776, study PRJEB20133) | metagenome | reverse complement strand
CAATAGATAACGTCCAGGATGGACTTCCTTCTCTTACCTACTACCCCTTTTTCATGATCCTCGCACCGGCCATTTTCATGGGGCGCAACGAAGAGAGTACCGAATACTCCAAATTCTGTCAACACCCCTTATGCCAGATTCGGTTGGTTCGTCGCCGAACGGCGACGAACCAACCCGACCAACGGGAGTTCTCTAGGATTCAAAAAGACAACCTCCAGGGCTTTTGGTTTTATCAACTGTCTTTTTGAATCCGGTATGAGCAACAAAACACGCAGGAGGTTGGGGTCTCCTGCGTGGGTATGCAAATTGGGTTACTCGCCTAGCACGGCTTTGAGTTGCGGCATTTGTTTGAGTACCAGATAGCGAATGACACCCGTTCCGCCGGTGCCCCGCAGCATGAGCACCAGTGAAGCCTTATCGCTGATGCGGTTTACCATAACGGTTTTGCCAAGATACTCGAGGCCCAGACTTTGGATAGAGGAGAGGTGGTATTTTTCACCCATCACCCTCGAGATGGAGAGCATGGTGTGGAGGTAGGTAGCCAGCAGGTCGGGCTCTTCGATGGTTTGGCCCACCCAGCTCAGCAACTGGCCCGTATTGCTTATTACTAGAACACTTTCAATCTCGGGCTTGTCTAAGAAAGGCTTTAGCCCTTCCATCAGCGCCTGATGGGAGGGTTGTGCGTTGGTGGGCATGCTGGGCGCAGGCGGAATCGGTGCTGGGGCCGGTTCGGGGTGGGTTGGGGGCTCGGCCTGGCTGGCTGTAATTAGTGCAGGCGCACTTGGAGCGGGGGCAGATGCAACAGGGGTTGGGGCTGGGGCTGCTGTGAAAGACGGCGTTGCGGCTGGGCTGGGGGCTGGTGAAGGCTCACTGATGTGGCGAATCGTCTGTTTGGCGGCATTGAGGGCACGCTCGATTTTGGGGAAGAGGTCGTCGGGGGTGAAGGGTTTGGAGACCACATCGAAGGCTCCCGCCTGTTGGGCCTGAGCCACCACACCCTCGTTGATGATGCCCGAAATCAGAATGACCGGCACCCCTTTAGTGGACTCGCGCATTTTGAGCATCTGGCAGAGCTCAAAACCGCTCATGCCAGGCATGACCACATCGGCGATTACCAGGTGGGGTGGGTTGTGGCTGACCGCCTCGAGGCCCTGTTCGGCAGACTCGCTGGTCGTGACGACCAGGCCACGGGTGGACAACAGCTTCTCCAGCACTTTCCGTACGCTGGTGCTGTCGTCAACAACTAGAACCTTGGCTCCTTGCATAACTACCTCAATGGTAGAACCATAAGCCGCCTGAACTGGTGATGTGTGACCATTACCGCAAGAATGGGGCGAAGGCGGCTAACCAAGTAACCATTTCGTTTACCAAATCCAGGGAGCTCTTTCCTTCCAGTGTGCCTGGGGGTAAAGAACGCACCGTATAGGGTAGGTGCACCTAGTGGTCTGGTAAGTAAATTCCTATGTCATTCCGAACGTAGCGAAGCGAAGTGAGGAATCCGATGCGCCACAGTCCACAGTATTCGCGATACCCATGCAGCATAAGATTCCTCGTTGCACTGCGTGCGCCTCGGAATGACAACGAGTAATAAAGTGCAGAAGTTGGGTTCATTGGAGACATCCCAAATACTTTGTTACCAGACCACTAGTTGATGCCGTGTTGCCGATGATCCATCTCCACAGCCAGGGAAAGCAGGAGTTGATCGGTGCTTTTGCGAATCGTGACGGGCTCCAGAAAGAAATCGGCTTCGGTCAGGGGTTCGAAGTGAAAGTGCCCTTTTTGCTGCTGCTCAGCCTGGAGGAGCAGGTGCAATACGGCATCTTCGCCGCTCTTGCCGGCGTACTCGGCATGGATGAGCTGACCTTTGGTAAAGAGCCAGCTGGCACTACCACCTTCAACCTCGACCCGCAAGCGCCCGGTTTTGGCCGATTTGGCTAGCCACTGGGCCAGCTCAAACAGGCTCATATCGCCCAACTGCCCCTGGATGCCATGTTGTGCGACAGGATTGGCGGGTTCGGAGATGTAGGTCTTGCGGGTGAGCTCGAGGATCAGTTTGTAAGCACTGCGGACTACCTCGGCCACCGAGGTATCCAGGGGCATGATCAGGTCGAGGTCGCTGGTCTTGGGTGAAGCGGTATCGTCGAGCAAGACAAATGGCACCAGAGCTAGCTGGGGATCCGAGCGCACCATATCAAAGAACTCCGCCCCGCTCAGGTCGCTGAGCGAGGCGGTGCTGACGATGACATCGGGTCGGCTGCGCTCCAAAAGGGTCATGGCATAAAGGGCGCTATCCTCGACCTGAACGTCAAAACCCGACAGGGCAAAGCTGTCTTTGAGCGCGATACCCCGCTTGGGTTGACCGGTGAGGATCAGGGCTTTCATCTGAAAAATCTCCTTTGCCAAGCCGGTTTTCTAGAGATGCCTGTAACTGGCCTTGATGCTGGATGGGGCTCCGGCTACACCCCCTGCAAAAACTTGTCCAATTCTACCTCGTCGGCGGGCTTGGTCAGGTAGGCATTTGCACCAAGCTCGACAGCCAGGTCGCGGTGTTTGGAGGAGGCCCGGGTGGTCAGCACCGCGATGGGCAAGTGGGCGAGGTTGGGGCGACGCCGCACTTCTTCCAGCAGCTCGAAGCCAGACATGCGGGGCATCTCGAGGTCGGTGACCACTGCCTGGAAGGGTTGCTGTTCCAGGAGCTCGAGGGCCTCCTGCCCGTCGGCTGCGGTAACTACCTGGTGTCCGGCCTTGCGCAGCATCTGTGCTACCACCTTGCGAACCGAGAGCGAGTCGTCCACCAACAACACCGGATGCCGTTGGGTGGGGGCGGTCTCGATGCGGGTGTGGACGGACATGGCAGTGTCCAGCGAGAGGAGGCCGCTCGGGCTCAAGACCAGGATGACCTCGCCGCTAGCCGAGATGGTTGCACCCATCAGGTGGGGTAACTCCGAAAGGGGGGCGGTGAGGGGTTTGACCAGGGCTTGCTGCAAGCCAATGAAACGCTCGACGCCCAGCGCCACCAGGGCCCCACCCCGACCTTCCACCACCGCCAGGGCATACTCTTCCTGCGCTACCGGGGGCAAGCCCAGCAGCGTGCTGAGGGGTTTGATGGGGATGGGGCTGCCTTCGTAGGTGACGGTCTGTTGGCCAGCAGGCGCGGTGAGCAGGGTCAGGAGGCTCTCGCGGGGAAGGGCGATTACCTGTCCGCTGGTCTGGAGCAACAGAATATCCGAAACCACCAGATTCTGCGGGACGCGCAGGCGGACGGTAGTGCCCAGCCCACTGCGGGTCTCCACGGTCAGATCGCCGCGCAGACGACGGATGGTGGCCGCTACGGCATCCATGCCCACCCCGCGCCCGGCCACATCCGAGACCACCTCGGCGGTGGAGAGCCCGGAGATAAAGATGAGCTGAACGGCTTCCTCGGGGCGCATGGCCTCAATCTGCTCCTGGGTACGCAGCCCCTTTTCTACGGCTTTTTGCTTGACCGCCTCGAGGTTGATGCCCCGTCCATCGTCGCTGATTTCCAGCACCAGGGTGTTGCGCTGCTGCAGGGTGCGGATGGTCAGGGTGCCCTGGGCTTCCTTGCCTTTGGCCCGGCGTTCCTCGGGGCTTTCTAGCCCGTGAATGACCGCGTTATTGACCAGGTGGATGAGGGCTTCCGACAGGCCGTCGAGCAGCACCGAGTCAATCTCGACCTGCTCTCCCTGGAACTGTATCTGGACGGGTTTTTCACCGGCGATTTGCTGTATCTGGCGGGTGAGGCGCTGGTAGAAGCGGCCAATGGGAATCAGACGAGCGCGGTTAACTTCCTCGCGCAAGCTCTGGGAGAGCTTTTCGAACTGCTCGGTTTCCTGGCGGAAAGCTTTGATCTGTTCGCTCAGGCTGTTGCGAACCTCGGCTAAGTCGCTGGTCATCTCCTGGATGGAGCGAGCCAGAATGTTGAGGTCGTCGTAGCGGTCGAACTCGAGCTCGGAAAAAAGCTCCTGTACGGTCTTGCCCAGGGTGCTCTGGGCCTGGGGGGTTTGGCTGGGGTTCTGGGCCTCCTGCGCCAGCGAAAGGCGGGGGTTGAGGTAGCGGTTTTCAAAGTCGGTGGTGGTACGCAAGAGGCGCTGGCGGGCTGTTTCCAGCAGGTGATCCATCTCCTCGAAGCGCTGGGCCAGTAGCTCCAGGCGCGAGCGGGCGACCAGAGTCTCGCCCGCCAGGTTGAGCAGGGCATCGAGGCGCTCGAGGCTGACCCGCACCGAAGCCGTGCTGCTGGGGCGGGCCCGCTGGACAGAGGCTGCGGGCGCCGGAGTTGGGGCGGCAGGGGCTGGTTGGGCCTGGGGGTTGGCGGGGGCTTCTTTGCCCAGCAATAGCGCCAGGCGGCTTTGTAGCTCAAAGAGCTGGCCGTCCAGGCTTTGGGCCTGGGGGTCTTTGCCCTCGGCCACTGCAATCATCCTGCCCAGTACCTGCGCTCCTTCCAGCATCACCTGGGCTATCTCGTAGCTCCAGGGTTTGTGCCCTTCGCGTACCGCTACCATCAGATCTTCGAGCTGGTGGGCCAGGGCGCCGATGGGTTTACAGCCCACCGAGTAGGCCGCGCCCTTGACCGTGTGCATCGCCCGAAATAGCGCCCGCAGGTGTTCGCCGGTCTCGTCGCCGGACTGCAGGCTCACCAGTGCGTTGCCCACATGGTCGAGGTTTTCCAGGGTTTCGGGGGCAAAAAACTCCCAGAACTCGGCGTTTTGCCGGTAGAAACTTTGCAGCTCCGCTACCACGCCGCTTTGGGGGGGTGGGGCGGCTTCTTCGGTGGGCTCGGGGGTCTCGCGGACAAAGGCGTCGGGGTTGAGGGCGGTAAGCTCCCGGATTAGCTCGGCGGCTCCCAGGCGGCCTAGCTCGAGGCCCACCCGGCCCTCCTCGCCCTGGATGGCGATGTTCTCCAGGGCGGTGATCAGCACCGCCGTCACCTGACCCATGAACTCCACAACCTTGGCCTGCTGGCTCTGGGTGTAGTGGGGCGCTGCTTCCAGGATACGTTCGGCCAGGGCCCCCAGGTTGGAGGTTTGCGGAAAGCCGTACAGCCCTGCCGAGCCCTTCAGCCGGTGCGCCATGACCACCAGCGGCTCGTGACGCTCGATTGCCAGGAACTCGGCGGCCTGCTCGAAGACTGCCACAGTTTCCCAGGCCTCATCGAGGAAACTTTGCAGCAGATCGGGGGTGGTTGGGGCAGACATACAGACTCCTAGTCGGGCAGGCGGAAGCGACCCAGGTTTCGGGAAAGCTCCTGGGCCAGTACACGCATGGCCTCGGCGGACTGACGGCCCTCCTGGCTCTCGTTTCCAGTTTGTTGGGCGGTGTGGGCGATTTTCTGTACGGCCTGATCCACCCGCTCCACCACCGATACCTGGCTCTGGGCCAACCCCGAGATTTCCTGCGCCAGGCTTGCAGATTGCGCGGCCAGTTTGGCGATTTCCTCGAGGCGGCTCCCTGCGCCCGTGGCCACTCCGTAGCCGGTCTCTACCTCGCGCACCCCTTCTTGCACCTGCTCCACGACCCTGGCAATGTCGCTCTGCACCTGCTGTACCAGCAGGCTTACCCGGTTGGTCTCGCGGGCCGACTCCTCGGCTAGCTTGCGAATTTCCTCGGCAATGATGGCAAAGCGTCGGCCTGCGGCCCCGGCCCCGGCGGCCTCGAAGGAGGCGTTCAGCGCCAACAGGTTGGTTTGCGAAGCGAAGTCCTCGAGCACCCGGGTAATGTTTTCGATTTCGGCAGAGCGCTGGGCCAGCGCACCGATGTTTTCGGCGATTGCCTGCATCTCCCGTCGGATATCGCTCATGCCCGAGAGGGTCTGGGTCACTGCCTGACGGCCTTGCTGGGCCGACTCGAGGGTTTTTTGTGCAGCCTGGGCGGTGAGGCCCGCGCTCTCGGCCATCTGGCGGATGCTCGAGGTCACTACCTGGGTTTGCTGCTGAACCTGGCTTACTTCCCTGGCCTGTGAGAGCGCACCTGCCGCAATGGAGGAGGTGAGCTGATCCATCTGAGCCGCGCTCTGGTTTACCGATTCGGCGGCTTGCTTGACTCCCTTGAGCAAGAGCGCAATTTCCTCTACCGTCAGGTTTACTGCATCCACCACGTTACCCAGTACATCGTTGCTCACCTCACCACGCTTGGTCAGGTCGCCCTGAGCGATCTGAGAGGCCACGTTGAGAAAATGCCGCACGTTTTGCTGGAGTTGCAGACCCCGTTGGCGTTCTTCCTCTTGCTGTTCAAGCAGGCTGCGCAGGGTCAGGATGGACTGGTTGAGGGTTTTGCCGACCAGCCCCAGCTCGTCGTTGGAGCGCAAATGTACCAGCGATGAAAGATTACCCTCCCCCAGATGCTGGGCTGTTTTGGTCAGTTCGCGTACCGGCGCCAGGATGGAGTTGAGTACTCCCACAATCAGCCACAAGGCCAGTAACAGGGTCGAAACCACAATGAACAAGCTGAGCACCTGGTTGTTGACCAGTTGACCCAGTCGCTGGTCGAGTGCGGTGTTGAGCTGCGAAAAACCCGCGTTGCCCACGGCAAAGTAAGCATCTACAGGGCGGCTGAGCTGTTCGAAATAGAGGGTAGGCTCGAGGGTGAACTGCTTGCTCAGAATTTCCCGCCGGGTGAGTTCGCCCGCCGATTCGGTGATAGCTCTGGCCGAGACTACCTGTTCGCTTAGCGAATCTCCCAGGGTGGGATTGACAGCTAACGCGTTTTGTACCGAACGCTCCAGGGGGGCCGTGAGCGAAGCGATCTCGCCCAAGTTGGTGCCCCGGTTTACAAGGGAGGCTAACAGACCGCTCAAGCGCTTCTCTTGTTCGGGGGCAAGACTCTTTGTTTGCAGCGCAGAAGTGCCGAGGCCCTGGATCTGGCTAAGCGCTTCAACGACCGGTGGCAGGCGATAAACAACTGTATCAACGAGCCAGTAGCTCTGTCGGGTTGGATCGAGCAACAGGTTGGAGCCAGCGGCAATCTTCTCGGTGAGAACGGTGAGTTGTTGGATCAGGCGGGTGTGTTCGACAAAGTTGCGATTGGTACTGTAGTTTACGGCTTGAAGGGTGTTCCAGTTGGCTTCCAGGCCCTCGAGGTCTTTGGCAAGACCAAAGGGGTCGCCTTCAGCCCGGTTGATTTGCTGAATGAGCTGCAAATTGCGTCTGACCTCCTCGGCCTTTTTGCTCCTTTCTATGGCCAAATCACCATTGCCAGACAGTACTGCAGCGCTCAAGCCACGGTGTTCGGCGATGGCCTTGATCAAGGCACTGGTCTGTTGCAAGAAAAGTACCCCTTGCTTTTCCGCTCGCACGAAGTTGATGTCGCTGCGCTGCTCAAAAACCAGGGAGAAGAGCAGGTAAAAGATAGGGAAGAGCAGGGGAATAACCAGCAGTGCCAGCTTGTAGGGGATGCGGAGATTGCCGAAGAACCCGGTGTTGGTAGCCTCGACGGCCTCGGCATCTACCCGCACCTTCCGGCTCTGAGCACCCAGGAGCCCCAGTTGTTTGATTTCTACTTCTCGGAGGTCGCGTTGCAAAGCCATATGTGTTCCCCTGCTTAGGCTGGCAGCCGGAAGCGGGTCAGGCTCTGGCTCAGTTGCTGGGCCAGCGCGCGCAGTTCCTCGGCAGTCTGGCGGCCTTTGCGGCTTTCCTCGTCGGTTTGCAAGGCGGTGTTGTAAATATCCTGCACCACGCCCGTGACCTCTTCTACCCGGCTAACCTGCTCCTGGGTGGCCTGGGCCACGTAGCGGGCAGCCTCGGCGGACTGCTGGGCAAGAGCCGCAATTTGCTCGAGCTTGCTCCCGGCCTCGGTTGCGATGCGGTAGCCCTGCTCCACCTCACGGGTACCGCCTTCTACCGAGATCACCACGCCTTGAATCTCGGTTTGAATGCCCTTAACCAGAAGGCTCACGCGCTGGGCGGCACGGGCCGAGTCCTCGGCCAGCTTGCGCACCTGGTCGGCCACCACCGCGAAGCGTGCCCCCGCTTCACCGGCACCGGCAGCCTCGATGGCTGCGTTCAGGGCCAACAGGTTGGTTTGCTTGGCGATACGCGAGATGGTATCCACCACTTCGGAAATCTCCAGGGAGCGATCCGAAAGACCCTTGATGCTCTTGGCGATGCTCTGTACCTCACGGCGGATATTCTGCATGCCGCTCAGGGTGTTTTGCACCGCGTCCTTACCTTCCAGCGCGGCTTCTTTAGCCTGCATGACCAGGCCGGTGCCCTGTATGATCTGGCTGGCCATGTTGCGAATAGTTTCGGTGGCATCCAGGGCCTCGATACGGGCCCGGGCCGAAAGTTCGGCCTGCGATTCGGCTTTTTCCAGCACGCTCCCCGAGCTATGGGCCATCTGTGCGGCGCCCTGGTTGACCAACTCGGTAGCCGTCTGTACCTGCTTGAGCAGGTAGGCAATTTCCTCTACCGTCAGGTTCACCGCGTCTACTACGTTGCCCAGCACATCCTCGGTCACCCGCCCGCGCTTGGTCAGGTCGCCCTGGGCAATGTCCATGGCCACGTTCAGGAAAGCGCCGATGTTTTCTTGCAAAAGCTGGCTTTGGCGAAGCTGCTCGGCATCGGCCTCCGCTTTGGCCTTGAGCTGCAGGGTGGTTTCGTTGAAGGTGCGGGCCAGTGAACCGAGTTCGTCGGAGGACTGAACCGGCACCTGTACCCCAAGGTCGCCTTTGCGCAAGCGGAGTGAGGCGGTGAACAACTGTCCGAGTGGGCTGGTAATGGAGCGGGCAACTGCTCCAACCAGGCCAAAGGTGAGTGCCAGGGCCAACGCAAAGAGTACAAAAGTGATGAGCTGCCCACGCTGAAGAACGAAAATACGCTCCTCTAGCAGGTTATCTAGCTGCTCCAGCGATGTAAAACCAAACAGGGTGAGGCTATCTATGGCGGTACCAAAGGTATCGTTGTATTCCTTGGCTGAGAAGCTCAGACGCGTGGGCGAGACGATTTCGTTGATAGCCAGGACATAAGCCTCTCGAACCAATCCCTCGGTCTGGTTGAGGGGTTCCGATAAGACCCTGGCAGTCCTGGCGTCTTTTTCTGCTGCAAACCCGGTTTGTTGTTTGAGCTCGAGGAGGTTCTGGCCAAGCTTTACCGCCAGAGCGTTCACCTCTGCACGCTCATACGCGTTGGCGGTGCCCTTACTGAGGATATTGAGGCCCAGGTTGCGCAGGCGAGCCAGATCTTCTCGCATGGAAGGGATGAGATTGACGGTGGAGGTGATCAGGTAATGGGTTTTGAGCTCGGGGTCGAGGGTCAGTTGGGAGTTGTTGGCAACCCGAACAATCAGTTGTTGGATTTCGGCCATCAATGCGCCATGCTCTTCGAAATTGCTGACCGAGTCCAGGCGGATTGCTTGTTCTTTGAGCCGAGTCCAGCTTCTCTTCAGGCCAGCAATTTCATCGCTAATAGCCATTTTGCCTTTGAGCTTCTGGTCGAGCTGGCTCAAAGCCTCGAGGGCAGCGTCAACCTCGGTAGCTTTGCTCGTAATTTCCTCTTTCGATCCCTGACCCACGATGAACCGGCCTACGTTTTGGTGGTGTTGGCCGATTTTCACCATGTTCTCGTAGAGCTTGATGACGTACTGAACACCATCTGCCTCGTTCCAGGCAGCATTGATGCGGGCTTGCTGGCTGGTGTTTAGAGCAGCAGTCAGCAGCAATATCGGCGCCAGGAAAGCAATACTAATCAGCAGGAGCTTCTGCCAGATTTTGAGCGAACCCAGCAGGCCCCCTATCTGCATCATCTGGGTAGGGGCTGCAGGGGTAGGGCGACGGCTGGGCCTGAGCGCGGTTTTGGGTGTGCGACGGGTCATGCCTCAGCCTCCTGGGCTTGCTCTGCGGAGGTCTCGAGCAGCGAGGTCAGGAACATCGGCAGCCCCACAACTGCTACGGCCAGCAGCAAGAAAGCGTTGAGCGAGAACAGGCTTCCACTGGCCACCATACTGTGAATTTCTTCGGTGCCCGTTCCGGTAAAGCGGGCCGCCAGCATGGCCGTATAGTGCATGAAGGGAATGGCCGAACCTGTGATGATGGCGGTGACCAGGTGGCGAAAGGGAACCATGTTGAAGGCTGGACTGATGAGCGTCCAGATACCGAAAGTGCCCAGCACAACTGCAACCAGCACCGAGACCGCGACCATGGGAAGGTCGAAGGTCAGCTTGGCATCCAGGCGCATGGCCAGCATCCCCACGTAGTGCATTACGCCGATGCCGGCACCCAGAAAGAAGCCCGAGCCCAGCACCTCGGTGGTGCTAACGGTGGTTTTACTGACCAATTTGAATGCGGCTGCAGCCCCAAAAATGGCGAAAAACACCGATATCAGGGTGAGAAGGGGGTCGTAGGCTACCAGCATGTCGAGCTGCAAGGCGGTCATGGCGATGAAGTGCATGGCCCACACCCCCAGCCCAAAAGTGGTAGCACCGAGCCAGAGCCAGTTGCCACCGGTAGCGCCTTGCCGCAAGCGGTTGATGATGGCCAGCGCTGCATAAGACGCAAAGATCGCAACCAGAAACGAGGCCCCTACCAGGAGGGGATCGTGGTTCATGGGCAGATGGGTTTGTTCCATTGAGACAACTCCTTAGGCTTGAGGTATGGCCTGGCCAGGAATAGCTGTGGCCTGTGCCGGGGTGGACATCTGTTCGGATAGCTTCGCAAAGAGAGTGCGGACCTCGAGGATTTGCACGGTTTTGCCGTCGTCCTCGAGAACTGCACTAAAAAGCGGATTTTGGCTAGGAGCAACCCAGGCTCCACTCAAGTTGGTGCGGAGCCCCACCACCTCGTCAATCATGAAAGCCAGTGGTTGCCCTTCGAACTCGAGCAAAGCCGCAATCCCAGAACCAGAGGGTGTAATTTGCAAAACGTGACACAGATCGAACAGCGGCACAATCTGGCCCTGGTTGCTCAAGAGTCCCATCAAGGGAGCGGGGGCCAGTGGGACGGGAGTGGGCTGAGTGACTTCCAGCACTTCCTTGAAGGCTTTGGGTTCCACGCCAAGATAGGTGCTGCCCAGGCGCAGCACCCATACTTTGCTAATGGCGGTATTGATCATGGCTAGATCCTTGAAGCCTCGAGGGGCGTGGCCCAACGGCTTGGATAGGGCTAGGCTTGAAGTATTTCCTGCACGGCCTTGCGCAGGGCTTCGGGGGTGTACGGTTTGGTCAGGTAGCCATTGGCGCCCTGGCGTTTGCCCCACTCAATATCGGTGGGTTCGCCCTTGGAACTGATGACCAGCACCGGGATGTGTTTGGTGGACTCGCTTCGACGCAGCGAGCGCAACACCTCGTAACCGTTGCGGCCCGGCATGACCACATCCAGCAGCACCGCATCCGGCTTTTCGGCTTCGATACGCTGCTCGACGTTTTCGCTACCCTGGTACAGCACGATCTGGTGGTACTGCGAGAGCGAGTGCTCGATGAGCTTCAGGTCGGCCAGGGAGTCATCTACTGCGATCAGTTTTGCCATATTTCCCTCCATCTTTGCGAGCGGGGACAGGCATGTCTGCTGAGAGGTATTTCCGCCCGCAATGTAACCCTAAGTTATGCGAAGCGTTACGTGGCCCCTGTGATGGTTGCACATACCAGTGGTACTTGGGCGTTACGTGCGAATACCCCCAAATGGGGGTATGGCCTGGGTTCCTGTTTTGGGCAAACCGGGATAAAAGTCCCTGGTGGAGGGGCCAGAATGGGTGTATCCTGTTGTTGAAAGCAGGAAAGTCGGTAACGAGTTTCCTGCTTCTGACCTCAGCAGCTTCATCCGAAAGGAAAGGTTGCTGAGGCTTTTTTTGCCGAGGAGGTCGCCATGTTCAACAATATCTTGCTGGCGTTCGATGGCTCCACCCATGCCCAGAAAGCGGCCCGCCTGGCTGCCGATCTGGCCCGGCAATACCAGGCTGCTCTTTGTGTGGTACATACCTACGATCCGGTTCCGGACTATCTGGGTGAGCCCTACCTGCAAGAGGTCATCACCAAGCGAACCGAGGCCGCAGATCGGGTTATGGAGCAGGCCCAGGCTTTGCTGGGGGAGCTTCCCAAAGTTGAAACCGAGGTGCTGGAAGGGCCCGCAGCAGAGGCCATTTTGCGGGTAGCCCAGGTGCGACAGGTGGATTTGATTGTGATGGGTACCAGGGGCTTGGGGCAGCTAAGCGGTTTACTCCTCGGCAGCCAGAGCCAGAAAGTAGTGACCCATGCCCAGTGCCCGGTACTGCTGGCGCGCTAGAGGGACACAAAGCCCAAAGCAAGCCGCTAGGCTAGGCTCGAGGCTGCTGGGAATTGTGATGGGGGTGGGCTATGTTCAAAAAGGTACTGGTTGCCACCGATTTTTCGCCCTGTGCACAGCGCGCACTGGAGCTGGCTCGAGCACACTTTCCTCAGGCAGAGGTTCGTGTGCTGCATGTAATAACCGAGGAATCGCCTTTCACCGCAACCGAGGCTTTGCTCGAGCTAGAGATGCTGGTATCCGATGCCTGGAAAGGCGAAGCCAGCCTGCCGGGTCATGAGGTCGTGCAGGGAAGCCCCGTCCAGCAAGTAGTGGAGTCGGCCAAAGCCTGGGGGGCCGATCTGATTGTGATGGGCGTAAGTGGTCAAGGGGGCCAGGGCCTCGGTTCGGTTGCCGAAGGAGTGGTAAGGGCCTCGACCATTCCTGTGCTGACGGTCAGGAGCCCATAAATCCGCCTGGGGTCAACACAGGCAGACGTTGCAGGGCAGGGCTTTGTGGTTTTCAAATCCGATTTAGACAAGCTTTGAGCTGGTGGCTCGGTTTTGAGGCGTAAAACATATTGTTCAATAAACGTTATAAGCAGATACAAAGCTTCTCGGAGCGGCCCGGAATGCCGCATGTCTGAGCAAAGAAAGTTGGAGGTTGGTTATGAAAGCCAGCGAGATGTCCTCCCGAGGCTTTCAAACGATTTATCTGGCCAACGCCCTTTTGTCGCTGGCCGATGGGTTCTACTATCCATTTCTAATTGCGTTCCTGTACGAAATGGAGGGCATGGTGGGAGCGGGGGTGGGCCTGGGGATTATCACCGCCATGGACTCGCTGGGCTCCTATTTTGTGGGGGGGCTGGTGGATCGCTACGGACGCAAACCCTTCTTGCTGGTGAGCGCGGCGCTGAGTGTGGGGGTTTACCTGGCCTATCCCCTGAGCCAGTATTTGAGTGAGCCCTGGTTGTACGGGGTGTTGGTAGCGGTGCTGATGCTGGATGGCCTGACCGATGGCTTTTGGGACACCATCGAAGCGGTGTACCTGGGCGATATCACCCGCCGGGCTTTCCGGGGCCGCAGCATGGGCAGCTACTGGGGAGCGGGCGGCATCATCTTTGGTGTGGCCATGATGGCCGCCGGTTGGGTGGGCCTTCACCTGAGCTTTTTGGCGGTAGCGCTTGGTGTGGTGGTGGTGTATTTGCTGGGTATTGCGGTGCTGCTGAACCTCGAGGAGACGCACCAGGTTTAGAAAAAGGGCAGTGGTCAATACTTGCTCAGGGCCTGAAGCCGAAGGCTGCAAGCACACCGCCTGCAAGAGTGCAATCGAGACCCAAGATTTGCCGGGAACAAACCCACAGCACAAAGTGGCAACATGACCAACCCAAAGACACGGCCTCGGGCTTTTGCAGTATCAGCCTAGCCGACGGCGCAGCTCGAGGGCTTCGCTTCTTAGTTGCTCCGTTTGTTGTAGTTGAGCCAAGGTGGTGTCGCGGCTGTTTTCCAGCCGGGTGCAGGGGGTACGGTACAGACTATTGAAGCGTTCGCGGGTGCGCTGCATCTCGGTGTTCAGGGTTTCGCTAAGGGCTCGCTCGAGGGTGCTGCGTAACTCCGCCAGCCGTTCGCGCAGGCGGGCTTTGGCGGTCTCTTTGCGGCGGGGCAGGATGGAGGTAGCCAGAATAGCGCCAAACACCGTGGCAAAAATGCCCAGAATATCGAAGGCAATTTTCTGGGCGACCAGCAGGATGGTCAGGCCCAGCCCCATCACCCCCACTTCGGCCAGGGCGGTGCCGCGCAGGCTCTCCTGGATGAAGTCGCGCAACTGAACGGCCTCGGCCTCGGCGTCAAAGGAGCGCAGGGCTTCTTCCAGGTTGCCCGCAATGGTGCGCTCTTCCGGGCCGACCTGATCGGTTTGCCGCAGGCCGGGTGCTTCCCGCAGCAGCGATAGGGCATCCTCGAGCAGTTCGCGGTCACGCTTGGCCAGCCAGTTCATGGCCTCGAGTACGCGGCGCTCGATGTCCTGGTTAGCTCCTTTGACCACATCATCAATAAAACTCTGCTTGAGCTTGCTGGATTGCAGCAGCTCGAGAAATTTGGAGAAACGCACTTTTTCGTCCAGCCAGCGTTCACCCCTGCTGCGCACCTCATCAATGGCTTGCAGCGCCAACGCGACCTGCCCGTTGAAGTCGCGGCGGGTGCGTTCTTCATGACGCTGGAGCAGGCTATCCAGCTCACGGCAAGTGGCAAGCTGCTTCTCGGCTTCTTTGAGCCTGGTCTCGAGGGCCCCTCTGGCTTCCTCGCAGAGCCGTGCCAGCACCCCCAGGGGTGAGCCTAGCTTGAGATTGGCGGCCTCGTGGGTGAGCACCTGCCGGATATGGGCCTCGAGCTCGGGAATATGGCTTTGAGCCGCGTTGCCTTGCCGGGCCCGACGGGCCGACACAGAGAAGATAGGAGGGATGTGTCCTAAGGTCTGGTCGGCACCTTTCCGAACGAACTCGAGCACCTGCTGTAGCTCGGCCTCGGTGAGCAAGTCCATCTTGTTGATGATGAGCACCACCTTTTTGCCCCAGGCCCGAATGAAATTTAGGAAGTCGGCTTCGGACTGGGTGAAGGGCCGGTCGGCGCTGGTGACAAACAGAATCAGGTCGGCGCGCGGGAGAAATTTCTGGGTCAGAACCTGATGATGTTGCAGTATGGCGTTGGTGCCGGGGGTGTCGACCAGCCGTACATCCTTGAGCAATGGGTGCGGCAACTGGATAAGCACCAGCTCGGGAGACTGCGGCTGTAGTTTGGGTTCGGGGCCGTAGCCAATCAGGTTGATGCGGTCGGTGGTGGGTGTGACCCCCTCCTTCAAAAAATCGCCTTCCAGGAGCGCATTGAGCAAAGATGACTTGCCGCTATTAAACTCACCTGCTACCACCAACAAGAAGGGGCCATCCAGATCCAAAAAGGCTTGCTTGAGCGGTTCGGTTTCCAGTCCCACTCGAGCCAATGCATCCAGCCCTCTGGTCAGCAACGCACGCACATCCTGGGCCAGGGCCAATGTTTTGGAATCCAACATGCTCTGTATTCTATCGTAGGGTTTTGTATATGGCTTGTACCATGGCCTTGGTCTTGGGCTCATGTCAGTAGATCGGATTGCGGAGAGTAACTTGCATGCAAGCGTAACTACTACACCCCATGGACCCGCCCGATTGTTGTGTGAAATTGCACATGTTTTGGATAATGGCATGATCGAAAATCATTCAGGTATTGCGCCCGGAGCATGATTTTCTCGCGCAGCCTGAATTCATCTCTAGACCTTATACGGGCGCAACTTAACTATGCTCGAGGCTTTTCGCGTGATGGCAGTCTGCATAGATGATTTTGTTGTGCTATCCTCGATGTGCTTGTGCCTGGTTGAGGCGAAGGAGTAGTAAAAATTTCGAGATGCGTTTTATCTCGATAGATACGGGACAATTTCGCAAGTTGTAATTGTTGAATCTTGAGCATACATAAATGCCAACAGCCCAATTCGTTCGGTGCTGGCGCGATTGATTAAGATATGCTCGAGGAAAATTGCAGCATCAAGAAAATGCGATGGGAAAGGCAAAAACACGACTTTTCGATGCGCGTCGTATGAATTGAAAATTCACCCAGAGGTTGTACTTGACATACAAAAACAACACAACATGTAGTATAGTAATTTTCAGTGGAGAAACAATCTAACAGCAACGCTCGTCCACATTTCGCACAATGCCTAAAACCTGGTTATGTGCAATGGGCGAATCATCCGCTGGATGGCGCATGATTCGAGGGTTTCTGCTGGGATGGCTCCACTCTAATTTCAAGGAGGAATCTACATGACTGAACAACCAAAACCCGCACCTGCCAAGAAGCCCGCTGCCAAGAAAGCTGCCGCCAAGCCCGCAGCCAAGAAGCCTGCCGCCAAGAAAGCTGCTGCCAAGCCTGCTGCCAAGGCTGCCGCGAAACCTGCTGCGAAAAAGGCTGCTCCTAAAAAAGCTGCTGCCAAGCCCGCAGCCAAGAAGCCTGCTGCGAAAGCTGCTGCCAAGCCTGCTGCCAAGGCTGCCGCGAAACCCGCTGCAAAACCTGCTGCGAAAAAGGCCGCTCCTAAAAAAGCCGCTGCGAAGCCTGCTGCCAAGGCTGCCGCGAAACCTGCTGCGAAAAAGGCTGCTCCTAAGAAGGCGCCTGCCAAGAAGTAAAACGCTAAATTTTGGTAACCGACTCCACTCTGGAGTCGGTTATTTTTTGACCTCGAGGAAAGGTAGTTTGGCAAACTTCTTCTGGATCGTTTTAACGGCCTTTGGCCTCCTCACGAAGACGACGGTTCGCTCGAGAGACTGGTTGGTAAGCCTTCTCGCCGACTTTCCCTTTAGGCTGTACGGCTACCTTTACGACGCCCTACTAGTCTCGAGGTACTGCTCAGTCGTACAAGTACCCGTACAGAGGTGTCCATTGCGGCACGGACTATGCAGTACGCTCTGGCAAAAGCCGTAGCAGAAACCTTTTCGTTCCTCCCCTACAGCGTAGGGGAGGTCAGGAGGGGTTGCTGAACAGCGCCTTCACACAGCAGGTCGGTTCAGGGCCTTGCCCAATACCCTCCCCCGCCCTCCCTACGTGGTAGGGAGGGGGTTTTAGGGCCACATATCATGGAACCTGTCGAAGTGTATGGGTATCTCTACGACGCTGTAGTACTCAGGACGTTGAAGCGAATGGCACAAAAACCCAGTCAAAAGTGTCATTCCGAGCGCAGCGAGGAATCCGCTGCGCCACCTTCCCCAACATTCACCAGCCCTGTGCTGTACCGGATTTCTCGCGGGCTATACGCTGACTCCCTGATTCTTACATACGGATTCCTTGTCGGCGAACGCCTCCTCGGAATGACAGGTGGTTTTGTTTACAGATTCGATGACCCTTGTGCCGCTGTCGCAGCCGTTCTCAGTATTTGAACAACTCAATGGTTTGTAGCCTGGATAGGAGCTTTAAGAAGAACACGTCCTTACAGTTTCGCCCGAGGTGGCAGACTGCGGTTTACGTTTTCAATGCAATGCCACATTAGCTTGAGGAATTCTGGATGGCTTCCACAGCTTGTGGGTTCTCGAGGGCCGAGAGGTCGCCAGGGTTTTGTCCCAGGTAGGCGGCTCGAATCACCCGTCGCATCACCTTAGCATTGCGGGTTTTGGGCAGGTCGGGGACGAAAAGAATTTTTTCGGGTTTGAGCGCTTTGCCCAGCCGAGCGGCAATGGTTTCTGCAATGGCCTGTTCCATTTCCTTGCTCGGTGCGTGCTCGGCCCGCAGCACCACAAAAACCACTGCAGCCTCGCCCTTGACGGGATGGGGAATGCCAATGGCGGCGGCTTCCTTCACTGCCGGGTGCTCGACGGCGGCGCTCTCGTATTCAGCGGGGCCCACCCGCTTCCCGGCAATTTTGAGGGTGTCATCGCTGCGTCCCTGGATCATCCAGTGGCCCTCCCGATCCAGAATGGCCCAGTCGCCATGCACCCAGATGTTTTCAAATCGGCTCCAATAGGTGTCCAGGTAGCGCTCGGGGGCCTTCCAAAAACCTTTGGTCTGCCCGGGCCACGGCCCCATCACGGCCAGCTCACCTACCTCGTCCCGCACGGGCTGGCCCGTGCTGTCCAGTACTTCAGCATGAATCCCCGGCACAGCGGTGTTGAACCCCATGGGCTTGATAGGCCGCCAGGCCGTGCAGCCCAGGATGCCACCACCAATTTCGGTGCCGCCGGAGTAGTTGATGATGGGTGCGCGATTCTGACCTACAGTTCGGGCAAACCACAGATAGGGCTCCAGGTTCCAGGGTTCGCCGGTGGAGCCCAGCATCCGTAGCCTGGATAAATCGTGCTTGCGGATGGGTTCGTTACCCAGGGGCATCAGGGCCCGTACCAGGGTGGGGGAGAGGCCCAGGTGCGTAACCCCGTGCCGCTCACAAATAGACCATAGCCGGCTTGCATCGGGGTAATCGGGGGCGCCCTCATAGAGCAGTACGGTGCCCCCGATGGTCAGGGCTCCCAGAATGGCCCACGGGCCCATCATCCAGCCCATATCGGTGAACCAGAACAGGGTCTCGTGCTTTTGCAGGTCGAAGAGATGGGCCATGTCCTGAGCGGCTTTAATGGGAAAGCCCGCGTGGTAGTGCACGGTGCCCTTGGGTTTGCCGGTGGTGCCGGAGGTGTAGATCAGCATGAAGGGGTCCATGCTGCCCATGGGCTCATAAGGGGCTGTGGAGGGTTGCTGTGGAACGATTTGATCCCAGGCCACCTCGTTGGGTGCTAGCTCCACATTTCCAATACGGCGAACCACCAATAGCTGCTGCACGCTGGGTGAAAGCGCTGCAGCAGCGCGGGCGTTGTCCAATAGCTTGACCTGGCTGCCCCGGCGGTAAAAGCCATCGGCGGTGATGATGAGCCTGGCCTCGGCATCCTGAAGGCGGGTGGCCGCTGCCTCGGCGGCATAACCAGAAAAGATAGGTACAAAAATCGCACCGATCTGGGCCAGGGCCAGGGCGCTGATAGCGGTCTCGGGCAGCATGGGCAGGAAGAGGCCCACCCGGTCGCCCTTGCCAATGCCTAGCGACCTGAGCGCATGGGCAGTCTGGGCTACGGCGGCCTCGAGGTCGCCATAACTTAACCGCACCACAGCACCGTCTTCGCCTTCCCAGATGAGGGCTTGGTCGTGGGGCCGGGTTTTGGCATGGTGGAGGGCGTTGTAGGCCAGGTTCAGCTGCCCCCCCACAAACCACTGGGGCCACTGTGGCCCCTGCGAAACATCCAACACCTGACGGTAGGGGACAAACCACTCGATGCCCAGAAGCTGTAAGGTGGCTTCCCAGAAATCCTCTGGCTGCTGGATGCTGAAGGCGTAGAGCGCCTCGTAGCTATCCAGGTTCAGGTGTCGCAGCATGGCTTCGATGTGGCTGCCGTGTTTGTAATTGTCCGATGGAAACCAGATGGGTTCGCTCATGGCCGGCCTCACTTTGCTTGCCTACAGTTTATCTGTAGAAGGTTACAAACAGCATAGGCAGGGTACGCAGGGCGGTTTTGAGAACTTGTCCCAATCACAAAAGCCAATTGGCGAGAAGGGATGTAAGCAAGCTGCCAGAATATCAGGCCCTGGAGCCAATCTGGATGGTCATGGGCGTAGCGCCCAAAACGTACATCGAGCCGGATGCGGTTATCTGGAAGCTCCTTGGGGGACATTTGTTGGGGCAATAGGTGAGAGAATGAATATAGCAATCCTTCAGTAATCCTGTAGAAGGTGGTTTGTGTGAAACTGCCACTACGTTGGTACTGGGTAGGACTTTTGTTCACGGTTCTGGCGTTGGGGTTTTGGGTATGGAGGCGGGTTCCAGCGTTTGACTGTACAGGGGAGGCCAACTGCGAAGTTCAGGGGCAGGGGTCTGAATATTCTGACCCAGATGAGTTTCCTACCAGGCTTCATAGCTGGCAGTTTTTGCTGCAAAGTTGGGCCCTGGAGAGCGGTGATGACTGCAAAGTGCTTGCCGAAGCCGTCCGACAAGAGCAGATTGTCCTGCATGCATACAGGCAAGTGGAGGTGTTGCAATTTGCCCAGGAAGCAGATCTGGACTGGCTGAGTTATGCCAGCGCTGTGGAAAGCTTGGCTATTCGGATATTCAACGCTGGCGGAATTGCTCAGTTTGATTATTCTCGCAACGTGGATAGTACCAAAGAACTTTTTGGGACAGAGCACGAGCCTGGGAGTGGCCAGGTCATGGTCATGATGGAGACCCATGCCAACGCCACAGTCTGGGGTTATGACCAGAATGGCAATCATGTGTTGTTGATCAACCGAGGGGGGCTCCTGAACGAGACGAACCTGGACGTGGTGCGGGGTGCTTATCGGGTAAGGTTCGGAGAAGGGGCGGGGATGGTGCTTTTTGAGGCGCATCTGGCCCATGAAATGAAACATTGTCAGCAGATTTGGGCCCAGCCCATCTTTTATGTACCTACCCTCGAGGATTATCAACAAAACGAAATCGAAGCCTATATTGCCTCGATCAAGATCAAGCAGGCCGGGATGGTTTTTTACAAGTGCTTGTTTTAGAGCTGTTTAGCGATAGAGCACTGAATCTACCGCTTACGAAACAGCCCAAATAACCCTTTGCCTTTGGTGGGTTTGTCTTCTCCGGCGGTTTTGTTGGAATTGGGTTCGCCCTGGGGAGTGCCACGTACGACCTGGAGAAAGGCTTTTAAAGTGGCGCGAATGGCGGGGTCTTTGGCCAGGAGGTTTCGAACGATCCGATCCAGATGAGGGGGGAGGTTGGTCGGAGGGGGTAGTTTATGCAGGTGGGCATAGCTGATCTCCTCGAGGGTCTCGCCCACAAAGGGCCGTCTGCCCACCAGCAACTCGAAGGCCATCACCCCAAACGAATAGGCGTCCGAGGCGGGGGTCGCGGGCTCGCCCATGAAGAGCTCAGGGGCCATGTAGAAGGGGCTCCCAGCCCGCTCCAGGGGCTTGGGGTTTTCGCGGGTCTTGGCTACCCCAAAGTCGCCCAGTTTGAACAGCAGACCGTCAATGAAAATGTTGGAGGGCTTGACATCCTGGTGGATGATGCCCCGGTCGTGGAGATAGATGAGGGCCTGGGCAATTTGACTAAGACACTCCAAGGCCACCTCGCGGCTCAGCGGACCTTTATTGAGGCTGTCCTCGAGGGTGCCTTCCTCGAAATACTCCAGCGCCAAAAAAGCCCCGTCTCCTTCAGGGCGGCCCGATAGCCCACGCACCAGGTTGGGGTGGTTGAGGGTCAGGGACAGGGCTACTTCCTGGGCAAAGCGCTCGGTAAGGGCCCGGTCGGTGCGAACCTCGCGTCGGGGCACCTTGAGGGCTACCTTGGTGCCGTCGGGGGCATGGGCCAGGTACACCTGCGACGACCGCCCCAAGCCCAGGAGCATCTCGAGCTTGTAGTGTTGACGGGTCAGTCGGCGGTAGTCCATGCAGATTCCAGGTGCGCTTGGTATTTCAGCACAGGATGCGTTACGAAAGGGTCAGGTGTTCCCCAGGTTGGAGGGCCTTTCCACCTACCCCTAGCAGGCCGGCCCGCTGGACAAAGGCCGCACCATCCTGAGCAATGGGGGGGAAGGTGTTGTAGTGCACGGGTAAAACCTGCTTGGCACGGGTCAGCTCGAGGGCCTGTAGGGCATCGTCGGGCCCCATGGTGAAGTGGTCGCCGATGGGTAGAATGGCCAGATCCACACTATATGGGGCCACCAGCGCCATGTCGCTGAACAGGGCGGTGTCGCAGGAGTTGTAAATGCGCTTCCCGCCCAACTCCATTATGAAGCCCTGCGCCAATCCACCGTAAGTTCCGTCCGGAAACGACGAGGAGTGCCAGGCCGGAAACCACTTCAGCCAGCCGCCTTTGAACTTGTATGTGCCGCCCAGATTCATACCTACGCCCTTGCCGCCATGCTGCTCGGCGTAACTGACGATTTCATAGTTCGAGATGATTGGGGCTCCGGTGCGTTGGCTGATGGCTACGCTGTCGCCGTAATGGTCGCCGTGGGCATGGGTGAGCACAATTAGGTCGGCTTCGACCTGGTCGGCGCTTAGGGCTGCTTTGGGGTTGCCGGTAAGGAAGGGATCCACCACAATGCGGGTGGTGCCGTCACTGATGAGCAGTGCTGAGTGTCCCAGGTAGCGTACTTCGACCACGGTTCCACCTCCGAATGTCTCCAGTATATGCCCCTTGCCGGTTCCTGATTTGTCCTCCTTGGCTTCTTTGGTATCAGGATAAAGAACAGTGCCATTGCTCACACCCAAATAAGCTCTGGCTAGGTTTACCAGTTCAGGTTCTGGTCAACCGCTCCAATACCCGCTCCACATTGCGCTCGAAGGCAGCTTCGGCCAGCCGCCCCAAAGCCCGCCCCCCCCATTTTTCCCCCTGGGGCAAGGTGGCGTGGATGCGGAGGGTGAGCTGGTAGGTAATCCCGCCTTCGACCACCTCGCCCAACCCCTCGAGCTCGGCCCAGAAGGCCGGGGGGTCGGGGAGGGGCAGGGCCTCCAGGCGGGCTTTGCTGCCCTCTGGATGAATACGGCTCTGGAAGGGAAAATGGATTTCCCCAAACAGCGGGGCTTCGGCTACCAGATAGCCCTCCAGGCTGGTATCCTGGCGGGTCAGCTCACCAAAAGGTGGCTTGCTGGCGAACACCCGCTCGGGCTGTAGCAGATGTTCGGGGGGTTCGGCCAGCCGCAGTTGGAACGCTTTTTCCAGCACCATTTAGTTGACCCACTCGACCCGTAGCTGTCCAGCTTGCGAGAGTTGCTCGATTTCTTCGTCGGTCACGTTTCGCAGGCGGGCCAGGTGGCCAAACTCCGGGGCTGCCGAGGCCAGCCCGACCCGTACGACCAGTACCTCCTCGCCTTCGGCCTTGCCGATGCGCCAGACCAGATGATTCCCCAGCCGCTCGAGCAGATCCTCCATAACCCATAGCCTATCGGGTGGCGGGGGCCGGGTAAAGAGAGCCGGTGACCAAAGTAGAGCGGCCTTGACAAAAGCAAAAACCTTCGGTGCCTGGAGTCCTTTGTCCTGGACAGAACCGTGGCCGCCCGTCCAGGCGGCCAGGTGCGGGAAGAGCGCGATAAACTAGGGCGATGGAAGCAATTGTGCTGGCCGGAGGCAAAGCCGATGACCCCCTGGCCCTGAAGTTCGGCGTTGCCAGCAAGACCCTGGTGCCCTACCGGGGTCGTCCGCTGGTGGAGTACACCCTGGAAGCCCTGGCGCAGGCGGGGCTGGAAGTGATTTTGGTGGGCCCTCCAGCCCCCTTGAACCCACCGCCCAAGGTATTCCTGCCCGACCACGGCAGCCTGGTTGCCAACCTCGAGGCCGGCCTCCAGGCTGCGGAGGGTGAGAAAGTCCTGGTTGCTACCGGCGATATGCCTTTTTTGAGCGGGGAAGCTGTGCGCTGGGTGCTGGAACATGCGCCCCAGGCGGGTTTTGTATATACCATTATTGCCAGGCCCATCATCGAGCAGCGCTTTCCCAACATGCGGCGCACCTATGCCCGTATCCGGGAGGGCTCCTTTACGGGGGGTAACATCGTTCTGATTGACAAAAAGCTCTTTTATACGGCCCTTCCATTGCTCAAACGGGCGCTGGAACTGCGAAAAAAGCCCCTGGCTCTGGCCCAGATGATTGGCTTCGGAACCCTCCTGAAGGTGCTCCTGGGCCAGGCCGATATTGCCGGGCTCGAGGCCAAGGTCTCGCAAATCATCGGTGTTCCGGCCAGGGCGCTCATCACCCCCTATGCCGAGGTGGGCGTGGATATAGACAAGGAAGAGGACTTGCAGTGGTTGGGGTAGTTATTTCGGTTTCTGGCTCTGGCCTACCCTGGCGTAGGGATCGCACGTCTCGTGTAGTGAGCCTCAAGGCTCGAAGAGATTGTGACGCAATTGTTAATGCGCTGCCCATTTGCCGTCGGCATCCCTTTAGCTCTCAGCCTTCAGCTTTAGGCTTTCGGCCTCCCTTTGAGCTATCAGAAAGCACCAACCCCCTAATCTACTGACCTGAAGTTGCTCCTCTAACCAGTGTAGACTAGAAGCCAGATGCGAACGGTTCGAGATTTACGCCTGGCGGGTCTAATTGCCTATCTTGCCGCCCTCATTGCGGGGCTGATCGTTTCTGGACTCGTCCACCTGGCTTTTGGCGGGCGGGGCCAGTTTGGTTGGGAGGGTGTGAACTTTTTTGGCCTTGTAGAGGGGCTTTTTTTCCTGCTGGTCTTCACCCTTAGCCTTTGGATTGCCAAGCGGGCCGTCAAGGTGACCACCACCACTCTGCTCTCTGCCGGGATTTTTGCCCCTACCTCGGCGCGCAGGCTGGCCCGGCCCGTGCCGGTTATCAATGCGCTGCAATCCTTTGAGGGCAACATCGCGGTACTGCTCGAGGCAGGGCATCCGGTAGGTATCATCGGCATTGCCGATTCGCTGGTCCCTTGGGACGAGGCCCCGGTGGTGCCTGGCGAGACGGCGGCCAGCGAACTGAGCTCCCTATTCCGCCAGCACCAGATCGTGTTTGTGGCTGATGGGGACACCGTTCACGGCATGATTACCCGCGAGCGCTACTTCAAATACCTGGGAGCCAGGTGATACCAGGTTTGGTTGGTTCGTTGCTGTTCGGGGATGAACCAACCCGATTGAGGAGAGACGCTTTTTTCGCCGTCCGTCAGGAAGAGGTGTGCTCCAGAGCGCTCTACACATATTTTGAGTCATCCGAGTTCAAGAAAGCTTTGTCCTGGACAGAACATTAGCTGCCTGGAAACTCGAAACCCAAGCACCCGTGCGCCAGGCCCGGCTCACGCCCTGGGAGCGTAACACGCGTCTTAGCCCAGACGCATTCTCGTTTTCGTGGGTGGCTACGTCTGCAAAGAGCAAAATAAGACTCAAACAAGACAGCCTCTTGGGTTAGGTCAACTGTTTTTTGAATCCGGTATAAACGCGCTTGCTGGAGGCGCAGGCAACACATTCCTTCGTGTGCTACTTGATCTGGACTTCGAGATGTGAAAAAAGAGGGGGTGCTATGCACTCAGATCGCGAGCACCCCCTCTACTATCTTGA